>JAESGF010000022.1_pt1 | contig 299487 bp, 297 predicted proteins | sample 9269621 | NCBI WGS metagenome assembly JAESGF01 (sample SAMN14515066, study PRJNA621663) | algae metagenome | isolation source: Tolypothrix carrinoi HA7290-LM1 and co-occurring heterotrophs from dry rock... | place: USA: Makauwahi cave, Kauai, Hawaii | collected 2011-01-06
GTCGAGAACGCGCGCGACTACGTGCTGATCGTCAGCGACGCCGAGGACCGCATCACCGACTGGCTGGGCGGGACGGAGCAGATCCTCGGCTGGACGCCCTCCGAGGTCTTAGGTCGCAAGACCGACCTCATCTTCACCCGCGAGGATCGCGCCGCCGGCATCCCCGAGCGCGAGCTGTCCGGCGCCCGCGAGAATGGCGCTGCGGCCAACGTGCGCTGGCATTGCCGCAAGGACGGGACCGCCGTCTTCCTCGACGGCCAGACCATTGCGCTGAAGGATCAGGCCCAGCGGCTGCGCGGCTACCTGAAGATCGGCCGCGACGTCACGGAGGCCAGGCTCAGTCAGGAGCGCCTGGAGCAGAGCGAGGAGCGGCTGGGCAGCGCGATCGAGGTCGGCCAGCTCGGGCTGTGGGACTGGAACGTCCGCACGGGCCAGGTCCACTGGTCGGACGAGCACTACCGCATGCAGGGCTACGCCGTCGGCGAGGTGGCGCCCAGCTACGAGGCCTGGGTCGCGCGCATTCACCCCGACGACCGGGCGGCCACCGAGGCCGCCCTGCGGGAGGCCATGGACAGCCGCGTCAACTATGTCCGCGAGTTCCGCAGCCTGCACCCAAACGGCGAGGTCCACTGGCACCACGCGCGCGGCCGGTTCTTCTACGACGACGACGGCGCGCCGGTCCGCATGGTGGCGCCATGAGCGACATCACCCAGCGCAGGACGGCAGAGGAGACCCAGAGGGTCCTGGTCGCCGAGCTGCAGCACCGCACGCGCAACCTGCTGGGCATGATCCGCGCGCTCGCGCACAAGACGGCGGAAGGCAGCGCCGACCTCGCCGACTTCCGGATCCGGTTCGATGACCGGCTCGAGGCCTTTGCCCGCATCCAGGGCCTGCTTTCGCGCCTCGGCGAGCAGGACCGCGTCACCTTCGACGAGCTGCTCCACTCCGAGCTTGCCGCCGTCGACGGCCTGTCCGACCGCGTCCGCCTCGACGGTCCCTCGAGCGTCCGGCTCCGCTCGTCCACCGTCCAAGTCCTCGCCCTGGCGCTCCATGAGCTGGTGACAAATGCCGTCAAGCACGGGGCCCTGGGACAGCCGCAGGCGCGGCTGGAGGTCACCTGGAAATGCGAGCCGGCGAATTCCGGTGGCCGGCCGTGGCTGCACATCGATTGGCGGGAGACAGGAGTCCGCATGCCGCCGCCGCGCCCGCCGAGCCAGGGCCGCGAACTCATCGAACGCGCGCTCCCCTACCAGCTGGACGCGCGGACCACCTTCGCCCTGACCGAAGACGGCGTGCACTGCACGATCTCCGTCCCCGTGTCCTCGCTTACGGAGGCCGCCTAGTCCGCGAAGCCCACGAAGGTCGTCGCCTCGGTCACGCTCTTGCGCTCCGAGACCACCGCATTGGCCGGGAAGCTGTCGTCGGGCCACCCCAGCGCGATGGCTTTCATAATCACCTGGTCGTCGGCGATGCCCGCGTGCTCGCGCACCACCGGCGACTGCATGATCCCCTGGCTGTTGATCACGCAGCCCAGGCCGCGCGACCAGGCCGCATTGACCAGGCAGTTGGTCACCGCGCCACAGTCGAAGGCGGTGTCGTCGCTGCTGGCCAGCACCTTGTCATAGGTGATGATCACGCAGACCGGCGCGTCGAACTGGCGGAAGCCGCGCAACACCCAGTCCTGGCGCATGGCGGTGTCCTCGCGCGCGATGCCCATGGCCGCGAACAACTGCTTGGCGACGCCCACCTGCCGCTCGCGATGCACGCCGGCGAACGCCTCGCCGGTGCGGAATTCGCGGCTGTGCGGCACGCCGGCCAGGTTGCGCTCGGTATTGCCGGCCCGGATGCGGTCGAGCGGCTCGCCGGTGACGACGACGAAGTTCCACGGCTGGGTGTTCATCGACGACGGCGCCCGCATGGCCAGCGTCAGGATTTCCTCGATGAGCTCCTTCGGCACAGGGTCCGGCTTGTAGCCCCGGATGCTCCGGCGGCCGAGCACGACGTCGTCGAATTCCATGGGTCCTCACGGCGAGTCTTCAGGTTCGCGCGACACTGCCCAAGTTCCCCCACGTGAGCCAACCGGCGTGAGCCAACCGGGCGTTGCTTGCGCGGCGACGAGAGGCGCGCCATGTCGCGTGGACCACATATGCATCTTCGGCCAATAGGCTGCTGAGGCGGGAGTTTGGGGGCGCGACCATGTGGACGAACGACGAGACTCAGCGGCTGGAAGCCCTTCGGGAATACGGCATCTTGGACACCCCGCCGGAGGCCGCCTTCGACCGCATCACCAGCCTCGCCGCCGAACTCTTCGAGGCCCCCATCGCCGCCGTCAGCCTCGTCGACGAGGACCGCCAGTGGTTCAAGTCGATCGTCGGCCTCGACGCGGCTCAAACCCCGCGCGAGCACGCGTTCTGCGCCCACACCATCCTGGATGAGGAGGTGATGGTCGTCCCAGACGCCGAGCAGGACGCCCGCTTCCGCGACAACCCGCTCGTCACCGACGCCCCCAGCATCCGGTTCTACGCCGGCGCGCCGCTGCAGCTGCGCAACGGCCACCGCCTGGGCGCGCTCTGCGTCATCGACCGCCATCCGCGCGCCCCGCTGTCGACCGAGCAGCGCCGGCGCCTCCGCACCCTGGCGGAGATCGTCGTCAACGAGATGGACCTGCGCCTGATGAACGAGCGCAACGCCCTGCTCAGCCGCCAGGCCGAGGCCGCCACCCAGGCCAAGTCCGAGTTTCTCGCCACCATGACCCATGAGCTGCGAACCCCGCTCACCAGCGTCATCGGCTTCAACGGCCTGCTGGCCAACTCCGCCAACCTGCCCGACCGCGAGCGCGCCATGGCCGGAAAGGCCAAGGCGGCCAGCGAGAAGCTGCTCACCCTGGTCAACGACGTCCTCGACCTGGCCCGCCTCGAAGCTGGCGCCGAGGAGGACTGCGCCGAGCTCATCGACGTCGCCGCCACCTGCTGCTCGGCCGTCGAGCTCTTCGAGGAGCGCGCGGCGGAAGCCGGCCTCGCCCTGAGCGTCGACCTTCCTGCCCAGCTGCCGGCGGTCCGCGGCGACGCGGCCCGGCTGCGCCAGATCCTCGTCAACCTGCTCGGCAATGCGCTCAAGTTCACGCAAGCCGGCGGCGTGACCCTGAAGGCGGCCGTCGACGCCGGCGACGTGGTCCTGCAGGTTGTCGACACGGGCATCGGCATACCCGCCGACCAGCTCGACGCCGTCTTCGACCGCTTCGTCCAGGCCCCGGGCACGGCCAAGCTTTTCGGGGGCACGGGCCTCGGCCTTGCCATCGCCAAGCGGCTGGCTGGCCAGATGCAGGGCGACATCGCGGTCGGCAGCGTCGAGGGCCAGGGCACGACCTTCACCGTCCGCCTGCCCGTCGCCGCCTAGGGGCTTCTCTGACGCCGGGGCAGGCGTGTTGGCTGCATCCCGTCAAAGGGAGGCACGCATGGATCTCGGACTGAACGGCAAGGTCGTCTTCATCGCCGGCGCCAGCCGCGGCATCGGCCTGGGCATCCTCGAGGCCTGCCTGGCCGAAGGCGCGAAGGTGGCGATCACCGCCCGCGGCGCCGATGCGCTTGAGGCCCAGCGCGCCCGCCTCGCCAATACCTTCGGCGACGACCGCCTGCTCGCCATCGCCGGCGACATGCGCGACACCAAGGTCATCGAGGACGCCGTCGCCCGGGCCGAAGACGAGCTCGGCCCCATCTTCGGCGCCGTCGCCAACGTCGGCCTGCACCCCTGCCCGCCCGGCTTCGAGGTCGACGACGAGACCTGGGACGCCGGCTTCTCCCAGAACCTTGACTCAGCCTGGCGCCTGGCCCGCGCGTCGCTCCGCCGGATGACGCCCCGCAAGGAGGGCTCGGTCCTGCTCATCAGTTCGATCGCGGGCCTGGGCGCGCTCGGCACGCCGCTCACCTATGGCGTCTCGAAGTCGGCCATGAACCACCTGACCAAGGAGCTTGCCCGCGTCGCCGGCGGAAGCGGCGTGCGCATCAACGCCATCGCGCCCGGCAACATCATCTTCCCCGGCGGCGAGTGGGAGGAACGCTCGCAAGGGCCACGCGCCGAGAACTGGAACCGCTGGATCAATCGCGAGGTGCCGCTCAAGCGCTACGGCCGGCCGGAGGAGATCGGCTCGGTCGCCGCCTTCCTCCTCTCGCCCCGCGCCAGCTTCATGACCGGCGCCGTGGTCCCGGTGGACGGCGGCCAGACGCGCTAGACGGCTGGCGGGCGGCGCCCGACTCGGGGACCCTGCCGCCATGTCTCAAGCCCCCTCGAACGCCCCGCGCGTCGGCTGCGGTGTCGCCATCGTCCGCAGCGGCGAGCTGCTGCTGATCCGCCGCGCGCGATCGCCGGAAGCCGGCTGCTGGAGCCTCCCCGGCGGCAAGGTCGACTTCGGCGAGCGCACGGAAGACACCGCCCGCCGCGAGATCGCCGAGGAGCTCGGCATCGCGCTGGGTCCCCTCGACCTCCTCTGCGTCGTCGATCTCATTGTCCCAGAAGAGGCCGCACACTGGGTCTCGCCGGTCTTCCTGGCGACCGCCTTCGAGGGCGAGCCCGTCCTCCTCGAACCCGAGAAGCACACCGGCCTCGGCTGGTTTGCGCCGGACGCCCTGCCCGCGCCGGCGGCCTCGTCAGCCATCGCCACCGCGGCGGCGCTCAGCTCGCGCTGAGCTTCTCTTCCAGCCGCCGCACCGTGTTCCAGCTGCGCCCCGTGCCGCGCACCCCCAGGTGCTTCTCGACGGCGTTGATCGATAGCGGCGAGCTCTTCGTGCCCGTCGGATAGCAGAGGTAGAAGCAGTTCGGGCCCGCGCTCACGCTCTCGCCTGGCCGGCGATAGCGGTCGAGCACCGCCGGCTCGCCTTTGGCCCGGCCGCGGGTGAACATCACCAGCAGGTGGCTCGGGTCGGCTTCCGCCTTCGCGGCGTAGGGATTGGCCTTCATCGCCGCCCGCAGCTGGCGGAGGTCGCGCACGAAGGCCTCGGTCTTCAGCCCCAGCTCGGCCGCCAGGGCGGCCTCGATCCGGCGCTCCGCCGCGCGCTGGGGGTCGGTGCTCGTGAAAACCGCATTGCCGCTGGTCAGCACCGTCTGCACGTCCGCATAGCCCAACCCTTCCAGCACCGCCTTCAGCGCCGGCATCTTCAGGTTCATCGGACTGATCGCCCGGAGCATCACCGCGACGCGCTTCGGCCTCATCGGATTTATCAACGATCCCTATCAATGGCTGCAAACCATCTATTGGACGCGCGGCCTGCGCCAGTCACATCCTCCCGGAAAGAAACCATGGGAGGACGTCGACATGGAGACGCTTCGGCGCTTGGCGCCCTATCGGACCTACACCATCGGACAGCTCTGCCGCGAGTTCGGCTGCACGGCGCGCGCCCTGCGCTTCTATGAGGAGCAGGGCCTGCTGGAGCCGACGCGCCGCGATGCGCAGCGGATCTATTCCCACCGCGACCGCACCCGCCTGGGCCTCATCGTCCGGGGCCGCAAGGTCGGGCTGTCGCTCCGCGAGATCGGCCAGCTCTTCGACGCCTACGACACCTCGGGCGAGGCGGCGCAGAACGCCCTTGCGCTGCGGCTGTTCGAGCAGCGCACGGCCGCGCTGCAGGCCGAGCGGGACGCGGTCGACGAGGCGATCCGCACCCTGGATGCCGCCTCGCGCATCCTGGCGACCAACCACCCCGTCGAACGCGCCGCCTAGGCCAAGCCCGCCGGCTCCTCCGAGCCCGCGAACCGCGCCTGCGCCTCGCGCCACAGCAACTCGGTGGCGGCGCTGTCCGCCACCGGCGAACGGACCAGGGCCAGCTCCGTCACCAGGTGCAGGCCCTGCACCGGCCGGCGCACCATGTCCGGATCGTCCGAGCCACCCGTGCCGAACCAGCCCAGCGTCACCGCGGGGATGCGGAACTGGCGTCCGTAGCGCTCGACGCCGATGCCATGCGGCTCGGGCGGCACCACGGTCTCCGCGCCCGCGGCGTCCAGCACGTCGCGCACCGGATCCAGGATCCGCCGTCCATGGGTGGAGCCCAGCATCGCGACGCGCAGGCCCTCCAGCCGCTCGGGCGGGATCGGGTCCAGCCCCGCCAGCGGCGACTCCCGCGGCACCAGCAGCCCCGCCGGCTCGCGGCGCAGCACCAGGCGCGGCAGGGCGTCCGGGAAGATCACCTCCGCGGCGCGTTCCGCCTCCCAGGCGGCGAGCGGCGCCGGCGCGCCCAGCATCAGCGCGAGGTCGGCCTCCCCGCGCAGCAGCATCCGCGCCATCTCGCGCTGCCAGGTCGGCAGGACGGTGACCGGCACGTCCGGATGCCGCTCGAAGAAGGCGTCCAGCAGCTGCTGCCGCTCGGGGATGCTGAGGGTGTAGAGCGCCGCACCGAAGATCAGCCGCCGCTCGGGCCGACCCCGCGCCGCCTCCGCCGCCTCCACGAAGCGGGCGCTCTCGGCGAGCAGGCGCCGCGCCGGCGCCACCAGGGCCACGCCCTGGGGCGTCAGGTCCACCCGCCGCGTGCTGCGCGCAAAGAGCGGGAAGCCCAGGCGCTCCTCCAGCTGGCGGATGCGCGCCGACAGCGCCGGCTGGGTGACGTGCAGCCGCGCCGCCGCGCGCCCGAAGTTCAGGTCGTCGGCCAGCACCGTGAAGGCATGCAGCAGCTTCAGCTCGATGGCGTCGGGGCGAACCATGGGGCGATCGATAAGCCAGAGCTATGAGCGCGCCAAGCGAACTCCGGTCGGTCGCGGCCCCTGGGCTCTCGACTGTCGTGGCGTCACCCCGCGCAACCTTCCTCCCGACGCGGCGCAAAGACCGCGCTCGGCATGTGGAGGCGCGCTGTGAACCTGGATTTTTCCGACGAGCAGAAGGACCTGCAGGCGCAGGTGCGACGCTTCCTGGCGGAGCGGTGCTCGCCCGCCGCTGTCCGCGCCGCGCTCGAAGGCCCCGAGCCTTTCGACCGCGCGCTCTACGCCGGCCTTGCCGAGATGGGCGTCCTGGGCGCCGCCATTCCGGAGGAATACGGCGGCGTCGGCCTCTCCCACCTGGAGCTGTGCCTGTTCGCCGAGGAGCTCGGCCGCGTCCTCGCGCCCGTGCCGGTCGCCTCCTCCATCTATCTCTGCGCCGAATTCCTGCTGCAGGCGGGCAGCGAGGCCCAGAAGCAGGCCTGGCTGCCGAAGCTCGCCTCCGGCGAGGCCGTCGGGACCTTCGCCTTCGTCGAGGGCCAGGGCCGCATGACCCCTGCCAAGGTGCAGGCCAAGGTAGCGGACGGCCGTCTCACCGGAACCAAGACCCTCGTCGCCGACGGCGCCGCCGCCGATGTCGCAGTCGTCGCCGCGCGCACCGGCCCCGCGGCCGACGCCGTCTCGCTGTTCCTCGTCGACCTTACCGGGCCCGGCGTCCGGCGCGAGGCCCTGGAGAGCATTGACCCGACACGCAGCTACGCCCGCCTCACCTTCGACGGCGCCCCGGCCGAGCCGCTGGGCGGCGCCGGCGACGGCTGGCACATCGCCTCCCAGGTGATGGACCGCGCCGCGATCGTGGTGGCCTTCGAACAGATCGGCAGCTCCGACCGGGCGCTGGAGATGGCCCGCGACTATGCGCTGGAGCGGATGGCGTTCGGCCGCCAGATCGGCTCGTTCCAGGCGATCAAGCACATGCTGGCCGACATGTACGTCGCCGCCACCCTCGCTCGCTCGAACGGCTACTACGGCGCCTGGGCGCTGGTCACCGGCGCGGCCGAGCTGCCCGTCGCCGCCGCCACCGCCCGCGTCTCGGCCACCACCGCCTTCCAGCTCTGCGCCAAGAACAACATCCAGGTGCACGGCGGCATGGGCTTCACCTGGGAATTCGACTGTCACCTCTACTACCGCCGGGCCAACGGCCTGGCTCTGGCGCTCGGGTCGCTGTCGACCTGGGAGAGCCTGCTGATCGAGCGCATGCGCGCCGGCAACGTCGAAGCCGCGGCCTAAGGAGCATCGAGCCATGGATTTCGAAGACACCCCGCAGGAGGCCGCCTTCCGCGCCGAGGCCCGCGCCTGGATCGCCGCCAACGCGCCGCGTCATCTCGAGGCCGAGCTGAAGCGCGCCAGCTTCGGCTCCAGCGCGGTCGCCAGCGAAGACCCGCTGGCCGCCGCCAAGGCCTGGCAGAAGAAGAAGGCGCAGGCCGGCTGGGCCGTGCTGCACTGGCCGAAGGAATACGGCGGCGGCGCGCGCACCCCGATCGAACGCGTCATCTGGGGCCAGGAAGAAGGCGTCTTCGGCGCGCTGTCCGGCCCCTTCATCATCGGCCACGGCATGTGCGGCCCCACCGTCATGGCCTGGGCGAACGAAGAGCATAAGCGCCGCCTCCTCCCGCCGCTGGCCTCGGGGGAGGAGATCTGGTGCCAGCTGTTCTCCGAACCCGCCGGCGGGTCCGACCTCGCGGGCCTGCGCACCCGCGCCGTCCCGGCCGGCGACGGCTCAGGCGACTGGATCGTCAACGGCCAGAAGATCTGGACCAGCGGCGCCCAGCACTCCGACTGGGGCCTGCTCATCACCCGCACCGACCCCGACGTGCCGAAGCACAAGGGCCTGACCATGTTCTTCCTGCGGATGGACACGCCGGGCGTCGAGGTCCGCCCCATCAAGCAGGCCAACGGCGCGTCCGGCTTCAACGAGGTCTACTTCAACGACGTCCGCATCCCGGACAGCCAGCGCCTGGGCGCCGTCGGCCAGGGCTGGGAGGTCTCGCTGACCACCCTGATGAACGAGCGGCTGTCGATCGGCTCGGGCATGTCCACGGGCTTCCCCGAACTCTTCCGCTTCTGCATGGAAGCCGAAATCGATGGCCGGCCGGCGGTGGACGACGCCAACGTCCGCTCCAAGCTCGCCCAGTTCGCCGTCCGCCAGTCGGGGCTGAAGTACACCGGCATGCGCGCCATCACCGCGCTGTCCAAGGGCGAAACCCCCGGCCCGGAGAACTCGATCGGCAAGCTGGTGGCCGGCGCCACCATGCAGGACCTCGCCATGTTCGCCCTCGACCTGCAGGGCGAAAGCGGCGTGGTCTGGGACGAGACCAGCCCGCAGAACGGCCGCTTCCAGGCGATGCTGATGCGCTCGCCCGCCACCCGCATCGAAGGCGGATCGGACGAGATCCTGCGCAACATCATCGCCGAGCGCGTGCTGGGCCTGCCGGGCGATATCCGCGTCGACAAGGCCGTGCCCTTCAAGGACATCCCGACCAGCGGCCGCTCGAAGGGGAGCTGAGGCCCTACTCGCCCTTCAGACGCTCAGCCAGCCGCGTCTCGGCGCGCACCGCATAGGCCTTGCAGGCGCCCGGCGTCAGGAAGCGCTCGGGCGCCTGCAGCTTCTCCGCCATCCCCGAATTGTCCGGATGCGCCGAGATGAGGATGTCGCAGGGCATGGCCGCCACCCGCGCGATCGAGCGCCGCAGCGCGGCGACCACTTCGGGGTGGTCCCTGAAGCGATAGCCGTCGGCCGACACGGCATTGAGGCTCGACGCGAACACCACGTTCCGGCAGTCGCGCCCCTGGCAGCTGTTCCACGTCCAGCTCACGCTGCCCGGGGTATGGCCCGGCGTGAACACCGCGCGGATGCGCGTTCGGCCCAGTTGCACGACCTCGCCGTCGCGGATCTCCCGCACCCGGCGCACCGCCGGGAAGTTGGGCAGCGAACCCGACTGCGGATCGTCGGCGAAGACCTGGCCGCGGCGCAGCGCCTTGGCCGCCGCGGGGCTCGCCAGCACCGTCGCCCCGGTGTCGCGGGCCAGCGCCGCCAGACCGCCGCCGTGGTCATGATGCGGCTCCGTGCTCAGGATGTAGCGCACCTTGCGCCAGTCGAGCCCCAGCCGCTCGATGTTGCGCTTCACGTCGCCCGCCGTCTGCGGCAGCGCGCCGTCCACCAGCACCAGCCCGGCGCCGGTGTCGATCAGGGCCACGCTGAGGCCCGCCGTCCCGACGTAGTAGGTCTGCCCATGCACCCGCACGGGCGCTTGAGGCTCCACCCACGCCGGATTGCCCCTGATGGGTGCGGTCAGCGGATCGGCGCCGGCCGCCGCGGCGCCGAGCGCCAGGATCGCGAGAAAGCTCATGCGCTGGGTCTAGAACTGTTCGCCGCGGGCGTCTGCATCGGTCGGTTGCGGACGTTGAGCCGGGGTCGCGAGCGGATGCTCCGAACGTCGGCTAGGGGTGGTTAGTGACGGGGCAGAACCCAACCGTCTCGAGGTCCAAGTCTCCGATGTCGCCCCCGTAGGCGTGCCCCTCGAGGAATGCGAGCCGGCCATTCTCGCTCTCGATGTGGAAGCCCATCTGCAGCTCGGCTCCATTCAGCTCAAACGTTGCGGAGGTCGGCTTGCCGGGCGGCAGCGGCGGAACGCCCGCCGGCACTTCGAAGCTCGTAAGGAAGCCGGCTCCCGTGTTCTCGCGCGAGGCGACTTGCGCCGCTGCGAGTTGCGCTCGCATGGCGTCGGCGTACTCCGGCCAAAGCTCGCAGATGGAGGTGATCGCTGAAAGCTCCAGAGCAGTGAGTTGGGCAGCCATGGGCCGACGCTGCATGTCACCTGGAATGTCTGCAACGGTCGTTAGCGACCCTTGGGAACGTCCGCTCGCGCGCAATTGCTCACGAGGCGCGGTGGGAGCGTTGCGGGCGTTAGATGGAGGGCCCCGCACGCGCCATGCGAGGTTGAATCATGACGGCGCACACGATCACGAGTGAGAACTACGGTGAGGCGCAGGATGCCATTAGAGACATCCTACTGCTCTACGTAGACATGGCAGAGTCGTACTCGGGCTTCGGGCACGCCACAGACGTGAACATACGGTTCGACCCTCTCAAGTTCGTAGACGCGGAGCTGATAACTCCAACTGGCTACGCACCACTCGTGGAGGTGACCCTCCTGCGAACCGGGTCTGCGATCGCAATTCTCTGCGCGCTATACGATGAGTGGTGCGAGTTCGAAGCCGTTGTCGGTCGTCGCTTCAAGGAGGCGATCCAGTCCGGACGATTGGGGTTCGTTCCAGACGTTGATCTCGTCGCGCGAGAGGCGCTCCAGCGCGGCGAAATGCGGCTGGAAGACTCGTGGTTCGATGGGGCTGTGGAGCCGATCTACCAGCGCCACGTGGTTGGCTACTTCGAGCGGCTATCCAAGATGCACCGACGGGAGGGCGGCGACGGATTCATCGCCAGATAGGCCGTATCCGCAGCTGAGTCAGCTTGCCGACCGGCAGCGAAATTGGCCTTCCGACCCGCTGCGGAACATCGTCAGGTGGTGCCCTGACCTTCGTCGTACAGGTACAACGTCACCGCGCTGGGCTGCTTCTCGGCCCAGACAATAGCCTCGTGCAGCGTGATGTTCTTTCGCTGGTCGTAAACGATGTCCTCGTCGCTCGGCGGCTGCTGATCAGCATCTTTGCAGCGGTTGTCGTGCGACGTAGCCTCGATAATGGCGTTGATACGGCGCCATCGATAGGGTCGCTCTCGATTATCGATGACATTGAAAATCATCATCGCAGGTTATCTGGCTGGTTGATGCTCAACAACGTCGGCGAACCACGCGACAGCAGCTCTGAACGTCTGCTGTCGGCCGGGGTGCGAACGTCCGCTCCCGACCCTTAGTGGCACTAAGGCGGGCGGTCCGGGTGTCGTTACGGGACTTTGAAGCCCTCGTAGAGCGGATCGGCCTCGGAGCAGGTGGCGAACGCGATGTCGTAAAGCCAGCCATCTTCGCGGCACAGATAGCAGGCGCCGGTCGCGTCTCGACGAACCTGAGCGTCCGCGAAGTGGGCGGCATCCTCGGCCCAACGGGCGCACGAGACTTCCCGATGCACGAGCCACCCGCCTGCGATGAGCAGCAAGCCGCCCAGGACGATGCTAATGGCGAGGAGTCGCGGTGGCGGAGCACGCATCGCGGCAGCTTAGAACACTGGCGTCCGCTTCCTATAGCCGAGAACCTTCAGCGGGGCGGCTCTAGAGGCGACGCTCGCGCACCGCCACCCCCGATCCCACCGCTTCGCTGACCCGCGATAGCCCGCGGCGACTTGCCCCGGTGGATGGACGGCGCGCCGCAGCTTGCTTTCCCCGCCACCGCGCTATCTAGGACGCATCGCCGTGCACGACCTCGGGCCGCGGCGGCTGGGCGAGAGACACGCTCCCCGACCTCGGTGGAGCAACGCATGCCTCGCTACTTCTTCCATCTCTTCGACGGCCACGCCATCCGCGACGATGAAGGGACCGTGCTGCGCGACGAAGCCTCCGCACGCCGCTCCGCGCTCGTCTCGCTGGTTCAGGCGGTGGGCGATCAGTCGACCGCATTCTGGGCTGGCGAGGCCTGGACCATGCAGGTCGACGACGACGCCGGGAAGCAGATTTGCCTCCTGACGCTGCGCGCCACGACCTAGGGCGGCCGCTCCTATCTCAGCTTGTCCGCCAGCTTGCGGACCGTGTTCCAGTTGCGCGAGGTGCCGATGCTGGTGAAGGCCTTGGCTCCCGCCAGCTTCGAGCGCCCGGACCCGTCGGGATAGGTGATGTAGAGGCAGCGCGGCCCCGGCGCGATCTCCTCGCCGAAGACCGCGTACTTGCGGAGCGGCTCCAGGTCCTTGGGCGGTTCGGTCTTCAGGAACACCGCCATCATCTTCGACGGCTGCTCGGCCGCGAAGCCCGTGAACGGGTTGGCGGCGGTCACCGCCTCCAGCTCGGCCAGGTCGCGGACGAAGACGTCGGTGGAAAGCCTCAGCTTCGCCTTCAGAGCCGTCTCGATCTGGGTCTCGACCGTCTCGGCCTTGGCGGCCGTCCCCACCACGGCGTTGCCGCTGGCCAGCAGGGTCTCGGGCGCCTCGAAGCCCTCGGCCGCCAGCAAGGCCTTGAGGTCGGCCATCTTCAGCTGGATGCCGCCGACGTTCACCGCCCGCAGCAGGACCGCCAGCTTCCTCACTTCGCCGCCGCTTCCCATTCCAGGAACTCGGGCTGCTCCAGCAAGAGGTTGGCATAGGCGCCCGCCCGCCCATCGTCGCCATAGTCGGTGAGCTTCACGCCATAGGTTCGGAAGCGGGTCGCCACCGGCGTGTAGAAGGCGTCGGCGATCGACCAGTCGCCCACCAGGAACGGCCCGCCCGAACGGTCCAGCAGGTAGAGCCACAGCTCGACGATGCGGCGGATGTTCTTCTGCGTCGCCTCGGAAAGCTCGACGGCCCTGACCTCCGCCTCCAGCGCCATCGGACACTCGCCACGCAGGCTCGCGAAGCCCGAGTGCATCTCCGCCGCCGCGGAACGGGCCAGCGCCCGCAGGATCGGGTCGGCCGGCCAAAGGTGCGGCGCCTTCTCGGCGAGGAACTCGCAGATCGCAAGGCTGTCGACGATCACCACGCCGCCCTCATCCGAGCCGAGCTTCAGCGCCGGCACCAGGCCCGACGGCGAGTGCGGCTTGATCTCCGCCTCGGTCTGGTTGTTCTCCTGGCGCAGCGCGATCAGCGTCTCGGTGAACGGCAGGCCCGAGCGCTTGATCGCCAGCCAGGGCCGAAGCGACCAGGTCGACCACTTCTTCGTGCCGATCACCAGTTCCATTCCGGACCTCCGCTGCTTGGCTGAAACATTTCAGCGCTTGCCGCGCCCTACGGCAGCCGGTCAACCTCGAACCAACGATAAAGACAGAAACCCAGGGAGAAACGTCCGATGACCGTGGTCACCCCCGGCGTGGAGGGCGCTGCGCCCGGCGCCGTCGCCGCCCCCGGCCCGGCGCCCGCCGAGACCGCTGCGCCCGCGGTTCCGTTCTCCCGCGGCTACACGCGCTATGCGATGTTCCTTCTGCTCGGCATCTACATCATCAACTTTCTCGACCGGCAGGTGATCAACATCCTGGCCGAGCCGATCAAGAACGATCTCGGCCTCTCCGACACCCAGCTCGGCCTGATGAGCGGCCTGGCCTTTGCGCTGTTCTACACCGTCCTGGGCATCCCGCTGGCCCGTCTCGCCGAGCGGAAGAACCGCGCCTACATCATCGGTACGTCGGTGGCGGTGTGGTCCGGCTTCACCGCGCTTTGTGGCCAGGCCCAGAATTTCGTCCAGCTCGCGCTCTGCCGCGTCGGCGTGGGCGTGGGCGAGGCCGGCTGCACCCCGCCCGCCCACTCGCTGATCGCCGACATGGTGCCCAAGGAGAAGCGCTCGTCGGCGCTGGCGTTCTACTCCATGGGTACGCCGCTCGGCAGCCTTCTGGGCCTCGTGCTGGGCGGCCTCGTCGCCGACGCCTACGGCTGGCGCACGGCGTTCCTTGTCGCCGGCCTGCCGGGCCTCGTCTTCGCCGTGCTGGTCTTCACGACGCTGAAGGAGCCGCGCCGGCTGATGGCCGTGCAGGCGGCCCGCGTCGGCGCCGCCACCGCCAGCTTCGGCGAGACCCTGCGCTACGTCACCCGCGTGCCGACCTTCTGGTACATCTCGCTGGGCGCCTCGCTGAAGGCGTTCATCGGCTATGGCCATGCGCCCTTCACGGCCTCGTTCTTCCTGCGCAACCACGGTGAGGAGGTGGCTGGTCTCGCCGCCTCCGTGGGGCTCAAGTCCGTCGGCTTCCTCGGCCTGACCATCGGCCTCCTGGCCGGGATCTGCGGGGCCATCGGCACCTATGCCGGCGGTTGGATCGCCGATCGGGTGTCGAGGCGCGACTCCGGGCTGCAGATGATCACGCCGGCGATCGGCGCGCTGATCGCCATCCCGATCTACTGCGCCGCCGTCCTGGTCGACTCCGCCGCCCTCGGCATTGGCCTGCTCGGCGCCTACTACCTCGTGGCCTCCACCTGGTACGGCCCGGTCTACGGCTCGGCCCAGTCGATCGTGCCGCCGCACATGCGCGCCACCACCGCCGCCATCCTGCTCTTCCTCGCAAACCTCATCGGTCTCGGGATCGGTCCCGTCGCCGTGGGCCTGCTGTCCGACTACCTGAACACCGGCATGGGACTGGGTTCGGCCGAGGGCGTGCGCTGGGCGCTCATCATCTCGACGCTCTTCGGCGTCATCCCGTTCGTGCTGTTCTGGCGGGCCCGGAAGACCCTGCACCGCGACACGGTGTCCTGATACCGTTCACATAACGCGTTCTGCCACCTAGGGTCGCTTGTTGCACCCGTGATTCTACGGGAGCGTGCGCGGATGGTTGAAATGCTCCGCGGAAGCGAGCACGGACAGCCTCCGCCGCTCGCGGCGCATTGGCTGCTGATCCGGCTCAGCGTCGAGATGTTCGTCGACATCGCCGACATCGCACGCGACGGCGGTCCGATGCTGGATCCGCTGCTGATCAGCGCCGTGATCGAAGCCAACGTCGCCCCGATCAACCAGGACCCGGTGCTGCAGCATCGCTACAGCGGCCTCGACGCTCCGCCCCCCGACGAGCTGCGTCGCCCGGTCAGCATCAACGCTGTCGCCGCCTCGCTGGGCCAGCCGTTCGAAACCGTGCGCCGTCGTCTCAACGCCCTGGCCGCCCGAGGCGAGTGCGTGATCGGTCCCAAGGGCGTGGTGGTCCCCACCGCCCGGCTGGAGTCCGACGACTATCGCCGCATCTCCAGCCGGCGGTACGAGCGCGTGCGGCGCCTCTACGCCGACCTCAAGCCGCTGGGCGGCCTCGCCGACATGACGGTCGATCCCGGCGCCGCCCTGCCCGGCGCGCCCTGGCACGAGCCACAGCGCCCCCTCAGCTCTCCGCCCATCCGCCTCGTGAACCGCCTGCTGTCGGAATACTTCCTCCGCGCGCTGGAACTGCTGGGACGCCGCGTCGGCGACCCGATCACCGGCGTCATCGCGCTCAGCATGGCGCGCCTCAACCTGCGCCACCTCACCCCTGAGCAGCGCGCCTTCCCAGGCCCGCTGCCGGATCAGATGCGCGCGCCGATCCGGCGCAGCGAACTGGCCCGGGCGCTCGGCCTGCCGTCCGAGACCGTGCGCCGCCGGCTGATCGACCTGCAGGACCGCGGCTTCTGCCGCAGCACCCCCGACGGCGTCGTCTTCGCGATCGACAAGGCCGTCGCGCCGGACGCCCAGCGCATGCTGCACGAGAACAACGTCAACCTGCTGCGCATGATGAGTCGGCTGAACCGCTACGGCGTCCTGACCTACTGGGACGGCGAAGCTTCACCCTAAGGAACCTTGACGCGCCGCCCGGCGCGGATCAAAGGCGGGGCGTGGCGCCCGAAAGGGCTCAATAGGGAATGCGGTGCGGGTTCTCGGACCCTAAGCCGCGGCTGCCCCCGCAACTGTAAGCGGCGAGCTTCCCCCGATCTAAGCCACTGGGGTTCACGCCCCGGGAAGGCCGGACGGAAGCCGTGACCCGCGAGCCAGGAGACCTGCCACAAGCCGTGGTCACGCGCGATCGCGTCGGACGGGGTGCGCCGATGTGGACGGACCGCCGGGCTTCACGCCCGGCGACAGCCGTCGTTTCGCGGTGACGTCTCCACGTCCGCCGCGAGGCCCTATGCTCCGTTCTTCCGTTTCCCTCATCGCCCTCTCCCTCCTTGCGACTCCGGCCTTCGCCGAGGACGCCCCAATGGCTGGCGAGCTCGACGGCGTCGTGGTCACCGCCACCCGCCGCCCGACCGCCGCCGAGGAGGTGGGCTCCGCCGTCACCGTCTTCACCGCCGTTGACATCCAGCGCCGTCAGCAGCGCACGCTGCCCGACGTGCTGCAGCTGTCGCCCGGCCTCAACCTCGTCCAGACCGGCGGCCCCGGCGGCCGCACCTCGGTCTTCATCCGCGGCGCCAACGCCAACCACACCAAGGTGCTGATCGACGGCATCGACGCCAACGATCCCAGCCAGGGCGGCGTCTTCGACTTCGGGGCCATCCTCACCGACGACATCGCCCGCATCGAGGTGCTGCGCGGCCCGCAGTCCGGCCTCTACGGCTCCGACGCCATCGGCGGCGTGGTCAACATCGTCACCGCTCCGCCCGGCGGGCCCAACCGCTTGCGCGCCCGCCTTGAGGCCGGCAGCCAGGAGACCTTCGACCAGGCCATCGGCGCGGCCGGCGAGGCGGGTCCGCTCGGCTACGCCGTCAACCTCGCCCACGCCCGGACGGCTGAGAGCAGCACCACCCCGCTGGCGCTGATCCCGAACGGCCAGGCCGTCGACGCCGACGAATACGAGAACACCACGCTCACCGCCCGGCTGCGCGCCCAGACCTCCGAGCGCCTGGAGTTCAACGGCGTGGCCCGCCTCGCCGACAGCGAGCTCTTCTTCACCTCCGACGCCGGCTTCCCGTCCGCCCCCGCCGCCGAGCGCTCGCGCCAGGACGCCCGCGGCCTGGTCGCCCGCGCCGAGGCCCGCCTCGACGTCATCCCCGAGCGGCTTTCCGCCCGCGCCGGCGTGAACGTCACCGACTACCGCACCAAGATCACCTCGCCGGGGGGCTTCGTCTCCCGCAACGAAGGCGACGAGCTGAAGGGCGACCTGCGGCTGGACTACACGCTCACCGGCGGCCACACCCTGATCGCCGGCCTCGAAGCCGAGCGGGAGCGCCTCACCGACACGGCGCCCAATTACGAGAACGAGACCCTCGCCGTCTTCGCCGAGGCCCAGACCCGTCCCGGCAGCCCCGTCAGCCTCACCGCCAGCGCGCGCCTCGACGACAACGAGCGGTTCGGCTCCAAGGCCACCTTCCGCCTCGCCGCCGCCCACACACTGCCCGCCACCGGCACGATCCTGCGCGCCAGCTACGGCACGGGCTTCAAGGCGCCGACGCTCACCCAGCTGTTCGTCAGCTTCCCCGAGTTCTTCTTCTTCGCGAACCCCGACCTCGAGCCCGAGACCAGCCGCGGCTTCGATCTCGGCGTCGAACAGCGCTTGAGCGACCGCGTCACGCTCGGCGCCGCCTACTTCGACCAGACCATCAAGAACCTGATCACCACCAACGCCACCTTCGACAGCTACGCCAACATCGGCCGCGCCCGCGCCAAGGGCGTCGAGACCTTCCTCGAAGCCGAGCTCACCCCCGCCGTCAACCTTCGCCTCGACTACACCTATACCGACGCCGAGGACCGCGACACCGGCCTCACCCTGCTGCGCCGGCCCAAGCACCGCGCCACCGCCGCCGCCGACTGGGCGGTCACCGACCAGCTCACCCTCTCGGCCACGCTGATCCACGTGGGCCACTGGATCGATGGCGACCGCAGCTTCACCGTCCCGCGCCTGAAGGCCCCCGACTACACGGTCGCCCACCTGGCGGCCCAGTACCGGATCTCCGACCGCGTCACCGTCTTCGGCCGCGTCGAGAACCTCACGGACGAAAAATACGAGAACCCCGTCGGCTTCGAACGCCCCGGCCGCGGCGCCTTCGCCGGCCTCCGCGTCAGCCTCGACTAGGAGCAAGCCCCATGACCCTCTCCCGCTCAACCTGGGCATCTGGCGTCTACGGCGTCGTCGTCCTGGGCTGTCTGGCGCTAGCCTGCCTGGAGCCCCTGGTCGCCATAGCCGTCCTCGCCGCCGCCCGCCTCAAGCTTCCCCAGGCGATGGCGCTGACCGCCGCCGTCTGGCTCACCGGCCAGGCGATCGGCTTCGGCGTCCGCGACTATCCGGTCGACGCCCAGACGCTTGGCTGGGGCGCCGGCCTCGGCGTCATGGCGCTGGCCAGCCTCATCACCGCCGCCCTCGTCCTGCCGCGCCTGCCGCAAGCCTGGCCCACGGCCTTCCGCGTCGCGGTCGCCTTCGTGCCCGCCTTCGTCGCCAACCAGCTCTGCGCGCTCGCCGTTGAGTTCGCGGTCAAGGGCAGCTGCGAGATCGTGCCCGGCGTGATCACCGCCATCGGCCTGATCAACGTCGGCTGGCTGGCCGCCCTGCTGGCCCTCGACGCCGTCGCCCAGCGGCTGCCGGCCGCTCGTCCCGCATGACGGAACGCAGGATCGTCAGCCTGCTCCCCAGCGCCACCGAGATCGTGGCGGCGCTGGGGCTCGGCCACCGCCTGGTCGGCCGCTCCCACCAGTGCGACTTCCCCGCCGGCGTCTCCGCCCTGCCGGCGCTCAGCTCCACCAAGGTCCGCCCGCTCGACACCGCCTCAGGCTTCGGCTCGGGCGCCATCGACGCCCAGGTGAACGACATCCTGCGCCAGGCCGTCAGCGTCTACGACGTCGACACCGAAACCCTGAAGGCCCTCAAGCCCGACGTCATCCTCACCCAGACCCAGTGCGCCATCTGCGCCGTCACCCCGGCCGACCTGGAAGCCGCCCTCTGCTCCTGGACCGGTCTGGCGCCCGAGCTCGTCAGCCTCGAGCCCGACGACCTCGCCGACGTCTGGGGCGACATCCGCAAGGTCGCGGCCGCCCTCTCCGCCGTCCCGGCCGGCGAGGCGGTTATCGCCGCCCTCCAGGCCCGCCTCGACGCGCTCAGCGCCGCCGTCGACCCCAAGACCACTGGCCGCCCCAAACCGACCGTCGCCGCCCTGGAATGGTTCGAGCCCCTGATGGCCGGCGGCAACTGGATGCCCGAGCTGATCGAGGCCGCCGGCGGCCGGTCCCTGTTCGCCACGGCCGGCCAGCACAGCCCCTGGCTCGCCTGGGAAGACCTCGCCGCCGCCGACCCCGACGTCATCCTGCTGCTGCCCTGCGGCTTCACGCTCGCCCAGAGCCTCTCCGACCTGCCCGCGCTCGCGTCCCACCCGCTCTGGCCCACGCTCAAGGCGGTCCGCCAGGGCCAGGTCTACGCCATCGACGGCCACCACTACTTCAACCGCCCCGGCCCCCGCCTCGTCGAGAGCGCCGAGATCGTCGCCGAGATCCTCCACCCCGACACGGTCAGCTTCGGCCACCAGGGCCGCGCCTGGGTCCGCCTCCCGGCGCCGTAACTCCAACCAAACTCAAGCTGTCATCCCGGCCGCAGCCAAGCGGAGAGCCGGGACCCAGGGGGCTTCTGCAGTGCGGCGGCCCCTAATGGCTAGGACGGGGTCCCAGATCGGCCTTGCGGCCGTCCAGGATGACAACCCAGGTTTTGCGGACCTCTCGCCGCCGCCCCTCAAAGCCACCGCGCGTCCGGATCGTCCTTCCACAGCTCCCCGTTCCCCTCGGTCCTCACGCCCGCCCCGTCGATCCGGTACAGCACCTTCCCCGGCTCCGCCGACGGCGCATACCGGCGGCCCTCCGGCGCATCCTCGCCCTCCGGCGCCTGCGTGTACTTCTTGACGATCACCGTCAGCCCCTCGCCTTCCGGCGCCTCGGCGTCGGCCAGCCCCGCCAGCGCGTCGAGCGCCAGGCTCTTCACCGGCCCGTACTTGCGCGGCCAAAGCTTCACGATGAACCAGCGCAGGTGCTTCAGCCGCACGTCGGTCAGATAGGCCGTCTCCGGCGTCGCCGCCTCCGCCAGCGCCAGCCCCTGCTCGGCCAGCCGGTCCGACTGGATCTGCCGGGCCAGCCCCACCGCCTCGCGGAACTCCGCCTCCGCCGCCATCCAGCGATAGACCGTGGACGCCGCCGGCATCGACGGGTCGGCGCAGATCGCGCCCATCGCCTCGCCCGCGCACAGCCGCTCGAAGATCGCCTCCGCCGTCGTCCGGCAGTACGACGAGGTCCGCCCGCTCAACGACCGCCCCGCCTCCGCCCGCGCCGCGGCCATCGCCGCCGCGAACCGCGGCCGCCCCTCGATCCACTTCCGCACCGTCCGCACCGACGGCATCCCCGGCGACCGGCAGATGGCCCGAAGCGCCTCTCCCTCCCGCGTCCGCCTAAGGATCCGCCGGGCTGTCCCGGCCGGATACCGCAGCATCCTGCGCCCATCCGACGCCGCCGCCGGCACGCCAAAGCCCCCGGCGAACGCCGCATCCAGCTCATCCGTCATGTGAGATTCCTTGCCGCCTCCCCGCGCCGCGGCCGGAGGCCCAAAACCCTACCTCCCCCGCTCCAGCGGGGGACCGGGACCGTCCTACCTCCCCCGCTTCAGCGGGGGAGGGGGACCATCGGCCGAGGCCGAAGGCCGCAGAGCCGATGGTGGAGGGGGCGAGCCCCACCCACCGCGCCAGCCACCACCCCGCGCCTCCCCCGCAAGCGGGAGACCCGGCGCCAAGCGCCGAAGGGGGCGCTGCCCCCAACCTGTCCAGCAAACCCAGCAACCGCCCGCCCAACCGCCGGCGCCGCCAAAGAAAAAGGGGCGCTCCGCCCCTCCAGCCGCACTCAGCGACGATGCCTCAAACCTGCATCAAACGCGCGCAGGAGTCAAGAACAAACGACGAACATTGTTCCTGACTGCCCCTCCCCCAAGCGCCTAGCGCTCTGGGGGAGGCCGGGAGGGGGCGGCTCCGCGGCTCAACCGCGCCTACCTTGAACCCGTTCGCCCCACCGCAGGCGAGCCGTGATCGCGAGTCCAAAAACTCGTACAATCCGGACGCTCCACCGACCTCTCCCAACCTCTCCCTCCGACGCTCGCGTCGCGGAGAGGAGCATCTGGCGGCTACGCCGCCCGTCGCGCCGCGAACTTCCCGCTGGGCAGCGCCGTGACGCGCCCATAGCGCGTGAGAGTGGCCAGCACCTGGACCACCCGCTGCTCGATCCGTTTGCCGCCACGCTTGAAGCTTCGAGCGAGTTCGGCCGCCTCCATCGGTCGGCCGCTTGCCGCGAGTACCGCCTCGATGGCCAACGGCTGCTCATAACGGTCTGTAGGAAAGGCCGGCAGGCCCTTGTCGATCGCCACCACCGTCTCGCCCAGGTCCAGCTCGCGGGACTTCGCCGCCGCCCCCTTGGCGAAACGCGGGATCTGGTAGTCGGGTCGCAGCCACCGCACCTGGCCGGCCGCCTCTTCATTAGCGCGCTCGGCGTTCAGGGCGACGAGGCGCTCCAGGAGCTCGTCGTCCGACAGGTCGGCCGGCCAGCCGTAGGCCTCGGCCGTGAGCCGATCGATCTGCTCATGCAGGTCCTTCAGGATCAGAACGCGGCCCCGCTGTTTAGCGTCCTCTTCGGCCGGGGTGAGTTCAGGGCCGGCCTTCACCTTCTCAATCAGGTTGTACAGGCCGGTCAGAGTCAGATGGGTCTGCTCAGCCAGGACGAGCTTTCGGGTGGCGTCGAGCTCTTCGCCAAGCGCAGTCAGCTGCTCGCGCTGCTCGGGCGTCGGATTCGGGAAGGGGAAGGGATCGAAACAAGATGACTTCACGTAGACCGGATCGTTGCCGATCCCCAGCCACCCCCCGGCGCTGGTGGCCCAGTGTGCATGTATGCGTGAGGAGAGAACCGCCAGAAACCAACCTTCATCGAGACCGATGGCGGTGAGCTTGTTGTCAGGAATGATCGAGGCGTCGAGGAACTGAAACGTTCGGTGCTTCGCGGTTTCGATTGTGACCAGGTAGCGCCCTAGTCCCAAGAGTGCCGGCCGAAGCTCTGACCTCGGCTCGCCGAATATCCACCAGTTGTCACGATAGACCGCCCTGTTGTTCTGGTCTCGCTCCGGTTTTACGGCTTGTAGAAGGTGCTGATAGACTTCCGGATAGCGCTGCCGGACCACTTCTGAGGATAATCCAAACAAGTCGACGACGAACACGCCGCGCGGACGCGCCGCGAGGTCGCGACCGTTTCGGTACGGCCTGATGTGGCGCTCTAGTCCGGCCCTTGTTCCGAGGCCGAGATGTTCGGCCTCGGCGGGCGTTACGATGAAGCCTGAGCCGTGCAGCTTCATGCCAGGCGAGCACAAGCTCTGGTTCGCCAGCAAGGCCCCCGCTCTCGTAACATCCACTCCTACACTCAAGTCGGAGTTGATGCGCCCTACCTTCTCGTTGAAGTCCAGCTGCGGCTCGTCCGTATCGAGGCCCGCCTCGCCCACGACCTCAAGACAGCGACCGTTAAGACTCCCAGCGCTCGCCGCGGTCATGGCAATCCGAACGGCGGCGGTATCGCTTGTGGCCTTGGTCCAGGGATGATCGGGAACTGCGAATACCAGCGAGATCGGCATCTTCGCGTTTAGGTGCCGCTCCATCACGCGCCGTTGGAACGTCTGGCTGATTGAGTTCGTGGTCACGAACCCAAGCCGCCGCGCCGACGACTTCTTACGCGCCAGGATCTCAGCCGCTCGGTCCCACCAGTACATGACGAAATCGGCGCTTTCGTTCATGTGCGGATGGGCTTTCCAAAGCGCCTCGGCGTAGCCGGATGCCATACGGGCTCGAAGCGTCCATCCGCCGATGAAAGGTGGGTTCCCGACGATGAACTCCGCCTCCGGCCACTCCGGACGCCGCGGGTTCGGAAAAGTCTCCACTCTCCGCCCGCCCTGCTCCACCACCGCCGGCACAGGGTAGCCGTCCCAGGTCAGCACGGCGTCGTACCCACCGGGCCGACCGAAGTTGATGTTGTTGAACGCCCGCAGGATCGGCTCGGCCGGATGGCTCTCGTGGTTGCGGTAGTGCCACTGGAGATAGCCGATCCAGATCACCAGCTCGGCGATCGCGGCCGCCCGCGTGTTCAGCTCCAGGCCGAGGAACTGGTGCGGATCCACCGTCTCGCCGGCCATAGCCAGGCTCGCTTGCCGCTCCCCTAAGTCGGTCAGCGCCTGCAGCACCTCACCCTCGAGCTGCTTCATCATCTCCAGCGCGACGTACAGGAAATTGCCCGTGCCGCATGCGGGGTCCAGCACCCGGGTCGTGCAGAGCTTGTGGTGGAAGGCCCGCACGAGGGCGACGGCCTGCTTGTCGTCGCCGTCATCCCGGGCCTGCTGCGCCTTGGTCAGCGCCGCCTCCCAGTCGCCGCGCAGCGGTTCCATCACCGTCACCTCAACGAGGCGCTGCACGGAAGATCGTGGCGTGTAGTGCGCGCCCAGCCGGCGGCGCTCGTCCTTGTCCAGCGCCAGCTCCAGCAAGGTGCCGAAGATCGCTGGGTCCACCTGCCGCCAATCCGCTCGCGACGCGGCCAGCAGTTCGCCGATCTCCTCGCGGCCGAGCTCAAACACCGTCGTGTCCTTGAACAGGCCGCCGTTGAAATGGCGAACGCGCGCCTCGATGACGTGGCTGAACTCCGCGCCCTTTTCCATGTCCGCCCACAGCGTCTTCAGCCGATGGGGGAAATGACTCGGGTCCTCGACGCTCTTCTCCAGCAACGCCGCGAACGAGCCTTTCGGCAGCAGCTCGGTGTCCTCGGCGAACATCGTGAACAGGCAGCGCATCAGGAAGTGCGCCACATCCTCAGCCTGGCAGCCGCGCTCCTCCAGCGCCTTGCTCACCTCAGCGAGACGTTTGGCGATCTCGCGCGTCACCCGCGCCGAGGTCTTGGTTGGGTCCAGCGCGTGCGGATCGGTCCACACGCAGGCCAGCCGCTTGCGGACCTCTTCCTTCCGCAGGTCGTCCATGTAGACGCGGAAGCCGTTACGATCCGGAAACTGGGTGTAGGCTCGTCCCGTCCCGCTGAAGTCTGCGAACAGCTCGAGGCAGTGGCCGACGTCACAGGTGATGATGAACGGTGGCGCCGGCTGGTCGGCCTCTAGCAGGAAGACATAGCCTTCGGCCTGTTTCCGCGCGTTCTGCATCATTACGTCCCACGACGCGCCGCGGCTACGCCGGCCGAGGTTCTCCAGATCCTCCTCGGGTAACAGGCTCCGTTGCGTAGGGATCGCCTTCTCGCCACCCGGCAACCGCGACTGCTTGGCCTCCAGGATGAAGGTGCCCTTTTTGTAGAGGTCGATGCGCTTGGGCGCGGTGCCGCCATCGCTCTCGCGCGGCCGCACCGCGCGTTCGAAGACATAGTGATTGTGCCGGCGCTCGGCGCCTGCCGGTTCGGGTCGCTCGACGCCAAGCACGTCGCAGAGTTCCGACAGGAACATCTGATAGTTGGCCCGCTCGGCGCCGCCCTCGCGCGCCGTCCAACGCTGGATAAAGTCTTCGACGCCCACGCCCGCACTCCCCTCGCCGCAACTAAGCGGATGCACATCGCCCGCGCAATGCATCGCTTGTTGTCAACCGGCGCGCGCCAACTAAGCTTCACCGCATGACGCGCTACTGGTGGGTCAATCACAACCAGACCGCCCGCCAGGAGATCGAAGGCCAGTACCTCTGGTCTCCGAAGACCGAGAGCGGCGGCGCGCGTAGCGAGTTCTACAACAACATGCGCCGCGCCACGCCCGGCGACCTGGTGCTGTCCTTCGCGGATCAAGCCGTCCGCTTCGTCGGCCGCGTGGCTGACTTCGCCTTCACGGCGCCGAAGCCGATCGAATTCGGCAACGTTGGCGGCAACTGGAGCCAGGAGGGCTGGCTCCTTCCTGTCTTTTGGACTCCTGTTGCATCGCCGGTCCGCCCGAAGGCGATCATTGCGAAACTCGGGCCGCTGCTGCCGAGCAAGTACTCTCCCATCCATCCGGTCTCGGGAAACGGCAATCAGAAAGCGTACCTGGCGGAGATCGACAGAGCTGCCTTCAATCTCGTCACCCAAGCAACCGTCTACGACCGGACGACCCTTCTTCGCGGCGGAGGCAACAGCCTGACATTCGAGATCGTCAACGACATCCTCGAAGACGCTGTCGAGGCCCAAGTGGCGAAGGATCTCGCCCTAACGGACACCGAAAGACGTGCCGTCATCAGCGCCCGACGCGGGCAAGGGAAGTTTCGCGCCAACGTTGAGGCCGTCGAAGAAGCCTGCCGCCTGACCGGCGTCACCAACCCAACTCTGCTCATCGCCAGCCACATCAAGCCGTGGCGCCTCTGCGCCTCCGCCGCCGAACGGCTGGACGGCATGAACGGTCTGCTCCTGACACCCGACGCCGATCTGCTCTTCGACAGGGGCTTCATAAGCTTCGAGGATCGGGGAGAGGTTCGCGTCTCAACGCGCGTCGACAAGCAAGACTTGCGGAAACTTGGCTTCGACGACCTCGCCATCGAGCGCTTCGGCTTCGAAGAGGCGCCGTCGCGGTGGAATGTGGGCGGCTTCACCGCCGCCCAGTCGCGCTACCTCGACTACCACCGCCGAGAAGTGTTCATTGCCTGATCCAGTACACACCCCGTCGAGTTCTCGCTTCGCATGCCCATCCGCAACGCCATCTGGACCGTCGCCGCCCAACCCCAGCCGCTCGTAGAGGCCCGCCTGCCGAGCGAGAAGACGCTCGAAGACATGATCGTGGCGGCGCCGCGCATCCTATCGGACGAATGGATGCTGATCGGCCGGCAGGAGCGGACCGGCGCGGGCGGCATCATCGACCTCCTCGCGATCGCGCCCGACGGCGCGCTGGTGCTGATCGAGCTCAAGCGCGACCGAACCCCACGAGAAGTGGTGGCGCAGGCCATCGACTACGCCGTGTGGGTCGAAGGCTTGGGCGCACAAGACATCGCGGCCATCTACGGGCGCTTCGCGCCGGGTCGCGACCTCGCCGCCGACTTCAGCGCCCGCTTCGGCCAGGCGCTGGACGAGGACACCCTCAACGACAACCATCAGATCGTCATCGTCGCCACGCACCTGGACGAGAGCAGCGAACGCATCGTCGCCTACCTCAACAAGCGCGACATCGCGATCAACGTCCTCTGCTTCCAGGTCTTCTCTGCCGGGGACCAGCAGCTCCTCAGCCGCTCGTGGCTGCTTGATCCCATTCATGCGCAGGCAAGCGCCGCGGCCGCGCCCGCCAAGCGCGAACGCGAGCCCTGGAATGGCGAGTTCTACGCCTCTTTCGGCCTTGAGGGGCGCAACCGCTCCTGGGCTGAAGCGGTGCGCTATGGCTTCATCTGCGCGGGCGGAGGGGCTTGGTACAGCAACACGCTTCGCCTGCTTAACCCTGGCGACCGCGTGTGGGTGCGGGCTCCCAAGATCGGCTATCTCGGCGTCGGCATTGTCTCCGGCCCGTCCCAGCCGCTCGCCGAGTTCATGGTGCAAACTGAAGAAGGCGAACGGCCTGCACTCGATGTGCTCAAGGAGGGCACGTACCATCGTGAGTACGTCGACGATCCCGAACGCTCCGAGTACTTCGTGCCCATTCAGTGGCTGAAGACCGTGCCGGTAGAGCGCGCGGTCGACGAAATCGGCCTGTTCGGAAATCAGAACACCGTCTGCAAGCCCACGACTCCGGGGTGGCGGCATACCGTGGATCGCCTGAAGGAGCGGTGGCCTCTCGCCTAGGCCCTTCCCCTCCGCCCCGTCACCTGCCTAACCTCCCCCCAACAACCACCCGCCAGCGGCGGCTTCAGGGGGAGCTCGACACATGGCCACGACACCTTCGGCCGCCCCGCCCGCCGCCCCCCACTTCACCCCCGCCTACAAGACCACCGTCCTGTGGCTGCTGGTCCTCGCCTACACCTTCAACTTCATCGACCGGACGATCATCTCGACGATCGGCCAGGCGATCAAAGAGGACCTGAAGCTCACCGACGCCCAGCTGGGCTGGCTGGGGGGCCTGTCGTTCGCCCTGCTCTACACGACGCTGGGCATCCCGATCGCGCGGCTGGCCGAGCGCAGATCCCGCGTGAACATCATCACCATCGCCATCGTGGTCTGGTCGGGCTTCACGGCGCTGTGCGGGCTGGCGACCAGCTATCTGCAGCTGCTGCTGTTCCGGGTGGGCGTGGGCGTGGGCGAGGCCGGGCTGTCGCCGCCGGCGCACTCGCTGATCTCGGACTATTTCGAACCCAAGAAGCGGGCCTCGGCGCTGTCGATCTACGCCTTCGGCATTCCGCTGGGGACCATGTTCGGGGCCATCGCCGGCGGCTGGATCGCCCAGAACGTGTCGTGGCAGGCGGCCTTCATGCTGGTGGGGCTGCCGGGCGTCGTGGTGGCGATCCTGATCAAGCTGATCGTCAAGGAGCCGCCGCGCGGCTGGGCCGACGCGCAGCTGGCGGCGGTGGACGTCGAGACGCCGGGGGCGCTGGGCCGCGAGGCCTCGATCGCAGGCGCGCCGAACCCGCCGTTGTCTTCCTCTGATCCGGTCCTGAAGCCGCCGTCGATGGCGCAGGTGGCCAAGCGGCTCCTGGGCTCGTGGGGGCTGTTCCACATCGTGGCCGGGATGACGCTGGCGAGCTTTGCCGGCTATGGCGCGGGGCAGTACGTGCCGCCGTACCTGATCCGCCAGTACGGCATGGACCTGGCGACGGCGGGCCTGCTGTTCGGCCTGGTGGCGGGGGTGGCCAACGGGGCCGGCACGCTGCTGGGCGGGTTCCTGACCGACTGGGCCAGCAAGCGCAGCACGCGCTGGTATGCGCTGGTGCCGGCCATCGGGCTGATGGTGGCGACGCCGCTCTATCTGTGGACCTTCACGCGCGACACCTGGCAGGCCGGCGTGGCGTTCTGGATGGTGGGGGGCGTGCTGCACTACACCTACCTGGGCCCGACGTTCGGTGTGGTGCAGAACGCCATGGACACCCGGATGCGGGCGACGGCGGCGGCGTTGCTGCTGTTCATCGTCAACCTGATCGCCCTGGGCTTTGGGCCGCCGTTCACCGGCTGGCTGATCGACCAGTTCGCGCAGAACGCCTGGCTGACCGGCGGCGGGGCGGGCGCGCTGGAGGCGGCCTGTCCGGGCGGCGTGGGGCCGGCCGAGGCGGGGCCGGCGGTGGATGCGGCGTGCAAGGGCGCGACGGCGGTGGGGACCAGGCTGGGGCTGCTGGGCACGACGCTGATCTACGCCTGGGCCGGCCTGCACTACCTGCTGGCGGCGCTGACCCTGCCGAAGGACATCGCCCGGGCCCAAGCGGCCCAAGGAGCCTGACACGCCGCATTTGACTCCGGGGCGGGCGGCCGGGTACCCGGCGGCATGATCCCCCGCTACGCCCGCAAGGAAGCCGCCCAGATCTGGGAGCCGCAGACGCGGTTCAAGATCATGTTCGAGATCGAGGCCCATGCCGCCGACAAGATGGCGGAGCTAGGCGTCATTCCGAAGGAGGCCGCCCGCGTCATCTGGGAGAAGGGCCGCGACGCCGTCTGGAACGCCGATCGCATCGACGAGATCGAGCGCGAGGTGAAGCACGACGTCATCGCCTTCCTGACCCATGTGACCGAGATCGTGGGCCCCGAGGCGCGCTTCCTGCACCAGGGTATGACCTCCTCGGACGTCAACGACACGACACTGGCCGTCCAGCTGGTCCGCGCCACCGACCTTCTGATCGAGGACGTGGACATGGTGCTGGCGGCGCTGAAGCGCCGGGCGTTCGAGCACAAGCTCACCCCCACCGTCGGCCGCAGCCATGGCATTCACGCGGAGCCCACGACCTTCGGCCTGAAGCTCGCCGGCCACTACGCCGAATTCCAGCGCGCCAAGGAGCGCCTGGCGATGGCGAAGTTCGAGATCGCGACCTGCGCCATCTCCGGCGCGGTCGGCACGTTCGCGAACGTGGCTCCGGAAGTCGAAGCCTACGTCGCCGAGCAGATGGGTCTGGCCGTCGAGCCCGTCTCGACCCAGGTGATCCCACGCGACCGCCATGCCGCCTACTTCGCGGCTCTCGCCGTGGTGGCGAGCTCCATCGAGCGCCTGGCCGTCGAAATCCGCCACCTGCAGCGGACCGAGGTGCTGGAAGCCGAGGAGCCGTTCGACCCGGGCCAGAAGGGCTCGTCGGCCATGCCGCACAAGCGCAACCCGATTCTGACCGAGAACCTGACCGGCTTGGCTCGGCTGGTGCGCTCGGCGGTCGTGCCGGCCATGGAGAACGTGGCGCTGTGGCACGAGCGCGACATCAGCCACTCGTCGGTGGAGCGCGGCATCTGCCCGGACGCGACGGTCCACCTCGACTTCGCACTGCGCCGCCTCGCCGGCGTCGTCGAGCGGCTGGTGATCTATCCCGAGAACATGGCGAAGAACCTCGACCGCCTTGGCGGCCTGGTTCACTCTCAGCGGGTCTTGCTGGGCCTCACGCAAAAGGGCCTCAGCCGCGAAGCCAGCTACGCCGCGGTCCAGCGCAACGCGATGAAGGTCTGGCGTGGCGAGGGCAGCTTCCTCGACTTCCTCAAGGCTGATCCTGAGATCACGCTTTCTGACGCCGAGCTCGAGCAGCTCTTTGACCTGGGGTATCACTTCAAGAACGTGGACGTGGTCTTCGCCCGCGTCTTCGGCCAGGAGGCGATGAAGGGAGCCTAGCCGATCGCCAGCTTCGAGGATCTCCGCCGGCTGGCGCTGGCCCTCCCAGGCGCCCGGGAAGTCGACTGGAAGGGCGCGCCCTACTTCCAGGTGGGCTCGAAAGCCTTCGCCCTAGGCTGGAAGGGCCGCGCGGTGCTGAAGCTGGATCGGGATCACCAGGAACTTCTCTTCGAGGCTCGTCCCGACGCCTTCGAGCCGTTCCGCTTCGGTCCTAACCGCTGGGCCTATGTAGAGCTTGCCAGGCTCGAGGAAACGGAAGTGGCAGAGCTTGTCCGCGAAGCGTGGGCAGGGATCGTGCCGAAGCGGGTCAGTCGGCCCTACTTCGAGGCCCTTGACCGCCGTGGCGTCAGCTAGTCGCCTCTTCCCCAACGGGAGGACGCGACAATGGACATGCAAGGCATCCTGGAGCGCCAGAAGGCAGCCCATCTCCGCGACGGGGCGCCGTCGGCCGAGGAGCGGATCAACCGCATCGACCGCTGCATCCAGCTGCTGATCGAGAATCGGAAGCCCATCGAGGATGCGCTGAACGCCGACTTCGGCTCGCGCTCGCGAGAAGCAACGGCCTTCACTGACGTGTCGGGTTCGATCGGGCCGCTGAAGCACGCGAAGGCCAACCTGCGGAAGTGGATGCGGCCCGAGAAGCGCAAGACGACTCCAGCGATCCTGGGCCTGTTCGGCGCGAAGGCCGAGGTGCGGTTCCAGCCGAAAGGCATCGTGGGCGTGATCAGCCCGTGGAACTTCCCGGTAAACCTGACCTTCGCGCCCCTGGCCGGCATCCTGGCAGCCGGCAATCGGGCGATGATCAAGCCGTCGGAGTACACTCCGGCCACCTCCGAGCTGATGCAGATCATGTTCGGCTCGGCCTTCTCCGAGGAAGAGATCGCCGTCGTCACCGGCGGGCCGGAGGTCGGCGAGGCGTTCGCGCACCTGCCCTTCGACCACCTGATCTTCACCGGCGCCACGGGCATCGCGCGGCACGTCATGCGCGCAGCGGCGGAGAACCTCGTGCCGCTGACCCTCGAGCTTGGCGGCAAGAGCCCGGTGATCCTGGGCAAGGACGCGGACCTCGACGTGGCCGCGGCGCGGATCATGAACGGCAAGACGCTGAACGCCGGCCAGATTTGCCTGGCGCCCGACTACGTCCTGGCCCCCGCCGACAAGGTAGAAGGGTTCGTCGACAGCGCGCGCAAGTCGGTCGCCAAGATGTTCCCGACGCTCAAGGACAATCCCGACTACACGGCGATTGTGGCGCAGCGGCACTACGAACGGATCATGGGCTACGTCGAGGAGGCCCGAGCGAAGGGCGCTCGCGTGGTCGAGCTGAAGCCGGACGGCGAGGACCTATCCCAGCAGGAGCATCGGAAGATCGCACCGACGCTGATCCTCGACGCGACCGACGACATGAAGGTGATGCAGGAGGAGATCTTCGGCCCGGTCCTGCCGGTGAAGACCTACCGGAGCGTCGACGAAGCCATCGCCTACGTGAACAAGGGCGAGCGGCCGCTAGGCCTCTACTACTTCGGCGCCGATCCGGCGGAGCGGGAGAAGGTGCTGTCGGCGACCACCTCGGGCGGCGTGACGGTCAACGACGTGATCTTCCACGTGGCCCAGGAAGAGTTGCCGTTCGGCGGCGTCGGCCCCTCCGGCATGGGCAGCTATCATGGACAGGACGGCTTCCGGGAGTTCAGCCACCGGAAGGCGATCTATACCCAGATCAAGAAGGACATCGGCCCGCTGCAGGCCATGCGCCCGCCGTACGGCGCAGGCATCCGCAAATACCTCGACGGCCAGATGAAAGCCTAAGAATGCAAAAGGGCGCGCCTCGCGGCGCGCCCTTCGAAACCGTACAGCGGGCTGAAGGCTTAGTTTCCGCTCCGCACGCTCTCGCGCGCCTGAGCCAGCAGCTCGGCCATCTTCATGCGAACTTCGCCTTCGCTCGCTGAGACGCCAGAGCCCTTCAGGTCCTCGAAGACCTTGCGGAACACGTCCTCGTCACCCGGCAGCTCCAGGTCGGACTTCACGACGGCCTTCACGTATTCGTCCACGTTCTGCAGGCCCATGAGGCCAGCGGCCCACTGGCCCAGCGCCTTGTTCCGCCGCGCGTGAGCCTTGAACTCCTGCTCTTCGTCCAGGGCGAACTTCTTCTCGAAGCCCTGCTCGCGGTCGTCGAAGGTGGTCATCTGGGTCTGAAGGTCCGTATCTCGAAGCGGGCGTTCCCATAGCCCGCGTGGGCGCGCCCCGCAATCGAAAGCGGCGGCCTTTCCGCCACGTTTGCGTGGGCTCGCTGCATCCGCTAATTTCGCGCCGCCTGAATTGGGCGAGACCCCTGAGTCGGAGCCGCGCGCGAAAATCAGACGCGCGCGTTTTTCGTTCTACCGACCAGTCAGCCCTCGCCATGGAGAAGGCTGTTCGATGACCCGCCGGAAGAAGATCTACGAGGGCAAGGCGAAGATCCTCTACGAAGGGCCCGAGCCTGGCACGTTGATCCAGTACTTCAAGGACGACACCACCGCCTTCGACGCCACCAAGAAGGCGGTCCTCGAGGGCAAGGGCGTCATCAACAACCGGATCTCCGAGTACATCATGACCAAGCTGAACTCGATCGGGGTTCAGAACCACTTCATCAAGCGCCTGAACCTGCGCGAACAGCTTATCCGCGAGGTGGAGATCATTCCGCTGGAGGTGGTCTGCCGCAACGTGGCCGCCGGCTCCCTGTCCACCCGCTACGGCCTGCCCGAGGGCCAGCCGCTGCCCCGCTCGATCATCGAGTTCTACCTGAAGGACGACAAGCTCCACGACCCGATGGTCGCCGAAGAGCACATCACCGCCTTCAACTGGGCCACCACCCAGGAGATCGACGACATGATGGCGCTCACCCTGCGGGTGAACGACTTCCTGACCGGCCTCTTCGGCGGCGTCGGCATCACCCTGGTGGACTTCAAGATCGAGTTCGGCCGCATCTGGGAGAACGACTTCTCCCGCATCATCCTGGCCGACGAGATCAGCCCCGACAGCTGCCGGCTGTGGGATAGCCAGACCAACGAGAAGCTCGACAAGGACCGCTTCCGCCGGGACCTGGGCAACGTCATCGAGAGCTACACCGAAGTGGCTCGCCGTCTCGGCATCATGAAAGAGATGCCGACCGTCATCCAAGGGGGCCTCCACTAGTGCGCGCGAAAGTCCACGTGTTCCTGAAGCCTGGCGTCCTCGACGTGCAGGGCAAGGCCGTCGAACAGGCGCTGCACGGCCTGGGTTGGGGCGGCGTCGAGCATGTCCGCGTCGGCCGCACCATCGAGTTCGACCTGAAGAGCGGCGACGCTGCGGCTGCTGAGGCGGAGGTCAAGGCGATGTGCGAGAAGCTGCTCGCCAACACCGTGATCGAAAGCTACCGGGTGGAGGTGGCGTGAGGGCCCGGGCGGCTCTTGTCGCCCTCCTCACGCTCGGAGCCTGCTCGGACGCGGCGGAAGCGCCCGTGAGCTACAAGGCCCTGGATTGCGCCCAGCCGTTCGCAGCTCAGGCAGCCGCATTGGTGGCGCAGGCGCAGCTCGTTCCCGCGCCGAGGGATCCAGCAGAGCCCTACCGCTTCTATTCCAGCAGCGACGGCCGCACCTCCTACCTCATCACCGAGCCGGCGGCGCCCGGCCATCCGGCGATCATGATGCAGCAGGCTAAGGGCTCGGACGTGGTCACCACCGGCTGCCCGTACGGCGACAAGGCCGACTACGACCAGCTCCACGCCTACCTGGACGGGCTGAAACACTGGCGGCGCCAGTGACTTTCGCCGCCACGCTTGACGACTCCTCTCCCCTCGACCACCTGAGGCGCCCATGACCAAAGCCGCCGTCATCGTCTTCCCCGGTTCCAACTGCGACCGTGACTGCAAGGTCGCCGTCGAGCGCTCTACCGGCGCTCAGGTGGAGATGGTCTGGCACGGGGATACGAAACTGCCCGATGGCGTCGACCTGGTGGTCCTGCCGGGCGGCTTTTCCTACGGCGACTACCTGCGCTGCGGCGCCATGGCGTCGCTCTCCCCGATCATGCCCGAGGTGATCGCGGCGGCCGAGCGCGGCGTCGCCACAGTCGGCATTTGCAATGGCTTCCAGATCCTCTGCGAGGCGGGCCTTCTACCAGGCGCCCTGCTCCGCAACGAGAAGCTGAAGTACGTCTGCAAGCCGATCGAGCTGGAAGTCACGAACGCCCAGACCCGCTTCACGGCCGGCTACAAGGGCCGGCGCCAGATCTCGATGACCGTCGGGAACGGCGAGGGCAACTTCTTCGCCGACGAGGAGACGCTGGACCGCCTCGAAGGCGAAGGCCAGGTGGTCTTCCGCTATCTCGAAAACCCCAACGGCTCGCTCCGCAACATCGCCGGCATCGTCAACGGCCGCGGCAACGTCCTCGGCATGATGCCCCACCCCGACCGGGCGTTCGAGGCCGAGCTTGGATCGGCCGATGGGGCGATCCTCTTCCAGAGCGCCCTCGCCAGCGCCTGACGCTCAGGCTAGCGTCCCCACAGATCGATCTGTGGGGATGTTCATGACCTTCAAGAGCCTGCTGCGCGCCGCCGTCGCGTGCGCCGCTGTCGCGCTGCCTGCCCAGGCCCAGAATGCTGGCCAGACGCCGCCGATGACGCCCGATATTCCGGCCAAGTTCGTCGCCCCCACCGCGGCTTATGACTACGAGCGGCGGGAAGTCATGATCCCGATGCGGGACGGGGTGAAGCTGTATACCGTCGTCATCGTGCCGAAGGGCGCGAAGGACGCGCCGATCCTGCTGACGCGCACCCCCTACAACGCCAAGACACCCAGCAAGCGGTTCAACTCGCCCTACGCCTCTGCGACCGGCGCTCAGGTGGACGAGGCCTTCCTCTCCGACGGCTATATACGGGTCTATCAGGACGTCCGCGGCAAGTACGCCTCCGAGGGCGACTATGTGCTCACCCGTCCGCTGCGTGGGCCCCTGAACAACACCGCGGTCGACCACTCCACCGACGCCTACGACACCATCGACTGGTTGGTGAAGAACACACCGGAGACCAACGGCCGCGTCGGCGTCACCGGTTCGTCCTATCCTGGCTTCACCGCCGCGATGGCGCTGATCGACCCGCACCCGGCCTTGAAGGCGGCCGTGCCGCAGAGCCCGATGATCGACGGCTGGATGGGGGACGACTGGTTCCAGAACGGGGCCTTCCGCCAGACCATGCTGGACTGGTTCATGAACCAGATGACCGAAAAAGGGTCGGGCCCTGACCTGCCGCGCGAGTCCCTCGACGACTACGACAACTTCCTGCGCGCCGGGAGCGTCTGGGCGTTTGGCAAGCGCGCCGGCCTGGACCAGATCCCAGCCTTCCGCAAGATCGTCGAACACCCGGCCTACGACCAGTTCTGGCAGGAACAGGCGTTGGACAAACAACTCGCCAAGCGGCCGCTGAAGGTGCCGACCCTGTGGGTGGGCTCGCTCTACGACCAGGAGGACATCTACGGCGCCGTTCACGCTTATGAGGCGGTCGAGGGGAAGGACGCCGACAACGACATGAACTTCCTTGCGCTGGGCGCTTGGCGCCACTCCGGCGTCAACTACGAGCAAAGGGCGCTGGGACCGGTGAAGATGCCCGGCGACACGGCCACCGAGTTCCGGACGAAGGTGATGAAGCCGTTCCTCGACCAACATCTGAAGACCAACGGCGCCAAGGCCAATATCGCCCCGGTCACGATGTTCGAGACCGGCACCCTGCAATGGAAACACTACGATCGGTGGCCACAGGCTCAGGCGCTGAAGCCCCTCTACCTGCAGCCCGGGCTGAAGCTCGGCTTCGACAAGCCGAGCGGCGCGGCGTTCGACGAGTATGTTTCCGACCCGGCCAAGCCCGTGCCGTTCGTCCCGCAGCCGGTGCGCGCCGACGACGCTGATCAATGGCGCTACTGGCTGGCCTCGGACCAGCGGCATGCGGCCACGCGGCCCGACGTCCTGGTCTACGTTTCGGAGCCGCTGACGGAGCCGCTGAAAATCGCAGGCGAACCGGTCGTGAACCTGTTCGCCTCAACCAGCGGCACGGACAGCGACTGGGTGGTGAAGCTGATCGACGTCCATCCAGATTTCGTCGCCTCGGACCTCGGCATGAGCGGCTATCAGCTGCCGATCTCGATGGAGATTTTCCGTGGCCGCTATCGGGACAGCCTCGAGCGGCCCTCCGCTATCCCGGCCGGCAAGGTGCAGAAGTACCGGTTCGAACTTCCTACCGCGAACCACGTCTTCCTGCCGGGGCATCGCATCATGGTGCAGGTCCAGTCCAGCTGGTTCCCGCTCTACGACCGCAACCCGCAGACCTATGTGGACAACATCTTCACGGCCAAACCTTCCGACTACCGGAAAGCCACCCAGCGGGTCTTCCACACGGGCGCCACGGCCTCGGCCATCGAGCTGCCGGTCGTGCCGCTGAACTGACTACTCACTGCGCTTGGCGCGCACCCCGCGCGCCTCGCCGACCTTGAGGAAGAAGCTGCCCAGGGCGGCCTTGCGGATCTCGACCGCAGCGCCAGCCCTGGGTTTCGGCGAGATCGTTCCGTTGTCGATCTGCCGCCAGGTCGCCCCGCTCTTCAGTTCGAACATCCAGCGGCCGCCGCCATCCTGGTATGCGCGGACGAGTTCGTCGCTGACGCTCGCCAGTGGTCCTTCACTGCCTGCGGCGCGGTCGAACAGCGACAACGAGGGCAGATCCAGGCCGAATGCTCCGCGCTGGGCCTCCTGCGCTTCCTTCCGTCGGATGATGCTGATCTCGCCGCTCTTCACCTGCTGGTTCAGCCTCGCGTAGGCGGCGTCATAGCAGGCCGCCTTGCCCGCGGGATCGGTGACCGACCCACAGTCGGCCAGCCCCTTCAGCGCAGCGTCGGCGGGTTCCGCGGCGACCGGCCGGCCGACCAGAAGCATCGCCGCTCCAGCGGCGACGGCCCATCTCATGCGCATCATCTTCTTCCCCCAAGCAAGCGGCACCCGTCCGACTATCGGCGCCCGCCGCCGCGGCGTCGAGCGCGGCGTTACGGCGCAGCTTGACCGCACCTCTTCCTAAGCGACGCGTATCAATGTTACGCGTGTTACCGGGGAACAACTGAGTTGTTACGGGGGAATGTCAGTGGACGGAACGGGGCCCATCGGGGTCATGGCCGCAGCCGGGGGCGACGACGCAGCGACGCTGGCGCTCAACACCCTCGCCGGCCTCCCCGCCGCAAAGCGTATTGCAGCGGCCACGCTGTACGTCGAAGCTATGCGGCCGGTGAGCCGCGAGCAGGCGCTGGCGTCCGCGGCCCAGGCCTACGCCGACCAGCTCGGCCCCAGTCGGGGCGGGTTGAAGAAGGTGGTCTCCGAAGCTCGCGCCGTTCTGTCTTTCGGACTAGCCGATCCGCAGCGGCTGAAACTGGCGTCCCGCCTTCCCTCGAGCGAGATGCTCGCGGCGCTGAGCGCCGCCGTCCGCGATGTGAACCTCCGCGAAGTGACCCGCGCCCGCGCCATGGCGCTGGCAGGCGGACGCGGAGGGCGCCCCACCGCCCGCACCAGCGCGGCCTATTCCGCGGTCCGAAAGCTGCTCGACCTGGCCGAAGCGGGTGACGCGGCGGCGCGGGCCGAGCTCACGGCGATCCGCGACCTTGTGCGTCCGCCGGGGCTGGAGCGTAGGGCGGATCGTCCCGCAGCCAGCCGGTGATCGAGAAGCGGGGCCGCGCGGCGTAGGGCGCCACCGGCGCCACGGAGTGCCACTGGGGCGTCTTGAACAACGTCAGGACATTGAACTTCGGCGCGAAGCCGCGCGTGACGTCGCCGGCGGGGTCGTGGAACAGGAGCTGTCCGCCCCAGTCGGGCCGCCATCCTCGCGTCAGCCCCAAGGTATAGGCCGCACGCCGCTCCCCGCCGCCGCGGTCGTCATGCAGGGTGAGGTAGTGCCCCGGCCGATAGTGGCTGGCTTGGGCGTCGACCTTGATCACGGGCTCGCCGGTGACCTTGTGGGCGAGGTCCATGAAGTCCGGGCTGTTCAGGAACTCGGTTACCTGGTGCAGCGGATGGCCCGGGTCGCGTCCGGAGAGGTACGCCTCGATCATCGGATAGACATAGTAGAGGTAGGCGAAGCCCTGCGCCGCACGCCGCCCGGTTTCGGCGAGCCTCGCCTGCAGCTCGCCCCTGCGTTCTGGCGCGAGGGCGGGCCCGTCGACGTAGAGCGGCTCTCCCGACGGTCCCGAATGGACCAGGCTCCACGGCGTCGCGCGCTCCATCGCCTCGGCCAACGCATCGGCGACCTGCGGCACAAGCAGATCCTCGATCTGCACCCACCCATCGCGTTCATAGCGCTCGCGGAACGTCTCGGGCCGCAGCGAGGCGTTCAGCCAGCCGCTCACGCCTTCGGCCCCCGGATGAACCAACCTGTGAGCGACAGCCGCGGCGCGTCCGCATAGGCGGCCACGGGAGCCACCGAGTGGGCCCGCGGCACCTTGAACACCGTCAGCATATTGAAACGGGGCGCGAAGCCCTGGACCACGTCACCAGTGTCGTCGTGGAAGAGCAACTGCCCCCCCCAGTCCGGCCGCCACCCGCGGGTGAAGCCCAGGGTGAAGGCGGCGATCCGGTCGTCCCTCGTGTGGCTGTCGTCGTGCAGGGTGAGGAAGTCGCCGCGCCGGTAGTGGCTCGCCTGGACGCGCACGCCGTCCACCGCCTCGCCCACGATGCCGCCCGCGAAGTCGAGGAACTCGCGGCCCTGCAGGAACTCCGTGACCCTGGCGATAGGCTGATCGCCCGTGCGCGCATACTCGTCCTGCAAGGCGTAGCTGCGATGGATGAAAGCGAAGCCCTTGGACGCGCGCTTCACGGTGTCCGCGAGAAAGGTCCGCACCTGCTGTTCGCCGAAGCGCCGCACGACCTCGTCGTTGATGACGAGCGTCTGCCCGCCCTCGTCGGGAGCCACGATCGCGTAGGGAAGGCTGGGCAGCAGGTCTCCGATCGCCTGGGCGGCGGGCGCTTCCAGGAAATCCCCAGCCTGCACGACGCCCGTCCGCCGATAGGCCTCGCCCAGGGGTTCGGCATGCAGGCCGGAACGGATGCGGATGGGCGGAAGGCTCAAGGGAATCGCTTTCGTGCGGATGCTCCGGCGCCAGCTTAGCAGCCGGCTGCCTCGAGGCCGCCAGGGGCGCCCAATAAAGTGACGAAAATGTAACACTGATACGCGTTGTTACCAAAAATCGTCGTTCTGCGGTCACCTGCGACCAACTGTACCTTGACCGTGACGGAGCTTGGCCACACGCTGGATAACAGAGCTCGCCAAAGGGGTTGGCGAGGGGGGCATGGCAGGCGCCGCGGCAGCGTGGCCGCCGCCTTGCGAGCTACGTTTGGAGCATTCCAGAATGATAAGATCGTCCAACCGTGCGCGCCTTATGGCGTCGACGGTCTTCGGCGCTGTGCTAGTGGCCTCTCCGGCCCTGGCGCAGGAAGTCGAGGAACTGGTCGTCACCGGTTCGCGCATCGCGCGTCAGGACCTGACCTCGGTCAGCCCGGTCGCGACCGTCGGCGAAGCCGAAATGAAGGCCCAGGGGGTCGTCAACACCGAGAATCTGCTCGCCACCCTGCCGCAGGCGGCGCCGGGCGTCACCGGCACTGTCAACAACGGCAACGGCGGCGTCTCGACCGTCAACCTGCGCGGCCTGGGCTCCATCCGGACCCTCGTGCTGGTCGACGGCAAGCGCCAGATTCCGACGACCTCGACGGGGACCGTCGACATCAACCTGATCCCGCCGGCGATGATCGAACGGATCGAAGTCATGACGGGCGGCGCCTCGGCGGTGTACGGCTCGGACGCCATCTCGGGCGTCGTGAACTTCATCCTGAAGCGTGACTTCGAAGGCTTCGAGTTCCGCGGCGGCTTCTCTTCGACCGACGAGGGCGACGCCAAGATCTACGACGCCTCGGCCACCGCCGGCGTCAGCTTCGACCGCGGCAACGTGATGCTGAGCCTCGGCTACAACAAGCGCGAGCCCTTCTTCCAGGGCGACAGCCCGCAGGACAAGCTGCTTGTCTCGCTCGGCGAGCCCACCGGCGGCGCCGCGCCGGGCACGCTCATCTTCTCGGGCTCCGGCTCGCAGGAAGACGGCCGCGTGAACCCGTTCGTCTCGGGTCGCTTCGTGACCCTGCCGGGCGTGGCCAACAACGCCGCCAACTCGGCGCTCTTCCTCGCCAGCGGCGACGTGCGTCTCTATCGCGGCGCGCCGGACACCTACAACTTCGCGCCGGTCAACTACGAGCAGACCCCGCAAGAGCGTTACTCGGTGACGGCCATCGGCCGTTACGACCTGACCGACACGATCGAAGCCACCCTGAAGGGCAACTTCGTCAACAGCCGGATCACCACCCAGCTGGCCCCGACCCCGATCGGCAGCCGCACGTTCCGCTTCACGCTCGACAACAACCCGTTCCTGACGCCGGCCGCCAAGGCGGCGCTGAACAGCCTGGGTTCGACGACCGCATACACGATCCCGTCGTCGTCCTCGTGGACCGCCGGCACCTTCACCGACGTCGACAGCGACGGCGACGGCATCTTCGATACCGTCACGGGCGTGTTCAACCGCCGCCTGACGGAAGTTGGGCCGCGGATCTCGAACTTCAACTTCTACGGCTTCCAGATGCAGGCCGGCCTGAACGGCGCGGTCGAAGCGATCAACGGCTCGTGGGAGCTGGGCTTCCAGTACGGCAACACCCACGGCTCCAACTCGCTGCTCGGCGACACCAGCCTGGCCCGCATCCAGCAGGCCCTGCTGCTGAACCCCGCCGGCACCGGCTGTCTCGATCCGTCGGGCGGCTGCGTTCCGCTGAACTTCTACGGTCTCGGCGAGATCAGCCCCGCTGCGGCCGCCTTCATCGGCACCCGCATCAACTCGACCCAGGACTTCGAGGAAATCATCGCCCAGGCCTTCCTGAGCGGCGACACCGAAAACTTCTTCAGCCTGCCGGCCGGCCCAATCGGCTTCGCCATCGGCGCCGAGTACCGGTCGGACGAGTTCGCCTTCCGGCCCAGCCAGGACCTCGCAGTCGGCAACCTGACGGGCTTCAACGCCTCGCCGCCGGTTGCGGGCTACATCGACGTCTACGAGCTGTACGGCGAAACGCGGATCCCGCTGCTGAAGGACCTGCCGTTCGTCCAGGATCTGTCGCTGGAACTGGCCGGCCGTCTGTCCGACTACTCGTCGCAGGACAAGCTCACCAAGACCTACAAGATCGCTGGCGACTGGCAGGTGATCGAGGACCTGCGGCTGCGGGCCTCGTACAACCGCGCTGTCCGTGCGCCTTCGGTCGGTGAACTGTTCTCGCCCGTCAGCAACGGCTTCCCGACGGCGACCGACCCCTGCTCGCAGCAGGGCGCGCCGAACGCGGCCACCCGCCAGGCCTGCATCAACTCGGGCGTCGCGGCGAACCTGGTGGGCGTGATCCAAGCCAACCAGCAGACCCAGACGCTCACGGGCGGCAACCCCGACCTGGAACCGGAAGTCGCCGACACCTATACCGCCGGCATCGTGTGGACCCCGTCCTACGTGCCGGGTCTGTCGGTGACGGTCGATTACTTCAATATCAAGATCGACGACTACATCGCCTCGTTCGGCGGCAGCACGGCCAACGTCCTGAACGTCTGCTACAAGAACACCACGGTGAACGGGAACCCGACCTCGCCGTACTGTCAGGCCGTCCGCCGCCTTGCCAATGGCTCGATCGACTTCGTGTCGCTGCAGCTGCAGAACGTCGCGAAGCAGACGACCGAAGGGGTGGACGTCCAGGTCACCTACCAGTTCGACCTGGTCGACGTCGGTCTGCCGGACTGGGGCTCGCTCGCGATCCGCAGCCTGTACACCAACACCTGGGACCTCACCTTCACGCCGGACGAGATCTCGGCCCCGCTGAAGTGCGCCGACAAGTTCGGTCCGAACTGCAACGGCGGCGGCACCGGCATCACGCCGCGCCACAAGGTGAACACCTCGCTGGTCTGGAAGTACAAGAACTACGGCGTGAACCTGGTGTGGAACCACCTGGACGACGTGATCGACGACAACCCGAACACGGCGTTCACCGTCGAGAAGATCGGCGCGAAGAACTACATCAACCTGTCCGCGGACTGGGAGGCGACCGAGAACGTGTCGTTCACCGCCGGCGTGCGTAACCTCACCCAGGAATCCTACCCGATCCTGGGCGGCAACGCCTCGCCGTCGAACAGCGGCTACCCGAACACCTACGACGTTCTGGGCCGCGTGTTCTTCGCGAATTTCACCCTGCGTTACTAGGCTCGGGGGAGCCGGCCGGCGGGCCCACAACCGCCGGCCGTCTTTGGGGGGAAAGGGCGCTGTGTTCCTGGCAGCGCCCTTTTTCTTTGCCGACTTCCCTAGACGATCCACCCGGCCGGCAGGCTCGCGGCCTGAACGCCTGCCAGCACCAGTTCGCCGCCGCCGTCCATCCGGATGACCGCGTCTGCGCCGACCTGCACGATGGCATAGGTGGTGCCCGCCTCCACCCGCACACGGTCGCCCTCGGCGAAGCTGAAGTCGACCACGCGGTCCAGGCCTGCCCCGCCATGGGTGTAGAAGAGGTCCGCCCCGGCTCCGCCGCGGATCGTGTCCGCGCCCTTGTCGCCCCAGATCCAATCGTCGCCTGCGCCGCCGTCGATCAGGTCGTCAGCCTGGCCGCCGCGCACCCAGTCGGCCCCTGCGCCGCCGTTCAGCGTGTCGGCGCCCAGGTTGCCGTAGACGATGTCGAACCCGTCGCCGCCGTCGAGCACGTCGTTGCCCTGGCCGCCGACCACCCAGTCGTCGCCGAGACCGCCGGTGATCGTGTCCTGGCCCCAGTTGCCGTGGGTGTCGTCGAAGCCCGTCCCCCCGACGATCTGGTCGTCGCCCTCGCCGCCGCGCAGGACGTTGCGGCCGCCGGGGTCGGTGATGATGTCGGCTCCCGCTCCGCCCATCAGCGTGTTGTCCCCGGCGTCACCCGTCAGCCGGACCGGCCCGGACGGCGTGGTCCCGAGGGTGTTCAGCGCCATCCGCTGGCCGTCGGCGAACTGCACCGCCTCGACGCCCTTCAGGATGGCGTTCTGGTTCAGCCCGCTGGCTTCGCTCACCCGCACGCTGCCGTCGGCCAGCGCCTGGAATGTGTATTGGCTGGCCGAGCCGAGCAGATGGACCGTGTCGAAGCCGCCCTGCCCGTCGACGACGATCGGATCGGCCGCGGTGCCCGTAGTGCGCGCCGCGAGCGCCGCATTCCAGGGGGAGGCGTCAAAGGTGACGGCGCCGCCATTCCATGGGCTGACCGTGCCGGCCGCCACCGACTGGGCGAACGCGCCGCCGTCGGCTGGCGCGTACGTCGCCGCATCCAGCGCCACGCCGTTCACGTTCACCGCCTTGAACACCGTCGTCGCCCCTGCCGGCCCTTCGAACGCGATCCGAAGCTGATCCACCCGCACCAGCCCCGGCAGCTCAAAGGCGAATGTCTGGGTCTGGGTGAAGTGCACGCCGGCGCCGTTCACATAGCCGCTGTCCAGCGCCTTCAGCGCCACCACGCCCACGTCCTTCCCGTTGATCCAGACGTGGAGAACAGGCGCCTGGCCGCCGGCGATCGCTCCGGTGACGTCCAGCGCCACCGTCGTCGTCAGGCTCGCCGCTTGATGGGTCGCGTGAGGCGCCTCTGGTCCGAACAGGTAGAGCTCGTCGCCGGCCTGGCCGCCTGTCACCGATTTGGCGTCCGGCGCGATCGCCGTCTCGCCGCCATACCAGGCGGTGACCACCGCCTCCGCCAGCTTGCCGTCGATGTTGTAGTTCTGGGCGTAGTAGGCGCCCAACTCGCCGGGGTCGTTGTTGATCAGCCAGACGCCCTTCAACCAGGCGGGCTTGCTCGCCGTCCAGGTCTCGAAGAACGCCTGCCACCAATCCGCCTGCTCGGCCTCGTCGGTGGCCCGGACGCCTGCGCCGATGTGGCCGTCGGACGTGGCCACGCGGTCCGAAGCGCCATCGAAACTGGGCAGACCTGTCTCGGTGAATACCACCGGCTTGCCCACGTGCGCCGCCATCCGCCCCAGGAAGTCGGCATAGTCCTGCTGGTCGCCGAAGACCGTCATGTCCCGCCAGCCGGCTTTCAGCTCCGCCACTGTCGGGTTCGTCTTGGTCGTAAGGCTTGGAAAGACATCGAAGCCGGCGAAGTCCAGCTTCCGCCAGAAACCGATCTGGGTGATCTCGTTGGTGGGCGCGCTTTCGACCACCGGCGCCAGGGCCGCGTAGGTGAGCTGCCCCTGATAGACGCCGCGCACAGCGTCGATGATGTCGTTCCAGTAGGCGGTGTACTGCGGCTTGGTGGCCGCGACCATCTCATTGCCGATGGTGAGGACTTCCACGCCGTACTGTTGAGCCAGCCTGGCGTAGGCGAGGATGTGCGCCTTGTAGCTGGCGAAGAACGCCGCCGGGGTCTCGATCGCCAGGTCCGGGTTGACCATGTTGATCCAGGACGCGCTGTTGTACTGGTCGAACGCCGGATCGTGGACGACGATCTGCGGCTTCAGGACCACGTCGAGACCCTCGGCTTTCGCGGCCGCGATGGCCCGGCCGATGTCCGCCAGGCTGGCGGTCTGGTTCTGCCCGTTCTCGATCACCTCGCCGATGGCGCCGGTCTTCAGGTCAGCCAGCACGACATTCCCGAACACGACATGGTTGGCGCCGTTGCGCGCAGCCTGTTCGATCAGGCGGATCACGTCGGCGTCGGCATAGCCGCCGGCGCTGTAGGTCGAGAGCGAGATTCCCTGAACGTCGAAAGCTTGAGGCACCCGTCTGCGCTCCTAGTCCGCAGCCGGCCGCGCCTGCGAACCGAGCGTTCTCAGGTGGCGGGGCGAGCCGCGGTATTGGGGAAGGGCCGGTCGGAATCGACCGGAGGAGAGAGGCGGCGGGTTCGCCTCGGAATCGGGCGCCAAAGTGGCGATCGGCGTCACGGCCGGCCACTGCGCCGTGCGGCGTGCGGACGCAGGCTTGACCATATCGGAATTCGTCGAACGACGACCTCTGGGAACGCCCCCTCAGACCTCCGGCCGCCAGCTTCGCCGTGCGGTCGTGAAGATCGGGTTAGCCGCCTATCGCGCTGTCCGTAGAGTCCGGTTATTAGGCGCGGCATGAGCGCCCAGCCTGCGAAGACCATGGCCGCGAAGGCCGCCGAGTACGGCCTGAAGCCGGAAGAGTACGCCCTGATCGTCAAGCGGCTGGACCGCGAGCCGAACGACGTCGAGCTCGGCGTCTTCTCGGTGATGTGGTCCGAGCACTGCTCGTACAAGTCGTCGCGGAAGCACCTGGTGAAGTTCCCGACCAAGGGTCCGCAGGTCATCTGCGGGCCGGGCGAGAACGCCGGCGTCGTCGACATTGGCGACGGACAAGCCGTTGTTTTCAAGATGGAAAGTCACAACCACCCGTCCTACATCGAGCCCTACCAGGGCGCGGCGACGGGCGTGGGCGGGATCATGCGTGACGTCTTCACGATGGGCGCCCGCCCCATCGCGCTGCTGAACGCGCTCCGGTTCGGGGACCCCAGCCACCCGAAGACAAAGCGCCTCGTCCAGGGCGTTGTCGCCGGCATCGGCGGCTACGGCAACTGCGTGGGCGTGCCCACCGTCGCCGGCGAGACCAACTTCCACCGCGGCTACGACGGCAACATTCTAGTCAACGCCATGTGCGTGGGCCTGGCCGACGCCGACAAGATCTTCTACTCCGCCGCCCCCGCCGCCGGCCTGCCGGTCGTCTACTTCGGCTCCAAGACCGGCCGCGACGGCATCCACGGCGCCACCATGGCCAGCGCCGAGTTCACGGAAGACGCCGAGGAGAAGCGCCCGACCGTCCAGGTCGGCGACCCCTTCGCCGAGAAGCTGCTGATCGAAGCCACCCTCGAGCTGATGGCCACCGGCGCCGTCGCCGCCATCCAGGACATGGGCGCCGCCGGCCTCACCTCCTCCTCGGTCGAGATGGCCGGCAAGGGCGGCGTCGGCATCGAGCTCGACCTCGACCAGGTGCCCCAGCGCGAAGAGGGCATGAGCGCCTACGAGATGATGCTGTCGGAGAGCCAGGAGCGGATGCTGGCCATCCTCAAGCCCGGCCGCGAGCGCGACGGCCACGCGATCTTCGAGAAATGGGGCCTGGACGCCGCGGTCATCGGCGTCACCACCGACACCGGCCACATCGTGCTCAAGCACCAGGGCCAGGTGGTCTGCGACATCCCGCTGTCCCCCCTCTCCGACGACGCGCCGTTGTACGATCGCCCGCACGTAGCGCCCCAGCCACACCCGCGCCTCGACCCGGCCGAGGTCCCCGCCCCCGGCCCGACCATTGGCGACTGGAACGCCGCCATCCTGCAGCTGATGGGCGCCCCCGACATGGCGTCCAAGCGCTGGATCTGGGAACAGTACGACCGCCACGTCATGGCCGACACGCTGGAGGACTCAGCCACCGGCGCCGACGCCGGCGTCGTGCGCGTGCACGGGGGCAAGAAGGCGCTGGCCGTCACCTCCGACGTCACCCCGCGCTATGTGCAGAACGACCCCTACGAGGGCGGCAAGCAGGCCGTGGCCGAGGCCTGGCGCAACCTGACGGCGGTGGGCGCGACCCCCATCGCGATCACCGACAACCTCAACTTCGGCAACCCCGAGCGCCCCGAGATCATGGGCCAGATCGTGGGCGCCATCGACGGCATGGCCGAGGCCTGCCGGGCGCTCGACTTCCCGGTCGTGAGCGGCAACGTCAGCCTCTACAACGAGACCAACGGGGCGGCCATTCCGCCGACCCCGACGGTGGGCGGCGTGGGCCTGATCGCCGACTACGCGCACCGCGCCGACTTCGGAAACCTGAGGCCCGGCGAGAGCCTGGTGCTGCTGGGCGTGACGCTGGGCGAGCTCGGCGCCTCGATGTACCTGCGCGAATGCCTGGGCCGCGAGGACGGCGCCCCGCCGCCCGTGGACCTCGCCGCCGAGAAGCGCGTCGGCCACCTGGTGCGCACCCTGATCCAGGGCGACTATCTGAAGACCGTCCACGACCTGTCGGACGGCGGCCTCGTGGCCGCCGCGGCCGAGATGGCGCTGGCGTCAGACGTCGGCGTCCGCCTGAACATCGAGCCCGGCCCGCGGGCGCATGCCATCCTCTTCGGCGAGGACCAGGCGCGGTATCTGGTGGCGACCGAGGAGCCGGACTTCGTCCTGGCCGCGGCCCGCAAGGCCGGCGTGCTGGGCGATGTGGTCGGGGTCGCCGGCGGCGAGGCGTTCAGCTGCGAAGGCGTGTTCGACCTGGCGCTGAGCGAGCTGCGGTCGGCGCACGAGGGGTGGATGCCGCGGTGGATGGGGGCGTAAGCCCGAGCCTGTGCCCTTGGGGTCCGGCGCGGGGCGTGGCTCCGCCCTCCGGGCCGCCTCAAGGCGCGGGCTCCGCCCGGCCTTGACCGGCCTACGGGCGAAGCCTGTTGGCTGCCGTGGACTTAAGGCGGGGTGGCGTCCCAGGAGAATGCGGGAGCGTCATCTGTGCGCCACAAGCGGACCTTCGCGTCCGTAAGCCCTTGGCGTCGAGTCTGCAGGCCGACCGTCGTGCAGATGGTTAGGCCCGGCGAGTACTTGGATCCCACGAGCGCCGCGATCTCACTGGGCTCGTCGAGCGTGGCGGGGGCGATCAGCGGTTTGGTGTTCTGGCTGGTTGCGCGCGAGCGGGCCGCCCCGCGGCACCGACAAGTCCCAGCCTCCGCTGGCGGCGGAGCCGGGATGACAGCGGGGGTACGAGGGGCGGCGCGGGTCGGTTCCGGCGTCGCGCTGGCGCTGGGTGTCGGCGGCCCGACCGATTTGGTAAGGCTCGGCCCCCGCCAGCGAACACAGGCCCCCTGATGACCTTCTCGTTGCATGCCGCGACCATCCCGCCCTACCTGCAGATCCTGGCGTCGGTCGCGCGCCTCGTCGATCGTGCCGAGAGCTGGTGTGCGGAGACCAATACGCCGGCTGAAGAGGTCATCGCCGCGCGCCTGATCGCCGACATGCTGCCCTTCACCTATCAGGTGAAATCCACCGCCGAGCATTCCATCGGCGCCGTCCAGAGCGTGCGTGACGGCTTCGCGACGCCGAGCCTGGCGATGCCGCCTTCGACCTTCGCCGAGCTTCGCGACAAGGTGGCCGCCGCCCGTGCGGACCTGGCGGCCCTCGACCCCGCCGAGATCGACGGCTTCGTCGGCAAGCCGGTGCGCTTCGAGTTCAAGGGCCTGAAGCGCGACTTCACCGCCGAGAACTTCCTCATCGGCTATGCGCTGCCGAACTTCTACTTCCACGCGGTGACGGCCTACGACCTGCTGCGGGCACGGGGGGTCCAGCTGGGCAAGCGCGACTTCCTCGGCGACCTGCCCGCGACCTCGGCGTAGACCGTTCCCCTACTTGGACGGCAGGTTGCTGAGCCCCGGGTAGGCCCCGGTCATCTCCGAGGCGCTCGCCCCCGGCGCGCCGCGGCCCGGAGCGCGGGTCGGCACGGTCGCGCTGCGATAGGACTGCCAGGCCTTGCGCTTCCTGGCCTCGGCGTCGAGCGCGGCCTTCTTGGCCGGGGAGATCTTGTCTGCCTTCGGCCCCGGCCGGACGATCACGGGGGCCACGGTGGACGGCGGCTGTGGCGCAGCAGCGGGGCGTCCCCGTGGCTCGCCCTGGCCAGCTTTGCCCGGGCTGCCTCTACCCTGGCTGCCTTGGGCCGAAGCGAGGGTCGCCGCCCCGGCCAATCCGATCGCGCATGCGACGACGATCGCCTGAAGCCGCTGGCTCCCCCGAAGAATGCTCGTCATCGATCCGCCCCGTCCGGACGCTGTGTCTGTATCGGTCCGCGCAAGCGTAGGGCGGTCCCGTCGGCGTTCCATCGGGTGTTTCCCCAGGCGCTGCTGCGAGCGCCCCCTCGCCCGAACTCCGCAGGGGGCGCCGGCTGGCGGCGAACGGCACGGCGGCCGTGGTGGGGGCTGTGGGTGAGGTCTGCCGCCTCCACCATCGACTCTTCGGCCTGCGGCCTCGGCCGACGGTCCCCCTCCCCCGCTGCGCGGGGGCGGTAGAGCCTGAACGGATAGGCGCGTGGGCGCCGCCGGGCCGTGGCGGATGTTCGGGGTGGCGTGGGTCTTGTACTGAGGGCCGGACGGAGGCTCAGGGCATGATCACGGTTTGGGGCGGGAGCACCTCGCGGTCGCTTAGGGTGGTGTGGCTGCTGGAGGAGATGGGGCTGCCCTATCGGGTGCGGCAGGTGGATATGCTGGCGCCGGAGAAGGACGCCGCCTGGCTGGCGGTGAACCCGGGCGACTTTCTGCCGGCCATCGAGGACGGCGAGGTCACCATGGTCGAGTCGGTGGCGATCCTGGAATACCTGATGGGCCGCTATGGGCCGACGCCGCTGCAACCGACGCCGCAGGATGCGGATTTTCCGGCCTATCAGCAGTTCCTGCACATGGGCGAGGCGGGGCTGGCGACGCTGATGATGGTGCCGCTGGTGAGCGGCTTCATCGCGCCGGAGACGGAGCGCGACAACTGGGGCGCGCGGTGGGCGCGGGAGTGCGTGGAGCGCCGCCTGCTGCTGGTGCGACGGCAGCTGGCGGGCGCGGCCTACGTCGCGGGGGACCGGTTCACGGCGGCGGACATCTCGGTGACCTATGCGCTGCGGCTGGGGCTGAAGCACGCCGGCTTTGAGCTGGGGGACGTGGAACGGGCCTATATGGACCGGATGATGGGTCGGGACGCGTTCCGGCGGGCATTTGAGCGCTCGCACGAGGGGTTGGCTGGTTAGCCGAGCGGCCGTTCGTGGTGATCACCCGGCGGTTGACCGATCGCCGAACGAGACGCCGGAAGAGGCGCAGGCGATCCGGCGCGGCATCGTCGTGACGAGCGACAGCCCGCAGTATCCCGTGGGGATGGTGATGCCGGAGGGGTGGAGCGGCTGACGGGCGATTTGCGATTGCCGCACGCCACGGCGCCCCTGTACGCCTCCAGGTCAGGTTCGCACGGGACAAGACCATGAAGACGCAGATCACCGAACTCTTCGGCATCGAGCATCCGATCATCCAGGGCGGCATGCACATGGTGGGCTATGCCGAGATGGCGGCCGCGGTGTCGAACGCCGGCGGCCTGGGGATCATCACCGGCCTGACCCAGGGCACGCCGGAGAACCTGGCCAAGGAGATCGCGCGCTGCCGGGAGATGACCGACAAGCCGTTCGGGGTGAACCTGACGTTCCTGCCGGCGGTGACGCCGCCGGACTATCCGGGCTTCGTCGAGGTGATCGTCAAGAGCGGCGTCAAGGCCGTGGAGACGGCCGGCAACAATCCGCAGAAGTGGCTGCCCGCGCTGAAGGAGGCCGGGATCAAGGTGATCCACAAGTGCACCTCGGTGCGGCACTCGCTGAAGGCCGAGTCGATCGGCTGCGACGCGGTGAGCGTCGACGGCTTCGAGTGCGGCGGGCATCCGGGCGAGGACGACGTCGGCAACTGGGTGCTGCTGCCGCGGGCCGCCGAGGAGTTGAAGATCCCGTTCGTGGCGTCGGGCGGCTGCGCCACCGGCAGCCAGCTGGTCGCGGCGCTGGCGATGGGCGCCGAGGGGATCAACATGGGCACGCGGTTCATCGCGACCGTGGAAGCGCCCGTGCATGAGAACGTGAAGCAGGCGATCCTCGCGGCCAACGAGCTGGACACCCGGCTGATCATGCGCCCGCTGCGCAACACCGAGCGGGTGCTGACCAACGCCGGCGTCGAGCGGCTGCTCGAGAAGGAGCGGACGCTGGGCGACAAGATCACCTTCGCCGACATCGCGCCCGAGGTGGCGGGCGTCTATCCCGCCATCATGAAGGAGGGGAAGATGGACGCCGGCGGCTGGAGCTGCGGCCAAGTGGTCGGGCTGATCCACGACGTGCCGACGGTGGCCGAACTGATCCAGCGGATCATGCGCGAGGCGGACGAGATCATCCGCAGCCGGCTGGAGCGTTTCGCGGGCGGGCGCTGAGCCGCCGCGCCCTCGCCTACTCCGGCGACCAGCCGCCGATGCTGGCGTAGATGCCGTCGCGGAGGCGGCGGACGTCCTGGTTGAGGTCGCCGAGCGCCTTGGGCGTCTGGCTGGAGGCGGCGAGCAGGGCCTCGCCCAGGCAGCCGGCCTTGTCGTGCAGGGCGCGGCCCTCGGGCGTCAGGGCGATGATCACCTGCCGCTCGTTCTGGGGATTGCGGGCGCGGGTGACGAAGCCGGCCGCCTCAAGGCGCTTGAGCAGCGGGGTGAGCGTGCTGGATTCGAGCGCCAGGCGCTCGGCCAGGGCGCCGACGGTCTGCTCGTCTCGCTCCCACAGTACGTTCAGCACGAGGTACTGCGGATAGGTGAGGCCCAGGCCGTCGAGCAGCGGCTTGTACGCGCGCTGGATGGCGATGCCGGCGGAATAGATGGCGTAGCAGACCTGGTCGTCGAGGGCGGGCGGGCGATTGGCGGGCATGGCGGTGTCTCCTGACCGCCATATAGGCCGCTTCTCGCGAAAATACATATCGCGATAATTTTATGCTGGACAGGCGCAGCGGCGGCGCTTAGCTGTTTCGCTATCGCGATAACGGTTATCGCACAAGCTCAAATCGAAAGAGACAGCCATGACCCGCAGCTTCCGCAAGACCCTCGCCGCCGCCGCCGCCGTCGCCAGCTTGGCCGGCGCCGCCCAGGCCCAGACCGCGGCCCAGCCGGCGAAGACCGGCGGCGACGCCGTGCGCAACGTCGTGCTGGTGCACGGCGCGTTCGCCGACGGCTCGGGCTGGCGCGGGGTGTATGACGAGCTGACCGCCCGCGGCTATCGCGTCAGCATCGTGCAGAACCCGCTGACCTCACTCGCCGACGACGTGGCGGCGACGAAGCGTGTGCTTAAGCGGCAGAACGGGCCGGCGATCCTGGTCGGCCACTCGTACGGCGGCACGGTGATCACCGAGGCGGGGACCGATCCGCAGGTGGCGGCCCTGGTCTATGTGGCGGCGCTGGCGCCCGACAGCGGCCAGTCGACCGGCGACCAGTTCGCCGAGATCCCAGCCCCGCCCGGCTTCGTCATCGAGCCGCAGTCGGACGGCTTCGGCTTCGTGAACCTGGCCAAGTTCAAGTCGGGCTTCGCGGCCGACGTCAGCGACGCGGACGCCGCCTTCATGCGCGACTCGCAGGTGCCGATCGCCATGTCGGCCTTCGGGGACAAGGTGACGACGGCGGCCTGGAGGGCCAGGCCCAGCTGGTTCGTGGTGGCGACCGAGGACGGCGCCATCGACCCGAAGCTGCTGCGCAAGACGGCGACGAAGATCAGCGCTAAGACCGTCGAGGTGAAGGGCAGCCACGTGGTCTTCCTGAGCCAGCCCAAGGCCGTGGCCGACGTCATCGACCAGGCGGCCAAAGGGGCGGCCGAGGGTGCGGCCGCCGCGCGCTAGACGGTGGGGACGGTCCCGCCGTCGATGACGTACTCCGCGCCGTGGATCGCCGCGGCGCGGGGCGAGGCCAGGAAGGCGATGAGCTCGGCCACCTCGCCGGGCTCCGCCGGCCGGCCGATCGGAATACCGCCGAGCGCGTCCAGGACGCTTTGCTTGGCCTCTTCGAGGCTGCCGCCACTGCTTTTGGCGATCCGTTGAACCAGGTGCTCGGACGCTTCGGTATAGATCCAGCCCGGCGAGACGACGTTGACCCGCACACCCTTGGGTCCCAGCTCCTTGGAGAGCGCCTTGCTGTAGGTGGTGAGCGCCGCCTTGGCCGCCGCATAGGCGATTGTGGACTCCGGCAGCGGCAGGCGACGCTGGATGGAGGACACGTGGATCACCGCGCCGCGGCCTTGCTCGATCATCGCCGGCAGCAGGGCTCGGTCGAGCCGCACCGCCGGCATCAGGTTGAGGTCGAGCTCGGCGCGCCAGTGGTCTTCCGTCAGCGCTGCGAACCCGCCGCCCGGCGAGGACGAACCGCCGATGACGTGGACGAGGATGTCGACGCCGCCCAGCTGCTCACGGGCTGCGGCGGCGAGGCGCTGGACGCCGTCCGGCGCCGAGAGGTCGGCCTCCACCAGCTCGGCGCCGGGCGGGCCGGCGGCGGCGCTGCGGGCGGCGGTCATCACCCGCGCACCGCCCGCCAGAAACCGCTCGACGGTGGCGCGGCCAGCACCTTTGGTGCCGCCGGTGACGACGACGCGAAGACCTTCGAACTCGCGGGGATCGGGGCGGACCATCAGGCGATCTCCAGGGCGGCGATCGCATCGTCGGCGAGCTGGAAGCGGAAGGTGAAGCGCAGCGGGCTGCTTGGGAAGTCGCCGCGGGTCAGGCCTTCGACCACGATCTGCCGGCCCTCCCGGCGCTGGGCGTCGGGCGTGAAGACGGCGCGGGCGTCGAGGGTGGCCTGGCGGATCCAGGCGGCGATTTCCGCCTGGCCGCGGCGGGTGCGGTTCTCGTCCCGCACCACGGCGTCGGGCGCGAAGGGCGCCAGCATGGCGTCGGCGTCGAGCCGGGCGTTGGCCGCGACATAGGCCGCGATGGGGGCGGGCAGGTCTTGGAGCATCGGGAACCTCCTTGGCGTTGCGAGGCCCCAAAGCTGCAAATACACTCCCGGAATGACAAGAACCGACGAAAAAGTAAGGTACGCACCCGAAAGTAAGCGTGTGGCCTACACGGCCGAAACCGCGTCGGGCAGCATCCAGAACATCATCCGGGTCCTGGAGGGCCGCTGGAAGCTGGTGATCCTGTTTCAGCTGTTCGGCGGCCATGTGCGGCGCTTCTCGGACCTGGAGCGGGCGATCCCCGGCGTATCGCAGAAGATGCTGATCCAGCAGCTGCGGCAGCTGGAGGCGGACGGCGTGGTGGCGCGGATTGTCCATCCGCAGGTGCCGCCGAAAGTGGAGTACCACCTGACGGCGTGGGGACAGCAGCTGTGCCCTGCCCTGGATGCGCTGCTGCTCTGGGCGGAAGCCGCGCCTGACGAGCAGCGGAAGCGGCTGATCCTGGAAGCCGAGGGGTGACGCCAATTGCCGCCGCGCTTGGAGGCCGGCGTCCCCCTGACGGCGTCGCTTGACGCCCCACGGCGCAGCCAGTAACGCGAATGTTTCGCAAAATCATTCGCAGGTGTTTCGTTGTTTCGTCTTCCCTCCAGGCGCGCTGGCGTCTTGCTGTCGGCCAGCGTTCTCGCCCTGGCGTCGGCGGCGCACGCGCAGACCGATGACCGGGAAATCGACGAGCTGGTCGTAACCGCCGACCGGGGCTTCGCGGCGCAGACCGTGCAGGTGGGGGCGTTCCGCAATGCGCGCGTCATCGACACGCCGCTGACCGTCAACGTCGTCTCGCGCGAGGTCCTCGACGCGCAGGCGGCGCTGGGCATCTACGACGCGCTGCGCAACACCGCGGGCGTCACCCGCTCCCAGCTGAGCGGCGCGACCTACGACAACGTCTCGATCCGCGGCATCCTGGTGGAGAACCGCGGCAACTACCGCCTCAACGGTTCGCTGCCGATCATCAACCTCATCGACCAGCCGCTCGAGAACAAGGCGCGGGTCGAGGTGCTCAAGGGCGCCTCGGCGCTCTATTACGGGTTTGTCCCGCCGTCGGGCGTCATCAACCTGACGACGAAGCGGGCGCTGCCCGAGCCGATGGCCGAACTCACCGTCCGCGGCGATAATCATGGCTCCGTGATCGGCTCGGTCGACGTCTCCCGCCGGTTCGCCGACGGCCGGATCGGCCTGCGGGCGAACCTCGCGCACGGCGAGGTCGAGACCGGGGTGCGGCGACTGCAGGGCGAACGGAGCTTCGCCGCGTTCGCGGTCGATATCGATCCCACCGACCGCCTCAGCGTGAAGTTCGACTACGAGTACATCGAGAAGGACATCTCCGAGCCACCGGCCATCGCTCTGCTGCCCGCCGTCGGCGGGGTGATCACCCTGCCGGAGATCCCGAGCGCGAAGCTGAACCTCGGCGACAAGTGGATGCGCTATGACGCCTGGGCCCAGAACGCCCTGGTGCGCGTCGACTACAGGCTGTCGTCGCAATGGGCCGTGAAGGCGGAGTTCGGCGAGGCCATCACGGAACGCGACCGCAACTTCTCGCAGTTCCAGAACTACAACCTCGCCACCGGCGAAGGCCGCCTGCAGATCTCGTCGGTCCACGACCAGCGCTTCACCAACAAGAACGCGCGGCTGGAACTCACAGGCCTGGTCGCCACGGGTCCGATCCAGCACGAACTGACCTTCGGCTGGACCACCAACGAGCGGCGCTCGGCCGGCTTCGGCGCCGCGAACCTGACGGTGGCTCAGAACCTCTACGAGCCGCGCCGGCTGCCGACGCAGAACTTCGGAGCCGTTTCGCGCCTCGCCGCCTCCACCATCACGGACGAAGGCGCCTATGTCTTCGATCGGATGAGCTGGGGTCCGCTCCAGGTGCTGGCGGGTCTTCGCTGGTCCGACTACGAGAGCGTCAACGTCCCGGCCAGCCTTACCGCCGCCGTGACGCGGTACGACGCCGACGAGCTCTCTCCCGCCGTGGCCGTGGTCTACAAGCCGCGCGACAACATCAGCGTCTACGCCACCTACCTCGAAGGCCTGGAGGAAGGCGGGATCGCGCCGGCCAACAACGTCAACGCGTTCGAGGTCCTGCCCCCGGCGACATCGGAACAGTGGGAAGCCGGCGTGAAGGCCGAGCTCGGCGAGGACGTGGTGGCCTCGCTGGCCTACTTCGAGATCGTGCGGCCCAGCGCCTTCACCAATCCCCAGAACGTCTTCGTGCTCGATGGCGAAACCGAGTATCGCGGCGTCGAATTCATGGCGGCCGGCGAACTGACCGACAGCCTGTCGCTCATCGCGTCCGGCGTCTGGCTGGACGCCAGCCAGGAGCGTGCGGCGAACCCGGCGCTGATCGGCAAGCGTCCGGAGAACACTCCGGAGTGGACGGCCAGCCTGTTCGCCGACTACCGGATCGCGGCGATCGAAGGCCTCTCGGTGAACGCCGGCCTGTTCTACGTCGGCGAGCGCGCCGTGAATCCGCTGAACCAGGCGTTTGTCGACGGCTACACGACGGCGAGCCTCGGCGCGCGCCTGCAGCGCGAGATCGCCGGGCAGATGACGACGTTGCAGGTCAACGTCGAGAACCTCTTCGACAAGGACCACTGGAACTCGGCGGGCAACAACCTGCTGGGCGTGGGCGCGCCGCGCACCGTCAAGTTCGCGGTCACCCGGGCCTTCTAGAGCAGGGCCGGAGCGGCAACCGGGCTCCACCTGCGGCGTCGGCGCGGAGCGGAACCTCCGCCGTCGGCGCGCGCTGGGGCTGGATGCTGAAGCTCGGCAACGCGTTCTACACCCTGACCAGCCTGGTGCTGATGGCCTTCGCCCTCGTGCTGGTGGCGACAGGGCCGGTGTCGCTGGTCATGGCGATCCTGCAGGGCAAGCCCTTCGTCACGGCGATGGTCAACTCGCTGGGCTATCTGATCCTGTCGCTCGCGGTGTTCGACGTGGCCCGCTACGTTTACGATGAGGAGGTGCGCCGCGGCCGCGAGATGCGGAAGGCGGCCGAGACCCGGCGCAGCATCACCAAGTTCGTGACGGTGATCATCATCGCCATCCTGATGGACGCCCTGGTGGCGCTGTCGAAGGCGGGCCAGGCGGCGCTGGACCAGCTGGTCTATCCCGTGGTGCTGATCCTGGGCGGCGTGGCGCTGCTGCTGAGCCTCGGCATCTTCCAGCGGCTGAGCGCCACCGTCGAGGAGAAGGTGGGCCAGGCCGACGAGCAGGATGAGGCGCAGGAAGAGGCAGAGCAGGCGACAGACGCCTGAGGCTCACGAAGCGCCCTGAGAGGGCCTGCGGCGCGGCGTTCGGTTGAGTTTTGGGGCGTGTGGGCCTATTTCCCTCCCCGCCATGGACATCGAGAGCTACGCCGAAACGCCCTTGATTTCCGGGGCTTGCCCACCGCGTCCGGCGGATAGCGGCGCTGCGCCGTTCCTGCCGATGAGCCGGGCGGAGATGGACCAGCTGGGCTGGGACGCCTGCGACATCGTGCTGGTCACCGGCGACGCCTATGTCGACCATCCGAGCTTCGGCATGGCGATCATCGGACGGCTGCTGGAGGCGCAGGGCCATCGCGTCGGCATCATCTCGCAGCCGGACTGGCAGTCGGCCGAGGCGTTCAAGGCGCTGGGGAAGCCGCGCCTCTTCTTCGGCGTCACCGGCGGCAACATGGACTCGATGGTCAACCGGTACACGGCCGACCGACGGATCCGCAGCGACGACGCCTATACGCCCGGCGGCGAAGGCGGGAAGCGGCCCGATCGCTGCACCCTGGTCTATTCGCAGCGGTGCCGGGAAGCGTTCAAGGACGTGCCGATCATCCTGGGCGGGATCGAGGCGTCGCTGCGCCGGATCGCCCACTTCGACTACTGGTCGGAGAAGGTGCGCCGCTCGGTGCTGGCCGACGCCAAGGCGGACCTCTTGCTTTACGGCAACGCCGAGCGTGCGGTGATCGAGGTGGCGAACCGGATCGCCGCCGGCGAGCGGGCGAAGGACCTGACCGACATCCGCGGCGTGGCGCTGTGGCGGAAGACGCCCGAAGACTACCTCGAGCTGCCGGCCGATGACCTCGACAGCCCCGAGGAAGGCGCGGCGCGCCGGCCGGGTAAGGTGGTGATCCGCCTGCCGTCCTACGAGCAGGTGGAGGCCGATAGCGAGGCCTATGCGCGGGCGAACCGGGTGCTGCACCGGGAAAGCAATCCCGGCAATGCGCGGCCGCTGGTGCAGCGGCACGGCGACCGAGATTTGTGGGTCAACCCGCCGCCGATCCCGCTGTCCATGGAAGAGATGGATAGCGTCTACGACCTTCCCTACGCGCGGGCGCCGCATCCATCCTACGGCGACGCCAAGATCCCAGCGTGGGAGATGATCCGGTTCTCGGTGACGATCATGCGGGGCTGCTTCGGCGGCTGCACGTTCTGTTCGATCACCGAACACGAGGGGCGGATCATCCAGAGCCGCTCCGAGGGCTCGATCCTGCAGGAGATCGAGAAGATCCGCGACAAGACGCCGGGCTTCACGGGCGTCATCTCCGACATCGGCGGGCCGACCGCCAACATGTACCGGATGGCCTGCAAGGACCCGAAGGTCGAGGCCGCGTGCCGCCGGCCGAGCTGCGTCTTCCCCGGCATCTGCCCGAACCTGAACACGTCGCACGACGACCTGATCCGCCTTTATCGCAAGGTGCGCGAGGTGCAGGGCGTGAAGAAGGTGCTGGTGGCCTCGGGCGTCCGCTACGACCTGGCCGTCGAGAGCCCGGAGTACGTCGAGGAGCTCGTCACGCACCACGTCGGCGGCCTGCTGAAGATCGCCCCCGAGCACACCGAGGACGGACCGCTCGACAAGATGATGAAGCCGGGGATCGGGACCTACGACCGGTTCAAGGAGATGTTCGACGCCGCCGCCAAGAAGGCGGGGAAGAAGTACCACCTGGTCCCGTACTTCATCGCCGCCCACCCGGGCACGACGGACGAGGACATGATGAACCTCGCCGTCTGGCTGAAGACCAACAACTTCCGCGCCGACCAGGTGCAGACCTTCCTGCCCTCGCCGATGGCCACCGCCACGGCGATGTACCACTCGGGCGTCAACCCACTGAAAGGCGTGCGGCGCGGGACCAGCGAGAAGGTCGAGACGGTGAAGGGGCTGAAGCAGCGCCGGCTGCACAAGGCCTTCCTGCGCTACCACGATCCGGAGAACTGGCCGGTGCTGCGTGATGCGCTGCGGGCCATGGGGCGCGCCGACCTGATCGGGCCGCGGCCGGACCAGCTGATCCCGGCGCAGCAGCCGGCGGGGACGGGCCAAGGGAAGCCCCCGGGGCCGCGCCGTCACCCGGGCACGAAGTTCACGACGAAGGGCGTTCCGATCCGGCGCGTGTGAGCACGGCGGCGAAGAAGCCGTCCGTCCCGTCGCGGGCCGGGGTGAGCAGCAGCGGCTCGACGCCCTCGGCCGGGGCGAAGTCGGGATGGCTCGCGAGGAAGGCCTCGATCTGGGCCTCGTTCTCGTCCGGGATCAGCGAGCAGGTGGCGTAGATCAGGCGGCCGCCGGGCCTCACGAGGCGGGCGGCGCTGTCGAGGATCTCGCGCTGCAGCGGCGGCAGGGCCTCGAAGCCTTCCGAGCGCCAGCGGGCGTCGGGGTTGCGCCGCCACGTGCCCGTGCCGCTGCAGGGCGCGTCGACCAGGACCCGGTCGAAGCCGCCCTTGTGGCGCTTCACCCACTTGTCGCGCTCGCTGGAGAGCAACCGCGTCTGGATGTTGTGCAGGCCGGCGTTGCGGAAGCGCTGGGCGGCGCGCTTCAGGCGGCCCTCGGAGACGTCGCAGGCGACGACCAGGCCCTTGTTCTGCATCTGGGCGGCGATGGCGAGCGTCTTGCCGCCGGCGCCGGCGCAGAAATCGACGACGCGTTCGCCGGCCTGGGCGTCGACCAGCAGGGCCACGAGCTGCGAGCCCTCGTCCTGGATCTCGGCGGCGCCGTCCTTGAGCATCGGCAGGCGGGCGAGCGAGGAGCGCTCGGCGACTCGCACGCCCAGCGGCGAACGCGACGTCGGTTCTGCCGGCAGGCGCAGGCGGCGGAGGTCGGCCAGCAGCTGCTCGCGGGTGATCTTCAGCGGGTTGGCCCTGAGGTCGAGCGGCGGGGGCGTGAGCATGGCCGCCATCTCGGCCGGGAAGCTGTCGCCGAAGCGGGCGCGGAGCGGCGCCTCGGCCCAGGGCGGGCACTCCGCGCGGACGGCCTCGGGCATATCGGGATGATCGATCGCGCCGCCGGCGAGGAACAGCTGGAGGCGGTCGCGGGCGGTGGCCGAGCGACCCCGGCGCTCGAGCAGCCAGCTCAGGCGAGCGTGATGGCGGAGCACGTCGTAGACGAGCTCGACGACCTCGCCGCGGTCGGCGTCGCGCAGGTCGCGGCGGCTGCGGAAGTAGCCGGAGATCACCGCATCGGCCGGCCGCGGATCGCGCTCGATCTCCTCCAGCAGCTGGAGGGCGGCTTCATGGCGGTCGGCGGGCTTCACGGGCTGGCGGACTAGACGGCTTCCGATTGTGCGTCCATCCCATGGGCTCATGGATTCAGAACGGCCCCACCTCCAAGCCACCCTGGCGGCGCTCGGCCAGCAGGGTTCGCGGCAGGCGATCGCGACGCCGGCCGCCGTGCTCGATCTCGACGCCTTCGAGGCCAATGTCGCCCTGATGGCGCAGCGGGCGAAGGCGGCCGGCCTGGCGCTCCGGCCGCATGCCAAGTCGCACAAGTGCGCCTGGGTGGCGCGCCAGCAGATCGCGGCGGGCGCCGTCGGCGTCTGCTGCGCCAAGCTCGCCGAGGCCGAGGCGCTGGCGGACGCGGGGATCGACGGCATCCTCGTCACCTCGCCCATCGCGGGGCCTGCGCCTGCGGCGCGGGCGGCGGCGCTGGCGGCGCGGTTGTCGGACTTCCGCATCGTGCTGGACCACCCGGACGCGGCGGCCGAGCTTGGGGCCGCGGCGACCTCGAAGATCCAGGTGCTGATCGACGTGGATGTCGGCCTTGGCCGCACCGGCGTTTCTGGTCCGCGCCAGGCGCTGGCCGTCGCGGAGGCCATCGCCGCTCAACCGCACCTGACGCTGCTCGGTCTGCAGGGCTACGGCGGCCATTGGCAGCACATGGCCGGCGCCGGCGCGCGCGCGGCGGCCGTGGCCGAGGGCATGGAACGCCTGACCGCGGCGCGCGCGGCGCTGTCGCAGGCCGGCTTCGACATCGAGGTGGTGACCGGCGGCGGCACCGGAACCTTCGCCACCGACGCGGCGCTGGGGGTGCTGACCGAGGCGCAGCCGGGATCCTACGCCTTCATGGACCGGGAGTACCGCGAGGCGCTGGGCGACGACCCGGACGGCGCCTTCGCCCAGAGCCTCACCGTCGAGGCCACCGTGATCAGCGCGAACCACCCGCAGTGGGTGACGGTGGACGCCGGGCTGAAGGCGTTCTCCACCGACGGCCCCCTGCCCCAGCCGCTGACCGCGAAGTTCGAGGGCTGCGGCTATCGCTTCTTCGGCGACGAGCACGGCCGCCTGGCCCGGCCCGAGGCAGAGGTGCGCCGCGGCGAACGCATCGCCTTCGCGCCGGGCCACATCGACCCGACCCTGGACCGCTACGACGTCCTGCACCTCGTCCGTGGCGAGGTCCTGGAAGCCATCGTCCCCATCGAAGCCCGAGGCGCGAGCCAATGAGCGACCCCGCCAAAGACCCTGGCAGAGACCTGCGTGTCCGCCTCGCCGCCCATGAGGTGCTCCTGCGGCGGCTGATCGGGGAGCTGGAGATCGAGCTGCCTGGGACCATCGACAACCTGGCCGGCCCCTACGAGACGGCCGAGCGGCCGGACGAGGCGTTCCAGGCCTTCGTCGCGGAGGTGGACGACCACATCAGCCTGATCCTGTCCAAGGTGCGGGCGGACCTGCGCGAGGGCTAGGCGCCCCTTCGAAGCCGGTCACGAAGCTTTGCCATAACCGTCAAGCGGCCGTCATGCGGCCCGCTTAACCGCGCCTCCAACCGCCGGACCGAATGGGGGATCCACGGCGGAGTTGGAGAGCTAACAGCATGTATCGTTCGAGGAAGGCGCTCCTTGCGAGCGCCGCCGCTTTCGTATTGTCGACCGTCGCCGCCCAGGCCTGGGCCCAAGACGCCGGCGGGGAAGTCGACGAAGTGGTCGTTACCGGGTTCCGCGGCTCGCTGGTCGCGGCCCGCGAGGCCAAGCGCGAAGCCGAAATTGCCTCGGACGTTATCGTCGCCGAGGACATGGCGAAGTTCCCCGACCTGAACCTGGCGGAATCGCTGCAGCGCCTGCCGGGCGTGGCGATCAACCGCGAGGGCGGCGAAGGCCGGCGCGTCAGCCTGCGGGGCCTCGGCCCCGACTTCACCCGCGTGCAGCTGAACGGCATGGAGGTGCTGGGCAACGTCGACAGCCCCATGGACAGCCGCGGCCAGACCTCGCGCGACCGGGCGTTCGACTTCAACGTCTTCGCCTCCGAGCTCTTCACCAAGGTGGAGGTGCGCAAGTCGTTCTCGGCCGAGCAGGACGAGGGCGGCATGGCCGGCACGGTCGGCCTCTTCACCGCCAAGCCGTTCAGCTACGACGGCACGCGGGCGGCGCTGTCGATCCAGGGCGGCACCAACTCGGCCACCGAGGACTTCCAGCCGCGCCTGGCCGGCATGCTGAGCCACAACTGGGACGACAAGTTCGGCATCCTGGTCTCGGCCGCCTGGTCGAAGCGGGAAACCGAGGAGCAGGGCTACAACACCTATGCCGCAAGCCCCGTGGCCCCCGGCGCGACGGACCTGTCGGCGCTGTCGGCGGCGGACCGCGCCAAGGTGCAGTCGGGCACGCTGGTATTCCAGCGCGGCAACCGCCTGTCGGTGTGGGGGTCGGACCAGGAGCGCCTCGGCCTGACCGCGGCGGTGCAATGGCGACCGCTCGACACCCTGACCTTCACTCTCGACGCCCTATACGGCGAGTTCACCAACGACCGCGACGAGCGCCACCTGGCGACGCGCGCCTCGCAGAACTCAACGGTGCTGGGCGGCTCGGTGCGGCACTCCGGGATCACCAGCCCGCCGCCGCGCCTGAACGCCGTGCGCTGGGACGACTACAACTCGGTGCTCTACGCCGACGTCGACAACACGGTGTTCGCCACCGAGACGCGGCGCCAGCAGACCGAGAACAAGTTCCAGCAGGTGGCGCTGACCGGCGAATGGGAGCTGGACCGGCTGAAGGTCGACGGTCACCTGGGCCACGAGCAGTCGGACTACGACATTCCGATCTCGGACAAGTTCTACACCGAGAGCTTCGGCGGCCTGGTGACCGACTACAGCGCCGACGGCCGCGACGCGCGCAACACCTACAAGTGGGACACCACCGGCCCGAACAACTACCGGGCCCACGAGATCGACTTTTCGGCCACCTACCAGAAGACCCGGCTGGACAACGCCGAGCTGAACCTCGCCTACGAGTTCAGCGAGGCGCTGACGCTGAAGGCTGGCGGCTCGTTCCGCGGCTTCCGCAACTCGGGCTACAGCCAGGCGACCGACGACCTGCTGCGCACGCCCTGGGAGACGGGCGCCCTCGATGACCGGGTGAACGACTACTACACGGTCTTCGACAAGCACGACGACCAGGCTTGGATCACGGTCGACTGGGACAAGGCGCTGGCTAAGTACGGCGTTACCCGGACGCTGGGCGCGCCGCGCTCGATCTATTCGGTCGAGGAGGACACCACCGCCGGCTACGCCCAGCTGGACTGGCGGACGGACGTTGGCGGCATGACGCTGCGCGGCAACGTCGGCGCACGGGCCTACGAGACCGAGCTGACCTCGGCGGGCGTGGTGAGCGCCGGCCCGGTGACGGTGAGCAACACCAATTCGGGCGTGCTGCCGGCGCTCAACGCGGTGCTGGAGGTGACGCCGGAGTTCCAGGTGCGCGTCTCGGCGGCGCAGAACATCAACCGCCCGTCGCTGACCTCCTACGCCATGAACGGGACGGCGAGCCGGGACTCGAATTCGGGCTTCGTCAGCGTCAACCTCGGCAACCCGGACCTCGACCCCTACACCTCGGACGAGTTCGACGCGGCGGCCGAGTGGTACTTCGGCGGCGTCGGCATGCTGGCGGCCGGCGTCTTCCACAAGAAGATCGACGGCTTCGTAGTGAGCGAGCGGGTGACGAACGTGCCCTATTCGACCACCGGCCTGCCGGACAACCTGATCGCCGGCGTCACGGGCTCGACCAACGTCAACGAGTTCACCCGGCCGGTGAACCTGAACGACGCCGAGCTGACGGGCGTGGAGCTGAGCCTGCAGACCGACTTTTTCTTCCTGCCGGGCTTCTTGAGCGACATGGGCGTGGTGGCCAACGTCACGTTCATCGACAGCAAGACCACCTACCCGAACGGCCAGACCGGCCCGATCTGGGGGATGAGCGACCTGACCCACAACCTGACGGTCTATTACGAGACGTCGAAGTGGGGGGTGCGGGTGTCATCGAACTACCGCTCGGACTATCCGATCGACCAGGGCGGCTTCCGCTCGACCACTTATGTGGACGCTGCGGCCTTCTACCAGTTGACCGACAAGATCCGACTGACGGTGGACGGGGTGAACCTGACCGACGAGCGGGAGATCCAGTACAACGGGCTGCAGGCCAAGCGCCTGTGGAACGAGACTTCCAGCGGCCGGACGGTGTTCGTCGGCGCGAACGTGCAGTTCTAGACCACACCCAGACCGTCATCCCGGAAGCCGCGGCAGCGGCTATCCGGGACCCAGGGCCTCCGCACTGCCGCGAGCCCTGGGTCCCGGCTCTTCGCTTCGCTGCGGCCGGGATGACGGATTTTTTTGGGCGGGCTCAAGCGTCCACCGCCCTCTTGAGCAGCTCGAGGGCGGCGGCTGCGAAGGCTTGCATGTTGGCGCTGCGGTCGCTCTCGCCGGTCTCGATGGTGATGACGGCTTCGACGGGGCCGGCGACGGCGATGCAGGTGTGGCCGGCGGCGTCGCCGTATGGGTTGCCGGTGGGGCCGGCGGCGCCGGTCTCGGAGACGGCCCAGGTGGCGCCGAAGCGCTCGCGGGCGGTGCGGGCCAGCAGCATGGCGTAGGGCTCGCTGGCCGAGCGCATGCCCTCCAGCGCCTCGCGCGGGATGTCCATGAACAGCACGCGGGCCTTGGGCGTGTAGACCACGGCCCCGCCCAGGTAGTACTTCGACGCGCCCGGTACGGCGAGCAGGGCCGCCGAGATCAGGCCGCCGGACGAGCTCTCGGCCACCGCCACCGTGTGGCCCAGTTCCTTCAGCTGCTCGCCGATCTCCGCGGCCAACGCTTCCAAGTCCGTCATTGCTCCCCTCCGGCTTCGGCGCCCATGATGGCGACCATTAGAGCCAGAACGATATTTGGTGGGAGGATTTCGATGGACGCCCATTCGCAATGGACGGGGCTGGACGCCGGCCGGCTGGAGCGGATCACCGAGCACCTGGAGCGGAACTACATCGCCTCGGGCAAGATCACCGGCTGCCAGGTGAGCGTCGCCCGGCACGGGCACCTTGCCTACTTCAAGTCCTTCGGGCTGATGGATCGGGAGCGGAACAAGCCGACCCGCGACGACACGATCTACCGCATCTACTCGATGACCAAGCCGATCGCGTCGGTGGCGCTGATGACCCTCTACGAGCAGGGGCATTTCCAGCTCAACGACCCGGTGCAGCGCTATGCGCCGTCGTGGCGGAACCACCGGGTGTGGGTCTCGGGCGAAGGCGAGGACATGGTGACGGAGCCGCTGGCCCGGCCGGTGACGTTCCGCGACGTGCTCAGCCACACGGCGGGCTTCACCTATGGCGGCGGCCTGCCGGGGGTGGGCCTGCAGCATCCGATCGACAAGGTGTACCGAGGCCTGAAGATCCGCTCGGTCGGCGGGGCCGACTCCATGGAGACCTTCCTGGACAAGATGGGCCAGGTCCCGCTGCGCTATCAGCCCGGCATGGCCTGGATGTACTCGCTGGCCACCGATGTGGTCGGCGCGCTGGTCGAGGTCATCTCGGGCAAGCCGCTGGCGCAGTACCTCGCCGAGACGATCTTCGAGCCGCTGGGCATGAAGGACACCGCCTTCCAGGTGGCGCCCGAGAAGAAGGATCGGTTCGCCGCCAACTACCAGCGGACCGAGGACAAGCAGCTGAAGCTGATCGACGACCCGGAGACCTCCCAGTTCACGCAGGCGCCGGGGTTCACTTCCGGTGGCGGCGGGCTGACGGGCACCAGCGCCGACTACCTGCGGTTCTGCGAGATGCTGCGCCGCGGCGGCGAGCTGGACGGTCACCGGGTGATCGGGCCGCGGACGCTCGAGATGATGCACATGAACCACCTGCCGGGCGGCAAGACGCTGACCGAGCTGGCGATCGGCGCGTTCTCGGAGACCGCCTATGATGGCGTGGGCTTCGGCCTGGGCTTCGCGTCCACGCTGGGCCAGGTGGAGAGCGGAGGCTACGGCCAGGGCGACTACTACTGGGGCGGCGCGGCCTCGACGATCTTCTGGGTCGACCCGAAGGAGGATCTCAGCGTCGTCTTCATGACCCAGCTGATGCCGTCGGCGACGTTCAACTTCCGCGGCCAGCTGAAGAACATCATCTATTCGTCCATCATCGATTGAGGGCATCGACTGAGACGGGCGGGCGGAGGTAGAACCCCGCCCATGCCCATGGCCCTCGAAGACCTGGAAGCCGCCCTCAAGGAGGGCTTCCCCGACGCCGACATCCAGATCCAGGACCTGGCCGGCGACGGCGACCACTACCGCGCCAAGATCGTGTCGGCGGCGTTCGCCGGCCTGCCGCGCGTGCGCCAGCACCAGCTGGTCTATGCCGCCCTGAAGGGTCGGATGGGCGGCGAGCTGCACGCCCTGGCGCTGGAGACGTCGGCGCCCGCCTAGGGGCTTACCGCACGGCCAGCCCCGCCACCTGGGCCGGGTTGTACTTCACCGCGCAGCCGTAGGGCCGGGAGACCGGCGTCGCGACCTTGCGCCCGGCCTTCACGTCGGCGAGCGCCAGGCGCACCAGGGGCTTGGCGCGGGCGAGATCCTCGGGCTTGGCGGTGGGGATGTCGTCGATGCCACCGGCGTAGGCCAGCCGGCCCTGCGGATCGATGACGAACATGTGCGGCGTGGTCTTGGCCCCGTAGAGGCGGCCGAGGCGGCCGTCGGCGTCCAGCAGCACGGCGGTGGGGGCGGCCTTGCGGGCGGCGACGAGCTGCCTGGCCTGCGCCCCGCTGACGTGGCCCTGCTGGCCAGGCGCGGACGAGACGACCGAGAGCCATACGACGCCGTCACGCGTCGCATCGCGCTGAAGCGCCTGCATGGCCCCGCCGTAGTGCTTCTTCACATAGGGACACTCGTGGTTGGTCCACTCCAGCACCACCGTCTTGCCGCGGTACTGGGCGAGCGAGCGGGTCGCGCCGTCCGCATCCTTCGCGGAGAAGCCCGGCGCGGGCTGGCCGATGACCGGAGCGGCCTGGGCGGCGGCGCCGGTGGCCGTGAGGAGCGCGGCCGCCGCCGTCAGGCCGAGGTGTCGTCTCGTGAGCATGTCCATCTCCTTCAGAAATCCGCCGTGACCGACAGCGAGAGCCGCCGCGGGCTGGTGATGAGGAAGGCGCCGTTCGAACCCACGTCGTAGGCGCGGGTGTCGAAGACGTTCTGCAGCTGCAGCCGGGCCACGGCGCGGGCGTCGCGGAGCCGGAAGCGCCAGCGGCCGCCGATGTCGAGCGTGGTGCGCCCGGGCGCGGTGAACTGGTCCCCGCCCAGCGACGCCAGCGGCGTGCTACCGGCGGCGTGCTCGCCGGTGCTAAGGACGGCCATGTCGATCGAGAACGCGGAGTACCGGGGGAACTGGTAGTCGGCGTTGAGGCGGAGCTGACGGTCGGTCTGGCCGACCGGGCGGGGCCCGAGCCTCCCCAGCTTCACGAGTTCGCCGCTGACCTCGCCATCCAGCAGGACGGCGCCGGCGACGACGCTGAGGCCAGGCGCGGGACTGCCCGCCAGCGACAGCTCCAAACCCCGGTGCCGCACCTTGCCGAGCTCGCGATAGACGCTGGCCGGATCGAGGTTGAAGTACGGCTTCTGGACGTCGAAGACGCCGGCGACGAGCGTCATCCGCGGCAGCAGGCGGTAGCGGATGCCGGCGTCCTTCTGGCGGGTACGGAGCGCGGGCGGGGCCTCGTTGCGGTTGACGGCGTTCTCGGGCGCGACCGGGCTCTCCTCCAGGCCGACGGTGTAGCCGGCGTAGGCGGACAGCTTCTGGGTGAGCTGCAGGGCGAGCGCAGCGTCGTAGAGCCAGGGCTGGTCGGTGGAGACCACTTCTGGACGGCCGGGCGGAGCGGAGGTCTTGCGGTAGTCGGCCTTCTGCAGGCCGAGCCGGAGTTCGCCGCGCCCGGCCCAGGCCCCGCTGTAGGCCACGCCCACGGTGGTCTGTCGCACCTCGTCCCGGCTGTGCGGCCCGAAGGCGAAGGTGGGCTCGGGCAGGTCGGAGGCGTCGTCGTAGAGGTTGGCGGGGCCCAACGGCTGGAGGACGCTGCCCCCGTAGATCCGGTCGGCGGCGCGGCCGCGGACGGCGAGGTGAACGGCGTGCCGGCGCGGCCCCTCCTCGCCCCGCCAGGTGGCGCGAAGCTCGCCCGAGGTCGAGCCGAAGCTCTGGTCCTGGCCGGCGGCCACGAAGCGCTCGGCGGCGCCGTCGGGCTGCATGTTCATCAGCAGGGCGGTGCGGGAGGCCTCGGTGTTGTTCTCGACGCGGAACAGGCCGGCTTTGACCGTGAGCGCGTCGGAGAAATCATAGGCCGCGACGGCGCCGTACATCGGCCGGCGGGAGGTGCTCTTCACCCAGTCGGGGCTGAGGTTGCGGGCGGGCGATTTCGGCGGCTCGGTGGTCCCGTCGGTGAACAGCTGCGGCGGCGAGCGGAGGCTGGGCAGGTCGAAGAGCGCGCCGAACGGCTGGAGCAGCAGCCGTTCGGTGGCCTGCCAGTGGAGGACGCCGCCCACCGCGATCGTCTCGTCGTCGGCGCCTGGCGTCGGCTCGTCGCGGCGGTAGGCGAGCCCGCCGGCGAAGCCCAGGCGGCCGTCCGCGAACGGCTGCTGGGTGTCGAGACTGAGGCCGCGGGTGCCGAACGGGCCCGCCGTGGCGATCACGCTCACCACGCCATCGTCCCCAACGCGGCGAAACGCATAGTCGGCGAGCCCGGTCGGCGCGGGAAACGGATAGCCCTGGGCGGCGATGCCCACCCGCAGGGTCGAGCCGGACACCAGGCGGCTGGTGAAGCCCGTCGGATTGTCGATGTAGAGGCCTTCAAGGCGGATGTTGCCGGCGGCGACCGGGCTGAAGCCGCGGGCGTCGCTGTCGCTGTAGAGGCCGATCCGCTCGTTACCGACGCTGGTCCCGAAGGCGTCGTCGGCGGACTTCACGACGTTCTCATCGACGCGCTGGGCATGCGACGGGCCGGCGGCGAGGCAGATCAGGGCGGCGGCCGAACCGAAGGCGACGCGGCGCCGAACGCGAGACTGAAGCAAGAGCGAGGTTCCCGGATGAAGTCGTCACCTCATCGGGTAGGCGGCGCCTCGATGCCCTGCGCGCCCCGTTTCGAAATCGGCTAGGCGGATTTCAAGATCGGCGAGCCGGCGGGAGGCGCCGCCGGTCGCCCGGCGTCGCGGTATTCGGTCGGCGTCATGCCCTCGGCCTGCCTGAAGGCGCGGTTGAACGGCCCCAGCGAGCTGAGGCCGGCGTCGAGCGCAATGGTGGAGATCGGCACGTCGCGCTGGGCCGGATCGAGCAGCGCCGCCTTGGTCTCGGCGAGGCGCCAGCCGTTCAGATAGGCGTTGAAGTTGCGATAGCCGAGGCGGCCGTTGATCAGCCGGCGAAGCGCGTATTCCGGCGCGCCGGCGCGGGCAGCGAGCGCGCCGATCGTCAGCCCTTCCAGCCGGTAGGCGCGCTCGGCTTCCATGAGATGCTGCACCCGCGCCAGCAGGCGCGCCTCGGCCGGATCGGCGCAGACGACGACGGCGCCGGCCTTGGCGGTCGCAGGCGCGATGGCGTGGCCGGCGGTGGAGAACATCTCTTCGGACCGGAGGCCGGCGACCAGCAGAGCCATGCCGACGGCCATGACGAACATCCGCACGACGTTGAGGTCGGTGGCCAGCGGCGGCACCCGGCCCGGCCAGAGGTAGCTGATAGTGATGCCGATCATGAACAGGCTGCTGAGCACGACGAAGGCGATCCGCGCGCGCCGGCGGGGCTCCACCAGGTCGGCGCCGCGCCCCCGCCAAGCGATCCACGCGGCCGAGGCCGCCAGGGCGATCTGCGCCACCTGATGCGGGATCCGGATCGGGTCGGTGTCGAGACCGAGCCTGGCGCAGGCGATCCAGGCGCCGCCGCCGACCACCATGACGGCCCAGACCCCCCAATCCAGCGGCTTCATCCGAAACTCGTCGTCGAACAGTGCGCGGGCGAACAGCCAGAACGCGGCCGTCTTGCCATAGGAGAGCGCCAGGATCGGGAACGCCCACTGCTGACTCCAGCCAGCGAAGGGCTGGGTGTACAGCGCCCACCAGGCCGTGCTGACGGCGAACAGCGCGCCAAGGCCCGCGAGCGTGCGATTGCGCCCATCGCGCAGCAGGATCAGGCTGAGGAGCAGGAAGGTGGTCGCCGCCCCGCCTCTCAGCATCAGTTCCAGGAAATCCGGCATGCCTCATCCTGCGGGGATCGGCGCAGCGAGGCAATGTCGCTATACCGCGCGCGTCCGCCACGCTTGACCCTCCGCCCCGCGCTCCCTAGCTCTGGGCCTGACGATTTCCCGCCGAAAGGGCGACCCGATGACCGACGCTGCGACCGCAAACCCCGCCGTGCACGAATGGATCGCCAAGTCCGTGGCCGAGCACCCCGTGATCCTGTTCATGAAGGGCGTGCCGGAGCAGCCCCGCTGCGGCTTCTCGGCCGTCGTGGTGCAGATCCTGGATCACCTGGGCGTCGACTTCACCGGCGTCGACGTGCTGCAGAACGAGCAGCTGCGCGACGGCATCAAGACGTTCTCCGATTGGCCGACCATCCCGCAGCTCTACGTGAAGGGCGAGTTCGTGGGCGGCAGCGACATCGTCCGCGAGATGTTCCAGTCGGGCGAGCTGAAGACCCTCTTCGCCGAACAGGGCCTTCTGGAAGCGTGACCAAACTGCTCGAGCCGCCGGAGGGCCGGCAGGTCTTCCGGCTCGCGTTCGAGCCGACGCCCGACGACATCGATGAAAACGGCCACGTGAACAACGTGGTCTATCTGCGCTGGGCTCAGGACATGGGCACCAGCCATTGGCGGAGCCTCGCACCCGCCGACGCCCAGGCGACCTGGGCTTGGATCGCGCTTCGCCACGAGATCGACTACCGCCGCGCTCTGATGCCCGGCGAGATCGCCCAGGGGCGCACCTGGGTGTCCGACGTCGCCGAGGGGCCGCGGTTCGACCGGTTCATCCGCATCGACGGGCCGGACGGCCAGATGTGCGCCCAGGTCCGCACCACCTGGGTGCTGATCGAGCAGGCCACCGGCAAGCCGCGGCGCGTGCCGCCGTGGATGGTGGAGATGTTCACCTAGGGGTGAACCCGACCGGCGTTCGGGGGTTCGGTTGTCGTGGCGGGGGCGCCATCCACGGACAGCGATGCCTATCGAGCTCTTCATCCGCGCACACCTGCCCTGGGCGCCGCCCTGGGCCGTCGGGGTGGTGCTGACCGCCCTCGCCCTCGCGGTCGCCATCGGCCTGCACAGCCTGCTGGTCCGCGCGGTTGCGCGTGGGCTGCGCCGCCGCAGCGACTTCACCCGCTCGCTGGTGGTCCGCACGCGCGGCCCGAGCCGCCTGGCGCTGGTGATCTTCGCCGTCGCCTGGTCGGTGCAGATCGCGCCGATCGACGGCCGATGGACCCGTTTCATCCAGCACAGCCTGCTGGTCGCCTTCGTCGTGCTGGTGGGCTGGATGGTGCACACCGCGATCGACATCGGCTCGGCGCTGTACATGCGGCGCTACCGGACGGACATCTCGGACAACCTGCTGGCGCGCAAGCACCTTACCCAGATCCGCATCCTGCGCCGGGCGCTGAAAATCCTGGTCTTCATCGTCACGGCCGGCATCGCGCTGATGACCATCCCGGCCGTACGGCAGGTGGGCGTGAGCCTGTTGGCCGCCGGCGGCGCGGCCGGCATTATCGTCGGCCTGGCGCTGCAGCCGGTGCTGTCGAACCTGATCGCCGGCGTGCAGCTGGCGCTGACGCAGCCGATCCGCCTGGACGACGCGGTGCTTATCGAGGGCGAGTTCGGCCACGTGGAGCAGATCACCGGCACCTATGTGGTGGTGCGCCTGTGGGACCTGCGCCGGCTGGTGGTGCCGCTGAAGTACTTCCTGGACCAGCCCTTCCAGAACTGGACGAAGGAGTCGTCGGAGCTGCTCGGGTCGGTGATGCTGTACGTCGACTACAGCGTGCCGGTCGCCCAGCTGCGCACCAAGTTCGAGGAGGTGGTGAAGGCCTCCGAGCTTTGGGATGGCGAGGTCGCCAACCTGCAGGTCACCGACGCCCGCGAGCGGACGATGGAGGTGCGCTGCCTGATGAGCGCCCGCGACTCCGGCAAGCTCTCGGACCTGCGGTCTGAGGTGCGCGAGAAGATGATCACCTACCTGCAGACCGAGCTGCCGCACGCCCTGCCCCGCGACCGCGTCGAGGTGTTCCCGGCCGAGCCGGCGGCGGAGGCCTCAGCGAGCCAGCGGATTCAGTAGGATCGCCTCGGAGCCGCGAGGCAGGCCGAGCTCGCCCCAAGTAAAGAGGAGGTCGACCTGGCCGCCGGAGCTGCGGCAGGCGTCGACCTTGGCGCGGCCGAAGGCCAGGCGCGCGGGCGCGCCGCCCGGCCGGCGTTCCAGGTAGAATCGCCAGTCGGTCTTCAACGTGCAGCCCCTGGAGGCGACGCGGACGATCAGCCCTTCCTCGGTCGGCCAGACGAGGTGGAGCGGCTCCAGCTCGGCAAGGGCGGCGTCGTGCGGCGTCAACAGCCGGGGCGGCGGCAGGCGCGAAGGCGGCGTGAAGCCCGCGCCGGGCCGCGCGGGCCGCGTCGCGCAGCCGGCGACGCCCAGCAGTCCGAGAACGACCCACCTGCGGTTCATGGAGGTCACCATAGCAAAAGGCCCCGGATTGCTCCGGGGCCTTCGCAGAACGCTTTGGAGGTCGGCGTCGGGCTTACGACGCGTAGAATTCGACGACCAGGTTCGGCTCCATCTTCACCGGGTACGGCACTTCGGCCAGTTCCGGGGCGCGGACGAACGTGGCGCTCATGCCCTTCACGTCGACGGTGATGTAGTCGGGCGTGTCACGCTCGTTGGACTGCAGCGCTTCCAGCACCAGAGCCATGTTGCGCGACCGCTCGCGGACGGTGACAACGTCGCCGGCCTTCACGCGATAAGACGGGATGTTCACGCGCTTGCCGTTCACTAGGACGTGGCCGTGGTTGACGAACTGGCGGGCGGCGAACGGGGTCGGGACGAACTTGGCGCGGTAGACCACCGCATCCAGGCGCGACTCGAGCAGCGAGATCAGGTTTTCCGAGGTGTTGCCCTTGCGGCGCGCAGCTTCCGTGTAGATGCGGACGAACTGCTTCTCGGTGATGTTGCCGTAGTAGCCCTTCAGCTTCTGCTTGGCGCGCAGCTGGAGGCCGAAGTCCGACACCTTGCTCTTGCGGCGCTGGCCGTGCTGGCCCGGGCCGTAGGCGCGGGTGTTGATCGGCGACTTCGGACGACCCCAGATGTTTTCGCCCATCCGGCGGTCGAGTTTGTACTTGGCGCTATGGCGCTTGGACATGTTCCACTCTCTTCGATCCGAGCCGGCGCATCCGTATGGAGGCGCGATCTCAACGGCGGCTTCGCATCAACCCGTCATAGACCTGCCGACCGTCCGGGCAGGCCCGGCGGCGGAAGAGGCGCGGATATGCCGAGCGGGGCGCGGAGAGTCAAGGCAACTCCGCCCCCGCTCTCGGAGGCGGAGGATCCCAGGACGACGAAGACGGCGCCTACCGAGCGAACCCGAACCGTTCGGCCAACTCCTGGCGCGTGAACACGCGCTGGCGGGCTTCGTCGTCGCGCAGCCGCAGGTTGCCTTCCTGCAGCTCGTACACGCCCGGCCGCACCTCGCGGTACCACGAGCCGCCGAGTTTCGCGCGCTGCTCACGCCAGGCGAGGTAGGCATCCAGGTCGGCGAACCTGCGGGCGACGTCTTTTGACGGGTCGCTCACGTCTTTGTCACCAACGTGTGGACTTGGCGCCGACCTATCTCCGGTTGCATGCTCAACCTCCTTCGGGGGCGCTCCCCAGGCGAGCATCAGCACCGCGAGCGGCAGGATGAACACTGCAGTCCGGGGCGACTGAATCACACCCACCTCCCAAGTACAACTCAGTGTATCATTAGATCTGATCGCAACGAATACAAGTTGCGACTCCGGCACAACCATGTTGCCTATGACATCAAGGCGGATCTTAGCCGAAAAAGCAGGTTCATAGGGAAATTACATGCGCCCATCAATGATGGAAGACTTCCGCGACACCGACAGAAATGCGGCGACGTCTTCGCCCGCACAGTCAAGCTTGAGCGGCTTCACGCCGGTCGGCGCGAGCGTGACCACCGCCGACGGCCAGACGCCGGCGCGGATCACCAACTCATTCACCACCGAGACAATGGACGTCTTCAGCATCACGCTGCAGGCAGGCGTGACCTACACCTTCGCTCAGCGGCCCACGGCCACCGGAGGCATCGAGGACCCGTACTTGCTGCTGGCCAACTCGGCCGGCACGGTCATCGCGGGCGATGACGACGGCGGCTTCGGTCGTTCCTCAATGTTGACGTTCACGCCGACGACGACCGGGACCTACCTCATCGCGCCCAGCTCCTGGTACCACCTGGATCCCGGCGCGCCCGGGTATCCCACGGCGCGGGACGAGGGCGGCTATACGCTCGACATCTGGACCTCGAGCGCCGCGAACGACGCGCCCGACACCCTGACCGGGGCCCTGACCCTCAACGTCGGGACGACCTACGGCCACTTGGACGCCGCCGGCGACAAGGACATGTACCGGGTCGATCTCGCCGCCGGCCAGTTCTACACCTTCGTCTACGCAGGCGGCATCGCAGGCAGCGGCGAGTATCCGGACTACCTGCCGGGCGAAAGCATCGGGATCCTTCGCCTCTACGACGCCGAGGGCGTGGAGATCACCGCGGCGGTCAATTACGAGACGGGCCTGGGCTTCCTGTCCGAGACGGGCGGCACCTACTACCTGCGGGTCGAGGGCTACGAAACCGCAATGACCGGCGGCTACACCCTAGACGTCCGCGCGGCGAACCCGCTGGACTACGACCCGCTGGAATCGCTGAACTGGGACAGCGCAGACAACATCCCGACGGTGATGGTGAACGGCGCGCCCACTGCGTACGTCTATTTCGCCAGCGCCGCGGAAGGTGGGTTCGGCGAGGTGGAGGACGACGACGGGGTGACGCCGATCACCACCTACGGGTGGGAGGACTTCCAGATCGAGGGCGTGATGCGCGCCCTGCAGGAATACACTGCCATCACGGGCATCAACTACGTCCGCACGACCGACATCGACCAGGCGACCTTCCGCCTCGTCACCACGATCAACGACGACTACGGCGCCAAGTTCTATCCGCAGGACCCGGACCTCGGCGATCTGCAGGGGCTCGGCATCTTCAACCTGGAGAGCGGCGGCTTCGACGAGCCGGCCAGCCTGCAGCCCGGCGGCTTCTCCTACGCCGTCATCCTCCACGAGTTCGGCCATGCGCACGGCGTCGCCCATCCGCACGACGATGGCGGCGGCTCGGAGATCATGCTGGGCGTCAGCGACTCCAGCTCGCTTGGCATCTACGACCTGAACCAGGGCGTCTACTCGGTCATGTCGTACAACGACGGCTGGCAGACCCACCCGGACGGCACGCTGGAGTTCTCGCGCAAGACCTGGGGCTCGGGCTGGTCGGGGACGCTAGGGGCCTTCGACATCGCCGTCCTGCAGGCCCGCTACGGGACGCACGACCACAACGCCGGCGACACCGTCTATACCATCGAGACCCTGCAACGCTGGGCCTACTACCAGACCATCTGGGACACCGGCGGCATCGACACTATCGCCTACGGCCGGGGGCGTGACGTGCACATCGACCTGCTGGCCGCAACGCTGGATTACACGCCCACGGGCGGCGGGGTCGTCTCGTTCGTCTCGGGCACCTTCGGCGGCTACACCATCGCCAATGGCGTGGTCATCGAAAACGCGACCGGCGGCAGTGGCGACGACGCCCTGATGGGCAACAGCGCCGCCAACGTGCTGAGAGGCAACAACGGCGAGGACAGCCTGCTGGGCCGCGAGGGCGACGACCAGCTGCATGGCGACGCCGGCAAGGACGACCTGCGCGGCGGCGAGGGCAATGACACCCTCACCGGCGGGGCCGGATCGGACACGCTGGACGGGGGAGCAGGCGACGACTTCCTGACCGGCGGCGCAGGTGGGGACATCTTCGTCTTCACCGAGGCCGGGACCGACACCATCACCGACTACACGGCCGCGGATAAGATCGACCTTTCCGGACTTGAAGGGGTGACCTGGGCGGACGTCAGCTGGACCGCGACAGCCATCACCGTCGATCTCCAAGGCCCGGACGATCTCGTCATCCTGGTCGGCAGCACCAAGGGCCTGTCGCAGGGGGACTTCATCTTCGGCTAGGCGGGGCGCCCCTCGCGGCCCCGACAGGCCGCGAGGGCACCTCGTCGTCGACCGTCCGGCGACCCGTCGCGCCGGCGCCTGCGTTCGCCCTAACCTTTGCCCTCGCCCTTGCCGGCCCGGCCATCGCCCGTCCGGGCGATCTTCTCCAGCACCTTGCCGCGGCCGCGGCTGAGCGCGGTGACGACGCCGCGCAGGGTGCGGACCTCCTGGTCGGTGAACCGCGCCTTGCCTAGCGCCGAGCGCAGGTTCTGGATCATGTTGGGCGTCTTCTCGGGCGGGTGGAAGAAACCTGCGGCCTCCAGCTCGCGCTCCAGGTGCTCGTACAGCCCGAGCAGAGCCTCGCCGGTGGCGGGTCCGGGTCCTTCGCGGAAGTTCGCCGGCGGCCGGTCCGCTGCGCTGGCCTGCCACTCGTAGGCGTTGATCGCCACCGCCTGGGCGAGGTTCAGCGAGCGGAAGCGCGGATCGATGGGGATCGTCACCACCGCTTGGCAAAGCGCGATGTCCTGGGTCTCGAGCCCGGCGCGCTCGCCGCCGAACAGCAGGCCGGCGCGCCGGCCCTCGGCGGCCGCCTGATGCAGCTCGGCCGCGCCCTGGCGGGGCGTGATCACCGGCAGGGTCAGTTCGCGCGGCCGGGCGGTGGTGGCGAAGACCAGCGTGAGGTCGGCGATCGCGTCTGCGACGCTGCCGAATACGCGGGCCCCGTTCAGCGGCCAGTCGGCGCCCGAGGCGGAGGCCCAGGCGCGTTCCTGGGGCCAGCCGTCGCGCGGATTGACCAGGCGCAGCTCGGCGAGGCCGAAGTTCGCCATGACGCGCGCGACGCTGCCGATGTTCTCCGCGAGCTGTGGCGCGTTCAGGATGACGACAGGAACTGTAGGCGAAGCTTCGGACATGCCGCGTTTAGAGAAGCCATCCCGCGCGAACGCAACCCTCAGCCGTCGGGCGCTGCTGGCCGGCGTGGGCGCAGTGGGGCTCACGGCCTGCCAGGAACAGCCGCTGACGGCGTCCCGCACCCCGCGCCTGGACATGGAGAAGCTGAACACCGGCGTGGCCGAGATCGCGCGGCGGATCCGGCCGGGCGCGCTGGGCATGGGCCTGACCAACCTGGAGAGCGGAGAGCACTTCAGCTTCGCCGGCGAGCGGCGGTTCCCGCTGGCCGGCGCCTTCGTCCTGCCGCTGGCGGCGGCGGCCACCGCCGAGGCCGAGGCCCGGCGGCTGTCGTGGGATGAGCGGGTGACGCTTGAGGAGCAGCAGCTCTCAGCGCCGCCGTCGGCGATCGCCCAGGCCTGGCCGGCCCGGCGCGACTTCACGCTGGGCGAGCTGCTCAAGTCCGCACTGGACGGCGACAGCACCGCGGCGGACGTGCTGATGAAGCGGATCGGCGGGCCGGGCGCGGTGAACGCCTGGCTGGACGCCAAGCGGGTGCGCGGCGTCCGCGTCGACCGCTACGCCCGCGAGGCGCTGGTCGACCAGCACGGCCTGCCGTCTTTCCGGCCGGAGTGGCGGATGGAGGGCGTCTTCGCCCAGGCGCTGGCGAGGGAGCCGCAACAGGCGCGGCTGGCGGCGATGCAGCGCTATGTGGCCGATCCCCGGGATACGGCGACGCCCGTCGGCATGCTGGAGTTCTTAGGGATGCTGGGCGGCGGGCAGTTGGTCTCGCGGGCGGCGGGGCGCAGGCTGTTCCGCATGATCCGCAAGGGGCGCGGCCGGGCGCACCTCGTCTCGACGGCGCGGCCGGACCTCGGGATCACGCCCGCGCTGGTGGACGTAGGCGTCTTCGCCCTGCCCGAGCGGCGCGCCTATGCGATGACGATCTTCGCCTCGGGGCTGGCGCTGGACGGGCCCGGGCGGGCGAAGCTGCTGAACGACCTGACAGCGCTCGCCCGATCAAGCGTCGGTTAAGTCGCGGCTTCGGCCTTTGCGGTCGCTGCGTGAGGCGGCTATACGGCCCCCACATTCGAATTCCCGTCCGGAGCGCCTCCCCCTCATGGCCAAGATCAAAGTCGCCAACCCTGTCGTCGACCTCGACGGGGACGAGATGACCCGCATCATCTGGAAGCTGATCAAGGACAAGCTGATCTTCCCGTTCGTCGACGTGCCGATCGAGTACTACGACCTGGGCGTCGAGCACCGCGACGCGACCGAGGACAAGGTCACCATCGAGGCGGCCGAGGCGATCAAGAAGCACGGCGTCGGCATCAAGTGCGCGACGATCACGCCGGACGAAGCCCGCGTCGAAGAGTTCAAGCTCAAGAAGATGTGGAAGTCGCCGAACGGCACCATCCGCAACATCCTGGGCGGCGTCGTCTTCCGCGAGCCGATCATCTGCAAGAACGTGCCGCGCCTGATCCCCGGCTGGACCCAGCCGATCATCGTCGGCCGTCACGCGTTCGGCGACCAGTACAAGGCCACCGACTTCGTGGTGCCCGGCAAGGGCAAGCTGAAGATCAGCTGGGAAGGCGAGGACGGCCAGAAGATCGACCACGAGGTGTTCGACTTCCCGGGCGGCGGGGTCGCCATGGGCATGTACAACCTGGATGAGAGCATCCGGGAGTTCGCCCACGCCTGCTTCGCCTACGGCCTGAACCGCCAGTACCCGGTCTATCTGTCGACGAAGAACACGATCCTCAAGGCCTACGACGGCCGCTTCAAGGACATCTTCGCCGAGATCTTCGAGACCGAGTACGCGGCGAAGTACAAGGCCGCGGGCCTGGTCTACGAGCACCGCCTGATCGACGACATGGTCGCCTCGGCGCTGAAGTGGTCGGGCGCCTTCATCTGGGCGTGCAAGAATTACGACGGCGACGTGCAGTCGGACCAGGTGGCCCAGGGCTTCGGCTCGCTGGGCCTGATGACCTCGGTCCTGGTCACGCCCGACGGCCGCACGCTGGAGGCGGAAGCCGCCCACGGCACCGTCACCCGCCACTTCCGCCAGCACCAGCGCGGCGAGAGCACCTCGACCAACTCGATCGCCTCGATCTTCGCCTGGACCCGGGGCCTCGAGCACCGCGCCAAGCTGGACGACAACGCCGAGCTGGCCCGCTTCGCCAAGACGCTGGAGCAGGTCTGCGTCGACACCGTCGAGAGCGGCTCGATGACCAAGGACCTGGCCTTGCTGGTCGGCGACACCCAGGGCTGGCTGACCACCGAGGGCTTCATCGACAAGGTGGCCGTGAACCTGGACAAGGCGCTGGCGGCCTAACCGCCCTCGCCTTACGCGATACTCAAGAGCGCCCGCCGCGGACCCCGCGGCGGGCGTTTTGCTGTCTAGCCCGCCAGCGCGGCCTTGATGGCGTCGAGGCCTTCCTGGGCCTTGGAGCCGTCGGGGGCCCCGCCCTGGGCGAAGTCGGGGCGGCCGCCGGCGCCCTGGCCGCCCATGGCGAGCACGGCCGCCTTGGCGAGCTCGCCGGCGTTGAACTTGGCGGTCGCCTGGCCGGTGATCGCCACGGTGACGGCGGCCTTGCCCTCGGCCACGCCCACGAGCGCGATGACGCCGTCCGGCACCTGCTTCTTGAACTCCTCGGCGATGGGCCGCAGGTCCTTGCCGCCGACGCCGTCCATGACGCGGGCCAGAACCTGTACGCCGCCAATGTCCTCAGGACCGGCCGCAGCCCCGCCGCCGCCGCCGCCCATGGCCAGCTGGCGCTTGGCGTCGGCCAGCTCCTTCTCGAGCTTGCGGGCTTGGGCCTGCAGGGCTTCGACGCGGGCGGCGACCTCGGTCACCGGCACCTTGAACTGCTCGGCCAGCGACTTGGACACGCCGGCCTGCTCCAGCAGGAAGCGGCGGGCCGCCTCGCCGGTCAGGGCCTCGATCCGCCGCACGCCAGCCGCCACGCCCTGTTCCGAGACGATCTTGAACAGGGCGATGTCGCCGGTGCGGGCCACGTGGGTGCCGCCGCACAGCTCGACGGAGTAGTCGCCCTGCCCGTCCAGCGCCTTGCCCAGCGTCAGCACGCGCACGGTGTCGCCGTACTTCTCGCCGAACAGCGCCATGGCGCCGGCCTCGATGGCCTCGGCGGCCTTCATGTTCTTGGTCTCGGCGGCGAGGTTCTGGCGGACGACCGCGTTCACCTCGGCCTCGATGCGGTCGATCTCGTCGGCCGTGAGCGGGCCGCCGTGGCTGAAGTCGAAGCGGATGCGCTCCCCGTCGACCATCTGGCCCTTCTGGGTCACATGCGCGCCCAGCACGTTGCGGAGCGCCGCGTGCAGCAGGTGGGTGGCCGAGTGGTTGGCGCGCGTCGTCAGCCGCTGGTCGGCGTCGACGGCCAGGCGCACGCGGGCGCCGGGCGACAGCGCGCCGTCGGTGATCTTGACGATGTGGACGTGCAGGTCGCCGGCCTGCTTCTGGACGTCGAGGATCTGGCCCTTACCGCCCTCCCACTCGATCTCGCCCTGGTCGCCGGCCTGGCCGCCGCTCTCGGCGTAGAAGGGGGTGCGGTCGGTCAGCACCTGGACCGTCTGGCCCTCCTCGGCGCGGTCGGCCTCCTGGCCCTCGACGACGACCGACAGCACCTCGGCCGTGGCCTCGGTGGTCTCGTAGCCGATGAAGTCCGACGGGCCGAGGCGCTCGCGGATCGAGAACCATTCGCCGGCGGCCACCGCCTGGCCCGAGCCGACCCAGGCCTCGCGCGCCATCTGGCGCTGGCGGCCCATGGCGGCGTCGAACTCCTCGAGGTTGACGGTCAGGCCCTTGGCGCGGACCGCGTCCTGGGTGAGGTCGAGCGGGAAGCCGTAGGTGTCGTAGAGCTTGAACGCGGTCTCGCCCGAGAGGACATCGCCTTCCTTCAGGCCGGCGGTCGCCTCCTCGAGCAGGGTCATGCCGCGGCCCAGCGTGCGGCGGAACCGCTCCTCCTCCTGGCGCAGGGTCTCGACGATGGCGGCCTCGGCGCGGCGGAGGTCCGGATAGGCCTCGCCCATCAGCTTCACCAGCGTCGGCGCCACGCGGTGCATCAGCGGGGTCTCGGCGCCCAGCAGGTGGGCGTGGCGCATGGCGCGGCGCATGATCCGGCGCAGGACGTAGCCGCGGCCCTCGTTCGACGGCAGCACGCCGTCGGCGATCAGGAAGCTGGACGAGCGCAGGTGGTCGGCGATCACGCGGTGCGAGGGGGTGGTTTCCGAGTCCGGCTGGCCGAGCTCGGCCTTGATCGAGGCGATCAGGTCCTTGAACAGGTCGACGTCGTAGTTGTCGTGCACGCCCTGCAGCACGGCGGCCACGCGCTCCAGGCCCGCGCCGGTGTCGATCGAGGGCTTGGGCAGCGGGGTGCGCGTGCCGTCGGCGAACTGCTCGAACTGCATGAAGACGAGGTTCCAGATCTCGACGAACCGGTCGCCATCCTCGTCGGGCGAACCCGGCGGGCCGCCTTCGATGTGGTCGCCGTGGTCGTAGAAGATCTCCGAGCACGGGCCGCAGGGGCCGGTGTCGCCCATGGACCAGAAGTTGTCGCTGGTGGCGATGCGGATGATCTTCTCGTCGGGCAGGCCCGCGATCTGCTTCCAGAGGTCGGCTGCCTCGTCGTCGGTGTGATAGACGGTGACCAGCAGCCGCTCGGGCGGCAGGCCCCACACGCGGGTCAGCAGCTCCCAGGCGTGGCTGATGGCGTCGGCCTTGAAGTAGTCGCCGAACGAGAAGTTGCCCAGCATCTCGAAGAACGTGTGGTGGCGGGCGGTGTAGCCGACGTTGTCGAGGTCGTTGTGCTTGCCGCCGGCGCGGACGGCCTTCTGCGAGGAGGCGGCGCGCGGATAGGGCGGCGTCTCGGCGCCGGTGAAGTAGTTCTTGAACGGCACCATGCCGGCGTTGACGAAGAGCAAGCTGGGATCGTTCTGCGGCACCAGCGGCGCCGAGGGCACGGCGGTGTGTCCCTTGCTCTCGAAGAACTGCAGGAACTGCGCGCGGATCTCGTTCAGCGAAGGCTTGGGCGGGCTGGGCATTGGGGCTCGTCTTGCGGAAACAGAGGTACGTCGGCCCCCACATGTGGGGGCGCGGTTCGTTTACGCGAAGACGGGGGTTGAGGGGAAGCGCGCCCTCGGTGTGCGACGGGGCGGCGCGGCTCGTGGGGGAACCATTGAATACACGGAAGACCCGGACGGGCGTGGCGCTCCCCTCCCCCCTCGCTCGTCATGGCCGGGCTTGTCCCGGCCAGCCATAGACGCAGGCATGCGCCGGCTGCGCGCGGCGTGGGCCGCAGCCGGTTGCTGAGAGGTCGGCGTGTATGGGTCCCCGGGACTAGCCCGGGGATGACGAGCTGAAAGGGACGATCCTACCCGGAGCCTTGCCAGGCGGGCGCGCGCCCGAGGGCCGGTGGGGGCCCCCTTTGGTCGTCGGGGATGCGGCGGACGACGCCGTCGTCGCTGGCCCGGAAGCCCAGGCGGGTCAGCACGCGCCCGACCTGGTCGGCGAGATTGTCGGTGAAGAAGGTGTCGGAGCTGGCCTCCGCCCCGGTGGCCGCCTCGATGTCCTCGTCGAAGGCCTCTTCCTCCTCGGCGTCCATGCCCTCGATCTCGCGCCAGATCAGCGCCTCGACCCCGTCGCGGATCTGGCCCTCACGGTGACGCACCCGGTCGCGCTCGGCGTTGGCCGCGCGCACGGCCTCCACGCGGGCCTCGCTCTGCGCCTCGCGGGCGAGCTTGGCCTCCAGAGCCAGGCTCTGGCGGATCGAGCGCGACACCCGGTGGAACACCAGCGCCGCCCGGCCCCGATCCTCGGGCGTCTCGGCGGACGCCGCGTCGCTGGCCGCCGCCCGCGCCAGGCCCAGGCCGAGCTCGGAGAGCTCCGCCAGGACACGCGCGTGCCGCTCGGCCATTTCCGCGGGGTGGGACATGAACAAACAGAGAACATGGAGCGGGCGGAAATGCAAGCGAAAACCGGCGAGTGCGTGGAGGTGGCCGCGTTGGAGCGGAGGTATGAGGTCTTGGGTAAGTTTCGCTTGATAGCGTAACCAAGCGTAGAAGCGTCACGCGCAGGATCGGCACCGTGTGCCCAGCTGTGGTCCCCAGCTTGCTCACAGAAACGTGCAGATGTTCGTCTTCGCGACCTGCAGAATCGGCGCGAACAACGTTACAATACGGCCTTCTCAATCAACTCAGGAGCCTAAATGACCGAGCGAGCCATCTCCCCCTCGAGTGCTCGTGTAAGTGTTGACGAATTTTGGTCGCGACTGAACGACCACCAATTGCAGAAAGTATCGTGGACGACTCCAGATCCGCGGTCATTGGAGAACGTCCACCCGAGAATCCCGGCTGATCTGCCTGACTTCATCATTGAGCTTGAGTATCAGCTTGTGAAGGGCGTGGATGAACCAGTAGCTTGCGCCCACTGCCCACATCATCAGCCGCACTGGCATGGCTTTGTGCTGCTGGCCGCTGATGGAAAGCGCTATCTGCTCGGAAGCCACTGCGGACCTAAGGCGTACGCATCAGACTTCTACGTCGCGAAAGGCGCTCGCAGACAGGCAAGGCAGCGCGCAGAAGCACTAGTTGCGTGGGCGAGGATGCAGGAGCGAATCCCATGCATCTTGTCAGCAATCGCAGAAGCGCAACGTAGTCCTACCTTTACTGCGGTACGACGCTTTCGCGGCGGCTGGCTTGGAAGCACTCGCGAACTGACGAATTCGCTCCGAGCCCTCCCACGGGATCAATTGACCGGCGCAATCAAACTCAGAGCGATACGCAGTCGGCGGGATAATGAGGCCGAGGCTCACCGCAGAACGATCTTTATGCAGGAGTATGCAAAGCTCGCCGATCTGCCGAATAAGGCTCATCGGAAAGCCGTAGCTGAGCTTCGAGAGCGGATTGGAGCCCCGGAAGTGTGGGTGACCGAGGAAGCCTACTTCGGTCATTTCGAGCAGGCCGAGTGGCTGCTTGGGGGGAACAATCCATTTCGGTTGCTTGATGACGTCGCGGCGCGGCTTCGTGGCTACAATGCAGTCGGCCGCACGACACAGCAGAAGAAGACTGCTGAAATCGAGCGATTAATCCGCGACACCAAGCGCGACCTAGAAATCGCCGAGCAGCAGATCGCTCTCGTCTACTCGTCGCGCCCATTCTTCACCACAGACCATCTGAGTCGGCTATCGGATTGGTCTAGATGCATGTTCGCTAGCGGGGAGCGTTCGATAACTCTGGATGGTGGCAGTCTGGCTCTCGTAGACGGCTTCAGCTACGTCCGGCTTCAGATCCCAGCATCGTTCGAGAGAGCTGGCGATCTTGCGGCGGAACTCATCGCTGAAGCGCTCGGCAGAGACACCTGTCGCAGGCCGAATGTAAGCAAGTAGGTATTCGCCTTTGCGACCTCGGCAAAGGTCGAGGTCGCTTCGCGATCTTCTGCAGGCCTCAGAGACACTCAGTGCGTCATTTAAGTCGTCGCCGGGACTGGGTCACGGGGCTCCGGTATTAGCGTGCCCGGGGGCGGCCCCTTCAGCAGCCCCGCATAGTCCGCCCCGCACGTCAGCCAGGTCATCGCGCCTGCGCGATCCAGGAACACCGGCTGTCGGTTATGGAAGGCGTGCATGTCGTCGCGTTCGGCGGTCTCCTGCATGACCATCGTGTAGCTTATGGTCTCCTCGCCTTCCCAGGTGTGGGAGGCCCAGAGGCCCGCCAGGAAGTGCGGGGCCCGGTCGGCGCGGATGATGAGGTGCTTCGTCTTGGAGCCCTGCGGGCCGGTCCATTCACAGATGGCCGTCGCCGGGATGATGCAGCGGCGCGACTTCACGCAGTCGCGGAAGCTGGGCTTGGCGGCCATGTCCTCGGAGCGGCAGTTGTTGGTGGGGAACTTCCACGTCTTGGCCGGGCCCCTGTGGAAGAACGGCACGACGCCCCAGCGGCCGACCACCGACTCCAGGCCCTGGGCCGGATCGGCGGGATCGAGGGGTCTGGCGAACAGGCCGTGGTACTTGGGATAGACGACCTTCGCCCACGGCTGGTTCGACAGGGTGTCGGGTCCGGCGGAGAGCTTGAGTTCAAGGCCTAGGAATTTCTCGAACAAGGCCGCGAGGTCCGAGAGCGCCGGGTCGAGGGTGTAGAGGTTGCACATGGGCGGAAGCTTCCGCCCGCGCCTCGCGGCCGGTCAAACAACCGAGACGCGCGCCGACTCGCGTTTCCCGCAACCGCTGCACCGGAGGCGGGGGCGAAGCTGAAACGGCTTGGTGTCGGGGCCGAGCCGGCGCATCGCGTCCGCGCGCGGCCAGTCTGTCGTTCGGCCGCAGAACTCGCAGGCGATCCGCAGCCGCTCATGCGGCTTCAGGGTGCGGGCGAGGGTCTGGAACATCTGCGCCATCAGTCCAGCCGCAACAGGCCTGTCGCGAAATGGTAGATGAGCCGGCCGGCCGGCGTCGGCCAGGCCGCGATCGCGCTGGCGCCTGCCCGATGCTCGGGCGGGCAGTGGCTGCAGACGAAGCGCAGTTGGGCGATGGGCAGTTTCGCATGGCCCGACAGGCCGAGCCTTCCACCCTGAACCACGCGCTCGAAGCCGCAGCGATTGCAGACGACCCGCAGCTCCGCATGCGAACGGATCAGATCGACAGCGGTAAGGGGTGATGCGGAATCCATCGGCGCGCTCTGAGGGGAACATAGACAGAACGGGCGGATGGCGCGACCGATCCCAGGTTGCGAATCCACAGGTGGGTTCGGAGGGAGGAGCGGCTCGGCTGGCCGCCCGCCCAACAAAAAGGACGCCCGGGGCGTCCCCTGGGCGTCCTGACCTCTGAGTTGTCCCCGCGCGCAGGGTGGGTGGCGGCGGGCCGGGTTGGCGGGGAGGCCCGACGCCGGCGCGGGGTGGCTTCAGAGGAACTTGGTGGGGCTGGGCCCCGAAATTGGAACGTAGGTAAGCCTGGGTCCCCGCATTCGCGGGGATGAGCGGAGTGGTTAGCGCCCTGCCCGCCGTCCCTGGGTCCCGGATAGCCGCGGAGTTTATCCTCGGGCCGGCCATACGGCCGGTCCCGGGGGCGGCTTCCGGGATGACAGCCGGGATTGGGGGTTACAGCGAGCCGTCTTCGGCGGCGTCCTTGGCTTCGTCCTCGGTGGGGCCGACGAGGAGTTCTTCCTCGATGGCGGCCTTGGCGCCGCGGACGCGGGCCTCGATCTGGGCGGCGATGTCGGGGTTGTTCTTGAGGAACTCCCGGACGTTGTCGCGGCCCTGGCCGATGCGCTGGCTGCTGAAGGAGAACCAGGAGCCCGACTTCTCGACCACACCGGCCTTGACGCCGAGGTCGATGATCTCGCCCAGCTTGGAAATCCCCTCGCCGTACATGATGTCGAACTCGACCTCGCGGAACGGCGGGGCGACCTTGTTCTTGACCACCTTCACGCGGACGTTGTTGCCGACGATCTCGTCGCGGACCTTGACCGAGCCGGTGCGGCGGATGTCGAGGCGGACCGAGGCGTAGAACTTGAGCGCGTTGCCGCCGGTGGTGGTTTCCGGCGAGCCGTACATGACGCCGATCTTCATCCGGATCTGGTTGATGAAGATGACCAGGGTCTTGGCCTTGTTGATCGAGGCGGTGAGCTTGCGCAGCGCCTGGCTCATCAGACGGGCCTGGAGGCCGGGCAGGCTGTCGCCCATCTCGCCTTCGATTTCGGCGCGCGGGGTGAGCGCGGCGACCGAGTCGATGACGATGACGTCCACGGCATTGGAGCGGACGAGCGTGTCGGTGATCTCGAGCGCCTGTTCGCCGGTGTCGGGCTGGGCGACCAGCAGGTCGTCCAGGTTGACGCCCAGCTTGAAGGCGTAGGACGGGTCGAGCGCGTGTTCGGCGTCGACGAAGGCGGCGGTGCCGCCGGCCTTCTGGACCTCGGCCACCACGTGCAGCGCCAGCGTCGTCTTGCCCGAGCTTTCCGGGCCGTAGATCTCGATGATCCGCCCCTTGGGCAGGCCGCCGATGCCGAGCGCCATATCGAGGCCGAGCGAGCCGGTGGAGACCGACTCGATGTCGACCTTGCCCTTGTCGCCGAGCTTCATCACCGAGCCCTTGCCGAAGGCTCGATCGATCTGCGTCAGGGCCGCTTCGAGCGCCCGCGCCTTCTCACCGTCTTCTTTTCCCACGAGCCTCAACGCCGACTGAGTCATTTCCGAGCCCTCATCTATCCCACGATTCCGCCAACCCGGCCGTCGAACTCGAACCAGAGCCGAGGACTCATGCGTACCCGGTTCGTTCCAGGTTCGCAAGATGTTCCATCGCCCGGGCCGTGTGGCGTGGGGGCGATGGCGGCGGTGGTTCGGGTTCGGCGGGGACGGCGGAGTGGCCGCCCGCATCGATGTTGAGAGGTGTAGGGGTGGGGTGCGTCAGGAACGGACGTGGATCTCGCGCCTATCTCAGTTCGTCATCCCTTCCGGAACGCAGTGAAGAGGCGCCGCCAAGCGACACCATGGTTATCCATCAACGACCCTGCCCGCCCAGTGCCGATGGGCGGTGAGGCGCATGGGGCCTGGCCAGAACCAGCTTCAGCGGGGCTGGCCCCGCTCGCGGCGTTGTGGGAGCCGCTCTTCCGAGGAGAGGCGTGAACCAAGGAGTCCACGAAGCGTTGCCTCAGCATGACCGGTGCAGATCCCTCACCTCCAGGCGCCCGCAGCGGCGGGTGGACCGTCAAACGACTCGTCACCCTTGGGGTGGCGCTCCTCGTGCTGTACGCCTTGCTGTGGGCTGCGCAGCGGCTGCTCGGCCTAACCCTTCCCCTGCCCCTCGCCGGTGGTCTCGCGTTCTTGCTGAACGTGGCGCTGGCGCTGATCGCGCTCATCATCGTGGTGCGGCTTGTGCGGGATCGCCGGCACTGAGACAGCGCCGGCGGAACGTCTGAAAACGGAAGAGTACGAGCCCGCCGTTCGGGACCCAGGGGCGAACGGCCGTGCGGCGGCCCCTGGGTCCCGGATAGCCGCTCCGCGGCTTCCGGGATGACGACCCCTGGGTGGATCAGGTGGAGCGCCCCGCCAGGGTGCGGGTGACGCCCAGCGCGATCAGCAGCTGGCCCGTGAAGTAGAGGCCCCAGATGGCGTAGCCGGTCCAGGACTGGCCCTGGAGCGGGCCGATCTGGGCGAAGATGACGAGGTCGGAGACGAGGAAGAGGAGCGCGCCCAGGCCGGTGAGCGCGCGGGGGAAGCGGCTGATCCAGGCGCAGGCGGCCATGAGGGCGAGGCCGGCGGAATAGAGGCCGATGCCGGGGGCCTGGGCCGGGTCGCCGGGGAGCCAGGCGGCGAAGGCGGCGACGGCGGCGGTGAAGGCGGCGACGCCGGCGATGGTCGCAGGCGTCAGCGGGCCCCGCGCCTGGCGACGGTAGAGGACGATGGCGACGACGTGGCCGGCCAGGAAGGCGAGCGCGCCGGTGGTGAGGCCGACGGCGTTCAGCAGCACGTCGCCCAGCATGCCCAGCAGCATGACCAGCGCGATCAGCCAGCCGTCGAGGTCGCGGGCCAGCATGGCGCAGTAGAGGGCGAGGAAGCCGACGCCGGTCCCCTTGACCGCGGTGGCGACGTTCTGCGGCGCGGCGCCGTCCCAGGTGAAGACGTAGGCGATCGCGCCGAGGATGGCGGCGGCGAGCGTCAGCCTCGGCAGCAGGTCCTGCGGTTTCATGTGCGAGCCCTCCCCGACTCCTTCTTTGAGACCAGCGGTATCACGACTGCGGATTGACGGCAGGCGCCGGGCGCGCTTCGGTCGCCGCCTGTCCTGCTGGGGGTGTTCTGGAAATGCTGTCGCGTGCGTTGCTGGCCGGTGCGGCCGCCGGTGTCCTTGGGGCTGTGATGATGGCCGGGGCGGCCCACGCCCAGGTGGAGACGCGCGAGGAAGGCCAGATCGTCTATGAGGGCGTGCCGCAGACGCCCGCGGCGCTGAAGGCGGCGATCGCGCCCTATTACAACGCCCGCTCGGCGGTGTTCGAGGACTGGCTGCCGGACGGCTCGATGCTGATCGCCACGCGGTTCGGCGACGTCCAGCAGATCCACCATGTGAAGGCGCCGGGCGCCGCGCGGACGCAGCTGACCTTCGCCAAGGAGCCGATCAACAGCGCGATCGTCCAGCCGGGGACGGACCGTTACCTCTATCCGATCGATGTGGGCGGGGCGGAATACTACCAGGCCTACCTCCGCGACCTGTCGGGGCGCGAGGTGCAGCTGACGGCGCCGAAGACGCGGAACCAGAGCTTCAAGTTCTCGAAGGACGGCAAGCTGGCGAGCTGGAGCCAGGTGACGCCGGGCGATCCGAACTACGACATCATCGTCGCCGATCCGGCCAACCCGGCCGGGCGGCGGGTGGCGCACGAGGGGACGGGGGCGATCAGCCCGGAGGACATCAGCCCGGACGGCTCGAAGATCCTGGCCGCGCGGTACCACTCGGCGCAGCACAGCGAGCTGTTCGTGCTGGACGTGGCCAGCGGCAAGCTGACGCCGGTGGGGCCGCAAAAGCGGAAGATCGCCTACCAGGGCGGGGCGTTCGTGGACGGCGGGCGCAGCATCGTGACGCTGTCGGACGACGGCTCGGAGGTGGCCCGGCCGGTGGTGATCGACGTGGCGTCGGGGAAGGTGCGGGATCTCGCGCCGGGCGCGAAGTGGGGCGCGGAGGGCTTCGACCTGTCGCCGGACGGCCGGACGATCGCGCTGAACGTCAACGAGGAGGGCTACTCCAAGGTCGTGCTGCGGGACGTGGCGACCGGGCGGGAGCTCGCGGGGCCGAAGCTGCCGCTGGGCGTGCTGACGGCGCTGAAGTTCTCGCCGGACGGGACGAAGCTCGGCCTGTCGCTGTCGACGTCCGTGAGCTCGGGCGACGTCTGGAGCTACGAGCTGGCGAGCGGCGCGCTGACGCGGTGGACGCAGAGCGAGCTGGGCGGGCTGGACTCGGCCGACCTCGTCGAGCCTGAACTGTTCCGCTACCCCACCTTCGACAAGCGGACGATCCCGGCCTTCATCTACAAGCCGAAGACGGCGCCGGCCGGCAAGAAGCTGCCTGTCGTGATCCAGATCCACGGCGGGCCGGAGGGCCAGGAGCAGCCGAACTTCAACCCGCGCCGGCAGTCGTGGGTGAACGAGCTGGGCGCGGCGGTGATCATCCCGAACGTCCGCGGCTCCAGCGGCTACGGCAAGACCTACCTGAGCCTCGACAACGCCGAGAAGCGCGAGGACTCGGTGAAGGACATCGGCGCCCTGCTGGACTGGGTGGCCAAGCAGCCGGACCTGGACGCGAGCCGCGTGGCGGTCGTGGGCCAGTCCTACGGCGGCTACATGGTGCTGGCGGTGGCCGGCCACTACAACGACCGCCTGGCCGGGATCATCGACCTCTACGGCATCTCGGACTTCATCACCTTCCTGGAGAACACCGAGGGCTATCGGCGGGATCTGCGCCGGGCCGAGTACGGCGACGAGCGGGATCCGAAGATGCGGGCGGTCTTCGAGAAGATCGCGCCGATCAAGATGAGCCCGAAGATGAAGAAGCCGATGATGGTCTTCCAGGGCGCCAACGACCCGCGGGTGCCGCGCTCGGAGTCTGAGCAGATGGTCGCCAAGCTGCGCGGCCAGGGCACCGAGGTCTGGTACGTGCTGGCCAAGGACGAGGGCCACGGCATCTACAAGAAGGGCAACCAGGAGGCCGTGCGAACGGTCGAGGTGCAGTTCCTGAAGAAGGTGCTGGGGATTTCCCGCTAACCCTTCGATGTCATCCCGGCCGCAGCGAAGCGGAGAGCCGGGACCCAGGGCTAGCGGCAGTGCGGCGGCCCCTGGGTCCCGGATAGCCGCTGCGCGCCTTCCGGGATGACAGCTATGGGGTGCGGCGTGAGGCGCCTAAACCAGCGCCGGGACCTCGGCCCGCAGGCGCGCGGCGTCGCGGGCGGGCGGCTGGCCGAACAGGCGGGCGTATTCGCGGCTGAACTGGGAGGGGCTCTCGTAGCCGACCTCGAAGCCGGCAGCCTGGGCGTCGCGGGCCTCGCCGATCATCAGCCGGCGGGCCTCCTGCAGGCGGATCTGCTTCTGGTACTGCAGCGGGCTCATGGCGGTGACCGCCTTGAAGTGCTGATGCAGGGCCGACGGGCTCATGCCGGCCGCGCGGGCGACGGCGTCGATGCTGAACGGCCGGTCGAAGTTCTCGCGGATCCAGGCGATGGCGCGGTTCACCTGGCCCAGCCGGCTGTCGGGCGTGCCGATCTGGCGGACGAGGCCGGCCTGGTCGCCAGTGAGCAGGCGGTAGTGGATCTCGCGGCGGATCAGCGGGGCCAGCACGGCGGCGTCCTGCGGCCGGTCCATGAGGGCGACGAGGCGGGCGGCGGCGTCGGCCAGTTCGGGCGTCGTGCGGCTGATGTGGAGGCCGCGGGCGCCCTCCCCGCCTGGCGCCGGCGGCTGCTGCAGCATCAGCTCGCTGATCAGGGCGGGCTCGAGGTCGATGCGAACGCAGAGGTAGGGCCTCTCGGGGCTCGCCTCGACAACGCGGCCGGTGAGCGGCAGGTCGACCGAGACCACCAGGTGGCAGTCGGCGTCGTAGTGATAGAGCTCGTCGGCCAGCAGCACGTCCTTGCTGCCTTGCGCGATAATGCAGACCGCCGGCTCGTGGAGCACGGGCATGCCCTCGGTCGGGGCCGACAGCTTGAACAGCGCCAAGCCAGGAATAGGCATGTCGTGCATGCCGTCTTCGCGGGCGTGGCGGGCGATCACTTGCGCGAGCGTTTCCATAGGCCACGCGTCTCACGCGGGCGCGCCGCGCGCAACCCCGACCGGCGGGCTTCTGCAGGATCGTGCAAGAACGGCGGAGGAGCGTTCTAACGCCTGATCCTCCAGCGGCGGCATACCTCTCCTCGCCAAATCGAAGAGGAGACGGCGATGAACGAAGTTGCGAACAAGGTGGTGCTGGTGACCGGCGCGTCGAGCGGCATCGGCGAGGCGGTGGCCCGGGATCTGGCGGCGCACGGCGCGACCGTGGTGATCGGCGCGCGGCGCGTGGAGCGGCTGGAGGCCCTCAAGACCGAGATCGAGGCGGCCGGCGGCACGGCGATGGCCCTGGGCCTGGACGTCACGTCGAGGGACAGCGTGCAGGCGTTCGTGGACGCCGCCCGCGAGCGGTTCGGCCGCGTGGACGTGATCGTCAACAACGCCGGGGTCATGCCGCTGTCGCCGATCGCGGCCCTGAAGGTCGACGAGTGGGACCAGATGATCGACGTGAACATCCGCGGCGTCCTGCACGGCATCGCCGCCGCCCTGCCGGTGATGGAGGCGCAAGGCCACGGCCAGATCGTCAACATCGCGTCGACCGCCGGCCACCAGATCATCCCGACGGCGGCGGTCTATTGCGCCACCAAGCATGCGGTCCGCGTGATCTCGGAAGCGCTGCGCCAGGAAACCGATAAGGTGCGGGTGACGGTGGTGTCGCCGGGCGTCACGACGTCCGAGCTGGCCGAGACGATCACCCACGCCGAGACGGCGGCCTTCATCGACGAGTACCGCAAGAAGGCGCTGCCGGCCGAGGCCATCGCCCGGGCCGTGCGGTTCGCCATCGCCCAGCCGGCCGACGTGGACGTGAACGAGGTGCTGGTGCGGCCGACGTCGACCACGGTGTAGTTCGAACGCCCCTTCTCCCTCTGCGGGCGAAGGTGGCCGGCGAAGCCGGTCGGATGAGGGGTCATCCGGCCGGCTTGTCGTCTTGAGGGCGTGACGCCGGATCGCCGCCTTGGCATCCGCCGCGAAACCCCTCATCCGTCGGGCTCCGCCCGACACCTTCTCCCGCAAGGGGAGAAGGAGACTGGAGATGCCCATGCCCGCCCACATCCTCGTCACCGGCTCCACGCGGGGCATCGGGGCCGCGATCGTTCCGGCGCTGGAGGCCAAGGGCGCAAAGGTGGTGGGGCATGGGCGCAGCGACGGCGCGGGCGTGATCGGCGCCGACCTGTCGCAGCCCGGCGCGGCGGATCAGCTCTGGGACAAGGCCCTGGCGGCCCTGGACGGGCGGATCGACGTGCTGGTGAACAACGCCGGTGTCTTCGAGGGCGTGGACGTGGCGGCGCCCGCCGACGAATGGCACGCCGCCTGGGGCCGGACGATGCAGATCAACCTGCAGGCCTCGGCCGACCTCTGCCGGCGGGCGGTGTTGCACTTCCGGGCGCGGGGACAGGGCGGCCGCATCGTCAATATCGCCAGCCGCGCGGCCTATCGCGGCGACAGCCCGGCCCACTGGCACTATGCGGCCTCGAAGGCGGGCATGGTCGGCATGACCAAGTCGATCGCCCGGGGCTATGCGCGCGAGGAGATCCTGGCGTTCGCGGTGTGCCCGGGGTTCGTGATGACCGGCATGGCCGACGACTATCTGGCGAGCCGCGGGGGCGACAAGCTGCTGGCCGACATCCCGCTGGGCCGGGTGGCCATGCCCGACGAGATCGCCAGCATCGCGGCCTATCTGGCGCTGGAAGCGCCGGCCTCGATGACCGGCGCGGTGCTGGACGCCAACGGCGCGAGCTTCGTGCGGTAGGTGCCGCCGGTCATCCCCTCACCTCTTGATCGTCATGGCCGGGCTTGTCCCGGCCACCTAGAAACGCGGGCATCGGCCGGGTGCGCGCGGCGCCGGCGGCGGGACCTTCCGAGATGTCCGCGCGTCTGGATCCCCGGGACAAGCCCGGGGATGACGAGCAAGAGGGGTTACGAGCGTAGGCCTTACGAGAGCGCCTGTTCGGTCGCTTCGATCTCGTCCTTGATCCAGTCGTGGCCGTTGGTGACGAGCACGCCCTCGAGGGCCGAGATGTGGCCGCGCAGGCGCTCGCGGATGTCGTTCGGGACGTCCTGGCGCGTGGCGATCCAGCGGGCGATCTGATGAACGGCGAAGGCGGAGTGGAGCGCGAGCCGGTCGCGGTCCTCGTCGGAGAGCTTCATCGAGCAGGGCCTCCCTGATTGGCTGCGAGGATAACACGCCAGCAGCGGTTCCGGCTCAACGGCCCGTTGCCAACCGCCGAGCGGGGACGGCAGGCTGGCGCCGGCGCGAAGGAGGCCGGCGATGAGCGAGCTGATCATCTGGACCTACGACTGGGTCCCGGACGGGCCGCGCGGTTTCGTCCGCGACGTGCGGCTCAGGTGGGCGTGCGAGGAAGCCGGCCTGCCCTACTCGGTGCGGACCGTGCCGTTCGAGCGCCGCGGCGCGGAGCACTTCTCGCGCCAACCGTTCGGCCAGGTGCCGTTCCTGGACGACGGCGCGGTGCAGGTGTTCGAGAGCGGCGCCTGCCTGCTGCACCTGGCGCGGAACAGCGAGACGCTGATGCCGCGCGATGCGAGGGGCGAGGCCGAGACGCTGCAGTGGACGATCGCGGCGTTGAACTCGCTGGAGATGGTGACGGTGCCCTGGTGGTTTCTGAACATCAGCGGCGATCCGGAAAACGCGCTGACCGGCTGGATGACCCAGCGGCTGGACCATGTCGAACAGGTGCTGGTCGAGCGTGAATGGCTGGCGGCGGGGCGCTTTACGGTGGCCGACCTCCTGATGGCGGACGTGCTGCGGGTCCCGAAGGTGCGGGCGTTCGGCGACCGGCCGGCGACCGAGGCCTATGTGGCCCGGATCACCGACCGGCCAGCGTTCAAGAGGGCCTGCGCCGGACAGGTGAAGCAGTTCGAGGCGGCGGACGCCGCGCGGGCGTCCGCCTAGCTGAGGCTCAGGCGGGCGTCGCCGCCGCGGCAATGCCGGTCGCCAGCTCGCGATAGGTATGCAGCGGGCGGCCCAGGAGGGTCGTGAGCCGCTCGACGTCGCCGGGCTCGGGGAGCATGCCGTCGCTGACGTAGCGCTCGGCCATCAGCCGCATTTCGTAGGCCATCCAGGCGGGCATCATCCCCGCCAGGTTCTGCTCGAAGCCGCTGGGATCGTCGCCGCCGTAGGCGACCGGGCGGCCCAGGACCTCGGACCAGATCCGCGCCACGGCCGCGCCGGTCAGGTTCTCCGGCCCCACCAGGTTGAGGACTTCGGTCGGCAGCTTGCCGGAGGCCTCATGGCGGCGGATGAGCTCGATCGCGGCGATCTCGGCGATGTCGCGGGCGTCGATCATGGCGAGCCCCTTGCCGCCGATCGGCATGGGATAGATGCCGTAGCCCAGGATGGCATCTTTGATCATGTGCTCGTTGTCCATGAAGTAGGCCGGCCGCAGGATGGTGGCGCCGAAGCCCGCCTGCTCGATGAGCCGCTCGGCGCCGGACTTCACCGCGAAGTGGGGCACGTTCGCCCAGCGGTCGGCGTGCATCACCGACAGGTAGACGAGGCGCTCGACGCCCGCCTCGCGAGCGACGTTGAGGGCCGTCAGGGCCTGGGTGAATTCGTCGCCGGCCACGGCGTTCAGCAGGAAGAGGGTGCGGACGCCCTCGAAGGCGGCGCGAAGGGCCGGCAGGTCGAGCAGGTCGCCCTGGACGACCTCGACGCCGGGCGGGAGCTCGGCGGTGGCGGGGTCGCGGACGAGGGCGCGGACCGGTGCGCCGCGGGCGACGAGCTGCTGGACGAGGTGGCGGCCGATGCGGCCGGTCGCGCCGGTGACGAGGATGGTCATGGGGATCACTCCGGTTGGGGGCTGAAGACACCGGGAAGATGATCGGTCCACAGATGCGCCAATAGACGCTATATCTGAACGCACCGTCTCACAGGTGGAACAGATGGACCTGCTCGCCCTCGCCGACTTCAACCTCGTCGCCCGGCACGGCGGCTTCGGCCGGGCGGCGCGGGCGGCGGGTCGACCGAAGGCGACGCTGTCGCGGCGGGTCGCGGAGCTGGAGGCCGGCCTGGGCCTGCGCCTGTTCGAGCGCGGCGGCCGGTCGTTGAAGCTCACCGAGGAGGGCCGCGCGCTGTTCGAGCGGACCGGCGTCCTGCTGACCGAGCTGGACGAGGCGGCGATGGCGATCGCGTCGGGGGGCGAGCGGCCGCGCGGGCGGCTGCGGGTCAGCGCGCCGCTGCTGTTCTCGCAAACGGCGATGGGGCGGCTGGCGGCCGAGTTCGCGCTGAAGTTCCCGGAGGTGCGGCTGGAGGTGACGACCGACGACCGGGCCGTCGACCTCGTGGAGGAAGGCTACGACCTGGTGATCCGGGTCAATCCGGATCCCGACGAGAGCCTGGTCGGTCGGATCTTCCTGCGCGACCGGCTGGTGGTGGTGGCCCGCCCGGGCACGGCGCGGCGGGACGGCGAGCCGGTCCCTGCCGTGGTGCGCGGCGGGGGCGGCCCGGCGGCGTGGGACGTGACCACGCCCGACGGCCGGCGGCGGATTCCCGTCGAGCCGGTGCTGGCCCTGTCGTCGTTGATGATGGTTCGGGATGCGGTGCGGGCCGGCGTCGGCGTGGCGCGGCTTCCGATCTCGCTGGTGAGCCACGACCTTGCGGCCGGCCGGCTCGTGCAATGGGGTGAGGCGGACGGCCCGGAGATCGCGCTGTGGGCGCTCTATCCGTCGAGGCGGCTGCTCAGCGCCCGGGTCGCGGCCTTCCTCGACCACCTGCAGGCGGCCTTCCCGAAGGGGGCGCCGGAGGAGCTGGCGGACTACATCGGAGCCTAGAGGCCAACCAAAGGCGGCCGTCCGCTACTCGGGGCGCCCCGCCGTGGGCAGCCATGAGAGGTCCGCGACGCATCGGGCATGCCGCTCCCGCCGGGCGGCGTCCTGCATCCACGTCTCGAGGCGGCACACGCCGACGGCCTCGCGGGGACAGTCCGGCCTCGGCGCCGCGAAGATCAGGTCGGTCACGTCGGCGGCAAGATCCCCCGTCCGTGCTCGCTTGACCGCTTCGGCCTCGGCCGGCTCCAGCCGCCGCGACGCGAGATAGCTTTCAAGTCGGCGCCTGGCTTGCCCGCGCTGCTCCCCGCTCGCGCCGAGCACGCGATCCACCTGCGCGGGCGGCCTCGCCTGCGCCGCCAGACGATCCTGCAGATGGAGGACATCCAGGCAGTAGCGGGCCTGGACGTCGGCCTCGCCGGACGCCGCGAGCGCCAGGCGCGGCGTGAGGCACGAGGCCAGCAACACGAAGGCGGCGAAGACCGGAGTGCGCATGCCTCTCCCCTACCAAGGTCCGGCGTGGGCGACGATGTGACGGGACGTCCACAGGCGGCGGTCGATCCTAGAGCGGCGTCCAGTAGGGGCGCTCCAGCACCCAGTCCCAGATGCCGACCCTCACCTCGCCCTCCATCAGGGTGACGCAGGCGAGTTGGGGGGACTCCTCGCGGACGACGCGCTCCAGGGCCGCGCGCGTGGCGGCCTTGGCGGCGTCGAAGTCCGCGGCGTCGAGGTCCTCCTTCCACTCCCATTCGTTGGTGAGGAAGGCGAGCGTGTAGCGCGGTGCGGAACTCACAGAGCGCCCGCTACTGCGAGCGCTTCAGCAGGTCGGCGAGCTCGTCCTGCCAGAGGACGGCCCAGGTGTGGCTGCCGTGGCCGCGGGTCTTGTCGGTGGCGGGCAGCAGGATGAAGCGGGTGGTCGGCAGGCGCTTGGCGGCGGCCTCGGCGAGGCCGAGCTCGGGCGGGTTGATGAAGTCGTCGGCCGAGTTCACCCAGGTCATGGGGGCGGTGATCTTCTCGAGGTCCTTCGAGGGGTCGTAGGTCCGCGAGCTGGCGACCTGCCAGACGAAGTCGTTGGCGTCCATGGTCGCGACCCGGCGGGGCAGCTCCTGGGCCACCCAGGCGTCGGCGGCGGCGCCGGTGGGCATCTGCTGCTGCCAGGGGATCGGCGAAGAGCCGGCCAGGACCAGGAGCATGGCGGCGGCCTTCAGGCCCTGCTCGGGCTGCTTCTGGTAGTCGCCGCCCTGGTAGGCGGGATCCGACGTGATGGCGGTCATGGCCATCTGCCGCCAGACGCGGTTGCGGCCGGCGATCTCCGCCGGCTGGCAGGCCATGGGCATCAGCGCCTTGGCGCCGGCCGGCCACTGCTCGGCCCACATGAAGCCGTGCATGCAGCCCATGGAGGTCCCCATGATCAGGCGCAGCTGCTTCACGCCGAGGCGCTCGGTGACCAGGCGGTGCTGGGCCTCGACCATGTCGGCGTAGTCGTACTTCGGAAACTTCGCGCGCAGGCCGTCCGAGGGCTTTGACGAGCCGCCGTGGCCGATGTTGTCGGGCAGGATGATGAAGTACTTCGCCGGGTCGAGCTGGCCGCCGGGTGCGAACAGCACGTCGGCGAACTGGGGGGCGAGGAACTGCTTCCCCGAGCCGCCGGTGCCGTGGAGGATGAGCACGGCGTTGTCGATCTCGCCCTTGGCGTTGCGGTGCGGCGTACCCAGCGTGTGGTAGCGCAGGCGGAGCTCGGGCAGGCGCTCGCCGGTCCGGAACTGGAAGTCGCGGATCAGGTAATCCTGGGTGGTGAGCTGCGGCGCGGCGAGCGCTGAGGTGACGGTGGAGACGGCGAGCGCCAGGCCGGCGAGAACGGCGGAAAGCTTCATTCGGATACTCAGGAGACCGCGGCTAGAGGGGTGGGGGCGTCGTGGCCGGCGGCCACGCGGGACTGGAACCAGGCGATGCCGGCCTCGTGCTTGGGCGACAGCACGCCCGGGCGATAGACGCCGGCCTCGAGGTTCCGCTGGACCATCTCGCAGATGTCCTTGTCCTGGGCGGTGACCCGGTCGGACACGACGAACATCTCGGACAGCTCGAGCAGCTTCGAGGGGTCGAAGAAGTAGAAGTAGTCGAGACGGGTGCTCTCGGGCCCGGTCGCCGTCATGCGCTCGACCATGTAGCCGTGGCGGTAGGTGTTGATGGCGAGGTTCGGCCACACCCAGGCCCAGAGGCCGGCGTTGACGCTGCCGTCCCGCGCGGGCGCGGCGTGGAAGCAGAGGTCGCCTTCGATCTCGACGCTGTAGTCCGAGACCACGATGTCCTCGTCGAACTCGGGGTGGACCATCGGCAGGTGGTACCCCTCGAGGTAGTTCTCGACGTAGGTCTTCCAGTTGCAGCCGATGTGGTGGGTGCGCTGCTCGGTGAGGCCGTACTCCGGAAGGTCCGCCGCCCAGCGGCGGTCGAGCGGGGCCAGCATGTCGGCGAGCGGCGCGGCCGCGAGGTCGAGGTTGACGAAGACCATGCCGCGCCAGGTGTCGACGCGGATCGGGTAGAGGCTGAAGTTGCGCGGGTCGAAGCCCGGCGCCTGGCCGAAGTCGGTCGCGCTGCGCAGGCGGCCGTCCAGCATGTAGCGCCAGCCGTGGTAGCGGCAGACGAACTGGTCACCGCAGTTGCCGGTCCCGTCCTGGACGAGGCCGCCGGCCCGGTGGCGGCAGACGTTGTGGAAGGCCTGGAGGCCGGTGTCGTCGCGGACCACCACCACCGGCGCGCCGCCCACGACATCGGCGATGTAGTCGCCCTTGGCCTGGACCTGAGTGACGTGGCCGACGAACTGCCAGGTGCGGCGCAGGATGCGGGCGCGGTCGGCCTTCAGCGCCTCTTCGCCCCGATAGAATTCGACGGTCAGCATGGTCATCGGCCCCTCCTTCGCGTGCGGACGTTCTAGCGCCGCCGGAGCGCGAGATACAACGCCGCGCCGAGGACCAGAGGGATCAGGCTGTAGAGGAGCTCGATCGGCTTGGCGGTGGAGACGAGGCCGAGCGCGCAGGCGATGGCCAGCGCGCCGGTCAGCATGGCGGCGATACGCTTGCCACTGTCGAGGCCGCGCGCCAGGCGGATCAGCGAGGCGCCGGCCAGGATGTAGGCGTAGAGGCTGAGCAGGGCGGCGACATTGATCAGGATGCCGAACTGTTCGCCCAGCGTCGGCGAGACGGTGGCGACGGTGGCGATGGTCATCAGGACGCCGATGACCAGCAGATTGACCGCGGGCATGCGGCCGTCGCGGCTGGCGAAGCGGCGCAGGAACGCGCCCTCGTCCGCCGCGCCGCGGGTGGTCTCGGCAGACAGCAGGATCCAGGCGGTGACGCAGCCGGTGGTGCGGGCAAGCGCGCAGACGGCGATGATCGCTCCGCCACCCAGGCCCAGAGCGACGCGGGCGGCGTCGGCGAAGGGGGCCGTGGACGCCGAAAGCTGGGCGGCGGGCAGCAGGCCCATCAGGGCGACGCAGGCGGCGATGTACACGACCGCCGCGCCGACCACGCCCAGCACGGTGGCGCGGGGCACGTCGCGGGCCGGGTTGCGGACCACGGTGGCGACGGCGGCGGCGCCTTCCAGCCCGAGGAAGGCCCAGAAGGCGTTCAGGCCGCTGTCGTGGATAGCGGCGGCGACGCTCAGGGACTGCGGGTTCCACGAGGCGCGGAAGACCTCGGGATCGAACCAGAACCAGCCGAGCACCGCGGCCAGCAGGACGGGAACGAGGCCCAGCGCCAGGGTCCAGCCCTCGACCCGGGCGACGATGCGCGGTCCGATCCAGGAGGCGAGGATGCCGAACCACAGCGCCGCCAGCGTCGTGGCGAGCCGCGGACCGGGTCCGGCGAGCGCCGGGACGAGGTAGGCGGCGTAGCCCGCGACGGCGAGCGCGATGGCGACGCTGCCGAACCAGCAGGAGCACCAGTAGGCGAGCGTGGTCTGGACGCCGGCGAAGCGGCCGAGCCCCGCTTGCACGTAGCCCGCGAGCCCGCTGGCCTGGGGCACGAGGGGACCCAGCCAGGCGAAAACGCCGGCGACCGCGAGCGCGGCCGCGGTGGCGGCCAGCCAGCCGAGGATGGAGATCGAGCCGACCGCGCCCAAGGTCGCGGGCAGCAGATAGACGCCGGAGCCGATCATGGCGCCCATGACCAGGGCGGTGGCCCCCAGGACGCCGATGCGGCCCGAATGCGACGGCGGGCCGGCGTGTGCTTCAGCGGTCAAGGCGTTCTCCCCGGCGCACGCTAGCGCGGCTTGGGAGCCGGCGCCATCGATGGCTTGACAGGCCGGTTTACGTTTGTAGCTTGGTCACAAGGCTACAGATGTAACATGTCGGCCAGCTTGGGACGGAGGGACGAGGACGATGGGAGACGCCCTGCACGCGATCCTCGGGCCACAGCCGGGGCTGACCCTGGCGGCGGCGGCCCTGCAGGCCAATGTGGCGGCCGCGGCCGGCATCCTGTTCGTGGCCGCGGCTCGCCTGACGGTGCGGCGGCGGTTCGGACCCGAGGCGGCCTACCAGCTGTGGGGCATCCCCCCGATGGCGACGCTGATCGGCCTGGCGCTGTTCTTCGTCAACCTGCCCAAGGGCTTCACGGCCGAGCCCGCGCTGGCGGCCTTGGCCGGGCCGGCGCTGCTGGTGTGGCTGCTGGGCGTCGCGGCCACGGCGGCGGTGTTCGCCCTGGCGCAAGCCCGGTTCCAGGCCGAGCTCGCGGCCGGCCGCGCCGGACCGGCGGTGGTGGGCTTCATCTCCCCCCGGATCGTGATGCCGGCCGAGGCGGACGGCTATGCCGCCGAGGAGCTGGAGCTCATCCGGGCGCACGAGCGGACCCATGTGGCGCGCAAGGACCCGCGCGCCATCGCCCTGCTGACGCTCGCCCAGTGCCTGTGCTGGTTCAATCCGATGATCCATGTGGCGGCGCGGCTGCTGCGGCTGGACCAGGAGCTGGCCTGCGACGCGGCGGTGATGCTGCGCCGGCCGAAATCGCGGGCGCTCTATGCCAGCACCCTGCTGAAGACCCAGCTGGCGGCGACGCCCCTGCCGCTCGGCTGCTACTGGCCGGCGCGCGGCCGGCACCCGCTGGAGGTCCGCGTGGCCCTGCTGGCGCAGACGCGCTCGCTGTCAGCCTCGAAGGGCGGCGGCGGCGTGGTGCACGCGCCCCACGACGCCATCCGGCCGTAAGCGCGCCCTAGTAGCGCTGCTCGACGGGCGCGACGCCCCACTTGGGCGGCGGCGGGACGTAGGCGCGGAAGCGTTCGATCGCCTCAGCCGTGGTGTCGGCATAGATCAGCATGTCGACGTACTGCTGCTTGATGAAACCGTTGTCGGCCATGTTCTGGATCGTGCCGCGCAGCATCTCGTAGTAGCCGCCGACGTTGACGAAGCCGCACGGCTTGGCGTGGAAGCCGAGCAGCGCCCAGGTCCACTGCTCGAAGATCTCCTCGAAGGTGCCGGGGCCGCCCGGCAGGCAGAGGAAGCCGGACGACAGCTCGGCCATCTTCCACTTCCGCTCGTGCATGGAGTTCACGACGACGAGTTCGGAGAGGCCGGTGTGGGCGATCTCCTGGCTGACCAGGTCGGCCGGCATGACGCCCACCACCTTTCCGCCGGCCGCGAGCGCGGCGTCGGCGACGGCGCCCATCAGACCGACGCGGCCGCCGCCGTAGACCAGGGTGAGGCCCGCCTGGGCGATCAGCGTGCCGGCGGTGACGGCTTCTTCCATGAAGCGGGGGTCGGTCCCGGGGGACGAACCGCAATAGATGCAGAGACTTTGCACGAGGGTCTTCGACTCCGCCTGTGCTCGAAAGGGCGCGCTAGATAGGCCGATTGCCGACCCGTGTCACGGGTCCTGCCCTTGAACGCTAGGCAGCCCGGATTTCCACAGCTACAACGTCGCTACGGCCCGTCGCGTGGATTGGCCGGGCGTCGTCCCCAAGCGGCGGCGCAGACTCTTCTATCTCGGTAGGTTACGGCGAATGGCGAGCGGCACGGTCAAGTGGTTCAACACGGCTAAGGGCTTCGGTTTCATCCAGCCCGACGACGGCGGACAAGATATTTTCGTTCACATCTCGGCGGTGGCCCAGGCGGGGCTCGACGCCCTGAACGAAGGCGACCAAGTCGAATACGAACTCGAGCAGGATCGGCGTTCCGGCAAGCTGGCCGCGACTTCGATCGTGGTGACGGCGCAAGGCGCGCCGGCTCCGCGTCGGTCGGGCGGCGGCTTCGGCGATCGTGGCGATCGCGGCGGCTACGGCGGCGGCGGCGGCTACGGTGACCGTGGCGGCGGCTACGGCGATCGTGGCGGCGGCTACGGCGGTGGCGGCGGTCGCGGCGGCTTCGGCGGCGGCGAGCGTTCGCGCGGCGAACCGGCCGGCTCGGGCTCGGGCTCGGTGAAGTGGTTCAACCCCACCAAGGGCTTCGGCTTCATCAAGCCGGACGGCGGCGGCCAGGACATCTTCGTCCACATCTCGGCGGTCGAGCAGGCCGGCCTGTCGGGCCTGAACGAAGGCCAGACGGTTAACTTCGACCTCGAGCAGGACCGTCGTTCGGGCAAGACCTCGGCGACGAACCTGAAGGTCACCGGCTAAGATTTCCGCCCTCCTGGCGCGGCCAGGGGAACGGATGAGATCAGGGGGTTGAGGGCCGCGCGCACGCGGTCTTCGGCCCCCTTTTTCTTTGGCGCCAGCCCTGCGCGGCGTCACGGCCAAGCTGAAACGCGAGCCGCCTCAAGGCGTTCTGAGCCCTCGCCCACCAGATGGGGCGAGAGGGACTGCGCTTGAGGAGACCGCCATGCGTCTCATGCTGACCACGGCCATCTGCGGCGCGATGCTCGCACCCGCGACGGCGGCCTGGGCGCAGCTTCCGCCCGCGTCGGAATTCCCCGCCGGAGAGCCGGTGCTGGGTGCGCCGGCCCCCGAGACCGCGCCGCCGGCCGACGCCTCGGCTACCGTGCCGGCAGCGGCCGCCCCGGCGGGACCGGTATTGGGCGACCCGGCGCCGGCGACCGAGGTGGCGCCGGCCGAGGTCGACGGGTCGAAGAAGAAAAAGAAGAAGCTGCTCACCAAGGAGAAGGCCGGCAGCACCGTCGGCGGCGTGCTGGGCGGCCTGGCCGGGGCGGCCGGCGGTCCGCTGGGCAAGATCGCCGGGAGCTTCGTCGGCAAACAGATCGGCAAGGCCGTCGTCGGCGACGACGACAAGGACGAGAAGAAGGACAAGAAGGAGGCTGAGGCCTCGGTGGTGCAGGCCCAGGCCGAGCCGCCGCCGCCCTCGCCCGAGACGCCGGCCGTGGCGGTGGACGCTTCGGCGGATGCGCCGGAGGCGCCGGTGATCACCGCGCCCGCGCCCGACGCTGCGCCGCCGGTTCTGAGCGTCCCGGCCACCGATGCCGCGGTGGTCGAGCCGGCGCCGGCGGAGCAGCCGCCGGTCTAGACCCTAACCTCCCGGTCACCCCCGCGAATGCGGGGGCCGAGGCTTGCTGATCGCGCGAAGGAAAGCCTGGGTCCCCGCATTCGCGGGGATGAGCGGAGTTATTTGGCCGGTCTCACTCGCGCCACGCCGCCGCCGGGGAGCTTGGCGTCGTAGGCGCTGAGGCGCGGGTCGGGCTGCATGTAATCGGTGGAGACATACTGGGCGCCGGAGGCGAAGGCGGCGGCCTGGCGCTTTCGGTCGTTGGCCCGGGCTTCCCAGGTGTCGGCGTCGGCGCGGGTGCGGACGATGAGGCCGGCCTTCACGGCGGCGCGGATGCGTTCGGCCTGCTCCACCGGCTCGTTGAGGGTGATGTAGGCCGCGGCCGGCGAGGTCTCCTCGATGTTCACGAAGGCGGCGCGGCCTTCGAGCGACTTGCGCTGGCCGCGGTAGATGGCGACCTGGCCCGCCGGGCAGTCGCAGGCGAACATCACCTTGCCGCGCGCCTCCGCGAGCCTGGGCCAGGCGCCGGCGAGGGCCGCGTCGCGCAGGGTCGGATGGCGGCCCTGGACCTTATCGGGGGTGATCAGGGCGGTCTCGGGAAAGACGGCGCGGATCTCGGCGTCGATGCGATCCATCGCGGCGGCGTCGAACGCCGGCGCCTCGACCGCGCCCGGCAGCTTCAGTGCGCCCTCCTTGAGGTTCAGCAGGATGAGCAGGGGCACGTGATCGGGATGGGCCTGGGACCAGGCGCGCACGGTCTGAAGGCAGGCGGTGAAGGTCGGACAGCTCGAGCGGTAATCCACGTCGGGCGCGTGGAGGACCTTCAGGCCCGGGCCCTTCAACGGCGTGAGGTCGTAAGGCTCGGCCTTCGCCCCGGCCATCCGGTAGCCCAACGGCGTGGCGTAGAGGCCGCCCGCGGGATCGTTGGCGATGTCGATCTCGAGCTGGCGGGCGCCGGCGTCGAGTTGGGCGCCCAGCGGCGCGTGGCTGTAGTCCAGCGCATCGGCCTGACGCGGGTTGGCGGCGCGGATCGTGGCCATCTCGTTGGGCGCGATGGCCAGCTTGTAGGAGTTGTGGGTGCCGATGGCCTGCAGGGCGTTCATCGGCAGCGCATCGACGGCCGCCCGGGTGCAGCCGGCGCTCCCAGAGGGACGCTCCAGGTCACAGTCGGCGGGAACGGCAAGAGCGGCGGCGGCGGCGATCAGGGCGAGCATGGGCATCCTCTAGCGGCGGCGCTTGACGTTACTGCGACAGCTTCAGGTCCAGGGCAGGGTCGGCGGTTCGGCCGGCAGGCACCCGGCGATCACGTCCTCCAGCAGGGCGGCGAGGCCCGGCGGGAAGACGCGGTCGGTCGTGGCCAGCAGCTCCAGGCGATCCCACCAGCGGATGTCGTCGATCAGGTCGTGTTCGTGTGGATGCCAACCCGAGCGGTCGGGATCGCCGCCCTGGCAGCGGGCCAGGACGTATTCCTCGCGCAGCAGCGTCGGCTGAGACAGGCGCATGACGCCTTCGCGCCGCCAGAGAACCGGGCCCAGCTCGAACTCCAGCCAGCCGGTCTCTTCGGTGATCTCGCGGGCGGCGGCCTGCGCCATCGTCTCGCCGGGCTCCACGCCGCCGCCGATGGTGAACCAGGCCCCCTCGCCGTCCGGCCGGCTGGGCAGGCGACCCTTCATCAGCAGGACGCGGTCGCGGTCGTCGAGCAGGACGACGCGGGCCGTCGGCCGCACGGGCAGCTGAAGCGTGCTCACGCCGCATAACCTCGGGCTGAAAATCGGTAGCGATATTGAAACCTTAAGATGTGGCCGCGCAGCATGGCGACATCGTACGCGTAACCCGAGGATCCACGCCAGCCATGCCGCCGCCCGAGGAGATCCGCACCGGCCGCCGCGACCTGATCTCGCGGGTGGCGACGCTCGAGCTGCTGGTCGCCGACCTGGTGGACCTGCTGTGGCGGATCGATCCCAAGGCCATGGAGACGCTGGAGCGCGAGGCGGGCCACGATCTGGAAATCCAGAACAGCCGCATTCCCCTGCCCGCCGGCGAGCACCAGCGCGAGCGGCTGTACGCCGTGCTGAAGGACCGTCAGCGGCTGCTGAAGCGCCGTCGGACCGGCGCGCCCGCCTAACCGCCCCACCGGCCTTCCCAGCAACGTTTGGTCAACCACCCTCGCAAACGGGGGCTTAAGCCGCGCCGGCCTACCGTGGCGGCACGATCGCCAGAGGACCCTGATCGCTTGGAACTGATGTCGCACCGGATGCTGGGCTTCGCCTTCGCCGGCGCCGACCTCCTGCTGGAGATCGGCGCGGAGGGGGCGATCACATTCGCGCTCGGGGCCAGCGAGACGCTGTCCGGCGAGGCCGAGACCTCGCTGGCCGGACGGCCGTGGCGGCAGTTCGTGGCCCGCGGGGATCACGCCATGGTGGCCGCCTTGCTGGATGGGCTGGAGTCCGGCTCGCGGGCCGGGCCGGTGGTGGTCAGCCTGGCCACCGCAGAGGGCAAGCCTGCCCGCCGGGCCAGCCTGTGCGTCCTGCGCCTGCCGCAGAACGCCGGCGCCGTGTCCTGCGCCCTGGCGCGCGCCGGCGGGACGGCCGGCGAAGGCCTGCTGAGCCGCGCCGATTTCGAAGCCATGGCCGCCAAGCTGGCCGAGGATCCCGGCCTTGAGCTGGCGCTGGTGGAACTGGCCGGCCTGAGCGCCGCGCTGGACGCCGCGCCGGAAGAGCAGCGCGGTCCCCTCACCGACCAGTTGTCGGGCGTGCTGCGCTCGCTGGCGCACCGCGGCGAGGCCGCGACCGATCTCGGCGAGGACCGTTTCGCGCTGGTCCGCGCCAAGGGCGAGGACGCCCGGGCGCTGCAGGCGCGGCTGAAGCGCCTGATCGAAGTTCCGGTGACGCCCGAGGCGGGCGTCATGGCCATGGACGGCGTCGAGAACCCCAAGCAGGCGCTGAAGGCGCTGCGCTTCGCCTTGAACAGCTTCGTCGACGAGGGCCTGAGCGAGGCTGCGCCCGGCAGCCTGGGCGCGGCGCTGGACACCGCCCTGGAAGGCGCGCTGACCGATGCGCGGGCGCTGGGCGCCACGATCCGCGACCGCCAGTTCCGCCTGACCTACCAGCCCGTCGTGCGGCTGATGGACGGCCGGGTCAGCCACCACGAGGTGCTGGTGCGCTTCGGCGAGGAGGCCAGCCCCTTCCCGACCATCCGGGCGGCCGAGGAGATGGACCTCATCGAGCCGCTGGACCTCGCCATCCTGGAAGAGGCGCTGGACGTGCTCTGCGCCCAGCCGAAGACCTCGCTGGCGGTGAACATCTCGGGCCGCACGATCGCGTCGGACGCCTTCGTGGCCCGCGCCGAGGCGCTGCTGAAGGCCCGGCCCACCGCCAAGGACCGGCTGATCCTGGAGATCACCGAGAGCGCCGCCATCGACGACCTGGCCGCCGCCGACCGCCGCTTGCAGGCGCTGCGGGCCGCGGGCTGCGAGGTGTGCCTGGACGACTTCGGCGCCGGGGCGGCGTCGCTGGCCTATCTCCAGCAGCTGACCATCGACATCCTGAAGATCGACGGCCGCTACATCCGCGAGCTGCAGCACGGCGGCCGGGAGAGCACCTTCATCCGCCACCTGGTGAACCTGTGCCGGGAGCTGGACGTGGAGACCCTGGCCGAGATGGTCGAGACCGCCGACGCCGAGCGCGCCGTGCGGCTGGCAGGCGTGGACTACGCGCAAGGCTGGTACTACGGCGTCGCGGCCGATGCGCCGGAGCTGAAGGTGAAGCCGCCCGCCATCCGCCCGGCGCTCGCGCGGTAGGGGGCGGAGCCTCAACCTATTTCCCGTCATCCCGGACGCCGCAGGCGATCCGGGACCCAGGGCCGCCGCACTGCCCATCCTCCTGGGTCCCGGCTCTCCGCTTCGCTGCGGCCGGGATGACGGATGTTGTGATCACGAGAACGGGAACGGTCCTCTGCTCGCCAAGCCCGCGAGCGGAGGCGTAGGGTTTTGCCGTCGGGCGGCGTCGGCCAGCCCTGCTCCAGTCGTCGGCCGCCCATCCTCGCGCCACGGATGCGCCAGCAACCAGCATCCGGGACGCTCCTGATGCTGGGAGAACGACCATGGCAATCCAGGACAAGGGGTCCGTTCGGGCGCTCGCGCTCGTGGGCCCCACAAACGCCGGCAAGACCGCCCTGATGGAGGCCTTGCTGCACGCCACCGGCGCCGCCGACCGGCGCGGCGAGGTGGGCGACACCAGCCCCGAGGCCCGGGCGCGCGGCCACTCGGTGGAGCTGAACCTCGCCGGCTTCGACTTCATGGGCGACCGCTATGTGGTCGTCGACTGCCCCGGATCCCTGGAATTCTGCGCCGAGATCGACGCCGCCTTGCCGACGGTGGACCTTGCCGTCGTCGTGGCCGAGCCCGACCCGGCCAAGGCGGTGCTGCTGCAGCCGACGCTGCGCGAACTGGAGCGCCGCGGCGTGCCGCATGCCCTCTTCATCAACAAGATGGACCAGGCGCGGGGCACGCTGCAGGAGCTGCTGGAGGCGCTCGCGCCCGTGTCGTCGGCGCCGCTGGTGGCGCGGCAGATCCCGACCTGGGACGGCGACAAGGTCTCGGGCTTCATCGACCTCGCGCTGGAGCGGTGCTTCGTCTATCGGCCGGGCCAGCCGTCCGAGCAGATCGACATCCCCGGCGACCTCGCCGACGAGGAGATGGCGGCGCGCTTCCACATGCTGGAGCAGATCGCCGACTTTGACGACGACCTGCTGGAGCAGTTGCTGTCGGACGTGACGCCCAGCCGCGACGCCGTCTTCGCCGACCTGGTGCGGGAGATGAACGAGGGGCTGATCGTGCCGGTCTTTTTCGGCTCGGCGCAGAACGGCTTCGGCGTGCGGCGGCTGCTGAAGGCGCTGCGCCATGAGGCGCCGGCGCCCGCACGGGCGGCCGAGCGGCTGGGGATCACCACCGGGGCCTATGTGCTGAAGGCGGCCTATGCCGGCCAGTCGGGGAAGATGGCCTATGCGCGGGTGTTCGGCGCCAAGCTGCCGGACGGGGCGGAGTTCGTGCTGCCGGACGGGCAGAGGCGGCGCGGCGGCGGGCTGTTCGCGGTGCAGGGCGCGGCGTTGAAGAAAATCGCCGAGGCCGCGGTGGGCGACGTCTGCGCGATCGGGAAGGTGGAGGAGGCGCTGGCCGGCCAGATCCTGTCGACCACTGGCCAGCCGCAGAGCGTGAAGGCTGAAGCTCGGCGCCGGCCGCTGTTCTCGGTGGCGCTGATCGCCAAGAACCGCAACGACGACGTTCGGCTGTCAGGGGCGCTGTCGAAGCTGGTGGAGGAGGATCCCGGCCTGTCGCTGACCCACGACGCCGAGGCCCGCCAGGTGCTGCTGGCCGGTCAGGGCGAGGGCCATGTTCGCCTGGCGCTGGAGCGGCTGAAGCGACGGTACGGCGTCGAGATCGACACCCAGCAGCCGAAGACGCCCTACCGGGAGACGCTGCGCCAGGCCGTGACCCAGCGGTCGCGGCACAAGAAGCAGTCGGGCGGCCACGGGCAGTTCGCCGACGTGACGATCGAGGCCCGGCCGCTGCCCCGCGGCTCGGGCTTCGTCTTCCAGTCGAAGGTGGTGGGCGGCGCGGTGCCCCGGCAGTGGATCCCGGCGGTGGAGGACGGCGTCCGCGACGGCCTCGCCAAGGGCACGTCCGGCTATCCGGTGACCGACGTGGAGGTGACGCTGATCGACGGGCAGACCCACAGCGTCGACTCTTCGGAGATGGCGTTCCGGACGGTGGGGCGCCTGGCCATCGAGGAGGCGATGAAGGCGGCCGGCGCCGTCCTGCTGGAGCCGATCGAGAAGCTGGTGGTCTATTCGCCCTCGCCGGCCGCCTCGAACGTGACGTCGGCGCTAACCGCGCGGCGCGGGCAGATCCTGGGCCTGGGGCCGCGGGAGGACTGGCGCGGCTGGGAGCGCATCGAGGCCTACCTGCCGCAGAGCGAGCGCCAGGACCTGATCGCCGAGCTGCGAGGCCTGACCCAGGGGCTCGGCGCGTTCGAGGCCGACTTCGACCACATGAGCGAGCTGCACGGACGGCTGGCGGAGGACGTCGGGAAGCTGGCCCGCGAGGGGGCTTAGGATGAGGTTCCGGGGCCTCGCCCCGGGACCGTCTCATTGATTGAGAGTCAGGTAGAGGTCCTCCCAGCTCGGGTTCATCTTCTCGATGAGCTCGAGCTTCCAGGCGCGGCGCCAGCGCTTGATGCGCTTCTCGGCGGTAATCGCCTCGTCGGCCGTCGGGAAGTGCTCGTACCAGACTAGGTGGGTAACGCCGTGCGTCGTCGTGAAGCCGCGGGGTAGGCCTTCGCGGTGCTCGTAGACGCGGCGGGCCAGGTCGCTCGTGACGCCGGTGTACAGCGTCCCGTTCCGCTGGCTGGCGAGGATGTAGACGTAGAAGTCCCGTTCCACGCACAACCTTAACCGTCATCCCGGCCGCAGCGAAGCGGAGAGCCGGGACCCAGGGGCCGCCGCACTGCAGAACCCCCTGGGTCCCGGATAGCCGCTGCGCGGCTTCCGGGATGACGGTTGAAGGTTGGAGCGATAGTTGGAGGCATGCACCTATCCCAGCTCAGCTATCTCGTCCGGGACTATGACGAGGCCATCGCCTTCTTCGTCGGCAAGCTCGGGTTCGAGCTGGTCGAGGACAGTGACATGGGCGGCGGCAAGCGCTGGGTGGTGGTGCGGCCGCCCGGCGCGGAGACGGCGCTGCTGCTGGCGAAGGCGGTGGGGGATCAGGCGGACGCGGTCGGCCGGCAGGCGGGCGGGCGCGTGTTCCTGTTCCTGGAGACCGACGACTTCGACCGCGATCATGCCAGGATGACCGCGGCCGGGGTGCGTTTCCGCGAGGAACCGCGACGCGAACCCTATGGGACCGTCGCGGTGTTCGAGGACCTCTACGGGATGGGCTGGGACCTTATTGAGCGGGCTCCGGCTGAGCCTGCTCGGCGATGAGGGCGTCGTCGATCTGGGTGGCGCGCTGGTCGGCGGGCCGGCCGCAGCAGCGGGCGACGTAGGCCTCGAACACCGGGCGCTTCTCCAGCGTGCCGAACTGCATGCCCCAGGCCAGGTGCGAGGCGATGTAGAGGTCGGCGCCGGTGAAGCTGTCGCCCACCAGGTAGTCGCCGGCCTTGAGCTTGGCCTCCAGGGTGTCGAGCACCAGGCCCATGGTGCCGAAGCCCAGCATGCCCTCGCGGTCGGGCGGCACCTCGACGCCCAACGCCTTGACGCCGACGGCCTGTTCGATGGGGCCGGCGCCGAAGAACAGCCAGCGATAGTACTCGCCGCGCAGCTTCGAGCCGGGCGGCGGCGCGAGGTTGGCCTGCGGGAAGGCGTCGGCCAGGTAGGCGATGATGGCGGCGCATTCGGTCACCACCGTGCCGCCGTGGACGATGGTCGGCACCTTGCCCATCGGATTGACCGCCAGGTACTCGGGGCTCTTGTTCTCGCCCCAGTTGACCACCTTGGTCGTGTAGGGCTGGCCGATCTCCTCGAGCGCCCAGCGCACGATGCGGCCGCGGGACATGGGGTTGGTGTAGAAGACGAGTTCGTCCGACATGGCGGGCTCCTTCAAGGTCGTGATCGCCAGACCCGGGGCGACCTTACGCCCGGCTGCTGACAGGGTTTGTCAGCAACGACCGATGTTCGCCATTCCGCCTGAGATAGGCCTCGGCGAGGAGCAGGTTCGGGACCCACGAGGCCCAGGACGCGAACACGTAGGTCTGCATGAAGTCGAAGCCCATCAGCGGGCCAAGCGGCAGGTAGAGGCGCAGCGTCACGGCCGCGAAGGTGAGTGCGAACGAGCGGATCATGAACCGGCGGTGCTCGTCGAAGCGGCGGGCGATGGCCAGGCGCCAGGCCTGGACGGTGACGTAGATCCAGATGACGCCGAGGATGCCGAAGCCGACCGCGGCGAGCGGGCCGGCGCTGGTGGTCGGCGCCATCACGAGCGCGGCGACGCCGCCGACCAGGCAGCCCACAGCATAGACGCGCCCCAGCCAGCGGTGCAGCGGCCGGCGACGACGGACGGCGGGCAGGAACTGGAAGCCGCCGACCAGCAGGGCGGTGGACGCCCCGGCCGCGTGGACGGCCAGCCACGGCCGGGCCATCAGGTTCTCCATGACGTTCGGCGCCAACAGGCCGGCGAACGTCACATAGCGGTACGAGAACAGCGCCACCGCGACGCTGAGGAAGGCGGCGAGCCCCCAGCCGGCTCGTGAAATCCAGGTGGTCATCTTTCGGCCCCTCAAGATCGAGTTGGCCGGACCCTGACGGGCCTCGCGATCATCGGAAGAGGCAAACCCGCGAACGGCGCCAATTCTGCGCGAACGGCGCCGGTGGCACAGTCGGGGCTGTGAAACGAGTCGGCGGCCCCCTCCTCAGACGTCTTGCGACCGAGTTCGCGCTGCTGTTCGCGGTCGGGCTGACGGTGGCGTTCCTGGGCCCGTACGAGACCGCCGAGCGGCCGCTGACGGAGCGGCTGGTCTACTGGCTGATCCTGATGATCGGCGGCGGGGTGATCGGCATCGCCATCGATGAGGCGGTGCGGCGCGGGCTGACGGGCTTCTGGGCGCGGCTGGTGGCGGTGAGCGCGCTGATGACGCCGGGGATCATGGGTCTCGTGATGGTCGTCTCGCACCTGATGTTCGAGGCGCCGTTCCACCTGTTCGATCCGGCCGGCCTGGCGTTCCAGGTGTTCCTGCTGAGCTTCGCGACCATGGCGCTTCGGCAGCTGATGCTGGCCAAGCTGGAGCCGGCGACGGAGGCTGTCACGGAGGCGCCCGACCCCACGGCGACGTTCCGGCGGCGGCTGTCGGCCAAGCGGCGCGCGGCGGTGCTGATCGCCGTTGAGGCCGAGGACCACTACCTGCGGGTCCACACCGACGCCGGGACAGAGCTGGTGACGGCGCGGTTCGCCGACGCGCTGGCGGAACTGGCCGAGGCGCCGGGCTTCCGGACGCATCGGTCGTGGTGGGTGGCGGCCGGCGCGATCGAGGACGTGCGCTGGCGCAGGGGCGCCGGCGAGGCCCGGCTGACGGGCGGCCTCACGGTCCCCGTCAGCCGCAGCCAGGCGCCGGCGTTGAAGTCGGCGGGCTGGTTCTAGGCCCGCGCCGCCGCCCAGTCGGCGATGTGCTTCTCCAGCACCGTCATGGGCATGTTGCCGTAGAGCAGGCCCGCGTCGTGGAAGTCGGCGATCTGGAACTTCGGCCCCAGTTTCTTGCGGGCGTCCTCGCGGACCTTCACCCAGACCACGTGGCCGATCTTGTAGGTGCAGGCCTGGCCGGGGCTGACGAAGTAGCGCTCGACCTCGCGCTGGGCGCGAGTCTGCGGATAGCCGATGGTGTCGACCATGTACTGGGTGGCCTGAGCCCGCGTCCAACGCTTGGCGTGGATGCCGGTGTCGACCACCAGGCGGGCGGCGCGGAACAGCAGCGACTGCAGATATCCGGCGCGCCCCAGCGGGTCGTTCGCATAGACGCCCATCTCGTCGGCCACCTGCTCGGCGTAGAGGCCCCAGCCCTCGGAATAGGCGGAGTTGCCGAAGCCGGTGCGCCGCAGGATCGGGATCGACTGGTTCTCCTGGGCGATGGCGATCTGCATGTGATGGCCGGGCGCCGCCTCGTGGTAGGTCAGCGTCGGCAGGTTGTAGCGGGGCCAGTCGGCCGTGGTTTTCAGGTTGATGTAGAAGGCGCCCGGCCGCGAGCCGTCCAGCGCCGGCGACTGGTAGTAGCCGTTCGAGGCGCCGTCCTGGATGAAGGCCGGCACGCGGCGGACCTCCACGGGCGCCTTGGGCATGGTCCGGAAGGCCTTGGGCAGGTCCTTGTAGATCGCGCCGATCTGCTGGTTCAGGTCGGCGATGATCTGGGCGCGACCCTCGTCGGTGTTCGGATAGAGCTGCTTGGGGTCGTTGTTCAGCGCGGCCAGGCGCTGGCCGACGGAGCCCTGCGTCATGCCCTGAGACTTCAGGATCGCATCGATCTGGGCGGTGATGTCGCGCACCTGGTCCAGGCCCATCTGGTGGACCTCGTCAGGCGTGTAGGCGGTGGTGGTCGAGCTCTTCACCGCGTCGGCGTAGTAGGCCTCGCCGTTGGGCAGGGCCCAGGCGCCGGTGTCGGGACGGGCCTTGGCCTGGAGGGCCTGCATGGCGGCGATCTGGCGGTCGAGGGCGGGGAAGACCTCCGTCGCCACGATCTTCTCGGCGCGGGCGGCCCAGTCGCCGGGCAGGTTGGCGTCCTTCGCCTTCTTGGCCAGCGAGGTGACGAGGACGGTCTGGGCGGCCGGCTGGTCGCGCAGCGCCTTCATCTGGCCGATGGCCAGCGGCACGGCGAAGGCCGGCAGGACGGCGCCCAGCGCCACGTCATGGTTCAGCCGCTCGAGGTCCTGGTCCATCTGGCGGGCGAACGCGCTGATGCGCGACAGGTTGGCCTCGGCGTCGGCCGTGTTGGCGACCTTGTGCTGGCTGTCCAGGAAGTCCGGGATGTCCTGATAGGAGCCGGTGCGCTGGCTGACCACGAAGGGGCTGTAGTTGCGGCCGACGCTGCCGAACTTGTAGCGGTCGCCGGAATAGACCGCCCGCTCCTGGACGTAGAGCACGGTGTCGTAGTCGATCTTCGAGCCTTGCGAGAGCTTCACCCGGTCGATCGTCTTGAGCTGCTTCACCCAGTCGCGCGTCTGCTGCAGGCGGCGGTCCTTGGCGGCCAGCGAGTTGTCGTCGAGCTGGGCCTTCATGCCGGCCCGGCGATCCTTGTCGAGGCCGAGCGCGGTGGCGAACTCGGGGCTGTCGTCGACGATCGTCTCGAACATGGCGTCGAGCTGGGCGCGGAGCTTGGCGTCCTCGCTGCCTTGCGCCAGCGCGGGCGTGGCGGCGGCGAGCGCTGCGCCGGCGGTGGTGGCGAGGAAGCTGCGGCGGTCGAGGTGGGTCATTCTCAGGCCTTCGATTGGGCGATGTGACGGTCGACGACGCTTTCGAGGACGGTCAGCGGCATGGCGCCGGAGAGCAGCGTGGCGTCGTGGAACTTGCGGATGTCGAAGCCGGCGCCGAGCGCGGTCTTGGCCTTCTCGCGCAGGCGCAGCCAGGTGAGCTTGCCGACCATGTAGCTGCAGGCCTGGCCCGGCCAGACGGAGTAGCGCTCAATCTCGGTGGCGGCCGAGGTGGCGGGCGAGCCGTCGATCGAGGTCATGACGCCAATAGCCTTCTCGCGGCTCCAGCGCATGGCATGCAGGCCGGTGTCGACGACCAGGCGGGCGGCGCGGAACAGCGAGGCCTGGATCTGGCCGAGCTCGCCCAGCGGGTCGCTTTCGTAGACGCCCATCTCCAGGGCGACCTGTTCGGAATAGAGCGCCCAGCCCTCGGAGTACGGCGAGAAGCCGGCGATGCGGCGGATCATCGGCAGGTCGGCCTCCTGCTGCAGCGAGCGCTGCAGGTGATGGCCGGGGATCGCCTCGTGGTAGGTGAGCGTCTTCAGCGTCCAGCGCGGGTTCTCGGCGCTGTCGCGGAGATTGATCCAGTAGATGCCGGGGCGGGAGCCGTCGAGGGCGGGCCGGTTGTAGTAGCCGCCCGGCGCGCCGGCCTCGATGAACTTGGGCACGCGGCGGATCTCGACGGGCGCCTTGGGCAGGGCGCCGAAGGCCTGCGGCAGCCGCGGCGCGATGGCCTTCACCAGCTCGTTCAGGTCGGCGATCAGCTGTTCCTTGGCGGCGTCGGTGTTGGCGTAGAGCTGCTTCGGATCCTTGAAGAGGTGCTGGATGCGCTCGCCGACCGAGCCTTGGGTCAGGCCCTGGCCGCGCAGGATGACCTCGGCGCGGGCCGAGAGCGCCTTGGCCTGTTCGAGGCCCAGCTCGTGGATCTCCTTCGGCGTCAGCGTCGTGGTGGTCGAGCTCTTCAGGGCGGCGCGGTAGTAGGCCTCGCCGTTCGGCAGCCGCCAGCAGCCGGCGTCGTGGACGGCCTTGGGCTGGAGCGACTTCAGAAGCGCGATCTGGCGGTCCAGGGCCGGGACGACCTTGTCCGTGTAGATCTTCGCCGCCTGCGCGGCGTAGTCGCCGGCGACGCCCTTTTCCGTGGCGCGGGTGGCGACCGAGGTGACCAGCGGCGAGCTCGCCGGATCGACCTTGAGGTTGCCCATCTGGGCGAGCGCGCGCTCCAGAACGAAGTCGGGCGGGACGACGCCCAGGCCGACGTCGCGGCGGGCGCGCTCGGTCTCCTGGTCCATCACCGCGGCGAAGGCTTCCAGGCGCGCCAGGTAAGCGTCGGCGTCGGCCTTGGTCTCGATGGTGTGCTGGGTCCCGAGGAAGTCGGGGATGTCCTGGTAGCTGCCGGTGAGCTGGGACAGCACATAGGGCTGGCCGGCGCCGCCGTTGCCGTAGACGTAGCGGGCGTTCGCCTCGTCGTTGGCCTCGGCGGTGAACATCACCGCGTCGTAGTGCGGGACCTCGCCGGCGCTGAGCTTGGCGCGGTCGATGGTCTTCAGGAGCTTGAGGTTGCGGGCGTTGCGCGCCTTGTCGGCCTCGAGGCTGGCGATCGACTGGGCGTCGAGCTGGGCCTTCTGGGCGGCGCGGGCGCCCTTGTGCAGGCCGAGCCGGGTGACGGCCTCCGGCGACTGATCGAGGGTCTCCTCGAACATCTCGTCGAAGAGCGTGCGGAGCCGGGTGTCCTCAGGCGTCCGGGCCTGGGCGTTTGCGAGCGTCGGCGTGAGCGCGGCGGCCGAGGCGGCCGCGAGGAAGTGGCGACGGTGAAGGGTCATGCGGTCAGGCCTGCTTCGTGCGGGCGATGTAGAGGTCGACGACGTTCTCGAGCGCGGTCAGCGGCATGGAGCCGGACAGCAGGACGGCGTCGTGGAACTTGCGGGGGTCGTACTTGGCGCCCAGGGCCTTCTGGGCCTTCTCGCGCAGGCGCAGGATGGTGACCTTGCCGACCATGTAGCTGCAGGCCTGGCCCGGCCAGACCGAGTAGCGCTCGATCTCCTGGGCGGCGAGCGGCTCGGGGTCGCCCTCGATGGCGCGCATCTCGGCGATGGCCTTTTCGCGGCTCCAGCGCAGGTCGTGCAGGCCACTGTCGGTAACGAGGCGGGCCGAACGCAGCAGGGCGTCGTGGATGTAGCCCAGCTCGTTCAGCGGCTCGCCTTTGTAGAGGCCCATCTCCTGGACGACCTGTTCGGAATAGAGCGCCCAGCCCTCGGCGTAGGCCCCGAAGCCCATGACCCGGCGGATCATCGGCAGGTCGGCTTCGAGCTGCATCGAGATCTGCATGTGATGGCCCGGCAGGCCCTCGTGGTAGGTGGTGGTGGGCAGGAACCAGTACGGGCTTTCGGCCGTGTCGCGGAGGTTCAGCCAGTAGACGCCGGGGCGCGAGCCATCGAGGCTGGGCCCTTCGTAGTGGGTGGACGCCCCGCCCTCGGTGGCGGCGGGGATGCGGCGGATCTCCAGTGGCGCCTTGGGCAGGGTCCCGAACTGCTCGGGCAGGCGCGGCGTGATCTTCTTCACCACCTCGTTGAGGTCGGCGATGATCTTGGCCTTGCCCGCGTCGGTGTTGGGGTAGACGCCGGTCTTGGCCTCGTAGAGGGCGATGTAGCGCTCGCCGACCGTGCCCTTGGTGTAGCCCAGCTGCTTGAACAGGACGTCGGCGCGGGCCGACAGTTCGGCGGTGACGTCGCGGCCCATCTTGTGGACTTCGGCCGGGCTGATGGTCGTGGTCGTCTGCGCCTTCAGCTGGTGGGCGTAGTAGGCGGCGCCGTCAGGCAGGCGCCAGACGCCGGCGTCGTGGACGGCGCGCGGCTTCAGGCTCTCCAGCAGCGCCATCTGCCGGTCGAGCGCCGGGATCACCCTGCCCTCGTAGGTCTTGGTCGCCGCGGCCCGCCAGTCGCCGGGAAGATTGGCCTTCTTCGCCTTGTCGGCCAGCGAGGTGACGAGGGTCGACTTGTCGGGCGGCTGGCGCAGGACCTTCATGCCGGCCAAGGCGCCCACGATGGCGAAGTCCGGCGGGATCACGCCCAGGCCGACGTCGCGGCGGACGCGCTCGACCTCGGCGTCCATGTTGGCGGCGAAGGCTTCGAGACGGGCGATGTAGGCCTGGGCGTCCTCGCGGGTCTCGACGCTGTGCTGGCTGTCGAGGAAGTCAGGCACCTCCTGCCAGGAGCCGCAGATCTGGGCGAGGACGTAGGGGCTTCCGCCGGTAGGGTAGGCGAAGCGGCGGTAGCCCTCGTCGGTGGTCTCCAGCTCGAACAGCAGGGTGTCATAGTTGACCGCCGCCATGCCCGAGAGCTGCTTGCGGTCGATGGCGCGGAGACGGCGCAGCTGGTCGGCGGTCTTGGCCTTCTGCCGCTCGAGGCCGGCGAGCGAGGCGTCGTGCAGGCGGGCCTTGGCGGCGGCGCGCTCGCCCTTGTCGAGGCCCAGCGAGGTGACGAGCTCGGGGCTGTCGTCGAGGGTCTCCTTGAAGACCTCGTCCAGGAAGCGGGCGAGTTGAGCTTCGGCGCCCGTCAGCGGCTGGGCGTAAGCCCGGGTGGCGGCGAGCGCCGCGAGGCCCCCGGCGGCGATCATCAGCTGGCGTCGGTTCTGCACGCGCGCCTCCCCATTCTCGTAACCTGTGACGCGAAGGCTTAGAGGCCGCAGCCGCGCTCGGGCAAGCGGACGCGCATGAAAGCGCGCATTAATTCCGGGTAATGCGGCATGAGCTTGCCGCGCGCCCTAGGAATGTGCGGTGGGATCGGCTGATATGCCCCCGCTCTTAAGGCAAGGATTCCATCACGATGTTACGCGTTACGGGGCTGGGGCTGGCCGCTGTTCTTTCGCTGTCGGTGTCGACGGCCGCGCTGGCGCAGGTCTCTGCAGGCCAGGCGGACAAAACGATCCAGGGCATCCGCAACTCGGCCGGCTTCAAGGTTGCCGTCGCGACGCTGGACGCGCAGCACGAGCGGATCGTCGCCGACACCATCACCCTGACCGAGATCGAGGCGCCGCCCTTCAAGGAGGAGAAGCGCGCGAAGGCCTATCTGGAGATGCTGAAGGCCCACGGCCTGACCGACGTCGAGATGGACGCCGAGGGCAATGTCATGGGCGTGCGGCGCGGGACCGATCCGGCCGGCGGCAAGGTGGTGGTGATCGCCGCCCACCTGGACACCGTCTTCCCCGAAGGGACGAACGTGAAGGTGCGCCGCGAGGGGACGAAGCTGTTCGCCCCTGGCGTCGGCGACGACACCCATTCGCTGGCGGTGCTGCTGGGCTATGTGCGGGCGCTGGACGCCGGCAAGGTGAAGACCAAGCGCGACATCCTGTTCGTCGGCAACGTCGGCGAGGAAGGCCCGGGCGACCTGCGCGGGGTCCGGCACATCTTCACCAAGGGCAAGTACAAGGACCGGATCGCGGCCTTCTTCTCAATGGACGGGACCAGCGCCGACCGGGTGGTCTCGGGCGCGGTGGGCTCGCGGCGCTACCGCGTGACCTTCAAGGGCCCGGGCGGCCACAGCTATGGCGCGTTCGGCATCGTCAATCCGATGGCCGCCATGGGCAACGCGGTCGTGGCGATGAACCGGCTGCAGGTCCCGAAGACGCCGAAGACCACCTATGCGACGAGCGTGGTGGGCGGCGGCACATCGGTGAACTCGATCCCCGAGGCCATCTGGCTGGAGGTCGATATGCGCTCGGAGAGCCCGGACGAGCTCGCCAAGCTGGACACGCAGTTCAAGGCGCTGGTGGATGACGCCGTGGCCGCCGAGAACGCGGCGCGCAACACCGGGCCCGGCAAGATCAGCGCCGAGGTCAAGATGATCGGCGACCGGCCGACCGGCAGGACCCGCGAGGACGCCGAGATCGTGCAGATCACCTCGGCGGCGGTGCGGGCGGCGGGCTACACGCCGCTGCTGGGCGCGAGCTCGACCGACAGCAACATGCCGATCAGCCTGGGCATCCCGGCCGTGACCATCGGCTCGGGCGGCAAGGGCGGCCGGGCGCACGCGCCGGACGAGTGGATCGACGTGGCCAAGCCCGAGAGCCTGCGCGGGATGGGCGTCGGCCTGGCGGCGCTGATCGCCATGGCGAACCGCTAGGACCGAGGTGACGAAGTCGGTCGTCATCGTCGGCGCGGGGCCCGCCGGGCTCTTCGCCGCCGAGCGGCTGGCGGGCGCGGGCGTAGCGGTGACGGTCCACGACCGGATGCCGTCGGTCGCCCGCAAGTTCCTGATGGCCGGGCGCGGCGGGCTGAACCTGACGCATTCCGAGGACTTCCGGGCCTTCGTCGCCCGCTATGGCGGGGCGGCCGGGCGGCTGCAGCCGTACCTGGAGCGGTTTCCGCCGTCGGCGCTGGTGGCCTGGGCCGAAGGCCTGGGCCAGCCGACCTTCGTGGGCTCGTCGGGACGGGTGTTCCCGAAGGCGCTGAAGGCCTCGCCGCTGCTGCGCGCGTGGCTGGGGCGACTGGCGGATCTGGGCGTCGGGGTGCGAACGCGCTCGGAATGGCGCGGCTGGACCGAGGACGGAGCGCTGCGGCTGGCCGAAGCCGAGATGCGCCCCGACGCCACGATCCTGGCGTTGGGCGGCGCGTCCTGGCCGAAGCTGGGGACCGACGGCGGCTGGGCGCAGTTCCTGCCCGGCGTGGCCGCGCCGTTCCGGCCGGCCAACATGGGCGTCGACGTGGCCTGGAGCCCGGTAATGCAGGGCTTCGCCGGCCAGCCGCTGAAGGGCATCGCGCTGACGCACAATGGGCGGACGGTGCGCGGCGAGGCGGTGGTCAGCCGCTACGGCCTGGAAGGCGGCGCGGTCTATGCGATCTCGGCCGCTTTGCGCGCTGCGGTCGCCGCGGGGGGCTCGACGGTGCTGGAAGTCGACCTGCGGCCCGACATGAGCGTGGGCGCCCTCACCGCCCGGCTGGCGAAGGCGCGCGGCGGGCAGAGCCTGTCGAACCATCTGCGGAAGGCGCTGAAGCTCTCTCCCGTAGAGACCAACCTGCTGCGCGAGGCGCACGGCAAGGACTTGCCGTCCGAGCCCGGGGCCCTGGCCCGGGCGATCAAGACCGCGCCGCTGACGCTCACCGGCGTCCAGGGCCTGGACCGGGCCATCTCCTCGGCCGGCGGGGTGCGGCTGGATGCGGTCGACGAGCATCTGATGCTCAAGGAACGGCCCGGCGTTTTCGTCGCCGGCGAGATGCTCGACTGGGAAGCGCCCACCGGCGGGTACCTGCTGCAGGCCAGCTTCGCCACAGGGCTGGCGGCGGCGGAAGGCGTGCTGACGCGGGTCTGAGCGCCCACAGCTGACGCGAAAGGGTCACAATCCAGGGTGGAACCGCTGCCGTGGCCGGCCGGTTGTCGTCGCGCCAACATTTGAGAGGGACGACTCATGGCTCGCATCAACGGCACCAGCGGCGCGGACAACCGGCACGGGACGGCCGGCGCCGACCACTTCGAGATGTACGAAGGGGCCGACAGCGCGAACGGCTGGGCCGGCGCGGACTATATGGACGGCGGCGCGGGGGCCGACACCCTGCAGGGCGCCGACGGCGCGGACACGCTGTACGGCAACCTGGGCGACGACGAGGTGCGCGGCGGCGACGGGCGCGACGTGCTGGTCGGCGGCCCCGGCTTCGACAAGATGTGGGGCGGCGCGGGCGCCGACAGCTTCCAGTTCAACAAGGCCTACGGGTTCGGAGACAGCGACGCGGTGATGGACTTCCAGCGCGGTGTCGACGTGATCGACCTGCGCGGCATCGACGCCAACTGGAACGCGGCCGGCGACCAGGCCTATCGCTGGATCGGGACGGCCGACTTCTCGGGCCGGGCGGGCGAGCTGCGGGTGGCCCCGGCCGGCGGCGGCTATGACATGGTCTCGGTGGCCGGCGACAACGATGGCGACGGCCAGCTCGACTTCTCGATCCTGGTGCAGGGCGTCTACAACCTGGGCGCCGGCGACTTCCTGTTCTAGGCGCGCGCGAGTTCGACGTCCCGCGCGGGGGCCGTGACGGCCGGCCACGGGTCGACCGTGACCCGGCGCATGTGGCGGCGCTGGCCGGGATAGTCGTTGAGCGCGAAGTGCCAGACGGAACGGTTGTCCCAGAAGGCGACCGAGCCCTCGCGCCAGGCGAAGCGGCAGGTGAAGGCCTCGTAGCGCGAGTGCTCGAACAGGAAGTCGAGCAACGCCTTGGACTCGCGGGTCTTCCAGCCCTCGATCCGCAGGGTGAAGGCCGGATTGACGTAGAGCGCCTTGCGGCCGGTCTCGGGGTGGACCAGCACCATCGGATGGACGAACTCGCCGACGTAGCCGTCGGCCTCGGCCACCTTCATCGAGCCGCGCTTCTGGGCCGAGTGGCCCTGGGAGGAGTATTCGCGGCTGGCGGAGTGGACGGCGTTCAGCCCCTCGAGCGTCTTCTGCAGGCCGGGCGACAGGGCCTCGAAGGCCGCGGCCTGGCTGGCGAACAGGGTGTCGCCGCCGAACTCGGGAATCTCGACGGCGTAGAGGATCGAGCCGATCGACGGGCGCTCGAGGAAGCTCATGTCGGAGTGCCAGCCGCCGCCGAAGTTCACGCGGTCGGACGGCTCCTTGATGATCTCCATCACCTCGGGCTGGCCGGCCATCCCGGCGACGAACGGATGCACGTTCAGCGGACCGAACCGGGCCCCGAAGGCCGCCTGCTGGGCCGGGGTGAGGTCCTGGTCGCGGAAGAAGATCACCTGGTGCTCGACAAAGGCGCGGCGGATCTCGGCGACAGTGGCGTCGGAGAGCGGCTTCGACAGGTCGACGCCGGCGATCTCGGCGCCGAGCGCGCCGGCGAGGCGGCGGATCTTCAGGGACTGGCTCATGGGGCCTCCTTGCGACGCCACGCTACGCCGAAGGCGGCGACGCGCCAGCCCGGAAGACTGATGCGGCTTTCAGGCCCGCTGAAGGCGGCTACTGGCCCCGGGCGTCGAGGGCGGCCCGCACGCGGGCCAGTACGCTGGCCCAGTCGCCGGGCGCCGGCTGACGGTAGAGGCGCATCGACGGGTACCAGGGACTGTCCTCGCGGTCCCACATCCAGCGCCAATCGGGGGCGAAGGGCAGCATCAGCAGGGTCGGCTTGCCCATGGCGCCGGCCAGGTGGGCGATGGCGGTGTCGACGGTGACCACGCAGTCGAGGCCCGAGATGATGCGGCGGGTGTTCTCGAAGTCGCCGGCGTCCTCGCGCGCCAGGCTGACGACGCCCGGCCAGCTGCGGACCACGGCCGCCGCCTCGGGCGTCAGCGAGCGGAGCGGGTCGGGCGTGGCCCGGCCGAACATCATGATCCCGACGCCCTTGGCCGCGCCCTTGGTCGCCTCGCACGGGAGGTACGGCTCGGCGGGCAGGTCGTCGAGGGTCGCACCCAGCCGCAGCGGCAGGGAGCCCGACATGCACCAGGCGTCGTGGCGCGGCAGGCGCAGTTCGGGCCCGGTCTCCACGACGGCGGCCGGCAGGGCGCGGAACAGCGGCGTGAGTTCCGGCGGCGCGGCCCAGGTGACCTGCACGCCCCGGTCGCGGAGCACCCGGGCGAAGCGGGCGTACATGATCTGGTCGCCGAACCCCTGCTCGGGCCAGACCAGCAGGGAGCGGCCGGCGAGATCCTCGCCCCGCCACTCGGGAAACGGGACCTGGGGCTTCACCACCGGCTGTTGGCTGCGGTCGAAGCGGACCTCGTAGAGCTTCAGGCCGCGCTCGTAATCGCCGGCCGCCAGCAGGGCCAGCGAGAGGTTGTCCTTCACGAACACGAGGTCGGGCGCGTCGCGGAGCACGGCGAGGTAGCCGCCGATCGCCGCGTCCAGGCGGCCCTGGCGATGATTGGCCGTCGCCGCCTCGAACAGCGGGCGCAGCTGGTCGACCGGGGGCGTGTTGCGGGGCTCGCGTCCGTTCACGGACCGATGTTTCACGCGGCCGAGCTTGGCTGGCAAGGGACCGCAGCGTGCAGCGCGCCCCGGGCGGCGCTTGGTCGCGGCTAGCGGGCGTCGAACGCCGCGCGCACCTCGGCCAACAGCCCGTCCCAGTCGCCCAGCGTCTTCTGGCGGAAGATGCGGATCGAGGGGTACCAGGGGCTGTCCGTGCGGTCGCGCAGCCAGCGCCAGTCGCCGGCCGACGAGGCCAGCAGCCAGGTCGGCTTGCCCATGGCGCCGGCGAGGTGGGCCACCGCGGTGTCGACGGTGATCACCAGCTCCAGGTCCTCGATGATCCGGCGCGTTTCCTCGAAGTCCTTCGCCCCGGTGTCTTCCGGCTGCAGGCTGCGGACGCCGGGCCAGGTCAGCACCTGGCGAGCGTATTCGTCGGGGAGCGAGCGCCAGCGGTCCTTGGAGTGCACCGGGTTGCCGCGGAGCGACACGCCGACGCCTTCGCCGAACGGCTTCGACGGCAGGTAGGGCTCATTCGGGATGGTTTCGAGCGTCACGCCCATGCGCCACGGCAGGGCCGAGATGATGCTCCAGGCGTCGTGGCGCGGGATGCTGGCCGAGCCTTCCGCCGACTGCACCTTGGCGCCGAGGCCGGAGAACAGGCGCACCAGCGGCGGCTTGCAGAAGAGCGTCACCTCGACGCCGCGCTGGGCGAGGATGCGGACGAAGCGGGCGAACTGGATCTGGTCGCCCATGCCCTGATCGGGCAGCACCAGCAGGCTGCGGACCGGCCCGCCCTGCCATTCCGGGAAGCTGAGGGTCGAGGCCCAGTGCGCGCGGGAGTCCTGCTCGTGGTAGAGCGGCCAGCCCTCGGCGTAGGCGCCTCGCGCGAGCAGCGCGATCCCCAGGAACCAGGCGGTGGGCTTGTCGTCGGGCCAGCGCGCGTGGGCGTCGCGCAGGATCTGCTCGGACTCTTCGTTCCGGCCGTAGGTCTCGAGGAGCACCGAGAGGTTGCGCGCCACCTGAGGCGCCGGGCCGTCGCGCATGAGCTTGCGGTAGATGCGCTCGGCCTCCTCCGGCCGGTCCTCGTTGCCGGCCTTGATCGCCAGTTCGAACAGCTGGACGAGGCTGAGCTTACCTCTGGACGTGGCTTCGGGCATTCGGACGGACCTGTTCAGCGGGCGGCGAGCGCGGCCCGGACGTCGTCCAGGACGCTGCGCCAGTCGTCCGGCTTGGACTGCCGGAAGAGGCGCATGGAAGGGTACCAGGGGCTGTCGGCGCGATCGCGCATCCAACGCCAGTCGGGATCGAAGGGCAGCAGCAGCCAGCAAGGCTTGCCCATGGCGCCGGCCAGGTGGGCGACGGCGGTGTCGACGCTGATCACCAGCTCGAGGTCACGGATGATCGCGGCGGTGTCGGCCATGTCGCGCGCGCCGGTGGCCTCGGGCGCCAGGCTGCGGACGTCCGGCCACGACAGGACCTCGGCCGCGAGGTCGTCGGACAGCGAGCGCCAGGCGTCGTTGACATGCGCCGGGTTGCCCTTGCCCATAAAGCCGACGCCCGAGCCGAACGGCGCCCCGGGCAGGTAGGGCTCGGCGGCCAGCGTTTCGGGCGTCACGCCCATCAGCATCGGCAGGGAGCCGGCCAGAACCCACGCGTCGTGGCGCGGCGGCTCGCCCGTGAGCGGGCCGGGGATGAGGCGGACGCCGAGCGGTTCGAACAGGCGGACCAGCGCAGGGCTGCAGACGAGGCTGACGTCGACGCCGCGGTCCTTCAGCGTCCGGGCGAAGCGGGCGTACATGATCTGGTCGCCCAGGCCCTGGTCCTGAAGGATGAGCAGCGAGCCGACCGGGCCGCCCTGCCACTCCGGGAAGGCGAAGGTCGGCTTTACCCGGCCGCGGCGACGGATGCGCGCCTCGTACAGCGGCCACCCCTCGGCGTAGCGGCCGCGCTTCAGCAGCAGGCAGCCCAAGAGAAAGACCGGCTCGGGATCGTCGGGCGCCATCTGGCAGGCCCGGCGGAACAGGGTCTCGGCCTCGTCGTCCCGCGCGGCGTCCTGGGCCATGCGCGCGACATTGACGGTGGCGCTGAAGGCGTCCTTGGCGTGCAGCGCGCCGTAGAGCCTCAGCGCCTCGTCGGTCCGCCCCGCCTGCTCGGCGGCGCGCGCATAGTCGAGCACCTGGGCAGGCGTCAGCCGGATCGTCTGGGTCTCGGAACTCAAGGGGCGGCGCTCTTCAGGATCTCGAACGAGCGGCGATCTTTGGAGGCGCCCGCGATAGGGCGCAAGCCCGTTCCGCCCCCCTGCCGCGGCTTGCCGCGGGGGCCAGAAGGACCCTAGGCCGCCTTCTGCAGCTCCTGCTTCACGCGCTCGGCGAGCGTCTTGATGTCGATCGGCTTCGGCAGGAACGAGATGTTGCTCTCGCCTTCCAGCAGATCGGAGAACTCGCTCTCGGCATAGCCCGAGATGAACATGACCGGCGCCGAGCCGAGGTAGCCGCGGGCCTGCTTGAGGAGCTCAGGCCCCTGCATGCCGGGCATGACCACATCCGAGATCATCAGGTCGATCTCCCCGGCATGGGTTTCGGCGAGCTCGAGCGCCTCCTCGCCGCTGGCGGCTTCCATCACCTCGTAGCCGCGGGCGCGGAGCAGCTTGGCGGCGACGCCGCGGACGGCGTCCTCGTCCTCGACGAACAGGATGCGGCCGGCGCCCGACAGGTCCCGGGCGGCCGGGCGCTTGGGCTTGGCCACCGGTTCGGGCGGCGGGGCGACCTCGACCACCGGCACGTGGACCGGCAGGAAGATGCGGAAGGCGGCGCCCTTGCCCGGGCGGCTGTCCACAGAGATCCAGCCGTCGGACTGCTTGACGATGCCGTAGACGGTGGCGAGGCCCAGGCCCGTCCCCTCGCCCACCGGCTTGGTGGTGAAGAAGGGGTCGAAGATCTTGTCCAGCGCCTCGGGCGGGATGCCGGGGCCGTCGTCCGAGACCTGGATCAGGGCCTGGTCGCCCTGGGCCGACGGATAGCCGAGCTTCTGGGCCTCCTCCTGGCTGACGCGGCCGGTCTTGATCTTGATCCGGCTGCCGCCGTGGCTGCGGATGGCGTCGCGGGCGTTGACCACCAGGTTCATGATGGCGGTGTCGAGCTGGCCGCGGTCGGCGCGCACGTGCGGCAGGTTGCGGCCGTAGTCGGTGACCAGCTTGATGTCTTCCGGCAGCAGTCGGCGCAGCAGCACCTCGGACTCGGAGATCATCTCGCCGATGTCCAGGATTTCGCGCTGGACGGTCTGTTTGCGCGAGAAGGCCAGCAGCTTGCGGACGAGGTCGGCGGCCCGCATCGAGGTCTGCTTGATCTCGTTGAGGCCTTCGTACGACGGGTCGCCGACGGGGTGGCGGGTGGCCAGCACGTCGAGCTGCATCAGGATGGCGGTCAGCAGGTTGTTGAAGTCGTGGGCGACGCCGCCGGCCAGCTGGCCGATGGCCTGCATCTTCTGGCTCTGAGCCAGCTGCAGCTCGATCTGCTTCTGCTCGGAGACGTCGACGAGGTAGGCCACCCAGCGACCGTCGCTCTTCGACAGATAGAGGTGCGCGATGTGCGTCGGGTCGGCGGCGAGGCGGACCTCGAGCGGCGCCTTGCCGTCGGCGAGCCGCTGGGCCGCGTCGGCGCGGCTGGCGGGTTCGATCAGCTCGCCGAACGGCTGGCCGGTCTCCCATTCGCCGGCGACCGCCTTCAGCGCGGGATTGGCCTCGACGATCACCGACAGGAACGGGTCCTCGCCCTCCAGCAGGGCGGCGCCGAAGGGCGAGGCGGCGGCGAAGGCGTCCAGCACCTTGGGCGGCGGGGCCTTGGCGCCGGAGAAGGCGTTCAGCACCTCCATCGCCGCCGACGGCAGGGCGAGCGTGCCGGACTGACCGGTCAGGCGGACGAGATAGCGGCGGGGGCCGGCCCGAACTTCCAGCGGCGAGATCAGCGCCTTGCGCTCCTCGCCGGCGACCTTCAGCAGGGCGCGGCCGAGTTCGCCCCGGCGGGCGGCGGCGAGCGCGCCGAACAGGCTGGCGGCGGCGGCCCCGCTCTTAGGCAGGCGCATCGTCGGGCCCATGGCCTCGCGCCAGGCGGCGTTGGCGGCCAGGAGCTTGCCGTCGGGCGAGGCGATGGCCGCCGGCTCATCCAGCGCCTGCAGGAAGGTCTCGGCGCCCTGGTCGCTTTCCACGGGCGCGTCGGCGCCGGTGCGCAGGACGAAGAGGCCGAGGCAGGACACGCCGGCCAGGCCGATCAGCAGCATCATGCTGGCGAGCGTCGCCGGACCCGCGTCGAGCGCCGGCGCCGCGGCGAAGGCCACGGCGAGCAGGAAGAACACCACCGCGGCCCCGGTGAGGGGGTCGAAACGGGGTTTCACAGTGGTCGGCGGCTCGGCCATGACGGCATCCCGCGATTCGGTCATCGGCATTCTGTCACAAGGGTCTGGCGGCCGCACCGCGGCCGATTATCGGGGTCTGGCGGCCGCTTCGCGGCCGATCATCGGGGGTTTGGCGGTCGCACGGCGTGCAGACGCCGCGTTCAGAATGAAGCCGATGATCTTCGCCACGGCCTCGTAGTGGGCGGGCGGGATCATGTCGTCGATCTCGACGGCGGCGTACAACGCGCGGGCCAGCGGCGGGTCCTCGATGACCGGGACGCCGGCTTCCTCGGCGATGGAGCGGATCTTGAGCGCCAGGCTGTCGAGGCCCTTGGCCACACAGAGCGGCGCGCCGCCGTCGTCGGCCTCGTACTTCAGCGCCACGGCGTAGTGGGTCGGGTTCATGATGACGACCGTGGCGTTGGGCACCGCGGCCATCATCCGCTGCTTGGCGCGGGTGAACTGGATCTGCTTCTGGCGGGCCTTCACGTGGGGGTCGCCTTCGGCCTGCTTGTGATCCTCCTTCACCTCTTCCTTGCTCATCCGCATGCGCTTCATGAAGCGCTGGCGCTGCCACAGCCAGTCGGCGCCGGCGATGGCCAGGGACAGCGCGCAGACGGCGAAGAGCAGCCGCTTCAGCACCTCGATGGCGAACGGCAGCATGGCCATCGGATCGAGGGCGGCGAGGTTGGCGAGCTGGGACGCGTACGGCTTGAGGATCCACCAGGCCAGCACGCCCATGATGCAGACCTTCACCAGCGACTTGGCGAATTGCATCAGCCCGTCCGGGCCGAACATCTTCTGCAGCCCCTTCAGCGGGGACAGCTTGGCGAGGTCGGGCTTCAGCTTCTCGCCGCTGAACATCAGGCCGGTCTGGGAGAGGTTGCCGGCGACGCCGCAGATGATGGCGACCCCGAACACCAGGGCCAGCGCCGGGGCTGCGGCCATCACAGCGTGGCGGACGATGCCGACGCCGCCCAGCCCGTCGACGGCGATGTCGTGCGGATGAGCGATATAGGGCACGAGGTTGGCCGCCAGTCCGCGCGCCAGCCAGTCACCGGCGAACAGCACGGTCGCCGACACACCGGCCAGGATGGCGAACGGGCCGAGGTCCGGAGTCTTCGGGACGTCGCCCTTCTTCCGCGCGTCCGACAGTTTCTTCGGTGTCGGCTCTTCTGTTTTGGAAGCGGCGTCCTCACTCATTGGCCGAGGAAGGCCCCCACCAGTTCACGGTACCGCTCGACCCACACGAGGCCGATGGTGCCCAAGCTGAGCGCGAAGACGGCGAGCCCCAGAAGCACGATCAGCGGCGTGGCCACGAAGAACACCTGGAACTGCGGCATGACGCGGCCGACGAGGCCCACCGCGACGTTGAAGATCAGCGAGAAGACCAGCACCGGCGCGGCGAGCTGGAGGCCGAGCGCGAACGACTTGCTGACGGTCTGGATGGCGAGCTGGCCGGCGTCCGCGATGGGCACGTCGCGGCCGAACGGGAACAGGCTGTAGGACCGCACGATCGCGGCCAGGAACATGTGGTGCAGGTCGGTAGACATGATCAGCACGACGCCCATCAGGCCCAGGAAGGTCGACAGCGTCGGCGACGGCTGAGCCTGCATCGGGTTGGCGGTCTGGGCGAAGGATAGCGTCGTGCCCAGCGAGACGAATTCGCCCGCCGTCGACAGCGACATCATGAAGATCCGCAGGATGCCGCCGATCATCAGGCCGATCAGGACCTGCTGGATCACCTGCCCCGCCATGGCGCCGACCGTGGCCGGCAGCGGCGGGGCCCCGGCGCCGAGCACGGGGAACAACATCAGGGCCAGCGCCAGGGCGAAGGAGAGCCGGACGCGGGCGGGGATGAAGGTCTCTCCCAGTCCCGGCAGCAGCAGCACTATGGCGCCCAGCCTCGCGAACACGAGGCCGCCGGCGAACACCTGCTGGGCTGTGGCGTAGGATTCCATGAGCAGGCGGCCAGCCGCCGCCTCACATCGCCGAGATGCGGGCGGCGATGTGCTGCATGAAGCCGCTCATCAGCGCGCCCATCAGCGGCAGGAAGATGAGCAGGGAGACGAAGATCGCCACGATCTTCGGGGCGTACACCAGGGTCTGTTCCTGGATCTGGGTCAGGGCCTGCAGCAGGCCGATGCCGACGCCGACGATGAGGCCTACGATGAGCACCGGGGCGGAGAGCTGGATCGTCAGCCAGATGGCCTCGCGCCCGACATCCAGAACCTCGGCGCCGCTCATCGAATCCCCCGCCCCAAACGCAACCGACCCGCGGAGAATCCGCAGGAGCCAGAGTCGGTTCGTATGGTTAACGAACGGCTACCGGTGGGCAGGAATTGCCGGGCGCCGCCGCTGTGGCGGCCTCGCGCAAGGCGTTAAGGAACGAGCTCCGTTTCCAGCTTCCGCGCCGCCTCGGCCGGGCTGACTTTTCCGTGGTCGCGGTCGACGCTGTAGTTGGCGGCGCGCATGGCCTCGACGGAGATCTTGCCGATGAGCGGCTGGAGCGCGGCGAGCAGCCGGGCGTCGTCGCGGCGCTTCGGCGAGATCAGCACCACGGCGTCGTAGGGCGGGATCGCACCCTTGGGGTCCGTGAGCACGACGAGGCCGTCAGCGGCGATGCGGCCGTCCGAGGAGAAAGCCGAGATGACGTCGGCCTCGCCGCCCGAGAGCGCCCGGTACATGAAGGTCGGCTGGTAGGCGGTGGCGCCGCGGAACTTCAGGCCGTAGGCGGCCTCGACCGCCTTCCACTCCGGACGCGACAGGAACTCCAGATCCGAGCCCAGGGTCAGGCCCGGCGCCTGGCGGGAGAGGTCGGCGATGGAGGCGATGCCCTGCGCGCGGGCGCGGTCGGCGCGCATGGCGAAGGCGTAGGCGTTCTCGAAGCCGAGCGAGCCCAGCACGCGGACGCCGTCGCGGCGGTCGAGCTCGGCGGTGAGCTCGTTCAGCACCGCCTGGCGGCCCGGGTTGTCGGTGCGGCCCAGGACGTTGGTCCAGAGCGTTCCGGAGTAGTCGACGTAGACGTCGAGCTCGCCGGCGGCGAGGGCGCGATACGCCACGGCGCTGCCGAGATTGTCCTTGCGGGCGACCTGCGCCCCCGCCCGTTCGAGGCGGCCGGCCATCAGTTCGGCCAGGATGTACTGCTCGGAAAAATTCTTGGCTCCGACCGTGTAGGACGCTGGCTTGCCGAAATCGGCCAGCGGCAGCAGCGCCAGGACGACGCCCGCAATGAGGCCCACGGCGCCGGCGATCAGGACGCCGCGGCGGCGGCGGCGCAGGCCGTTCTCCATCAAGCCCAACAGCTGGTCGGCGGCGAGCGCCAGGGCGGCCGAGGCGGCGCAGCCGAACAGGACAAAGACCCAGTTCTCGGTCTGCAGGCCGGCGAAGATGTAGTTGCCGAGGCTGGTCTGGCCGACGGGCGTGGACAGCGTGGCGGCGCCGATGGTCCAGACGGCGGCGGTGCGGACACCGGCCATGATCACCGGCGCCGCCAGCGGCAGTTCGACCTGGAGCAGCTTCTGGCGCGGCGTCATGCCGAGCGCGTCGGCCGCCTCGCGCACGGCCGGATCGACGCCGCCTATGCCAGCCACCGTGTTCCGCAGGATCGGCAGCATCGAATAGAGGGTCAGCGCCAGCAGCGACGGCAGGAAGCCGAGGGCCGAGAACCCGACGCCCAGCGCCGAGACGCTGAGCGCCGAGAGCGCCAGCAGCAGCGGGTAGAACAGCGCGAGCAGGGCGAGGCTGGGGATCGTCTGGATCAGGCTGGCCAGCGCCAGCAGCGGCCAGCGCAGGCGGGCGCTGCGGGTCGCCGCGATGGCCAGCGGCAGGCTGACGGCGACGCCCAGCGCCAGGGCCGAGGCGCTGAGCAGCACGTGCCAGCCGAGGTATTCCGGCAGGCGTTCGACGGCGGCCGCGAACCGGGGGCTCATGAACCGAACCGCGCCTCGAGCCGCCTGGCCTGGCGGAGCGGCGCCTCGAGCAGCGCCCGGACCTCGGGATCGGCGGCGCGGGCCAGAAGCTCGGCCGGCGCGCCATCGGCGAGGATGCGGCCGCCCTTCAGCACCACGACGCGGTCGGCCAGGAGCGCGGCCTCGGCCATGTCGTGGGTGACCATCACGGTCGTGAGGCCCAGGCGGTCGTGGAGCGCGCGGTAGTCGGCGCCCAGGGCATCGCGGGTGACGGGGTCGAGGGCGCCGAACGGCTCGTCCATCAGCACCAGGGCAGGCTCGCCGGCGAGCGCGCGGGCGACGCCGACTCGTTGGCGCTGGCCGCCGGAGAGCTCGGCCGGCAGGCGCGCGCTCAGGTTCTGCGGCAGGCCGACGAGTTCGAGGAGTTCGGCGACGCGGGCGGCGACGCGCTGCGGCGGCCAGCCCAGGAGCGTGGGCGTCACCGCGATGTTCTCGGCCACCGTGCGGTGCGGGAAGAGCCCGACCTCCTGGAAGGCGTAGCCGATGCGGCGGCGCAGCCGGTGTGACGCCGCGGCGGCGTCTTCGCCCAGCACGCGGGCCCGGCCCTCGTCGGGGCGCACCAGGCCATTGATCGCCTTCAGCAGGGTGGTCTTGCCCGAGCCGGAGCCGCCGACCAGGGCCACGAACTCGCCCGGCCCCACGGAGAGGCTGACCGCGTCCAGGGCGGCGTGGGCGCCATAGCGCCTGGAAACGGCCTCGAGCTCGATCACCGGCGGCATCGGCCAAGGCCTAGCACGCTTCGCCATTCCCGGGAGCGACCCTCGCGCGTTATGACTTCGACCCCGAAGTTCCTGAGGAGTATCCGATGTCCCGATTGATCTGCGCCCTCGCCGCCGCATCCCTGTTCGCCGGCGCCGCCCAAGCGGAGACGCTCACCGCCGAGCTCAAGAACGCCGCCGGCCAGACGATCGGCTTGGTCGCCCTGACCGAGGCGCCGAAGGGCGTGGTCATGCGCGTCGAAGCCAAGGGCCTGACGCCGGGCTGGCACGGCCTGCACTTCCACGAGAAGGCGGACTGCTCGAAGTCGGACTTCACGACAGCGGGCGCCCACACCCGGCACGGCGAGGGCAAGGGCGTGCACGGGCTGCTCAACCCGCAAGCCAACGAGACCGGCGACCTGCCGAACATCCATGCGGGCGCCGACGGCGCGGCGGCGGCCGAGGTCTATACGACCCTGACGACGCTGAAGGCGCTGCGCGACGCGGACGGCTCGGCGGTGCTGATCCATGCGAACGCCGATGACCACACGACCCAGCCGATCGGCGGCGCCGGCGCGCGGGTGGCGTGCGCGGTGGTGAAGTAGCTGACGAGCGACGGAGCGGCTGGATCCCCGCCTGCGCGGGGATGAGTCGCTTCGCGCTCAAATCGGCATCCGCAGGATTTCCTGGTAGGCGCTGATCACCTGGTCGCGGACGGCCATGACCGTCTCGAGGCTGGCCTCGGCGGCGGAGATGGCGGTGACCACGTCGATGAGTTCGGCCTTGCCCTGGACCTGGGCGGCCATCTGGTTCTCGGCGTGACGCGAGGCCTGGATGGTGTCGCCCATCGCGGCCTTGAGGATGTCGCCGAAGCCGGGACCTGCCGTGGCCGGCGCAGCCTGGCTCTCGGCGCCGGGATCGAGCGAGATGCCCTTCTGGGCGGAGGCGTAGGCCTTGGCGGCGGCAAGTGCGGTGATCACGGCCTAGGCCCCTACTTCTTCAGCATGTCGAGGGTGCGCATCTCCATGGCGCGCGCCGTCTCGATGACGTTGAGGTTGGCTTCGTAGGCGCGCTGGGCCTCGCGCATGTCCATCGCCTCGACCAGCGAGTTGACGTTCGGCAGCTTCACATAGCCCTCGGCGTTGGCCGACGGATGGCCCGGATTGTACTCGGTGCGGAACGCGCTCGGGTCCGGCTCGACGCGGGCCATGCGCACGCCTTGCGCGCCCTGCACCTTGGTGGGCTCGAACACCGGCGCCTGACGGCGGTAGGGATCGCCGCCCGCGGTCTTGGACGTGGAGTTCGCGTTCGCCAGGTTCTCGGCGATGATCCGCATCCGCGCCTGCTGGGCGCGAAGCGCGGAGGCCGCGATGGCCTGGGCCACGCCGGCCATGGAGCGTTCAGCCATCGATCAGGTCCTCAGCGGCTCGGCGCACGGGCGGCCATGCGCAGGATGTTCATGGACTTCTGATAGAACCCGATGGCCGCGTCGTAATTCATGCGGGCCTCGGACATCTTCATCATCTCCTCCTCCAGCACGACGGCGTTGCCGTTGAGCGTGGTCTCGGAGCCGGGCGCGGCGACGGCCTTCACGGCCGTGGCGGACGTGCGGCGCTCGGACCTGGGATGCATGTGGCCGGCCTGAGTCGTCGCCATCATGGCGGGTCCGGCGACCCGCTGGGCCTGCATCTGCGCCTGGAAGGCGAAGGGCTTCACGTCCTGGGCCACGTAGCCGGCCGTCTCGGCGTTGGCCACGTTCTGGGCGATCACCCGCTGGCGCTCGGACAGGTGGCCGAGGCGGCCACGCAGCATCGCGAAGAGCGGAATCTCGGCCAGGTTCATGGCAAAGAGGGTGAATAAACAGGGTTAATCGCCTCTTAAGAGACTCGGGGCGGTATGGGCCGCACAGTACCTCCTGCCGCAGAAGCGCCCATGGGTTTCCTCGACTTCATCCAAGCCGTCTTCGCCCTCGCCTTCACCCTGGGCCTCGTGGGCCTCGGCGCGCTGGCGCTGCGCCGCTACGGGCCGAACGCGCTCGCCCGATTTGGCCAGCCGCAGCGGCGCGACCGGCGCATGAAGGTGGTCGAGACGCTGATCCTCGATCCCGCGCGGCGGCTGCTGATCGTCGAGTGCGACGGCCAGGAGAAGCTGCTTCTGCTGGGCGAAGGCCGGCTGCTGGGCGAGACCCAGATCAAGACGGACGCCCGCTGATGCGCGACCTCTTCAAGGCGATCGGCGGCCTGCCCGCCGACGAGTGGCGCCGCGCCGCGGGCCTGGCGGCCATCGCGACGCTGGCCGCCCTGATCTTCCCGGCCGCCGCCGCCGCGCAGGCGCTGAACATCGACCTTGGCACCGGGGCGGGCCTGACCGAGCGCGTGGTTCAGCTGGTGGGCCTGCTGACGGTCCTGTCGCTGGCCCCTTCCATCGTCATCATGACGACCTCGTTCGTGCGGATCGTGGTCGTGCTGTCCCTGCTGCGGACAGCGCTCGGCGTGCAGCAGAGCCCGCCCAACGCGGTGATCGTGTCGCTGGCGCTGTTCCTGACGGCGATCGTCATGGGGCCGACCTTCGAGCGGTCGTACCAGGAAGGCGTCAAGCCGCTGCTGGATCAGCAGATGGAGCTGCCGGCCGCCTTCGACGCCGCCGGCGGGCCGGTGAAGACCTTCATGCTGAGCCAGGTGGACGAGGAGGATCTCGGCCTCTTCATCCGTCTGTCGCGGATCGAGCGGCCGGCGACGGCCGAGGAGACGCCGCTGCGGGTGGTGACCCCGGCCTTCATGATCAGCGAGCTGAAGCGCGCCTTCGAGATCGGCTTCCTGCTGTTCGTGCCGTTCCTGGTGATCGACCTCGTGGTCGCCAGCGTGCTGATGAGCATGGGCATGATGATGCTGCCGCCGGCGGTGGTCAGCCTGCCCTTCAAGCTGATCTTCTTCGTGCTGGTCGACGGGTGGCGGCTGGTGTGCGGCAGCCTCGTGGAGAGCTTCCAGCGCGGCGCGGGCGGGTAGCCGGTTAGTTCGTCGCGGCCCTGCCTGCGGCGGCGGGCGCGGCCGGCTTGCCCGAGGGCGACGGCCGCGTCTTGAACCGCTGCTTCATCCGGGCGACCCAGCCGGCGAAGGCCTCGTTGTCGGCGCTGACGCGGCCGAAGTCGCCGACGCTGAGCCGGCCGGTGGGCTCGCCGGACAGCGCGATCTTCAGCGCCTCGGGGTTGTTGGCCTTCTCGTAGAAGCTGGCGTACTGGCGCTCCAGCCGGTCGAGCGAGGCCTCGTCGCCGGCCAGGCTGTAGGCGACGCCGGCGCGGAGCAGCTTCCCCTCTTCCTCGGCGGTCAGCGCCTCGGGGTTCTTCCAGCGTTCGCCGAGACCCTTTTCGAAGAGCGGACCGGCGACGGCCCAGTTCTTCTGCTTCCAGGTGATCTCGGCGCGAAGCTCCTGGGCTTCCTTGGAGGCGTCGCGCTCGATGATCTCCAGGGCGTTCTCCTGCCGGCCGACGGCGGCCCAGGCGCGGGCCTCGATCAGGCGGCGTTCGTTGTTGAGCGCGTTCGGCAGGACGGTGGTGCGCGACGCATTGATCGCCTGGATGGCGGCCTCGGGCTTGCGGTCCATCAGGTAGATGAGCGCGAGGTCGGTGGAGACCTGGGCCTTGGCCACGCCCTCCAGCCGGTTGTCGGCCTGGTACTTCAGGAGCTCGGCGGCCTGCGGCAGCAGGTCAACGTCGACCAGGCGGCGGACCAGCTTGCGGACCATCAGGTCGCCGTCGGAGCCGATGGGGGTGAGCTCCTTGAAGTCGTAGAACAGAGCCAGCGCCTGCACCGGCTCCAGGCCGTCGGCCATGCCGTCGAGGAACAGGGCGCGGAAAGCCGCGGACAGGTCGGCCTGCAGCTGCATCGCCTCGGGCAGGTCAGGCAGGCGGCCGCCGGCGGTGCGCAGCGCCTCCAGCGCTTCGCGGTAGCGGCCCTGGTCGAGGTAGAGGTTGCCCAGCGCCCGGATGGTCTCGAGCTCGGTCGCGTCGCCGCGCCAGCGGTAGCGCAGGTTGTCGAAGACGGTGGCGGCCTGCAGCGGCGTAAGCTTGCCCGTCTCGAGCTTGATCTGGGTGGCCCGCAGCAGGGCCGGCGCGGAGATGGAATCGACAGGCGCCTTGGCGATGGCGGTATAGATCCGGAGCGCCCGGTCCTTGTGGCCCTGCAGCTCGATGATGCGGGCCTGCAGCAGGCGGCTCTGCAGCTCTTCGGCGGCGCTGGACTTCTCGGCGAGCGCCAGCTTGATGCGCGCCTCGGCGCCGACGAGGTCGCCCTGGTAGAGCGACGCCTGGGCCTCGGCGCGGGCGAAGCGGGCCTTCCAGGCCGGGGAGAAGAGCGCGAACGACTCCGCGCCCTTGCCGAACTGTGCGCGGGCGTCGGGCCACTGGTGCAGCTGGGTCGCCACATAGGAGCGCCACATGGCGCTGGACGGATCGTCGGCGAGCGGCGGCGCCGAGAGGTCGGCCTCGGCTTCCTTGTAGCGGCGGGCGAGCACGCGGGCGACGCCGCGCAGGCCGCGGAACTCCGGATCGTCGAGCATCTCGGGATGCTCGCGGGCCAGGTTGTTGAGGACGCCGATCGCCTCGAAGGACAGCTCGGAGCCGACCAGGAAGCGGGCCAGCGCCATGCGCGCGGCCACCGGCGCCTGGCGATCCTTGTTGGCGGCCTCGGCGGTGGCGGTCGCCATCAGTGAATTGTAGCGGGCGAGGAAGCCGTGCTCGCCCGTCTCGGCCCACTCCTCGGAGATCAGGGCCGGCATCGCGGCGGGCTTGGGCGCGCCGAGCTCGGCCTGCTCCCGGTCCTTGGTCGCCCAGGCGGGCGACAGCGTCAGGCCCTGGGGCCGGCCGATGCGGACGATGTCGCCGTCGCGCTGGACGTCCAGGTCCTCGACGAAGCTCTCGACAGCGAGGCCCTGGATCGAGGGCAGCAGCGCCATCTGGACGTAGTCACGCCGGCTGGGGACGCCCTTCGGCGGCCCGAGCGCGGTGACCACGGTGACGACGTCGCCCACCACGGGATCGGCGAAGCGCACGACGCGAGTAGCCCCGGCCAACGGGGCCTTGACCACTGGCGGCCCGCCGGCGGCGTCGCGGCCGACGCGGACGATGCCCGGCTGCGACTGGCCGCCGGGGCCGAAGGCGATGGTCCAGGTATTGCCGACCGCCGTCGTGAAGATCGGCGTATCCTTCGGCGTCTCGATGCGCAGCGCGGCGTGGTCGGTCCCGCGGAAGGCTTGGATCGCGCCAAGCTGCTTCAGGCCCTTGGGGGCGGCCGAGATGTCGAGCTTCGCAGGCGCGTCGAACACGACCCAAACGGCCGAGCCGCGGCGGAAGACGGCGGCCCCGGCGGGATTGGCCCAGTCGAAAGTGAGCTGCGCCTGACCCGCGGCCATGGCCACGCCCATCTTCACCACGCCGCCGGGCGGCAGCGGATTGGGCCTGGGCGGCTCGGGCTCCGCCTGCGCCACCTCGACCGGCGGCGCCTCCGACGCGGGCGGCTTCTCGAAGACATTGATGTAGGGCGCGCCGTCGGCGGTCCCGACCTTGGCGTCGGCGTCGTCGGCGAGCGTGAGGACCAGCTGCAGCTTGCCGCCGGCATGTCGCTTCTCGGCGGTCTTCACCCACTTCGGCGGCGACGTGCGGAGCCGCGAGATGTCGGGATCGGCGTCGCGGCTGAAGCTGAGCGTCAGGACCTGGCCGTCGCGCTGCGAGGCGACCGCGGCCTGGCCCTTCCAGTGGAATTCGATGCGCGAGAACGTCTCGGCCTGGGCCACCCGGACGTCCAGCGGACTCTTGGCCTTCGCGCCGTTCAGGGCCTCCGCCGCGGGCGCAGCGACACCAGCCGGCGCCGCCACGGAGGCGATGCAGGCGGCGGCGACGCCGGAACGGAGGGCCTGACGCAGGCTCATCGGCTACCCGGCCTTGGCCGGGGGCGCGGCGGCCGCCGGAGCCGGCGTCGCGGCGGGCGCATCGGGCTTGGCGGCCTGCTGGTTGGCCGCTTGCTGGTTGGGGGGCGCGGCCTTGCGCGGCGGCGTGCGGGCCGGCTGGCGGCGCGGCTGGGCGGCGGCCTTGGTCGGCGGCGCGGCGGGCTCCGCGGCCGGCGGTTGCGCGGTGTTCTGCGCCAACTGCTGGGCCCGGGCGGCGGCGGCCTGGGCGTCGGTGAAGCGCTTGGCGAGACCCTCGGTCAGCTTCTTGGCCTCGGGCGCCGGCATCTGGGCCATGATCGCCGAGAGCGAGCGCTCCTTCATCTTGGCGGCGATCGGCAGGCGCACGGAGTCGTCCAGGGCCGTGAAGCGCGGGGCGGCGTCCTTGGCCTTCATGCCCTCGAACACCTTCACCAGGCGGTCGATCTCGGCCTGCTCCTTGGAGTCGGCCTGGGTGAGCAGGCCCTGGACCTCGCCTTTCAGGCCGTTCAGCGCCTTGATCTTGGCGTCCAGCTTGGCCTCGGCAGCGGCCATCAGGGCGAGCTGCGTGTTGAGGTCGTTCTCGCGGGCATCCAGCACGCCGCGACGTTCGCCCAGGCTCTGCAGGACCTGCAGCTCGGCGGGCGAGAGGCCGGCGGCCTTGGCGAGTTCGGCGGCGGTGGGCGCGCAGACGGCCTTGGGCTGGATGGTCGGCGGCGGCAGGCCGGCGGCGGTGTCCTTGGCCTCGCCGGTCTCGGCCTTGTCGCCCGCCTTGGCCTTGGGCTCGCCGCCCTTGACGGCTTCCTCGGCGAAGGCGCGGGCGCCGGACAGCATGCCCGGCAGGTCGCGGGCGCCGGCCAGCGCATTGATCGCGAGCACGCCGCCGGCGGCGAGGCCAACCAGCGGCAGGATGCGGGGCATGGAATTCACCGGCGGCCTCCGAAGGGCGCATCAAGGGTCAGGGGTTCGTCCTCGAAGAGGTCGGCGTCGGGGTCGATCGGGACGGGGCGAAGGACGGGCCGCGCGGTGAGCCGCGGCTCTTCGCGGACCAGTTGTTCGGGACGGCCGCGCGCCTCGCGGGCGGCGGCCAGCAGGGCGCCCAGGCGGCGTTCGGTGTCGCGGTCGACCTCGGGCGCCTGGCGGATGTGCTCGGGCGCGCTGGCGGTCAGGCGCTCCAGCTTGGCGGCGAGCGCCCGGCCCTTCTCGATGCGGTCGGCCAGTTCGTCGGTGGCTTCGTCCGTGGCGGCGCGCAGGTCGGCCAGGCCCTGTTCGGCGCGCTGGGCGGCGGCGTTCAGCTCGGCGACGGCGGTGGCGAAGCCGTCCTGGCTGTCGCGGAGCGCCTTCAGCCGGCGGTTCAGGCGGACGCCCATGCCGAGCGCGGCCAGCAGCAGGCCGGCCAGCACCAGGTTCATGATCACGCTGATCAGGCTCATTGGGACGACCTCGTGACGGCTTGGCGGGCAGACGGCGTAAGCGGCGCCTCGACCCGGACGGCGATGTGGGCGTTGCGGCGGCCCATCCGGCCGCGGGTCAAGGGAATCGTCCCGGCCCGCAGCTCGATCAGGCTGTCGGGGCCGGCGTTCAGCATCAAGGTGTCGCCGACCTTCAGATCGAGGACCTTCTGGAGGCTGACCTGCTGCTCGTCGAGCACGGCGCGAACCTCCATGTTGGTGGTCCAGAGCTCGGTGGCGAGGTGGCTTTCCCAGATGTTGTCGCGGCCGAACTTCTCGCCCATGAACTGCTGCAGCAGCATCTTCCGGATGGGCTCGAGCGTGGCGTAGGGCAGCAGCAGTTCGATGCGCCCGCCGCGGTCTTCCATGTCGATGCGCAGCTTCACCAGGATGGCGGCGTTGGCCGGCCGGGCGATGGCGGCGAAGCGCGGGTTGGTTTCCAGGCGATCGAGGGTGAAGCTGACCGGCGTCAGAGGCTCGAACGCCTCGCGGGCGTCGGCCAGCACGACCTCGACCATCCGCTGGACCAGCACGCGCTCGATGGTGGTGTAGGGCCGGCCCTCGATGCGCATGGCCGCGGTGCCGCGGCGGCCGCCCAGCAGCACGTCCACGATCGAATAGATCAGGTTCGAATCGACCGTCAGCAGGCCGTAGTTGTTCAGCTCCTCGGCCCGGAACACCGACAGGATGGCCGGCAGAGGGATCGAGTTGAGATAGTCGCCGAAGCGGATCGAGCTGATGTTGTCGAGGCTGACCTCGACGTTGTCGGAGGTGAAGTTCCGCAGGCAGGTGGTCATCAACCGCACCAGGCGGTCGAAGACGATCTCCAGCATCGGCAGGCGTTCGTAGGAGACGAGCGCGGAGTTGATGATGGCGCGGATGCCCGTCCGCTCGGAAACCTCGTCGTCGGAGAGGTCGAAGCCGAGCAGGCTGTCGATCTCGTCCTGATTGAGGATGCGTTCCGAGCCGATCAGGCCGTCGCCACCGCTCTTCGGCTGGGCCCAGCCGCCGTCGGCGCTGTCGTTCTGCGGGGCTTCGGCGTCTTCGCTCATGGGACTGGCGCTCTCGACCAGGGCCTTTCGGCCCTAGTTGATGAGCATCTCCTCGATCAGGACAGCGTTGGCCTTGGAGGGGGCGATCACCAGGTTCACCCGGCGCAGGATCTCCATGCGCAGCTGGTAGCTGCCCTGGCTGCCGGCGAGGTCCTCAGGACGCAGCTCGCGCAGGAAGCTCTGGAACATGTCCTGGAGCCTCGGCATGTTCGGATCGAGTTCCTCGACCGCCGCCTCGTCGGGCAGTTCGAGGGTAAGCTTCAGCTTCAGGAAGGTGGGCCGGCCGTCGGCGGTCTGCATGTTCACCACGACGTCGGGCATGGTGTAGAAGACCACGCCGTCGGGCCCCTCGCGGACGACCGCTGCGCCCTTCTCGCCTTCCTTGCCCTTCTCGCCCTTCTCGTCCTTCTTCTTCTCTTTCTTCTTGGCCTTGGCCTCGCCCTCGGCGGCCGCCGGATCGGGCTTGGGTCCCAGGAACATGAAGGCCGCGGTCCCGCCGCCGCCCAGCACCACCACGGCGGCCACGCCGCCGATGATGAGAAGCTTCAGCGGAAGCTTCTTCTTGGCCGGCGCTTCGCCCTCCTCGCCCTCGGCGGGAGCCTCGCCTTCCGGGGCCTCCTTGACCTTGTCCTTGGCCACGCGCGCGTTCCTTAGAATCCTATCCCGTCCACGCGTACGGCCGTTTGGTTAAGAACCGGTTTTTAACGGACCTTAACGGCGGCGAAGGATGCCCGGCATTTTCCGCCGCCCGGTCGCCGTTAACTTTATTGTTCGTTGAAATCGCTGGGCTTTCAGACTGGCCCGAACCTTGCAGCACACTGGAGCGAAAACCCCGCCCTGCAAGGCTTGCCGGTTAAGATGGACAACGCGACCTACATCGGACTGTCCCGCCAGATGGTGCTCCGCAAGGAGATGGACATCATCGCGAACAACATCGCGAACCTGGACACCACCGGGTTCAAGGTCGAATCGCTGCTGCACAAGACCGACGCCCAGGCGCCGGCCATGACGCTGGGCGGACCGAAGCCGGTGAAGTTCGTCTCGGCGGACGGCGTGGCCCGCGACTTCGGCCAGGGCGCGCTGCGCCAGACCGGCGGCGAGCTGGACCTGGCCATCGATGGCCAGGGCTTCTTCCGCGTGCAGGGCCTGGACGGCGAGCGGTTCACCCGCGACGGCCGCTTCCGCACCGACGAGATCGGTCGGCTGGTCACGCAAGGCGGTCAGCCGGTGATGGACGGCGGCGGCGGCGAGATCACCATCGACCCGGAAAAGGGACCGGTGTCGATCGCCAAGGACGGCGTGGTCAGCCAAGGGGACGAGCGGATCGGCAAGATCGGCGTCTTCACCTTCGAGAGCCTCGCCGCCCTCGAGAAGACCGGCGACAACCAGTACCGCAACACCTCCAACCTGATGGCGCAGCCGGCCCTGGAAGCCAGCGTGCGCCAGGGCATGCTCGAGGGCTCCAACGTCCAGGCGATCCTGCAGATCACCCGCATGGTCGAGGTGAGCCGCGCCTACGAGTCCACCGCCAAGATGATCGACGCCGAATCCGACCTCTCGCGCCGCTCCGTCGAGCGCCTGGGTCGAGTGCAGTAAGGGATAGCGACCGATGCAAGCGCTCCGCACCGCCGCCACGGGCATGGCCGCCCAGCAGCTGAACGTCGAGGTGATCTCGAACAACATCGCCAACATGAACACCGTTGGCTTCAAGCGTCAGCGGGCCGAGTTCCAGGACCTGCTCTACCAGACGTTCGAGGCCGCCGGCGTACAGTCCTCGGACCAGGGCACCATCGTGCCGACGGGCGTGCAGGTGGGCGCGGGCGTGAAGGCGGGCAGCGTCTATCGCATCGAGACGCAAGGCACCCTGACCCGCACCGACAACAAGCTGGACATCGCCATCGACGGCGACGGCTACTTCCAGGTGCTGCTGCCCTCGGGCGAGACAGCCTACAGCCGCGCCGGCAACCTGGCGGTCAACGACCAGGGCCAGCTGGTCACCCAGGACGGCTACCAGATCCAGCCGGGCATCACGATCCCGCAGGACGCCGTCGACATCGCCATCTCGAAGAGCGGTCAGGTGCAGGTGACCCAGGCCGGCCAGGTCGCCCCGGCGGTGGTGGGCCAGCTGGAGCTCGCCACCTTCCTCAACGAGGGCGGCCTGAAGGCCCAGGGCTCGAACCTGTTCACCGAGACCGCCGCCTCGGGTGCGCCGACCACCGGCGTCCCCGGCGAGAACGGCGTCGGCGATCTGATCCAGGGCTACACCGAAGCCTCGAACGTCGATGCGGTGTCGGAAATCACCGCCCTGATCGTCGCGCAGCGGGCCTACGAGATGAACTCCAAGGTCATCTCCACCGCCGACAACATGCTGCAGACCGCCAACCAGGTGAAGGCGTAGGGCCATGAAGGCGCTGGCGCTCCTCACCGCAGCCGCCCTGCTCGCCGCCTCTCCCGCGCTGGCGGGCGTGGCGGTGACGCTGAAGGCCGACGTGGCCGACGCCGACGGCCTGGTCACCCTGGGCGACCTGTTCGACGGCGCGGGCGCGGCGGCGAACGTGCCGCTGGCCGCCCGCACCGGCCAGACGGTGATGCTCAACGCGGCCGTCGTGCAGACCGCCGCCCGTCGCGCCGGCCTGGACTGGGCCAACGCCCAAGGGATCCGCCAGATCGTGGTGCGCGGCGGCGCGCCGTCGGGCGCGCTGGCCGGCGCCCAGCGCGGCAACGTCGAGGTCCTGACCTGGACCCGCAACATCATGGCCGGCGAGACCATCCAGGCCACCGACCTCGTCTGGGGCAAGGCCGCCCTCGCGCCCGCCGATGCGCCGACCGACCCCGACATGGTCGTCGGCCTGGCCGCCAAGCGCACCCTGCGCCTGGGCGCCGCCGTCGCCAGCCGCGACGTGGCCGCCGTCGAAGTGGTCAAGGCCGGTGAGATCGTCACCCTGACCTACGAAGCCGACGGCATCAGCCTCGCCCTGCAGGCCAAGGCCGTCACCGGCGGCGGCGTGGGCGAGACCATCAATGTCCAGAACGTCTCGTCGAAGAAGGTCGTCCAGGCGGTGGTCACCGGCCCCGGCCAGGCGGCCGTCGGCCCAGCCGCCGACCAGCTGAAACTGCTCAACCGCTCCACCCGCGTCGCGCTCCGCTGAAGGAAGCCCACATGCGTATCCGTACCCTCGCCCTGCTCGCCCTCGCGCCCCTCGCCGCCTGCTCGACCGTGACCGAGGCCGTGCGCGGCCCGGAGCTCGCGCCTGTCGGCTATCCGGCCGCCATCGTCGGCATCCAGCAGCAGGTCGTGCCCCTGGCCTCGGTCCGCGAGCCGCTGCCGCAGCCGGCCAGCGCCAACTCGCTGTGGCGCGTGGGCGCCCGCACCTTCTTCACCGACCAGCGCGCCGGCCGCGTGGGCGACATCCTGACGGTGCAGATCGACATCGACGACAGCGCCAAGACCATCAACTCGACCACCAGCTCGCGCAGTTCGGGCGCCACCGCCGGCATCCCGCACCTGCTGGGCCTGGAGGGCAGCCTGGGCCGCTTCCTGCCGGGCGAGTACGACCCGGCGAACGCCATCGAGACCAGCTCGAAGTTCGCCAACACCGGCGCGGGCGCGGTCAACCGGGCCGAGAAGATCAGCCTGACCATCGCCGCGGTGGTCACGGGCGTGCTGCCGAACGGCAACATGACCATCCAGGGCACCCAGGAAGTGCGGACCAACACCGACATCCGCCAGCTGACTGTGGCGGGCGTGGTGCGGCCCGAGGACATCACGGCGTCCAACACCATCCGCCACACCCAGATCGCCGAAGCGCGCATCAGCTACGGCGGCCGCGGCGACATCAGCCGCGTGCAGAAGACGCCGGCCGGCCAGTCGCTGCTGGAACGGTTCTCGCCGTTCTAGGGCATCCGCCTGATCTGAATGAACTTTCGCGGCGGCGCGGGCGTTAACCTCCTCGGAGGGAGCGTCATGCGTCGCCGTAGCCTTTTCAGCCTCTTCGCCGCCCTGGCCGTGACGGCCTGCGCGCATCCGGTGACGCCGGTCCCGGCGGGGCCTGAGATGGCCTGGTCGCTGACCCACGCCGAGGGCGAAGGAGCCAAGCTGGCCTATGGCGAGCCGCAGACCGACAACGTGCTGCTGATGCTGACCTGCGAGCCCCGCTCGGGCGAGGTGCGGGTTTCGATGACGGCGCCTGACGGCTCAGCCGCGACGGCGCTGAAGCTCAGCTCCGGCGGCCGCTCGTCGCGCCTGGCCGGGGAAAGTGCGCCCACGGGCTTCGGCGAGGGCCTGCTGGTGGAGGCCGGCGCGCGGGCCGACGATCCGGTGCTGACCCGCTTCGCCCGCAGCGGCGAGCTGGCGGTGGCGGTCGGGGCGCGACGCACCGAACTCCCCGCCGATCCCGACAAGAGCCGGCGCTTCGTGGAAAGCTGCCGCGGGGCCTAGGCCCGGCGCCCCGCCGCCGACGCGTTGTCGATGCCCAGCGCGCCAAGGGCGGCGCGGACGATGCCGTCGGCGTCGAGACCGGCCTGGGCGTACATGAGTTCGGGCTTGTCCTGGTCCTGGAAGACGTCGGGCAGGGTCAGCGTGCGGATCTTGAGTCCGCGATCCAGTGCGCCGTGCTCGGCCAGCGCATGCAGCACGAATGCGCCGAAGCCGCCGAGCGCGCCCTCTTCCACCGTGATCAGGGCCTCATGCTCGCGGGCGAGCCGCAGCAGCAGGTCGAGGTCGAGCGGCTTGGCGAAGCGGGCGTCGGCGACGGTGGCCGACAGGCCGCGGGCGGCCAGCTGGTCGGCGGCGCGGAGGCTCTCGGTCAGGCGGGTGCCGAAGGAGAGGATGGCGACGGCCGTGCCCTCGCGCACGATCCGACCCTTCCCGATCTCCAACGCCTCGGCGAGCGCCGGGATCTCGACGCCTGTGCCCTCGCCACGCGGATAGCGGAAGGCGGACGGGCGGTCGTCGATGGCGACGGCGGTGGCGATGGCGCGGGCGAGCTCGGCCTCGTCCGACGGGCCCATCAGCACCATGCCGGGCAGCTGGCCGAGGTAGCCGACGTCGAACGAGCCGGCGTGGGTGGGGCCGTCGGCGCCGACCAGGCCGGCACGGTCGATGGCGAAGCGGACTGGCAGGCCCTGGATCGCCACGTCGTGGACCACCTGGTCGTAGCCGCGCTGCAGGAAGGTGGAATAGATCGCCGCGAAGGGCTTCATGCCGTCGGCGGCGAGGCCGGCGGCGAAGGTCACCGCGTGCTGCTCGGCGATGCCGACGTCGAAGGTGCGGTCGGGGAATTTCTGGCCGAACAGGTCGAGGCCGGTGCCGGACGGCATGGCCGCGGTGATCGCTACGATCTTGTCGTCGCGCTCGGCGTGCTTCACCAGCTCCTGGGCGAAGACCTTGGTGTAGCTGGGCGGGCCGCCCGAGCTGCCCTTGGCCTGCTGGCCGGTGACGACGTCGAACTTGACCACGCCGTGGTACTTGTCGGCGGCGTTCTCCGCCGGAGCGTAACCCTTGCCCTTCTGGGTGACGACGTGGACCAGCACCGGCTTGTCGTCGATCTTGCGGGCGTTCTGCAGGACGTGGATCAGGGCGTCCATGTCGTGGCCGTCGATCGGGCCGACGTAATAGAAGCCCAGCTCCTCGAAGAAGGTGCCGCCGGTGACCATGCCGCGGGCGAATTCCTCGGCCTTGCGGGCGGCCTCCTGGATCGGCCGTGGGAAGGCCTTGGCCACCGCCTTGCCGACGTTGCGCAGCGACTGGTAGCCGCCGCCCGACACGAGACGCGCCATGTAGGCGCTCATGCCCCCCACCGGCGGCGCGATCGACATGTCGTTGTCGTTGAGGATGACCGTGAGCTGCTTGGTCGTGTCGTAGGCGGTGTTCATGGCCTCGTAGGCCATGCCGGCGCTCATCGAGCCGTCGCCGATGACGGCGACCACCTTGTTGTCGCGGCCGGCGGCGTCGCGCGCGGCGCAGAAGCCGAGCGCGGCCGAGATCGAGGTGGCTGCGTGGGCCGCGCCGAACGGGTCGTATTCGCTTTCCGCACGCTTGGTGAAGCCCGACAGGCCGCCGCCCTGGCGCAGGGTGCGGATGCGGTCGCGGCGACCGGTGAGGATCTTGTGCGGATAGGCCTGGTGGCCGACGTCCCAGATCAGGATGTCGCTGGGCGTCTCATAGACGTGGTGCAGGGCGACCGTCAGCTCGACCACGCCCAGGCCGGCGCCCAGGTGGCCGCCGGTCTGCGAGACCGCGTCGATCATCTCGGCCCGGACTTCCTCCGCCAGCTGGCGCAGCTGGGGAATGGACAGCCCGCGCGTGTCGGCGGGCGAGTGCACGTTGTCGAGGAGAGGTGTTGCAGGCGGCATGGGGAACGCGGGTACGTCTTTGCGGGCTATTGCCGGCGCTCTAGCACGAAATCGACGCTGGCCCGCAGGAAATCGGCCCGTTCGCCGAAGGGATCCAGATGAGATTTCGTCTGCTTTTCAAGCAGGCCGAGGCGTTCGCGGGCGGCGTCGACGCCCAGCAGGGTGACGAAGTTGGCCTTGCCCTTGCGGGCGTCCTTCTGCGCCGCCTTGCCCATCTCCTCGGCGTCGCCCTCGGCGTCCAGAAGGTCGTCGACGATCTGGTAGGCGAGGCCCAGGTCGTGGGCGAAGGCCATCAGGGCGTGGCGCTCGGCGTCCTTGGCGCGGGCGAGCACCAGCGGCAGCTCGAAGGCGCAGGCGATGAGCGCGCCGGTCTTCAGCCGCTGCATGCGGGCGACGCCGCCGAGGTCCTCGCGGACCCCCAGGATGTCGATCATCTGGCCGCCGGCCATGCCGCGGGCGCCGGACGCCAGCGCCAGGCGCATGATCAGCTCGCTGCGGATGTTTCCCTCAGGGTGGGTGTCCGGATGGGCGAGGATCTCGAAGGCGGCGGTCTGCAGGGCGTCGCCGGCCAGGACCGCGGTCGCCTCGTCGTAGGCGCGGTGCACCGTGGGCCGGCCGCGGCGGACGTCGTCGTCGTCCATGCACGGCAGGTCGTCGTGGACGAGGCTGTAGGCGTGGATGCACTCGAGCGCACAGGCCGAGCGCAGGACGGGCCGGTCGTCCAGATCGAACATCCGGCCGGTCTCGAGGGCGAAGAAGGTGCGCAGCCGCTTGCCCGGGCCCAGCACCGCATAGCGCATGGCCTCGGTCAGCCGGCTCTCCGGCCCGTCGGCGCGGGGCAGGAGCTCGTCGAGCGCCACCGTCACGAGGTCGGCGGCCTCGGCCACGCGCCGGGACAGGTCCATCAGCCGAACTCGGCGGGCTCGGCGTTGGGCTGTCCGCCCGCGCCCATCACGATCTTCTCGACGCGCAGGCGCGCGGCTTCCAGGCGCGCCTCGCAGTGAGCCTTCAGGGCCGCGCCGCGCTCGTACATGCGGATGGAGTCCTCGAGCGGCGCCTGACCGGACTCCAGCCGCGCGACGATCTGCTCCAGCTCGGCCAGGGCCTGCTCGAAGCTCATGGCGGCGATGTCGGCAGGCTCGGACATGGGTCCCCTCGTGGCTTGCGGCGAACCTAGAACTGGCGTCCCGGGCGGTCCACCCGCTAAGGCTGGCCGGCGGCGACTCCGTCATCGGATTGCAACGGACGGCGGATAGCTCGCGGCCAGCAGGGGTGCAATCCGAAGATCATGTCCGTATCGCGTCGCAGCTTCCTGGCCCTCGCGGCCACTTCCGCCGCCTTCGCCGGCCTGTCCCACGCCGCTGCGCAGTCGATCGGCGGCTACAAGGACGACATCACGGGCTACGGCCCGCTGCGGCCCGACCCGGACGGCGTGTTCGATCTGCCCGAGGGCTTCTCGTACAAGGTGGTTTCGCGCGTCGGTCAGCCAATGGACGACGGGCTGCTGACGCCCGGCAAGTTCGACGGCATGACCTGCTTCCCGGACCTCGCCGATCGCGACCGGGTGATCCTGGTGCGCAACCACGAGCAGCGGCCGACCGAGTCCAATTATTCCGCCTACGGCAAGGACAGCGCACTGGCCGGCAAGGTCGGCGCCGACCGGGCCTATGACCGCGTGAACGGCGGCCGTCCGATGGACGGCGGGACCTCGACGCTGGTCTGGGACCTGAAGCGGCAGGCGCTGGTGACGCACCACCTCAGCCTCGCCGGGACGACGGTGAACTGCGCCGGCGGCCCGACGCCGCGCCGCACCTGGCTGTCGTGCGAGGAGATCGAGTACCGCGCCGGCGATCAGGGCGGGGCCAAGGACCACGGCTGGGTGTTCGAGGTGCCGGCCGACCTCCGCGGCCTGGCCGATCCCGTGCCGATCACCGGCATGGGCCGCTTCAAGCACGAGGCCACCGCCACCGATCCGCGCACCGGCATCGTCTACCTGACCGAGGACTCCTCGGAAGGCGCAGGGCTGTTCTACCGCTACCTGCCGAACGACCGCGCCAAGCTGCACGCCGGCGGGCGGCTGCAGGCGCTGGGCTTCCGCGGGGAGCCGAGCGCCGATCCGCGGAACTGGGACAAGCCGTTCTGGAAAGTCGGGGACCGGCGCAAGGTGGTCTGGATCGACATGGACGGCGTCGACAGCCCCGACAACGCGCTGCGCAAGCGCGGCCATGCCAAGGGCGCGGCCTATTTCGCGCGCGGCGAGGGCGTCTATTTCGGCGACGGCGAGCTGTTCTTCGCCTCGACCAGCGGCGGTCCGACCCGCGACGGCCAGATCCTGCGCTATCGCCCGAGCCGCCACGAGGGCCAGGTGGGCGAGCGCGACCGCCCGGGCGAGATCGAGCTGTTCCTCGAGACCACCGACAAGCAGCGCATGTCGATGGGCGACAACATCGCGGTGGCGCCCAACGGCCACCTGTTCGTCTGCGAGGACAAATACTCGGGCCACAACATGCTGAAGGCGGTGACGCCGAAGGGCCAGGTCTATGCGGTGGGCCGCAACGCCCAGAAGCCGGCCGTGCCGATCGCGCCCAACACCGAGCTGGCCGGCGTCTGTTTCTCGCCCGACGGCTCGACCTGCTTCCTGAACCTCTACTATCCGGGGACGACGATCGCGATCACCGGTCCCTGGAACCGGCTGAAGGCCTGAGGTCAGCCGCGCTCGAAGCGGCGCATGGACCAGTACTTGTAGCCCTCGCTCTTCACGAGCTTCCAGCCGAGCTTCCGCAAGCTGCGGCCGACCATGAAGTTGAAGAAACCGTGGGCGAGGACGACCACATTCTCGCCGCCGGCCGCCAGGCCGATCAGCATGGCGGCGGCGCGGTCGGCCCGCTCCTCGGCCTGGGAGCGGGTCTCCTGGCCCTCGTGATGGTCGAAGAACCACCACCACAGGCGGGCGAAGAAGCCCCACATGGACGGCGACATCCGGATCCACCGCGGCCAGTTCGGCGGCGGCAGCGGCGCCTCGATCAGCATGTCGTGCCGGTCGAAGATGCGGTCCTTGGCCAGCGCCTGGGCGCTCTCGATGGAGCGCAGTCGCGTGGACGACACCAGCGCCCCACACGATTCGACGAAAGTCAGCAGCTGCTTCGGCGGCGTCTGGCCCGGCAGCAGGCCCAGGATTTCGTAGTTTGCCCAGAACTCGCGGTACTCGGCCGCGTTCAGCCGCACCTTGCGCGACAGCGCCGGCTCGCCGTGGCGCGCAAGGATGATCGCGCCATGGCGGATGGCGGCGGGTTCCGCCGGAGGCTCTTCGGTCAGGGCCTTATCCATCAGACCCGCACGCCTTTGCGGTTGGCGCCAACGCGCAACTGAAAGCCCCTCACCCGTCCGCCAGGGCTCTCACATGCGCAAGCGCGGAGCGGCCCAGAGCTTCGAGGTCGTACCCGCCCTCGAGCGACGACACAACCCGACCCTTGGCCCTCCGCTCGGCCACCGACACGATGGCCCGGGTCGCCCAGGCGAAGTCGGCCTCCTCCAGGCTCTGGCCCGCGCCGCCGATCGGGTCGCGGCGGTGAGCGTCGAAGCCGGCCGAGACGATGATCAGGTCCGGGCGGAAGGCGTCGACCTGCTCCATCAGGCCTTCGAAGGCGGCCCGCCAGACGGAAGCCGCGGCGCCCGGCGGCGCCACGGCGTTGGCGATGTTGCCGGCGACGTTCTCGGACGGATGGCCGGTGCCCGGCCACATCGGCCATTGCTGGATCGAGGCCAGGAACAGGCCCGGCTGTCCAGCGAAGGCCGCCTGGGTGCCGTTGCCGTGATGGATGTCGAAGTCGACCACCGCCACGCGGCGCAAGCCGGCGGCCTGAGCGGCCTTGGCGGCCACGGCGACGTTGGAGAAGATGCAGAAGCCCATCGGCAGGCCGGGCTCGGCGTGGTGGCCCGGCGGCCGGACCGCGCAGAACGCGCGCTGGGCCTTGCCCTGGGCGACGTCGCGAACCGCCTGGACGGCGGCGCCAGCCGCGCGGCGCGCGGCCGTGAGGCTGCCGGCGGACATGTAGGTGTCCTCGTCCAGCAGATGCAGCTCGCGGGCCGGCGACAGGGCGAAGATGCGCTCGAGGTGGGCCGCGTCGTGCACGCGGGCGAGATCGGGCTCCTCCGCCAGCGGCGCGTCGTTCGGGATCAGGGCGAGGTCCGAGGCGTCGTCAAGCGCATCGATCACCGCCCGCAACCGCTCCGGCCTTTCGGGATGATCCTCGCCCGGACGGTGGTCGAGCATGTCGACGTGGGTATAAAGCGCGACGTCCATGGGGGCATCCTAACGCAAGGCCGCCCCGAGTTCGAATTCGGCGGTCCGCGAGGGCCCGCCAGCCGGGGGGCAAGATGACCGAAGCCGTGATCCGCCGCGCGACGCTGGAGGACGCCGAGACGCTGTCGGCTCTCGGCGCGCGCACCTTCACCGAGACTTTCGCACACCTCTATCCGCCCGCCGACCTGGAAAGCTTCCTCAGCGAGGCCTATGCGCTGGAGCGGACGCGCACGGACCTGGCAGATCCCGCAAAGGCGGCTTGGCTCGTGGAGGTGGACGGCCAGGCGATCGGCTATGCCCAAGCCGGGCCCTGCGCCCTGCCCCACGCCGAGGTGACGCCCGCCTGCGGCGAGCTGAAGCGCTTCTACTTCCTGAAGGCATGGCAAGGCGGCGGGCTCGGCAAGCGCCTCTTCCTGGAGACGATCGCGTGGCTGCAGAGCGCAGGCCCGCGGACCGTATGGATCGGCGTCTGGTCCGAGAACTACGGCGCGCAGAGGTTCTATGCCCGCCACGGCTTCGAGAAGGTGGGGGAATATGGCTTTGAAGTCGGCACAACCGTGGACGCCGAGTTCATCTTGAGACGAAACGCAGAAGAATTTGCTACGTCACCGCCATAATCGCGGTTCGTCGAACACAAATACGCCACAATGTCTGATCGCGTGGCCGAATATTGCCGAGATTTAACCTGGCGAGACCTTCACTTTGGTCCGACCTTCTGGGACTCTGCAGCTGTTAGTGGCGGAGTGCTCAAGAGGGCGGGCGGCATGCTCAAGATCGGCTACGTTCGACTGGGCTACGAGAACCTGGACGGTCCGATCCAGGCGCTGGAAGCCCTGGGCTGCCAGGTGATCCGTACCGAGGAGGCCCTGGCCGACGGCGCATCGACGCCGGTCCTGGCTTCCATCCTCGACTTCATCGCCGCCGGCGATCAGCTGGTGGTCAACCGGCTGGAGGATCTCGCCGGCACCAGTCACGATCTGCTCGACATCGTCGCGCGGCTGGAAGCGCGCGGCGCGACGCTCTACGTCGCCGACGCCGGGATCAGCAGCCAAGGCGAAAGCGGCCGGGCGCTGCGCGCCGTGCTGCAGGCGGTGGGGGCGCTGGAGCCGGACGCGGGGCGCAAGCGGCGCAGCGCGCCCGCGGAGATCCAGCAGATCCGCGAATTGAAACGCGCCGGGGTCGGCCCGGTGGAGATCGCCCGACGCCTGGGCGTGTCCCGCATGACCGTCTGGCGCAAGCTGCGCGAGATCGAGGCCCACAACTAGCCGCGCTCAGCTTTTGCGGCTGGCCTGGACGAAGTCCACGAACGCCCGCAGCGGCGACGGCAGGGTGCGCCGGCTCGGATAGTAGAGATAGGGCCCGTCGAAGGTCTCGGACCAGTCGGCCAGCACCTCGACCAGTTCGCCGCGCTCCAGCTCGCGCTCGACATAGCCGTCGAAGATCGAGGCGAAGCCCAGACCGGCGCGGGCGGCCTCGAGCGTCAGCGCGATGTTGGTGGAGACCAGCGGCCCCTCGGGCGAGAGCTGGACCGTCTCACCGTCGCGCTCGAACTCCCAGGGCGGCTCCAGGCCGCTCGGGAAGCGGCCCTTGATGCAAGGCATCTTCAGCAGATCGCGCGGATGCTCGGGACGGCCGAACCGGGCGATGAGGTCGGGCGAGGCCACCACGGCGAAGCGCTGCGGCCCGCCTAGCGGCACGGCCACCATGTCGAGCGCCAGGCTCTCGCCCCAGCGGACGCCGGCGTCATAGCCTGCGCCGACGATGTCGATCAGCGCCGTTTCGACCATCACCTCGACCCGCACGGCCGGATAGGCGGCGAGGAAGCGGGCGATCAGCGGCGCCATGACCAGTTCCACGGCCGGCTGTGGGGCGTTGATGCGCAGCCAGCCGGACGGCTCGGTCTGGGCCGAGCGCGCCTCGGACACCGCTTCGCCGATTTCGGCCAGCGCCGGCTGCAGACGAGTGAGCAGGGCCGCGCCGGCGTCGGTCAGCGCTACGCTGCGCGTCGTGCGGTTCAGCAGGCGCACGCCGATACGCGCCTCGAGGTCGCGAAGGGTGGCGCTGAGCGTCGAGGCCGAGACGCCGCGCTCCACCGCGGCGCGGCGGAAATTGCGATGGCGGGCGATGGCGGCGAAGGCCGCGAGCGCGTCCAGGTCGAGGCGATCCGGTCCGTTAGGCATTGTTCGATTTTCCGCACAGTGCGTGTGGAACAATGCCGATTATCGGGAAGGTTGCCCAGGCCTAGCTTCAGCCCACCAACACGGAGGCGAACGATGCAGACGCGCAAACTCGGCAGGACCGGCCCCGAAGTCTCGGCCATCGGTCTGGGCTGCATGGGCATGTCGGACATGTACGGCCCGGCCGACCGGGCCGAGAGCCTGGCCACCATCGACGCGGCGGTCGCGGCGGGGATCACCCTGCTGGACACCGGCGACTTCTACGGCATGGGCCACAACGAGATGCTGATCGGCGAGGCGCTGCAGCGTCACCGCCGGGACGACCTGGTGATCAGCGTGAAGTACGGCGGCCTGCGCGGGCCCGACGGCGCCTTCCTGGGCTACGACGCCCGGCCGATCGCCACCAAGAGCGCGCTGGCCTATTCGCTGAAGCGACTGCAGGTCGATCACATCGACGTCTACCGGCCCTCCCGTCTGGATCCCGCGGTGCCGATCGAGGACACCATCGGCGCCATCGCCGAGCTGGTGCAGGCCGGCTATGTCCGCCACATCGGGCTATCCGAGGTGGGCTCCGAGACCATCCGCCGGGCCGCCGCCGTTCACCCGATCAGCGACCTGCAGATCGAGTACAGCCTGCTGTCGCGCGGGATCGAGGATGGGGTGCTGGACACCTGCCGCGAGCTTGGCATCGCCATCACCGCCTACGGCGTGCTGTCGCGCGGCCTGATCGGCGGGCACATGACCGCGGCGCCGACCGGCCACGACTTCCGGGCGCATGCGCCGCGCTTCCAGGGGGAGAACCTGGAGAAGAACCTGAAGCTGGCCGAGGCTCTACGGGCGGCGGCCGAAGCCGCGGGCGTGACGCCGGCCCAGGCCGCGATCGCCTGGGTCGCCTCGCGCGGCGAGGACATCATCCCGCTGATCGGCGCCCGCCGGCGCGAACGGCTGGCCGAGGCGCTGGGCGTGCGGGACGCCGCCCTCGGGCCTGAGGCCTTGGCGGCGTTCGAGGCGGCCGCTCCGAAGGGCGCGGCAGCCGGCGACCGCTATGCGACGCCGATGATGGCGATGCTGGACAGTGAGAGGGGCTGACGGGCGCTCCGCGTACTGGACATTGGGGAGCCTGGGCCCCATCCTCGGCGTTCAAACGGACGTTCGAGAGCCCGCCCCGATGTTCATGCGCTTCTTCACCGAGCTCCGCGAGGCCCGCGTGCCGGTGACGCTGAAGGAGTACCTCGCCCTGATGGAGGGCCTGGACAAGGGCGTCATCGACCGCACGGTGGACGACTTCTACTACCTGTCCCGCGCCGCGCTGGTGAAGGACGAGAAGAACATCGACAAGTTCGACCGCGTCTTCGGCCACGTCTTCAAGGGCCTGGAGACGGTCGACGACGGCCTGGCCGCCGACATCCCGGCCGAGTGGCTGAAGAAGCTCTCCGAGAAGTTCCTCACCGAGGAGGAGAAGGCGCAGATCGAGGCCATGGGCGGCTTCGACAAGCTGATGGAGGCGCTGGCCGAGCGCATCCGTGAGCAGAAGGAGCGCCACGAGGGCGGCAACAAGATGATCGGCACCGGCGGCACCTCGCCGTTCGGCGCCAACGGCTACAACCCCGAGGGCGTCCGCATCGGCCAGGACAAGAGCCGCCACGGCAAGGCGGTGAAGGTCTGGGACCAGCGCGAGTACAAGAACCTCGACGACCAGGTCGAACTCGGGACCCGCAACATCAAGGTGGCGCTGCGCCGCCTGCGCCGCTGGGTCCGCGACGGCGCGCCGGACGAGCTGGACCTGGACGGCACGATCAAGGGCACCGCCGAGAAGGGTTACCTCGACATCCAGATGCGCGCCGAGCGCCGCAACAAGATCAGCGTCCTGATCTTCTTCGACATCGGCGGCTCGATGGATAGCCACATCAAGGTGTGCGAGGAGCTGTTCAGCGCCGCCCGCTCCGAGTTCAAGAACATGGAGTTCTACTACTTCCACAACTGCCTCTATGAGGCCGTGTGGAAGGACAACCGGCGCCGGCACGCCGAGAAGATCCCGACCTGGGACGTGCTCCACAAGTTCCCGCACGACTACAAGGTCATCTTCGTGGGGGACGCCACGATGAGCCCCTATGAGGTCACCTATCCGGGCGGCTCGGTGGAGCACTGGAACGAAGAGGCCGGGGCCGTCTGGATCGACCGCGTCACCCAGATCTACGAGCACTGCGTGTGGCTGAATCCGACCGCCGAGCGGCACTGGGACTACACGCCCTCGATCGGCGTGCTGAAGCAGCTGGTGAACGACCGGATGTTCCCGCTGACCATCGACGGCCTGGAAAAGGCGATGAAGGAGCTCGCGCGCTAGGCAGCGGCAGTGAAGCTTAAGGGTGTGCGCATGCGTCGGATCGACCTAAGCTCGCGGGATGCTTAAGGGATTCGCATGACCGATCCCCTGATCCAGGACGCGCCGGAGACGGAAGAGGCGCAGGCCGCCACCAAGGCCGCGGTGTTCAACGCCGCCGAGCGGCTGTTCGCCCTGCACGGCTTCCAGAACGTCTCGGTTCGCGACATCACCGCCGAGGCCGGGGTGAACCTCGCGTCGGTGAACTACCATTTTGGCTCGAAGGACGCGCTGCTCTTCGAGATCTTCAAGCGTCGCACGTCGGAGCTGAACCGCGAGCGCGCCCGGCAGCTGCACGAGGCCGCCAGCAAGCACGGCGGCCACCCGCCGGTGCGCGAGATCCTCGAGGCCTATTTCGCCCCGCCGCTGCGCTGGTCGGCGCCGGAGAACGAGCGCCGCATCTCGATCCAGTTCATCATCCGCGCCCGCTCGGAAGGGACCGAGGAGATGAAGGAGGTGCTGCGCAACGACGTCAGCCACCTCGCCCGCTTCGCCGACGCCCTGCTGGCGGCGCGGCCCGACCTGCCGAAGGAAGACGTCTACTGGCGCCTGCACTTCGTGCTGGGCATGGTCCACAACAACCGTTTCGCCGAGTTCGACCGGCTGCACCACCTGTCGGGCGGCGCGACCCGCGAGGGCGACGTGGCGGCGCTGCTGAAGCGGATGCTGGACTTCGCCGAGGCCGGCTTCCTGGCCTAGGCCCACCGATCCGGACAAACTTCGCGGCGCTTTCCGCCAGCGCGCTGGCGGCGGGCGCAAGCTGCGCCATATGCGCCGCCATGCCGAAGATCGTCACCGACGCCCGCACCTTCACCGCCGACCGCGCCTGGGGCGCCCGCGACCTGGCCCGGATCGAGGGGGCCAGCGTTCGCCTGCACTGGACCGACCAGCCGTACGAATGGCACGTCAACGACGGCGCCGAGGTCTTCCTGGTGCTCGAGGGCGAGGTGGAGATGCGCTACCGCGAGGCCGGCGCCGAGAAGGCCGTGCGGCTCAGGGCCGCCGACATGTTCATCGCCGAGGCCGGCGACGCGCACGTGGCTCATCCGATCGGGCCCGCGCGCATCCTCGTCGTCGAGAAGGAAGGCTCGGTCTAACCGCCCGGCTTAGAAGCCTTCCTGCGCCACCACCGCCGTGACCGCCGCCCTGCGGAAGAGGACGCCGCGGTAGCGGACCTCGCCATCGGCCTCGGCCGCCTCGACGCTCTCGCCGCCCACGAACTCGGCCCAACGATCTTCCGGCAGCAGCAGGACGAGGTTTTCGACGTCGTCGTAGGCGTCGATCTCGCGGTCGGCTTCCTCGCGGATGGAGAGGCCGGACGGCTTGCCGGGGTCCTGCTGGTCGAGATGGGTGGGCGTGGGGTCGGCCATAGCGGGCGAATACCTAGGCCGAGGACCGGTTCCGCGACCTTACGCCGATTTCATTCGACCTTCAGCGCTAGGCGTTCATAGTAGTAGCCATGACTACTACTATTGCCGAACAGCAGCTGATGGGCTTCGGCTTCACCGAAACCGAGGCGCGGACCTACTGCGAACTGCTGCGGAGCGGTCCGGCGACCGGCTATCGCCTCGCCCAGGCGGTGGGGAAGGCGCCGGCCAACGTCTATCAGGCGCTCAGCGCGCTCGCGCAGAAGGGCGCCGCCATCGCTGACGAAGCCGAGGCCAGGAGCTACCGCGCCACGCCCCCCGCCGAGCTGTTGGCGGCGCTGGAGCGCGACTTCACGGCCCGCCGCAGCGCCGCCGCGGAGAGCCTGGCCGCGCTGCACCAGCCTGCCGCCGACGACCGCCTCTACCACCTGAAGTCCGCGGCCCAGGTCGTCGAGGCGGCGCGGTCGCTGATCGCCGGCGCCCGCGAGATCGTATTGTTCGACCTGTTTCCCGCGCCTTTGGCTGAGCTCCGTTCGGCCCTCGAGGCGGCGGCGGCGCGCGGCGTGGTCGTCGCCGGTAAGGCCTACGGTCAGCCGCCCGAGAGCGGGGCGGTGGAGATCGTGGCGCACGAGTCCGGAGCCCTGCTCGACCGATGGCCCGGACAACAGGTGACGGTCGTCGCCGACGCCGCCAGCCACCTCGTCGCCCTGCTCTCCCCCGACGGCGCGCGGGTGCTGAACGGCGTGTGGAGCGACAGCGCCTATCTCGCCTGCCTGCAGCACAGCAGCCTCTCGGCGGAGATCCGGTTGGCCCGCGCCGCGCCCGGCGGCGGCGATCCGCTGGCCGCCATCTCGCTGCTCAACGCCCTCCCCCCGGGCCTGCGCCGCCTGACCGGCGCCGCCAGGGCCTGACGTCTAAGGAGTTTCCGATGATCCGCACCCTCGCGCTGCGGCTGGCGTACGCGCTCGCCGTCCTGATCCCCGCCGCCCCGGCGAGCGCCGACGACCTGGCCGCCCTGGCCGACCGCTACGTCGCCTGGCGCGGCGGCGCGGCCTTCGAGCGGCTGCAGAACTTCGAGGTCGAGGCCGACCTCGTCGGCTCCGGCTCGGCCGGCTCAGCCGCCGTCTGGCGCGATCGGAACGGCCGCGCCCTGGAAAGCGTGGAACTCGGCGTCCTCAAGCGCAGTGCGGGCCTCGCCGGAGACGCCTGGCAGACCCGCAACGGCGTGGTCGAGGACATGCCCGCCGGCGTGGCTGAGGATCTGCGCCGGCGTACAGCGCTGGAGTTCGCCGCCGGCATCCGCGGCGGCGAGCTGCGGCCGTCCGAGACACGCGAGGGTCGCACGTGGGCCGTCGTTCGGCTGCGGTTCGCGGGTCCGGACGCACACGACGCGTTCATCGATCCGGCCATCGGCGAGCTGCATGGGTTCCGCTATGTCGAGAACCGCCGCGAACGGTTCGTCGAACTGTCCGACTGGCGACACGTCGCCGGCGTCCGCATGCCGTTTCGCCGCGAGGAGACGATGGTCGGCGGGCCGGACGTGATGGTGCAGTCAGTGCGGAAGATCGCCCTCAACACCCCAGCCCCGGCCGCACAGCTGAAGCGACCGGTCGGGCGGAAGCTCGCCACCTTCGCGGGCGGTCGCGCGGGGACGGGCGCGATCGGCTTCAACTTCGTGCGCGGCAACCGCATCTACATCCCGGCCAAGGTCAACGGCCACGACGTCGAGGTGCTGCTGGACAGCGGCGCGGAGATGACCGTGCTGGACAAGGCCTTCGCCGAGGCGCTGGGCCTGAAAGCCGAGGGCCGGGCCGTCGCCTCCGGCACAGGCGGTCAGTCGGAGGCGAGCTTCGCGCGCGGCGTGACCATCGAGATCGGGGCGATGCAGATCGCCAACCTGGACGTGGGCCTGATCGACCTGCAGGGCGTCAGCCAGGCGCTGGGCACGCCGCTCCCGGTGGTCCTGGGAGCCGACGTCTTCAAGCAGCTGATCGTCGACATCGACTTCGAGGCCAGGACGATCGCCTTCCATGAACCGGCGGCCTTCAAGCCTCCGCCGGGCGCGGTGACCGTTCCCGTCGTGCAGGGCTCGGACGGCATCCGCACGGCGCCCGTCTCGATCGAGGGCGGGCCTCCCGTGCAGGTCGACTTCGACATCGGCAACGGCAGCCCCTTCATCGTCTCGGCCGCCTATTGGGAGCCGAACAGGCTGCTGGAGGGCCGTCCCAGCACGAAGGTGCTCTCGGGCGCGGTGGGCGGCATGCACGAGAAGCCGCTGGCCGTGCTCTCGACCGTCACGTTCGGCGGCGTCGACTTCAAGAACGTGCCCACCGTGTTCGACAAGTCGGATGCGAGCGCGCTGTCGGGCGATCGCAGCGTCGGCAACATCGGCCTGCCGATGCTGTCGCGGTTCCGGATGATGACCGACTATCCCAACAACCGGCTGCATCTCATTCCGCTGCGCGACGCCCAGCGGCCCTTCCCGAAGAACCGGGCCGGGGTGCGGGCCGTAGGCTCAGGGCAGGAGGCGCGGGTGGCGTATGTCTCGCCGGGGTCGCCCGGGGAGGCGGCGGGCGTCAAGGCTGGCGACGTGATCCGGCTGGTGAATGGTCGACCGGCCGCGGAGGCCACAGGCTGGGAGACCGGCGACGCCGGGCAGGCGGTGACGCTGACCCTGGCCGACGGCGCGACCCGCAGCCTGACCTTGAAGGACTACTTCTAGGCCGCCAGCTTCCAGGCGAACTTCAGGTCCTCGACGAACATGGCGTAGGCCTTGGCCTTGGCGTCAGCGTCGGGGACCCGGAGCAGGTAGGAGGGGTGGTAGGTGACTACGCCCTGGGACTGGTCAGGGAGCTGCAGGGCCTGTTGGCGGAACTTGGCGATCGGCGTGGCCTTGCCGAACACCGACAGGCCGGCGCTGGCGCCCAGGGCGACGATGACCCGTGGCCGGACGAGTTGGCGCTCGTGATCGAGCCACCATCGGCAGGCGCTGACCTCGCTCGTGTTCGGCGTCTGGTGGATGCGCCGCTTGCCGCGCAGCTCATGCTTGAAGTGCTTCACGGCGTTGGTGACGTAGGTCTCGACGCGCGGGACCCCGGCCTCGGCCAGCGCCTTGTCCAGCACCTGACCCGCGGGTCCCACGAACGGATGGCCGGCCAGGTCCTCCTGGTCGCCGGGCTGTTCGCCGACGAACATCAGCCGCGCCTGCTTGGGCCCCTCGCCCGGCACCCCCTGGGTGGCGTCGCGCCAGAGGTCGCAGCGACGGCAGACCTGGATGGCCTCGGCGATCTCCTCGAGGCTCTTAGGCTCCTGGCCGTCCGGCGTCCGGCCCGCACGGGCCAGGGCGCCGTGGGCGGCCTTGGCGATGCGGCGTTCGGGTTCTGACGGGGCCTGGCGGACCATCTCGCTCGTTCTCGCCTCGGCTTGGGCGATCAGTTCGGGAATGAGCCCGGCTTCCGGCAAGTTCCGCCAGTAGCGCTTGGGCATTTCCTTCTGCATGGCCGAGACCTTCAGCCGGGCCGGGTTGAAGATCGAGGCGTAGTAGGTGCGCCAGTAGTCCTCCAGCGCGTCCGAGCTCGGCGCGTCGGCCGGGTCAGCGCCCGCCGTGAAGCTGAGCGTGTGCGTGTCCCAATGGGCGCAAGCGTCGGGCGTCAGGATCGACCAGCGCATGTTGGCGAAGCGCTTGGCGAAGAACGGGGCCGTGGCCTCGGTGACCCGATGGGCCGGCTCGAACCAGGCGACGAAGGCTTCGCCGTCGTCGTCCGAGACTTCCCGGAAGCGGACGAAGGCCTTCATCTTGTGCGCCGCCTTGGATACCGCGCGGGCGCACAGCCGAGCCTTGTCGACGTCCAGGTCCGTCGTGATCTTCATCAGGTTGGGCTCGGCCTGCAGCCGCCACAGAAGTCGGTACAGCAGGGAGAACCGCTCGTCCGATCGGTAGAGGATCACCTGCTGGGCCAGGTCCACGAACTCGCGCGGCACCTTGAAGGGCGCGGCGCCGGCCGCAGGCCCGGGGCCCGCCTCGCCGGCGAACAGGCTGGCGTCGCCGTCGACGGTCCAGAGCGCGGCTTCCGGAGGAACGCCGGCGGCGCGAAGATTCCGGGCTGCGTCGCGCCAGCCCGTCAGGTCGGTCTCGGAGGCGAGCCGCACCACCTCCATTAGAACAGCTCCATCTGCTTCGGCGGCGGCGCGAGCCGCGCCTTCAGATCGGCGACGTCGGTCAGGCCGCCGGGCCGCCAGTCATCGGTGACGATGAAGGGCTTCAGCTTGGTGAGGCCGCGCGAGACGCGCTTCACGTCCTCCAGCACGATGCGCTTGTGGCGGCGCAGGTCGAGGATGCGGTCGCAGGCGCGGACGCCCATGCCCGGCACCCGCAGCAGGCGCTCGCGGTCGGCGGTGTTGAGGTCGACGGGGAAGTCGCCGCGGTTGCGGAGCGCCCACGCCAGCTTCGGATCGACTGTGAGGTCGAGATCCTCGCCCTCGCCGATGATCTCGGCCCGCTCGAAGCCGTAGAAGCGCATCAGCCAGTCGGCTTGGTAGAGGCGGTGCTCCCGCACCAACGGCGGCCGTTGCAGTGGCAGCCGGGCGGTGGAGTCCGGGATCGGCGAGAAGGCGGAGTAATAGACGCGCCGTAGGCGGTAGGCTCCGTAGAGCGTCTCCGAGCGCTTGAGGATTTCGCCGTCCGAGGCGCCATCGGCGCCGACGATCATCTGGGTAGACTGACCGGCCGGTGCGAACTTCGGCGGCCTCGTCTTGCGGGCCGGCTCCTTGGCGGCGTCCACCCCGACGCGGACCGCGCCCATGGCCCTCTTGATGTCGTTCAGGTCCTTCTCGGGCGCAAAGGTCGCCAGGCTCTCGTCCTTCGGCAGCTCGATGTTGATCGACAGTCGGTCGGCGTAAAGGCCAGCTTCGTTGACCAGCGCCGGCGAGGCCTCCGGGATCACCTTCAGGTGGATGTAGCCGCGGAAATCGTGGGTCTCGCGGAGCAGCTTCGCCACCCGGACCATCTGTTCCATCGTGTAGTCGGCGCTGCGGATGATGCCGGACGAGAGGAACAGCCCCTCGATATAGTTGCGCTTGTAGAAGCCGAGCGTGAGGTCGACGACCTCCTCCGGCGTGAAGCGCGCGCGCGGCGTGTTCGAGCTGACTCGGTTCACGCAGTAGGCGCAGTCGTAGACGCAGAAGTTGGTCAGCAGGATCTTGAGCAGCGAGATGCATCGGCCGTCCGGCGCATAGGCATGGCAGATGCCCATGCCGCCGTCGGTGGAGCCCACACCCTTCCCGCCCATGGAGTCGCGTTTCACGCTCCCGGAGGAGGCGCAGGACGCGTCATACTTGGCCGCATCGGAGAGGATGGCGAGCTTGCGCTTGAGGTCGAGAACCGCCATGGCCTTAACTTAGGGTTCCACCTTTGTTCTGTCCAGCGCGGCCAGGTGGAACTTGCCTGCGGCAGATCGGTTCCGGGCGTATGGCCAGGCTCCGTATTCGACACGAGACGCTCTACACCTACGAGCGCCCGGTAAGCTTCGCGGCCCATCGCCTGCTGCTCCGGCCGCGGGACAGCCACGCCATCCGCGTGGTCGAGGCCGTGATGACGGTCTCGCCGCCCGGCGACACGCGCTGGCTCTACGACGCGTTCGGCAATTCGGTGTGCTGTTTCACGCCGGCTGGGGAGAGCCGGGCGCTGTCGATCGTCAGCGAGCTGCTGATCCAGCGGTATCCAGCGCCGCTCGTCGACATCCCGATCCGCGACCCGCAGACGGCGACGCCGATCGTCTATTCCCAGACCGACCGCGCCGTGCTGGCCCCGTTCGTCGAGCCCGTCACCGAGGACCCCGACGGCATCCTGCTGAAGTGGCTGCGGGCCAGGGTGGGCAGCCCGCACGAGCCGGCGCTGGACTTCCTGATGCGGCTCAACCGCTCGATCCGCGACGAGTTCGAATACAAGGCCCGCGACCTGGGCGCGGCCCAGGAGCCGCACTTCACCGTGCAGATGGGGTCCGGCACCTGCCGCGACTTCGCCTGGCTGATGGTCGAGGCGATGCGCCGGCTTGGCTACGCCGCGCGCTTCGTCACCGGCTATCTCTATTCGCCGGCCCCCGGCCCGGACCAGGCCGCGGTGCGCGGCGCGGGCGCGACCCACGCGTGGTGCGAGGTGTTCCTGCCCGACCTTGGCTGGACCGAGTTCGACCCGACGAACGGGCTGGCCGAGAGCGAGGATCTCATCCCGGTCGCGGTGGCGCGCACGCCCGTCGAGGCCGCCCCGATTTCGGGCGCGATCTTCGGCGACGGCGGCGAGGCGACGATGACCGTTCACGTGGATGTGCGCCCGGCCGAATCGCTCTCGGCCGCCGCCTGAGTCATGCTGGGGCGCAACCCTCAGGACCGCCCCATGACCCACGGCCTCCCGCAGCAGGACACCCTCGTCGGCTTCACCCTGCCCAAGTCGGCCGCTACGCCGCAGCACGGGCAGAAGGCGCCGGCTCAGCCGGTCAAGGCACGCGAGCCGCGCAGCTTTACGCCACGTCCGGGACACTGACGCCCTCGCCGGAGTCTGCTAGACCGCCCTGACCATTCCGGCTTTTCGAAAAGGGAGCCGCCGCCAAGCGAGCGCGCGGCCGTCAGGGATTGAACGCCACGAACGATCCTGAAACACCCCGCGTCGAGGGCGACGGGGCGGGCGACCTGGCCGAGCGCGAGGCCGCCTATGAGCGGTTCGTCTGGGACAACCTGAAGCGCAATTACGCCGGCCACTACCTGCACGGCATGCTGGGCATGACCGGCTTCCGGCTGGTCAGCGCGCCCACCTTCCTGCCGGCCTATCTGCACGCGGTTTCAGGGTCGAACGCCATCGTCGGGCTGGGCCTGGCGCTGCAGCAGCTGGGCGGGGTGATCGCGCCGATCTTCGGGGCGACGAAGGTCGAGCACCGCACAAAGGTGATGCCGGCGGCGATCTGGATCGGCATGGGCGGCCGGCTGGCGATCCTGGGCATGGCGATCGCCGGCTGGATGCTGTCGGGCCAGCCGCTGGTCTGGGCGCTGCTCGCCTTCATCTTCATGTTCGGCGTCTTCATGGGCGCCCAGCGGGTGGTGTTCTCACTGCTGATGTCGAAGGTGATCCCGATCAGCCGACGGGGACGCCTGCAGGCCTGGCGCAATGCGACCGGCGGGCTTATCGCCGCCGTGCTTGCCTATTTCGCCGGCAAGCACCTGGTGGGCCCGAACGCCTTCGGCAACGGCTATTCGGCGACCTTCGTGCTCGCCTTCGTGCTGATGACTTCCGGGCTCTGGGCGCTGCAGTTCCTGATGAAGGAGCCCGAGCCGCCGACGACGCGGCCGCAGGCCCGCTTCAGGGACCGCTTGCGGGAGTTCCCGGCGCTGATCGCCCAGGACCGCGCCTACGGCGCGTTCCTTATCGTGCAGATGCTGGCGACCTCAGCGCGGATCGCGACGCCGTTCTACATCCTCTACGTCGGACGCGTGGTCGGCACCGACGGGGCGACGCTGGGCCTGCTGTCGTTCGCCTTCCTAGGGGCCGACACCGTTTCGAACCTGGTCTGGGGCTACCTGGGCGACAAGACCGGCTTCCGGGTCGTGCTGGTCGCCTCGATCGTCGCCTGGATCGGCGCCACGCTGCTGCTGATCAACGTCCACGAGGTGGCCGCGACCTTCGTCGCCTTCGCCGGCCTCGGCGCGGCGCTGTCCGGCTACATGATGGCCGCCCAGACCATGATCCTGGAGTTCGGCGCCCGCGAGGACCTGCCGATGCGCATCGCGGTCTCGGCCACCGCCGAGAGCATCACCGCCACCGCCGGCCCGCTGGTGGGCGGTCTGGTGGCCGAGGCCTTCGGCTACACGATGGTGTTCGGCGCCTCGCTGGGCTTCCTCGGCGTTGCGCTGCTAATCCTCCTGCTGGCGGTCCAGGACCCGCGGAAGCGCAGTGGAACTTGAATAGCAAAGCTCCGTTCCACCGATGAGTTCGGGGCCGTGCGCGCTCCTCCTATCGAAAGTGCTGGAATGAAGACTCCCTCGGCGCGCAGCGCCGCTCAGGCGTCCACAGGCGTCGCCGGGCTGGACGACATTCTCGCCGGCGGCCTGGCGATCGGGCGGCTTTTCCTGTTTGAAGGCAGCCCCGGCACGGGCAAGACCACGACCGCGCTCAGCTTCCTCCGCGCGGGCGCGGCCGCGGGCGAAAAGACCCTCTACATCACGCTCTCCGAGACCGAAGCCGAGCTGCGGGACAGCGCTCTCTCGCACGGCTGGGACCTGGGCGGCGTCGAAGTGTTCGAACTCGTCCCGCCCGAGAGCCTACTGGACGAGCAGCAACGCCAGAGCCTGCTCTATTCGTCGGACCTGGAACTGGGCGAGACCACCCGCATGATCTTCGACGCCGTCGAACGGGTGCGCCCCTCGCGCGTCGTCATCGACAGCCTCTCGGAGATCCGGCTGCTCGCCCAGGGCTCGCTGCGCTACCGGCGACAGGTGCTGGCCCTGAAGCACTACTTCGCCAGGAACGGCGCGACGGTGATGCTGCTGGACGACCTGACCACGGACACGCTCGACAAGACCGTCCACAGCGTCGCCCACGGGGTCGTCCGCCTCGAAGAGCTGGCCCCCGAGTACGGCGCCGAGCGGCGGCGCGTCCGGGTCGTGAAGTACCGGGGCCGCAAGTTCCGCGGCGGCTATCACGACTTCACCATCAAGACCGGCGGGCTCGAGGTCTATCCGCGCCTGATCTCGGCCGAGCATCGCACCAGCTATGACCGCTCGCCGCTGCCGAGCGGCGTGGAGGGTCTCGACGGCCTGCTGGGCGGCGGCGTGGAGCGCGGCTCCAGTTGCCTGATCCTTGGGCCGGCCGGCACGGGCAAGTCGCTGATGGCGCTGCATTTCGCGGTCAGCGCGATCGAGCGCGGCGAGCGTGCGGCCATGTTCGTGTTCGACGAAGAACTTGGACTGCTGATCGAGCGGACCCGTGCGCTCGGCATCGACCTGGCCTCGCTGGAGGCGGACGGCTCGCTGCTGCTGAAACAGGTCGACGCCGCCGAGATGTCGCCGGGCGAGTTCACCGCCCAGGTTCGCGAGTGCGTCGAGACCCGGGACATCCGCACGGTGATCATCGACAGCCTGAACGGCTATCAGGCGGCGATGCCGGAAGAGCACTTCCTGCTGCTGCACATGCACGAGCTGCTGCAGTTCATGAACCGCAGGGGCGCGACCACCTTCCTGACCGTCGCGCAGCACGGCCTGGTGGGCGACATGAAGGCGCCCGTGGACGTCACCTACCTGGCCGACACGGTGATGCTGCTGCGCTACTTCGAGGCCCTGGGCGAGGTGCGGCGGGCGGTTTCCGTAATCAAGAAGCGGGCCGGCCGCCACGAGCGGACAATCCGGGAGTACAGCATCGACGAGCAAAGCGGCCTGACGGTCGGCGAGCCGCTCACCGACTTCCAGGGCGTGCTGCGCGGCGTGCCGAACTTCGTCGGTCCGGGCGCCGGCCTGATGGGCGACCAGTCCGCATGAGCCGCGTAGGGTCCGAGAGGGCCCTTATCCTGGCGCCGCACGGACGTGACGCGCAGATCGCGGCGACCATCCTCGCCGAAGCGCGCATCGAGGCCGTCGCCTGCGCCGACCTTCCGCGGCTCGTGCGCGAGCTCCCAAACGGCGGGGTGGCGCTCATCGTTGAGGAGGCCCTGACAAATCAGGACTACGCGCCTCTGGTCCGCTGGTTGGAGGAGCAGCCGCCCTGGTCCGACTTCCCGATCGTCGTCCTGGCGCAGCGGGGCGGCGGCCTCGAGCGGAACCCGGCCGCCGCGCGCCTGGCGCAGGTGCTGGGCAATGTCAGCTTCCTGGAGCGCCCGTTCCATCCGACCACCCTGGTGAGCATCGTCCAGACCGCGCTCCGCGGCCGTCGGCGGCAGTACGAGGCCCGTCAGCGCATCGAGGACATGCGGCTGATGGTCAACGAGCTGAACCATCGGGTGAAGAACACCCTGGCGACGGTACAGTCGATCGTCAGCCAGACGCTCCGGGCGCACGACGCCCCGGAACAGCTGCGCGAAGTTCTCACGGCGCGCATCCTGGCCCTCAGCAAGGCCCACGACGTCCTGACCGACGAGCAATGGGCGGGCGCCGACCTGCGCGAGATCGCGGCTCAGGCGGCCGTCCCCTACCAGGCGGGAGGCGAGCAGCGGCTGCGGCTGGAGGGCCCGACTGTCCGCCTGCCCCCGAAGACAGCTATCGCCATGGCGCTGGCTCTGCACGAACTCGCCACCAACGCAGCCAAGTACGGCGCCCTGTCGACCGCACAAGGTGAGGTCCGGCTGGCCTGGAGCGTGGAGCAGACCAACGACATCCGCGAGCTCCACCTGACGTGGCAGGAGCGGAACGGACCGCCGGTGGAGCCACCGCGGCGCCGCGGCTTCGGCACGCGGCTCATCGAGCGCGGGCTGGCCGCGGACCTGCAGGGCAAGGTGGTCCTGGCCTATCCGCCAGAAGGCGTCGTCTGCACGATCCAGGCCCGCCTGCAGGACGAGACGGAGACCAGTTTCCTCACGGGCGCGCCGAAAGCCGGATTGCTCAACGGAGAGATCTAGACCCACGCGGTACGGATTTTTCTGATCCGCTTCCGACGGATCGCCCGCATCATGCGTCCAAGGACCTGAGCTTGCGCCGCTCCTTGGAGGACGCCACGCGGATGATCTCCGTGAACCTGCAGCATTCGAGGCGGCGCGCTTGATCACGCCTGCGACCGCGCCGTGGGCGCACCTGGTCTTCGATCTTGCAGCCTGGGCCTCCGGCACGGCGCTTGCGGCGACCCTCTACCGCTGGCGCCTCCGAAGCATCGCCGAGACATGGCGCGGCCGGGTGGGCTCCGGCTACCCCTGGGCGATCGCCGCGGGCGCGGTCGCCGGCGCCTGGATCGCCGGCTCGCTCAACTCGCTCCGGGCGGCGGATCCCGCCCTGTCGCACAGCATCGTCGGCGCGCTCATAGGCGCGATCGTCGGCGTCGAGCTCTACAAGGCCCGGCGCGGCGTGAAAGGGTCGACCGGCGGCGTGTTCGTCGGCGGCTTCGCCCTGGGCGCAGTCATCGGACGGCTCGGCTGCTTCTTTTCCGGCCTGGGCGACGGGACCTACGGCGCCCCGACCTCCCTGCCCTGGGCCGTCGATCTCGGCGACGGCGTGGGGCGCCATCCCGTCCAGCTCTACGAAAGCGCCGCCATGGCGGTGTTCCTGGCGATCTATCTGGCGGCGCTGGCCCAGCGTCGACCCTGGGCGCTCCGTCGCGGCTTCTATGTCATGTGCGTGTGGTACGGCGCGACGCGGTTCGCCTGGGAGTTCCTGAAACCCTATCCCAGGCTCATCGGGCCGTTTAACCTCTTCCACCTGCTGTGCGGGGGCTTGGCGCTGTATGGATGGCTCTACTATCGCGGGGACGTCCGACGCGAGCGTGCGCAAGAGCGCGCCGTACCTGTTCCTCGGGCAGACCACGAGCCTGTGTGAGACCTGCCGCGAGCTGGTCCCGGCCAAGATCCTCGGCGAGGAGGATCGCGTCTATCTGCAGAAGCGCTGTCGCGAGCATGGCGTGCAGAAGACCCTCATCGCCGACGACCTCGCCTACTGGAAGTCGCAGCGCGACTGGCTGAAGCCCGGCGACCGTCCGCTCGCCGTCCACGCGCGGACCGAACATGGCTGCCCCTACGACTGCGGGCTCTGCGCCGACCACGAGCAGCACTCGTGCCTGGCGATCATCGAGGTCAACGAGGCCTGCAACCTCTCCTGCCCCGTCTGCTTCGCCGACTCCTCGGTAAAGCGCGAGGCCCACCGCCCTCTGGCCGAGATCGAGCGGATGCTGGACGTCATCGTGGCGGCCGAGGGCGAGCCCGACCTGGTGCAGCTGTCCGGCGGCGAGCCGACGATCCACCCGCAGTTCTTCGAGATCCTGGCCGCGGCGAAGCGCCGGCCGATCCGGCACCTGATGGTCAATACGAATGGCCTGCGCATCGCCCGCGAGCCCGGCTTCGCCGAGCAGCTCGCCGCCTTCGGGCCCGGCTTCGAGGTCTATCTCCAGTTCGACAGCCTGAGGCGCGATGCGTTGATGGCGCTTCGTGGCGCGGATCTCTCGAAGGTGCGCATCGCGGCGCTGGAGGCGCTGGAGCGGGTCGGGCTCTCCACCACGCTCGTGGTTACCTTGAAGAAGGGCGCCAACGACGGCGAGATCGCCGACATCGTACGCTTCGCGCTGCAGTGGCGCTGCGTCCGGGGCGTCACCTTCCAGCCGATCCAGGACGCGGGCCGCAACGACGACTTCGACGCCAAGCGCCATCGCATGGTGCTCACCGAGGTCCGGCGACGGATCGCCGAGGCCGGCGTCTTCGGCCTGGACGACCTGATCCCGCTGCCCTGCAACCCCGACCAGATCTGCATCGGCTATGGCCTGCGCAACGGCGCGGCGGTGCAGCCGATCACCGCCCTGCTGCCGCGCGAGCTGTTCGTGGCCGCCGCGCCCAACACCGTGACCTTCGAGAGCTATCCCGAACTGCGCAACCGGGTGTTCGAACTGCTGTCGCTGTCCACGGCGCAGGGCAACACATCGGAGAAGCTGGCCAGCCTGCTCTGCTGCCTGCCCGAGGCGGCCGTCCCGCAGGAGGTCGCCTATGAGAACACCTTCCGCGTCGTGGTCTCCCAGTTCCTGGACCGGTTCAACTTCGACCTGGGGACGGTGAAGCGCTCCTGCGTGCACTTCGTGCAGCCGGACGGGGCGATCATCCCGTTCGACACCTTCAACACCTTCTACCGGCCGGGCGCGGCAGGACGCCCGAGCCTGGACCGCGTCAGGGGGCGCGTGGACTGATGGCTGGCATCTCTCCCGCCCAAGCCGTCCACGGACATGTGGTCACGCTCACTGTCCTGGCCGGCCTGCTGGTCGGCGGCGCGGCGCTGCTGCTGATCCTTGGGATCGCGCAGATCCTCTCGGACCCGAGCGGCGCTGGCCTGATCCCGTGGGTCCTCGTCCTCTGCGCCATCCCGGCCGTGCCCGGCGCGATCATCCTGGGGGCGGCGAACCGCCTCGCGAAGGGGCCGCGCGCCTTCGGCCGCGGCGAGTTGTTGGACGCCAACGGGGCCATCGCCGGCGGCGCCACGATGCTGGCGCTCTGCGGGGGCTGTTCCTCGCTGATCTGGATCCCGGGGTTTTTCCAGATGATGCAGGGCACGCCAGACGAGTACGGATTCTTCGCCATGAGCCTCTATATCGGCGGCATTCCAACGGCGATCGGTCTGGCCCTGCTCGTGCAGGACCTGGCGCGCCGCAAGCTCGGCCAGGCGCTGCCGCCGGCCCCGCCTCAGGCCGACTTCCGCGGCGACGAAGAGGGCCCGCCGTAAAACTTCGCGGAAGTTTGTCGGGATTGGTGGGGCTTCGCCGTCCTAGGATCGAACGCTCACGCCGCCCCAGGGAGGAACGCCATGCGGATGATCTTCGTGAACCTGCCGATCAAGGACATCGAAGCGACAAAGCGCTTCTACACCGGGCTCGGCTTCTCGCTGAACGAGCAGTTCTGTTCGGAGCAGAGCGTGGCGGTCGTCATCGAGGAGAACATCGTCTTCATGATGCTGACCCACGACCACTTCAGCCAGTTCCTGAAGGGCGGCATCGCCGACATCTCCAAGGACAAAGAGGCGCTGATCTGCCTGTCGGCCAGCGGCCGCGAGGAGGTGGACGGCTTCCTGCAGAAGGCGCTGGCGAACGGCGGCTCGGAGTGGATGCCCGCGCAGGACCACGGCTTCATGTACGGGGTCAGCTTCACGGACCCCGACGGCCACGTCCTGGAAGTGATGTGGATGGATCCCGCCGCCGTCGAGCAGGGTCAGCACATGGAGATCGAGCTGGCCTAGGCCGCCGCGCGGTTCACGGCGCCGCCGGCGATGCGGGCGCGGGCGATCTCGTTCGCGACCTCGTGCGTCGGGCGGCGCTCGTGGGCGGCCTGCTCCAGCACCTCGTCGAGGGTCTGGGCCAAGCGGTCCAGCTTGGCGTCGACCCAGGCCGGATCGAAGGCCTCGTCACGGTCGAGCGCGCGGATCTCGCCCGCCACATTGATGATGCCGCCGCCGTTGATGACGTAGTCGGGGGCGTAGAGGATGCCGCGCTGGAAGAGCGCGCGGCCCGCCTCGGCGTCGGCCAGCTGGTTGTTCGCGCCGCCGGCGATCACCTTCACCTGCAGGCGGGCCAGGGTGTCGAGGCTCACCGCGCCCCCCAGCGCGCAGGGGGCGAAGACGTCGGCCGGAGCGTCGAAGATGGCCGACGGGGCGACGACCTGCGCGCCCGTTGCGGTGGCGATGCGCTCGACCGCCTCGCGGTTCACGTCGGCGATGATCAGCTTGGCGCCGGCGGCGTGCAGCTTCTCGGCGAGGTAGGCGCCCACGTGGCCGACGCCCTGGATGGCGACGGTGACGCCGTTCAGGTCGCGCCCCAGCGCGCGGCGGACGCAGAGGCGTACGCCCCGGAACACGCCCTCGGCCGTCACCGGGCTCGGATCGCCCGACGCCGCCGCGTGGCCTTCGAGACCGGCGACATAGCGGGTGTGCTTGCGGGCATGCATCAGGTCGGTCGGCGAGACGCCGACGTCCTCGGCCGTCCAGTAGCGGCCGCCGACGGCCTCGACCGCGGCGCCGAAGGCTTCGAACAGCTGAGGCGTCTTCTGGGTTCGGCTGTCGCCGATGATCACGCTCTTGCCGCCGCCCAGCTCGAGGTCGGCCATGGCGTTCTTGTAGGACATGGCGCGCGACAGCTTCAGGGCGTCGGTCAGCGCGTCCTCGGCGCTGGCGTAGGGCCACATGCGGCAGCCGCCGGCGGCCGGCCCGCGCGCGGTCGAGTGAACGGCGATGATGCTCTTCAGGCCGGTTTTCTCGTCGAAGAAGGCGTGGACGCCTTCATGGCCCTCGAAAGCCGGAGAATCGAACAAGGTCATGCCGCACTCTTTGCCGTGAGAAGCAATGTTTTCGCGCCAGCCTCTACGCCCTGGCGACGCACCTCACAACCCCGCAGCGTGGCGATCGGCTCCGCCGTCTTTCGGAGCCGTCGGGATCGGCGGCGCGCCGGACGGCAGGGGAGCGTCCTTGTCCCTGAGGAAGGCAAGGATGTCGGCTGAGACCACCGGCCCTTGCCTGTCCCGCGTCAGCAGGTGGTAGCCCTTGGCATAGTAGGCGGTGCGCTGGTGCGGCTTCAGGGTGGAAGCGGCGCGGAAGGCCGCGTTCCTGGGGATGATCTGATCGTTGGCTCCGTAGAGGTAGAGCGTCGGCACGGGGACCTCGCCCACGCTGTCGGCGCCCGAGGCCATGACGCCGACCAGGCCGTAGAGGGTGTCCGAGCGCGCGCCCCAGATCATCAGCGGATCGCGGCCCATGGCGATCAGCTCCTCCCGATTGTCGGTGGGCGTGATCTTGGAGGTCAGCCAGCGGGGCGGCGTATAGACCTTCGACGCGGTGAAGTTCGCCGCCAGCCACAGCATGGTCTTGTTCGGCAGAGGCTGGTCGCGCCAGCCCCAGACGGCGGGGGCCATCAACACGAGCCGGTCGGCGGCGGGGGGCCGGTCGCTGGCGAAGGCCGCGGCGGCCACCGCCCCGCCCATGCTCTCGCCGGCCACGACGATTTGGGCGTTCGGATGCTTCGCCCGCGCAAGCGCCACGACCGTGCGGAGGTCCTCGATCATCAGCTCTTCGCCGGCCCAGATGCCGCGGCCGGGCGAGCGGCCGAAGCCGCGCTGGTCATAGGCGTAGGTGGTGACGCCGTTCTGCGCCCAATACGGCGCGGCCAGGTGGAAGGCGTTCGAGTAGTCGTTCATCCCGTGCAGGGCGACGATGACCGCCCAGGGCTCGCCCTGCGCCTCCCACTTCGAGAGCCCCAGCAGCGCACCATCGAAGCTCGCGATGACGTCGCCGCCGATGTAGGGGCCGCGATAGCCGGCCGGCGGCTGCGCCGGCGTCTGCAGCGCCATGGTCGAGCAGGCGCCGAGCAGCAGCAGCGAGACCAGGAGGGCGGCGAGACGCGTCATGGCCGCGAAACGCCTATTCGGCCTCGTCGGTGTCAGGCGCCTCGGCGGCCGGGACCTGGTCGCCTTCCAGCGGCAGACGCATCCGCCAGACGCCTTTGAACTTCTCGGGGTTCACCGGCTTGTTGTGGCGCAGGATCCGCAGGCGTCCGACGCGAGCCAGCCCCACGGCCACGGGCTTCACCTTGCCGAGCTCGCGGCGCCAGCCGGCCGGATCCACGGCCTTCGCCACGTCCTCGGGCGAGACCGACTTGCCGGGCTCCCGCTTGCCCAGCAGGTCGAAGATGGCGTGCTCGACTTCGAGACTCATCTACCCACCCCGCTTCATGGTTTCGCGCGCGATGATCACCTGCTGGATCTGGCTGGTGCCCTCGTAGATCCGGAAGATCCGCACGTCGCGGTAGAAGCGTTCGATGCCGTATTCGGTGATGTAGCCGGCGCCGCCGAAGATCTGCACGGCCTTGTCGGCCACACGCCCGACCATCTCGGAGGCGAAGTACTTGGCCGCCGCGCCTTCCATGGTGACATTCCGGCCGGCGTCGCGGCTGCGGGCGGTCTCGAGCGTGAGCGCCCGCGCGGCCAGCGCTTCCGTCTTGCAGTCGGCGATCATGCCCTGGACGAGCTGGAAGCCGGTCAGCGCCTGGCCGAACTGCTTGCGCTCGGAGGCATAGGCCACGCTGTCGGCGATCAGCCGCTCGGCGACGCCGACGCACAGCGCCGAGATGTGCAGCCGGCCCTTGTCGAGCACCTGCATGGCGACCTTGAAGCCCTCGCCCTCGGCGCCGATCAGGTTCTCGGCCGGCACCCGGACGTTGTCGAAGATCACGTCGCAGACGTGGGCGCCCTGCTGGCCCATCTTCTTCTCGGGCTTGCCGACGCTGAGGCCGGGCGTGTCGCGAGGGACCAGGAAGGCCGACACGCCGCCGGCGCCGGGCTTGGAGGCGTCGGTGCGCGCCATCACCGTGAAGAGGTGGGCCTTGTTGGCGTTGGTGATGTAGCGCTTGGCGCCGTTCAGCACGTAGTGGTCGCCGTCGCGGACCGCGCGGGTCTGGACGGCGGCGGAGTCCGAGCCGGCCTCAGGCTCGGTCAGGGCGAACGAGGTGATGATCTCGCCGGACGCGATGCCCGGCAGGTACTTCTGCTTCTGGTCCTCGGTGCCGAACATCACCAGCGCCTGGGAGCCGATGCCGACATTGGTGCCGAAGGTCGAGCGGAAGGCCGGGCTGGTGCGGCCCATCTCGATGACGACCAGGCACTCGTCTTCCATCGAGAGGCCGAGGCCGCCGTACTCCTCGGGGATCGAGAGGCCGAACAGGCCCAGGCCCTTCATCTCCTCGACGACGTCGTCAGGCATGGCGTCGTCTTCCGCCACCTGGGCCTCCAGCGGGCGCAGGCGTTCGGTGACGAACCGGCGGACGGTGTCGATGAGCTGGTCGCGGGTCTCGGCGTCGAGCGCCATCGGCAGGTCCCCTTCTTCTCTCGGTCTTGGTCTTATTGGCAGGCTTTGGTCGCGACCGCTTCCTTGAAGCGGCCGAGACCCACGGCGACGATCGGCGCGCGCCAGGTCTCGACATGGACGCTGCGCGGCCGCAGCGAACAGGACACCGGCGCGGGCGACGGGTTCAGCTTGTTGTCCTTGCCCAGGATCAGCGCCATCGCGCGGTAGTCGAGGGGCTTGTCCGTGGCGTTCCAGATCTTCAGCACGGTCGCGCGCTTCTCGGCCGAGCCGTCCAGGGCCGCGGCGATCTGGCCGTCCGGCGGCGCGGTGAAGGCCTCCGTCACGGTTCCCTCGGCCTGGGCCTCGGCGAGTTGACCCTTCTCCACCTTGAGCAGGACCGGCTGGCCGCGATCGTCGAGGCGGAACAGCGCACGCTGGCCCAGCACGATCTGCAGGGTCTCGCCGTCGACGAGGGTCTCGGGTTTGAACGTCAGCGGCTGAGCCGGCGCCTTCGCGGCGGGCGCCGCCTTGGCGGCCGGAGACTTCGGCGCCGTCGAGACGGGTTCGGCCTGGGCGGCGAGGGCGAGTACGAGGACGGCGGACAGCATGGGTACGCTCACTGAGGCCGCGGATATTTCGCGGGGTTGGTGCAGATGACCGCGTTCGTGTCGCGGAAGCGCACCTCATACAACTGCAGGCCCGCGGCGCCATCTCCGGGCCAGTCCTGATAGTCGGTCAGCAGCGGCAGCACGGTGCAGGCGCTGAGCGGCCGCATCTCGGGCTTGGCGGACAGGCCGTGGAGCGCCTGGGCCCGCAGGTCGAAGGCGTTGGCGACGCCGCTCTCGGTCTTGAGCCACAGTCGGCCTCGGTCCCGCCCGACGAGGAAGACGACGACGCCCTCGGGGGTCTCGTCGAAGCGCCCCTGCCCCGGCTTCGGCGGCAGGACCTCGGCTTCGGGCGCGGCCACGGCGGAGACCAGCTCGGGCCGGCCGTCCGGGCTGAACCGCACAGTGACGCGCTCGCCGGCCCACAGCCGAAGGGCTCCATCGGCGGTGACCTGCGAGCGGACCTCGGCCGCCGCAGGCGCGCCCTCGAGCGCTGCGAGCGCCGCCAGCAGGACGGCCGCCGCCCGCCTCATGCCGTGGCGAGCGCCAGCGCCGAGCCCTGGCCCACGCCGACGCACATGGTGGCCAGCGCGCGGTCGCCGCCGCGTTCCTTGAGCGCCCGGGCCGCGGTGAGCGCGAGGCGCGCCCCGGAGGCGCCCAGCGGGTGACCGATGGCGATGGCGCCGCCGTGCGGGTTCACGTGCTCGGCGTCGTCGGCCAGGCCCCACGAGCGTGTGCAGGCCAGCCCTTGCGCGGCAAAGGCCTCGTTCAGCTCGATGACGTCGAAGTCGCGGGCGGTGATCCCAAGCCGGCGGGTCAGCCGCTCGACCGCCGGGATCGGGCCCACGCCCATGATCCGCGGCGCGACGCCGCCGGACGCGCCGCCCTCGATGCGGGCCAGCGGCTCCAGGCCGTACTTCCGCACGGCCTCCTCCGAAGCCAGCACCAGGGCGGCCGCGCCATCGTTGACGCCCGAGGCGTTGCCGGCGGTGACGGTGCCGTCCGGCCGGACGATGGGCTTCAGCGACTGCAGCGCCTCCAGCGTGGTGTCGGGGCGCGGGTGCTCGTCCTGGGCGACGACGACGTCGCCCTTTCGGTCCTTGATGGTGATCGGCGCGATCTCGCCGTCGAAGAAGCCGCGGGCGCGGGCCGCGCCGACACGCTGCTGGCTGCGGAAGGCGAAGGCGTCCTGCGCCTCGCGCTCGATCTGGTAGTCGGTGGCCACGTTCTCGGCGGTCTCGGGCATGGAGTCGACGCCGTGGTCCTTCTGCATCTGCGGGTTCACGAACCGCCAGCCGATGGTGGTGTCGAAGATCTCGGCGCTGCGCGAGAAGGCGGCGTCGGCCTTGCCCATGACGAAGGGGGAGCGGGTCATGCTCTCGACGCCCCCGGTGATCACGAGGTCGGCCTCGCCCGTGGCGATCATCCGGGCGCCGGCGATAGTGGCGTCGAGGCCCGAGGCACAGAGGCGGTTGACGGTGATGCCGGGCGTCCGCTCGGGCAGACCCGCGAGCAGCAGGGCCATGCGGGCGACGTTGCGGTTGTCCTCGCCGGCCTGGTTCACGCAGCCGTAGATCACCTCGTCGACCGCTTCCCAGTCGAGGTTCGGCAGCCGCTCCATCAGCACCTTCAGCGGATGGGCCGCCAGGTCGTCGGCGCGGACCTTGGCCAGCGCCCCGCCGTAGCGGCCGATCGGCGAGCGGGCGCCCGTGCAGAGATAGACGGTCCGGCCTTGCATCTTGGCTCCTCGAGGGGCTTGTAAGCGGGCCGGCAAACTAGTGTTTGAAAGTTCGGTCTGCAAACGGTTCGCGGACCGGGTCTGGGAGGGGCGATGGACGGCGGCGATCAGGAGCACAACTACACCTCGCACCTGACCGAGGTCACCGAGGGCGAGTGGGCCGGGTGGTCGTACTATCCGGGCGGCGATCCCTACGAGGACCTCGCGGGGCCGTTCTACTTCCAGGACCGGCTCGAGGGCCGCGTCTGCGCGTTCCGGGCCGAGCGGCGGCACATGAACGGCGGCATGTTCCTGCACGGCGGGTGCATGATGACCTTCGCCGACTTCTGCCTGTTCGTGATCGGCCGCGAGGCGCTGGAGAACAGCATGGCGGTGACCGCCACGTTCAACGGCGAGTTCGTGGGCTCGGCCGGCGTCGGCGACCTGATCGAGTGCACCGGCGAGGTGGTGAAGGCGGGGCGCAGCATGATCTTCCTGCGCGGCCTGATCGTGAACGCCAGCCGCGGCGGCGAGCCGATGATGAGCTTCTCGTCGGTCTTGAAGAAGGTCGGCAAACGCCCGAGCTAAGCCTGGCCATGAGCCTTTCGCCGCTGACCCCCGCCGATATCCCCGAGGTGATGCGCCTCGAGCGCCTGCCCGGCTACGACGCCTTCATCGGCCGGTTCGAGGCGGACGAGCATGCGGCGCAGTTCGCCTCCGCCAATGCGCGGTACTTCGGGCTGCGCGAGGGCGACGGGCTGGCGGGGTTCGTCATCCTGCAGGAATTCAATGCGCCTACCATCCTGCTGCGGCGGATCGCGGTCGCAGAGCCCGGCGGCGGGCGGGGCGCCGCGCTGCTACGCGCGATCATGGACTGGGTGTTCGAGAACACGCCGGCCCGAGCGCTGAAGCTGGACGTGGCGCTGGGCAATCCGCGGGCCAAGCACGTCTACGCGCGCGAAGGCTTCGAACAGTACGACGTCGACGACGTGCACTATTTCATGCGCATCGCGCGCGAGCGTTGGGCGGCGGCTCGCAGGCGCTGAGCGTCAGGCAGCCTTCTGCGGCATCCCGGCGGCGGCGGCGGGACGGGCCTTCATGGCGGCATGCCAGCGCAACACGTTCGTGAGGTCCTCGGGCGGCTGCAGCTTGATCATCCGGCCGAAGTCGACGCCCACGAAGGCCACGATGTCGGCGATGGTCAGGCGATCGGCGGCGAGCCACTCGGACTCCTTGAGCTGGCGGTCCAGGACCTTCAGCGCCTTCAGGCCGGCCTTGAGGTTGTAGTCGCCGACCTCGGGGTTCTGGGCCTCCAGCTTGCCCATCATCGGATGCGTGTGGCGCACCCCCAGCATCAGCGGGGTGGCGACCAGCATTTCGGCCCGACGCGTCCACATCTCGATGACCGCGGTCTCTTCGGGCGTGCGCCCGAAGAGATTGGGCTCGGGATACTTGCTTTCGAGGTAGCGGCAGATCGCGATGGACTCGGTGATGCAGGTCCCGTCATCCATCTCCAGCATCGGCACGTTCGGCAGGCCCGCCTTACGCAAATAGCCGACCTGCTTGTGGGTGCCTTCCATCAGGTTGAGGGTCTCGACCTCGATATCCTCGATCCCCTTCTCGGCCATGAACCAGCGGACGCGGCGGGGGTTGGGCGCGAGCGGCGTGTCGTAGAGCTTCATGGCGGTCCTCCCAGGCGCGATGAGCCCAAAAGTGTACGCCCGGTCACTTTCCGGTCAAGCTCGGAGTCCGCAAACCGCGAGGGTCAGCCGAACAGGCTGGTCGGCAGGAGGCCCACGATGGCCGCCGTCAGGCAGGTGGCGAGGAAGCCGGCGAACATAGCCTTCCAGACCATGCCGACCACCTCGTTCCGCCGCTCGGGCACCAGCACCGAGTAGCCCGCCAGGTTGATCCCGACGGAGGCCACGTTCGCGAAGCCGCACAGCGCATAGGTCATCAGCACGCGCGAGCGCTCGTCCATGGCCTCGAGCGGAATGCCGCCCATGCGGATGAAGGCGGTGAATTCGGTCAGCACCAGCTTCACGCCGAGCAGGGAGCCCGCGGTGGGGGCGTCGTGCCAGGGCACGCCGATCGCCCAGGCCAGCGGCGCGAAGACGAAGCCAAGGATCCGCTCGACCGAGATCGGCGCGCCGCCGACGTCGGGCAGGCCGCCGAGGATGAGGTTCACCATGGCGATCAGCGCCACGAAGACGATCAACGTCGCGCCAACGTTGAGCACGATCTGCAGGCCGTCGGTGGTGCCCTTGATCAGGGCGTCGATGGAACTCTCGTAGCGCTTGGAGGCGGCGGGGTCGTAGGCCTGGGCCTGTTCCACATCGGGGTCGCGCGGCACGATGATCCGGGCCAGCAGCACGCCCGCGGGCGCCGAAACGATCGATGCGGTCAGCACGTGGGCGGCGGCGTTCGGCAGCACGTCCTTCAGGATCGTGGCGTAGGCCACCATGGTCGAGCCCGAGACGCAGGCCATGCCGACGGCGATCAGCATGAACAGCTCCGACCGCGAAAGGCCGGCCAGGTAGCTGCGGATGAAGATGGGCCCCTCGACCTGACCCATGAAGACGGTGGCGGCGGTCGCGAGCGCCGGCGGGCCGCGCAAGCCCATGGTGCGCTCGAAGACAACGCCGAAGGCGCGCGTCACCCAGACCAGGATGCGCCAGTGCCACAGCAGGGCCGCCAGCGCGCAGACCACCAGGATCACCGGCAGCACGCGGAAGGCGAAGACGAACATCGAGCCCGGGTCGGTCAGCGGATAGGGCTGGTTCGGCGTGCCGGCCAGGAAGCCGAACACGAAGGCGACGCCGGCCTGGGTGGAGTTCGCGAGACCGTCCACGGCATGGCCCACGCCCTGCAGCGCGACGCGCAGAGCCGGCAGCCCGAACAGCGCCAGCACCAGGACGCCCTGCACGAGGATCGCGCCGATCGCCAGCTTCCAAGGGAACCTGCGCCGGTTCTCCGAGATGGCCCAGCAGAGCCCCAGGACCAGCGCGACACCGACCAGGCTCTGGGCGTTCGCGAGACTGAACATGCATCCCCCGATGCGGCGCCCGAGCGCGGATCAGTCCGAGTCAGGCCGTAAAGGGCGATACAGGCGCCATAAGCTCCGCCAGTGCAAGCGGGGGGCGGGGGCGAGGCCTCAGTGGGCGTCGAGCAGGCGGCCGTTCAGCCGCTGGAGCACGCCCCGAAGGTCGGAGATCTCATCCGGCGTGAGCGGAATGCGGCGGCCCACCTCACGACGCACCCGGGCTACGTCGCCCCGCAGCTCGCGGCCCCTCTCGGTGAGGTCCACCCACACGCGCCGCTCGTCCGTGGTGTCGCGCGAGCGCCGGAGCAGGCCGTCGGCCTCCATGCGCTTGACCAGCGGCGTGATGGCGCCTGTGTCCATGCAGAGCGCCCGACGCAGGTCCCCCATCGTGCAGCGGGGGCCTTCCCACAGCACGAGCAGCACGAGGTACTGCGGGTGGGTGAGGTTCAGAGGCTTGAGCAACTCGCGATAGACGCGCGTGATCTGGCTGTCGGCGATCTGCAGGGCCAGGCAGAGCTGCCGATCCACCTGAAGGTCGGCATAGGCCTCGTCCGTCAGCGGCTCGTCCGCCACGGCGTCATTCGATCTCTGCACAGACGACACGTCCAAACCCCCCGGTTCTCCGCGACTACAACCCAGGCACGTGAACAGTGGGTTAATCGCAATCTATACGCTAACCTACGATTATATCGACCTCGATAAGTCTTTCCTTAAGCTAACTGCGACATATCGCCCCCAACGGCGGCCACAGAGCCGCGAGCAGTGATGTGCGGGATCCGATGTTCAAGCTTAAGACCGAGCGCCGGAAGGCGCATGAGGACTACGTCGCCGAACTGGAAGCCAAGGTCGCCGCCATCATGCGGTCGCAGGCGGTGATCGAGTTCGACCTGGAGGGCCGCATCCTGGCCGCCAACGAGAACTTCCTGAACACCCTGGGCTACACGGCGGACGAGGTGGTGGGGCGGCGCCACAGCCTGTTCGTCGATGCTGAGTACGGTGCGAGCGAAGCCTACCGGGACTTCTGGAAGCGGCTCGGCCGCGGCGAATTCTTCGGCGACAAGTACCGGCGGCTGGCCAAGGGCGGCCGGGAGGTCTGGATCCAGGCCACCTACAACCCGATGCTCGACCCGGACGGGAAGCCCTACAAGGTCATCAAGTTCGCCAGCGACATCACCGCGGTGGAGCATGAACGGGCCGCCAACGAGGCCGAGCGGCGGACGGCGGCCGAGACCCAGGCGCGGGCCATGCGGCGGCTGGGCGAAGGGCTGACCGCCCTTGCGGCCGGCGACCTGCGGGCGCGCATCGACGGCGACTTCCCGGCCGAGTACGCGGCGATCCAGTCGGACTTCAATGCCGCGATGCATCAGTTGGCGGAGGTGATGAGTGTGATCATCGACACCGCCGACCGGGTCGGCTCGGCCACCGGCGAGATCGGCCAGGCCGCCGACGACCTGTCCCGCCGCACCGAGCAGCAGGCCGCCTCGCTGGAGGAGACCGCCGCGGCGCTGGACGAGATCACCGCCACGGTGCGAACGACGGCCGACGGCGCCACTCAGGCCCGCAGCGTCGTCGCCGCCGCCAAGGGCGATGCGGAACGGTCCGGCGAAGTGGTGCGCAACGCGGTGGCCGCCATGGGCGAGATCGAGGCCTCGGCCAAGCAGATCAGCCAGATCATCGGGGTGATCGACGAGATCGCCTTCCAGACCAACCTGCTGGCGCTGAACGCCGGCGTCGAAGCGGCCCGCGCTGGCGACGCCGGCAAAGGCTTCGCGGTCGTGGCCTCGGAAGTCCGGGCGCTGGCCCAGCGCTCGGCCGATGCGGCCAAGGAGATCAAGACCCTGATCTCGGCCTCGACGCAGCAGGTCGGCCAGGGCGTGACGCTCGTGGGCGAGACCGGCCAGGCGCTGCAGCGGATCGCGGCTCAGGTCGCCGACATCAATGCGGTGGTCAGCGAGATCGCCGCCTCGGCGGCCGAGCAGGCGACCGGCCTCCAGGAGGTCAACACCGCCGTCAACCAGATGGACCAGGTGACCCAGCAGAACGCGGCGATGGTCGAGCAGACCACCGCCGCCAGTCACTCGCTGCGCCAGGAAGCCGGTCAGCTGGCCGAGCTGATCGGCCGGTTCCGGGTCGACCGGATGGGCGACAACGTCCTACCGCTGCGCCGCGCGAGCTAGAGGTTGACCATCGAGAGGCCCCGCTCGTCGTAGCGGGCGCCCTCGACGGCGGTCTCCGGCACGGCGGCCTCGATGGCGGCGAGGTCGTCGGCCGTCAGCTCAATGCCGACCGCGCCCACGTTCTCCTCGACCCGCGTGGCCTTGGTCGTGCCGGGGATCGGCACGATGTCAGGCGCGCGGGACAGCAGCCAGGCGAGCGCGAGCTGGGCCGGCGTGCGGCCCTTCTCGCGGGCGAGGCCCGTAAGGGTGTCGACCAGCGACAGGTTCTTCTCCAGCGCGCCGTCGCGGAAGCGGGGCATGAAGCGCCGGAAGTCGTTGTCGGCCAGGGCCTCCTTGCCCTGGACGGCGCCGGCGAGGAAGCCGCGGCCCAAAGGGCTGTAGGGCACGAAGCCGATGCCGAGCTCGCGGGTCACCGGCAGCACGGTCTTTTCCGGGTCCCGGGTCCACAGCGAGTATTCGGACTGCAGCGCGCTGACCGGATGGACGGCGTGCGCCCGACGGATGGTCTCAGGGCCGGCTTCGGAAAGGCCGAAGTAGCGGACCTTGCCCGCCTTCACGAGGTCGCCGACCGCGCCGGCCACGTCCTCGATCGGCACGTTCGGGTCCACCCGGTGCTGGTAGAAGAGGTCGATCACCTCGACGCCCAGCCGCTGCAGCGAGGCGTCGGCGACGGCGCGAATGTTGTCGGGGCGGCTGTTCGTCCCGCTGGGCCGGCCGGCGGCGCGGGCGGCCTCGAGGTCGAAGCCGAACTTGGTGGCGATCTGCACGCGGCTGCGCGCGTCGCCCAGCGCCTGGGACAGCAGAACCTCGTTGGTCGTCATGCCGTAGATCTCGGCGGTGTCGAAGAAGGTGATGCCGAGGTCCAGCGCGCGGCGGACGACCTCGGTCGCCTGCCCTTCGTCGAGCGGGGCGTTGTAGACCCCCGACAGGCCCATGCAGCCGAAGCCGATGGCCGAGACTTCGAGACCTTGGGTACCGAGCTTGCGCGTCTGCATGGGGGGAGACCCTTCGCGATGTGGGACAGCGGCCGGCGCCGCTTCTTGGAATCTGGGGCGGAGGTCCCCGCCCGGCAATGCCTGTGGCCGCATTACGAAGGTTTAATCGGCCCATCCGCATCCACCGCGAGTTGCAGCGGCCTCTTTCCGGGTGAAGCGCGATCTCTTCGCGCCGAGCTTGGGAAGGGCGTCCACGCCATGTCGCTGGCCTTGGCCACACTGATCTACGAGTGGCGGCGCTACACCGCCGCAGTGGTGGCGCTCGCGTTCTCGGGCCTGCTGATCCTGGCACAGGTCGGGATGTTCGTCGGCATCGTGAAGGGCGTGACCGCAACGCTGGAACGCAGCCGCGCCGACGTGATGATCCTGCCGGCCAAAATGGAGAGCCTGATCAACTCCGGCGGCGGCACCCTGCCCGCCCGCCTGCAGCCGCAGATGTACCTGCATCCTGAGGTCACCGAGGTCGCCGCCTGGGACATCGAGGGCGGCCGCTGGGTGAACCAGCCGAAGGACGGCGAGAAGGCGGTCACCACCTACGTCGACGTCAACATGGTCGACACCCGACCGGGCGCGGTGACCCTGCCCACCGACTATTCCGAGGCCACGCGCCTGGCGCTCATGGAGCCCTACGCCGTGGCCATCGACCGCAGCCAGCTGAAGCGCCTCGGCGTGAAGCTGGGCGACAGCGCCTCGCTGAACGGCAAGACGGTGCGCCTTCGCGCCGTCCTCGACGGCTATCCCAACATCAACAACGCCGCGGTGGTCGCCTCGCGCGACACCATCCGCCTGCTGGGCTTCAACCGAGACCAGTCGAAGACCGGGCCGCTGATGGTGCGCATCAAGGATCCGGCCCGCGCGGCCGTCGTGCGCGACCAGCTCAACGCCACCTCCAAAGGCGCGTATCGGGCCTGGACCCGCGAGGAGCTGCGGGCCGCCAACGAAGGCGCGCTGATGAGCGAGCAGATCATCGGGATCTTCATCGGCTTCTCGGTCTTCCTGGGTTTCCTGATCGGGGTCGGCATCACGTCCCAGACCCTGCGCGGCGCGATCCTGTCGTCGATCAAGGAGTTCGCGAGCCTGCGGGCGCTGGGCGTCTCGATGGGCTCGCTCCGGATGATCGTCATGGAGCTGTCGGTGTGGGTCGGCATCGTCGGCCTGTTCGCCACCGGCCTCTTCACCTTCGGCGTCTTCCTGCTGGCCAAGAACGGCGGCCTGCCGATGGGCTTCCCGATGCCCTGGGTGATCGGCGTCTCGACCCTGCTGCTCGTCATCTCGGGCGCGTCCGGCCTGCTGGCCCTGGGTGTCCTGAAGAAGAGCCAACCTGCGGACCTGCTGCGATGAGCACGAACAAGACCGCCATCGAGGCGCACGGCGTCTACAAGCGCTTCAAGACCGGCCGCACGCACATCGAGGTGCTGAAGCGGGTCGACTTCGACGCCCGCCATGGCGAGGTGACGATGGTCATGGGCCCCTCGGGTTCCGGCAAGTCGACGCTGGTCGCCTCGCTGTCGGGCCTGCTGAAGCCCGATGAGGGCACGGTACGGGCCCTCGACACCAACCTCTGGGACCTGCGCTCCGGCAAGCTCGACCGGTTCCGGCTCGACCACTGCGGCTTCATCTTCCAGGGCTTCAACCTGTTCTCGGCGCTGACCGCCCTGCAGCAGGTCGAGATCATCCTCAAGTACCAGGGCCACGCGAAGACCGTCGCCCGCGACAAGGCCGCCCTGGCGCTGGAGGAAGTGGGCCTGGGCAAGCGCCTGAACTCGCGTCCCTCCGAGATGTCGGGCGGCGAGAAGCAGCGCGTCGCCATCGCCCGAGCGCTGGCCAAGGACCCGCGCCTGGTGTTCGCCGACGAGCCCACCTCGGCGCTGGACGGCGAGAACGGCCAGATCGTCATCAAGCTGCTTCAGCGAGCGGCCAAGCAGCACGGCGCCGCCGTGATCTGCGTGACCCACGACCCGCGCCTGGAAGCCTACGCCGACCGCATCATCCACCTGGAGGACGGCAACGTCCTGGAGGACCGCCTGGCCGTCGCGCCGGCCGCCGCTCCCGCCGCCGCCCACCGCCCTGAACCCGAGCTCGTTGGAGCCTAGAGGACCATGCCCGCCATCTTCCGCAATCGCTTCGTCTGGATCGCCATCCTCGTCCTCGTGCTGGGCGGCGGCGGCTTCGTCTTCATGCAGGGGCAAGCCAAGGCCAAGAAGGAGGCCGAGGCCAAGGCCGCCGCCGAGGTGAAGCCCAGCCCCTACGCCGCCGTGGCCAACGGCAAGGCCGACGTCGAAGGCGGCATCATCCAGGTGGCGGCCCGCCGCGCTGGCGTCGTCCGCGACGTGCTGGCCCAGGAGGGCGACGACGTGGTGAAGGGCCAGATCCTCGCCCGCCTCGAGGACGACGAGCCGCGCCTGCAGTCCGAGCGCGCGTCGGCCGAGGTGCGCCAGGCCCGCGCCGCGTTGGCCCTGCTGGAGGTCCAGCTGTCGTCGGCCCAGCGCGAGGAACGGCGAATGCAGGGCCTCGCCCCCTCCAACTTCGTCGCCGCCCAGAAGCTGGACCAGGCCCGCGACGGCGTCCGCGAGGCCCAGGCCAAGATCCTGGCGGCCCAGGCCGTGGTCGCCACGGCCGAGGCGCGGCTGAACGAGGCCCGGTATGACCAGGAGCTCAGCATCATCCGCGCGCCGGCCGATGGCCGCATCGTCCGCCGCTACGCCAACCCCGGCGCCGGCGCCTCGACGCTGAACGTCTCCAACATGTTCGACCTGGAGCCCCGGGCCGGCCGCATCGTCCGCGCCGAGATCGCCGAGGGCGCCCTGCCCTTCGTGGCGGTCGGCCAGAGCGTGACCATGTCCCCAGAGAGCGACCCGACCAAGACCTTCAACGGCCGCGTGCTGCGTCGGGCCGCGGTCTTCGGCGCTCGCAAGCTGCAGTCCGACGACCCGAACGAGCGCACCGACGACCGCGTGGTCGAGGTGGTGGTCGACAGTTCGGGCGCCCCGTTCCTGATCGGCCAGCGCGTGCTGGTGAAGTTCGTGCGCCAGCAGCAGGCGCAAACCCTGACGGCGCCGCAGGGCTAGGGTTTCCTCCCTGGTCCTGAGCGTCGGCCTCCCCCGTCTCGTCCTGGTGGCGGGGGAGGCCCCCTTTTCACCACAGAGACCCTCCCTCACGTCAGCTTGACGCCCTCTTCGCCGCACCGCACAACGCGCGGCGAAATTCCGAACACCTGTTCAAGAGGGAACTCGCAAATGGCGGACATCCGCTTCGACGGCAAAGTGGCCATCGTCACCGGCGCAGGCGGGGGCCTCGGCCGCCAGCACGCCCTTGAGCTCGCCCGCCGCGGCGCGAAGGTCGTGGTCAACGACCTGGGCGGTTCGATGGACGGCTCGGGCGGCGGCTCTGACGCGGCCAACAAGGTCGTCGAAGAGATCAAGGCGCTGGGCGGCGAGGCGATCGCCAACGGCAGCTCGGTGACCGACGACGCCGGCGTCGCCCGGATGGTCAAGGACGCCATGGACGCCTGGGGCCGGATCGACATCCTGGTCGCCAACGCCGGCATCCTGCGCGACAAGACCTTCGCCAAGATGGAAATTCCCGACTTCGAGGTCGTGGTCGACGTCCACCTGCTGGGCACCGTGAAGCCGGCCAAGGCGGTCTGGGAGATCATGCGCACCCAGAACTACGGCCGCATCGTCGTCACCACCTCGTCGACGGGCCTGTACGGCAACTTCGGGCAATCGAACTACGGCGCGGCCAAGCTGGGCCTGGTGGGCTTCATGAACACGCTGAAGCTCGAGGGCCAGAAGAACAACATCCACGTCAACGCCATCAGCCCGGTGGCCGCGACCCGCATGACCGAGAACCTGATGCCGCCCCAGGTGCTGGAGCAGCTGAAGCCCGAGTTCGTGACGCCGGGCGTGGTGTTCCTGTGCTCGGAAGAGGCCCCCACCGGCACGGTCCTGACCGCCGGCGCCGGCGCCTTCGCCGTGGCGCGGATCGTCGAGACCGAGGGTGTGTACCTGGGCGGCAGCGCGACCGTCGAGCAGGTGCGCGACAACTTCGCCAAGATCGCCGACGCCGAAGGCCAGCAGGCCTACATGAACGGCGGCGAGCAGACCGCGAAGTTCTTCCGCAAGATGCAGGGCGGCTGAGCCGCCTGACATCCAAGACGTGATGGAAGCCCTTCTCGGCGACGAGGAGGGCTTCTTTCATTTCGGCCACATCCGCGCCCGTTTCCCAGCCGTAACCTCTTTGAGCTTGCGCCGGTCGAGGTGATCGCGCGTAACTTTACGGGGACGCCCGGCAGAGGCGTGATCGCGCGGAGGGTTCGGGTGACGAAGGCGAAGTCTGGAACTCCGGCCGGCCACCTCAATCCGCTTACCGTGCTGGCCTTCGCCAGCGCCAGCATCCCGATCCAGGCGCTGGTCCTGGCCATCGCCGTGCACCTGCCGCGCTATTTCGCGACCCACGTGGGCCTATCACTGGCCGTGGTCGGAACGGCCTTCGCCATGGTCCGGCTGATCGACATTCCGATCGACGTCGGCATCGGCATGGCCATGGACCGTACCCGGAGCCGCTTCGGCCGCTACCGGGTCTGGCTGGCGCTGGGCGTGCCGGTGATGATGTTCGGCCTGTGGATGCTGCTGCAGGCCGGCCCCTCGACGACGCAGTTGGCGCTCTCGGGCATGCTGCTGTTCACCTACATCGGCTACTCGATGGTCTACCTCTCGCACCTCGCCTGGGGCGGCGTGCTGGGGCCGACCTACGCGCAGCGCAACCGTGTGTTCGGCGCAGTCATCGGGCTGGGCGTCGCCGGCGCCGTGGCGGTCCTGGTGATCCCGATCCTGATGCAACAGCAGGGGGCCTCGGACAGCGACGGCGTTCGGGCCATGGTGTGGTTCATCATCGCCGCCCTGCCGGTGACGGCGTTGCTTGTGCTGGCCACGACGCGCGAGCCGATCACGGTGGAGACCGGGAAGAGCTTCGCCTTCCGCGACTACCTGACCCTGCTCAAGCACGGCAACGTGCTGCGCCTGCTGGCGGCCGACTTTGCGGCCACGGCCGCGCCCGGCTGGATGGCGGCGCTCTACCTCTTCTACTTCCAGGACAGTCGCGGTTTCGGCGTGGTCCAGGCCAATCTGCTGCTGATGATCTATGTCGCCGCCGGCTTCGCGGGCGCGCCGTTCGTGGCCTGGCTGGGCAATCGGATCGGTAAGCACCGGGCGCTGATGGTCACCACCACCGTCTACTCCCTCGGCCTGATTGTCGTGCCGTTCCTGCCGGCCGGGAACTTTGCGGCCTTCGCGCCGGGGATGTTCATTGTCGGCGCCATGGCCTCGGGCTTCCTGGTGATGATCCGCGCGCTGACCGGCGACATCGCCGACGAGCTGAGGCTGATGAACGGCCGCGAATGGATGGGGCTGATGTACGCCGTCACGGTCGGCACCACGAAGATCGCGTCGGGACTGTCGGCGCTCACCTTCGTGCTGCTGGCGGCGCTGGGCTACCAGGCCGAAGCCGGCGCCGTGAATTCGCCCGAGGCGATCCGCACGCTGGAGCTGGTCTACATCGTAGGCCCGATTGTGCTGTCGATGGCCGCCGGCTTCAGCTTCGTCGGCTATAAGCTGACGCCCGAGCGGCACGCCGAGATCCGTCGGGAGCTGGACGCACGCGACGCGGCCTACGCCGAGGCGCCAGCCCTGGGCACGCTGACCGGCGACGACATGGTGCTGCCGCCAGCGATCGGATCGGACAAGGACCGCCCGCCGGGCCCCCTTCACTGACCTCAGGGACGAAGCTTCTCGGCCATCTGCAGGAACGCCCAGGCCGCGGGCGTATCGGGCGTGGTCGCCACCAGCGGCCGGCCTTCGTCGCCGCCTTGGCGCAGCGCGACCTCGATCGGGATCTGGGCCAGCAGCGGCACGCCCAGGCGCCGAGCCTCCTCCGCCCCCCCGCCTTCGCCGAAGATGGCCGTGCGCGAGCCGTCGGGCCCCTCGAACCAGGCCATGTTCTCGACGACGCCCAGGATCGGCGCGCCGGTCTTCTCGAACATCGCCGCGGCGCGGCGGGCGTCGATCAGGGCGATCTCCTGCGGAGTCGAGACGATGACCACGCCGTCCAGCTTCAGCTTCTGAACGAGGGTGAGCTGGATGTCGCCGGTGCCCGGCGGCAGGTCCACGACGAGGACGTCCAGCGGCTCGGCCGCGCTGCCCCAGTTGGAGTTCATCAGGCTGCGCAGCGCCGACGAGGCCATCGGTCCGCGCCAGATGCTGGCCTGCCCCGGCTCGACGATGAAGCCGATAGACATGACCTTCACGCCCCAGGCCTCGACCGGGTTCAACCGCTTCTCGGCGTCGAAGGTGGGCTCTCCATCGGCCCCCAGCATGTGCGGGGCCGACGGGCCGTAGATGTCGGCGTCCAGCAGGCCGACCCGCAGGCCGATCCTGGCGAAGGCGGCGGCCAGATTCACCGAGACGGTCGACTTGCCCACCCCGCCCTTGCCGCTGGCGACCGCGATCACCTTGCGGACATGCGGCGGGCGTTCGGCCTCGGCCATCGGCTGGAGGCGAGCCTGCGGATCGTCGCTGATCCGGGCGCGTCTGCCGCCGCCAGTGCTGGGCGTGGTCTTGAGCTGCGGGGCGGCGGTCTCGGCGGTGAGCACCACCTGGGCGGTCTCGACGCCCGCCACGCCCGCCAGCGCGCGCTCGGCCGCGTCGCGGGTCGCGCGGTACAGCTCGATGTCCTGCGGCGGGACCTCCAGCATGAAGGCCGCACGGCTGCCGCGGATGACGAGGCCGCGCACGAGGCCGGCGCTCGCCAGCCCCCGGCCGGACTTCGGGTCCGTCACCGCGTCCAGCGCCTGGAGGACCACCGCTCGGTCCGGGCCTGCCGGTTGGATCATGCCGCTTTGACTTGCCTTGCAAAGGAAGGGGTCTCATATCCGGCTGACAGCGCCGGTTTACAAGCCCGCCCGGTTTACAAGGCCGCGGGGGGCTATAAGCAGAAGACCCGCGATAGCCCCGACAACAACCGAGTAAAACCCGGCTGATGCCCTGGAACGACAACGCCAATCCCGGCCCGTGGGGCTCGCCCCCGTCCGGTGACGGCGACCGCAACAATCCCCCGCCCAAGCGGCCCCGCAACAACGGCGGCGGCGGCGGTCGCGGACCCGGCGGTCCCGACTTCAACGCCGGCTTCGACCAGCTCGGCCGCCGGATGCGCGAGACGTTCGGCGGCGGTCCCGGCGGTGTGCGCCCCGGCGCGATCGCGGCCATCGCGGGCGCAGCGGTGGCGCTATGGGCCGTATCCGGCTTCTACGTCGTGGATCCCAACGAAGAGGCGGTGGTCACGACGTTCGGCGCCTATTCGCGGAATGAGGGGCCGGGCCTCAACTATCACCTGCCCGCGCCCATCGAGGCCGTGCAGAAGATCCCCGTGACCAGCCTGCAACGGCTGGACGTGGGCGGCGCCCAGCCCGGAGCCGTGCCGGAAGAGAGCCTTATGCTCACCGGCGACGAGAACATCATCGACCTGACCTTCAGCGTCACCTGGCGTGTCTCGGACGCCGACCGCTTCGTGTTCACGATCCGCGACCCCGAAGGCTCGGTGAAGGCGATCGCCGAAGCCGCCATGCGCGAGGTTGTCGGCCGCTCCGCGTTCGACGAGGTGACGCGCAACCGCGGCCAGATCCAACTGCAGGCCGCCGAGCTGATGCAGCGGACGCTGGATGCCTGGGGCGCGGGCGTGCGGGTGGACGAGGTTCAGATCCGTTCCGCCCAGCCGCCGACCGAGGTACAGGCCGCCTTCCGGGATGTGAACAACGCCGAGCAGGACAAGGTGTCCAAGGTCAACGAGGCGAACACCTACCGCAACCGCGTCGTGAACGAGGCCCAGGGCGATGCCTCGCGCATCACCCAGTCGGCGCAGGCCTATCGCGAACAGGCCGTGCGTGAAGCCACCGGCGACGCCTCGCGCTTCAACGCCATCCTCAATGAGGCTCGCCGGGCGCCCGGCGCCACGCGCGACCGCATCTACATCGAGACCATGCAACGGGTGCTGCAACGCTCCAACAAGGTGATCATCGACGGCCAGGGTGCGACCGCGCCGATCATCCTGCCACCTGAGGTCTTCCGGCCACGCGGCCAGGCGCAGGGCGCCTCCGCGCCGGATGTCTCCATGCAATCCCAGGGCGGGAGGGCCGCCCAATGAGCCGCCGCCTCTGGACGTATCTGATCGTGGGCGTGGGCGCCCTGGTGCTCCTGGCGAACACCCTCTTCGTGGTGGACCAGCGCGAACAGGCGCTGGTGCTTCAGCTGGGCGACCCCGTCCGCGTGATCAACGCGCCGGGCCGTCCTGGCGCGGGCCTCAACGCCAAGATCCCGTTCTGGGAGAACGTGATCAAGTTCGATCGCCGCAACCTCGCGCTGGAAAGCCAGCAGGAGGAGATCATCACGGCCGACCGGCAGCGGCTCGTAGTGGACGCCTTCGTGCGCTACCGCATCTCCGAGCCGCTCGACTTCTACCGGACGCTGCGCGACGAACGCACCGCGTCGGACCGGATCGAACGGCTGGTCGACTCGTCCCTGCGGCAGGTGTTGGGATCGGCCACCCAGACCCAGATCATCTCCGCCCAACGCGGCGAGCTGATGCGCCGGACTCGGAACGACGTGGCCCGCCGGGCGCAGGCCTCGCGCCTGGGCATCCAGGTGATCGACGTGCGCATTCGCCGGGCGGACTATCCGCAGACGAACCAGGAAGCCGTCTTCCGCCGCATGCAGACCTCGATGCAGCAGGACGCCGCGCGCATCCGCGCCGAGGGCGAGCAACAGAAGCGCGAGATCATGGCCCAGGCCGACGCCGAGGTGACCGTCACCCTGGCCCAGGCGCAGGAACAGGGCGAGACGGTCCGCGGTCAGGGCGACGCCGAACGCACCCGCATCTTCGCCCAGAGCTTCGGACGCGATCCGTCGTTCGCGGCGTTCTGGCGCTCGATGCAGGCGTACGAGGCGAGCCTCGGCCAGGGCGACACCACCATGGTGCTCTCTCCGGACAGCGCGTTCTTCCGCTACTTCGAACGCGGGCCTTCCGGCGCCGCCGCCAGCCGTCGCTGACACAACCCGTTTTCGGGTGCTGATCCCGACTTCGGGAGCGGCTTGACTCCGCATTTCACAGATGTAATCTGCATGTAGATTACATCTGTAATCACGGAGGCTGCCGTGCTGATGCGTTCCCTCATCGCCGCCCTTGCGATGCTGACCTTCGCAGGCCCGGCCGCCGGCGAGCCCCGCCGCACCGTCGTGATGATGCGCGTGCCGGTCGGCAGCCTCGACCTCTCCACCGCCCAGGGCGCGCGCGCCATGCTCCACCGGCTCAACGCCGCGGCCCGCGAACTCTGCGCCCCCACCCTCAGCCCGCTGCTGCCTCGGGAGCCGGCCGAGGCCTGGCGCTGCCGGCGGGTCGCCGTCGGCCAGGCGGTGGAGAGACTGAACACCCGCGAGCTCCGCCTCGCCTATGCCGAGCTGCTTACCGCAGAGCCGGCCGCGACGCCCTAAGCCCGCGGCCGATCATGACTGGCCCCTCTCCGGTTCGCCGGAGAGGGGCGCCTTTTAAGGCGTCCAGCGGGCCGCTGCGCACCCGGGCCTCGGGCGCGAGCGCCATCCAGACCTCCTCCAGCGCCACACGGAAGCGGGCATAGGACCATTGGCGCGCGGTCTCCCGCCCCGCCTCGACCCGCGCGGCCAAGGCCGGCCCGCCCACCCGGACGACGTCGGCGGCCCGGGCCAGGGCGTCGGCGGCCGCCACGCAGTCGTCGTCGGGCGCCCAGAAGCCGTTCTCGGGCGTCGCGAACTCCGCTCCGCCCACGCCAAGGAAGCCGGCGCAGACGCACCCGCTGGCCATCGCCTCAAGGGTCGTGATGCCCACCGACTCCAGCCGCGACAGCGCCAGGTGCAGGCGACTGACGCCAAACACACGGGCGACCTCGTCTTCAGGTGCGTCACGCAGCACGCCCCATCGCAGGTCGGCGTGGACCGGATGCAGGCGGCGGAACAGGTTGTGGATCATCTTCACCTCCCGCTCGCGCTTGCGCGGGGTGCAGGAGACCGCGTCCACCTTCCGCTCCGAAGGTCTGAAGACCCGCTCGTCGGCGAAGCACGGGACGACCTCGATCCGGGCCTTTGGATACAGCCGCCGCAGGGTGGCGGCCGCGCCGGGCGCAACCGTGATGAGGGGCGGCAGCGCATCAGGCGGATAGGCGTCCAACCGGGCGATCGGCCCTTCCGCGAAATGCAACGGGTTCTGATCGAAGATGACGCTCCGTTCCGGCGTCAGCCGGCCGAGCTCGAGCGCCTCTTCCGCGTCGTTGGGGATGACCACGACGTCGCCGGGGTCTGGGCGTATCGCCGGGAGGATCGGCGCCCGATGCGAAAGGCGCGGCGGCGCCCCGCCGACACCCAGCATCACCGCCGCGTCGAAACCGAGGTCGCGGAGCGTCTCCACATGCCGGACGACCATCTTCTGGCCGCCCGTCAGGCCGCCGGTCGAGAACAGCAGATACAGGATACGCGACACGGCGGGCGCTCAGGCCTGGGCGACGAGCAGGTCTCGGACCTCGTGGAGGTCACGGGCGATGCGGATGCAGAGGGTTTCCATCTCCTCGGTCGGGTCGAGCATGTCCGGGACCATGATTGTCATCATGCCGGCCGCGGAGGCGGCGCGGACGCCGTTGTGGCTGTCCTCGAGGGCCAGGCAATCCTCGGGCGCCACGCCCAGGACCTCGGCCGCCTTGAGGTAGGGATCGGGATGCGGCTTCGGCCGCGGATACTCGCCGTTGGCCAGCACCGCGTGGAAGCGCTCGAGGAGCCCGTGGCCGCCGATGTGGTGCTCCACGGACTCGCGGCGCGACGAGGTCGCGATTGCCCGCGGCAGGCCCATGGCGTCCAGCTGGTCCAGCATCTCGACGACGCCGGCCTTCAGCGCGATCTCGGCGGCGGAAAGCTGATGGAAGCGCCGCGTCGCGCCCTCGCGCAGGGCTTCGGTGTCGAAGCCTTCGCCGAAGTGCTCGACGAGGATGTGGGCGCTGTTCAGCCAGATGTGGCCGATCATCCGCTTCACCACCTCCATCGGCAGGTCGTAGCCGGTGTGGGCGGCCTCGGCGATCAGGGCGTCGCAATAGACGACCTCGGTGTCGACCAGCAGGCCGTCCATGTCGAAGACGACGGCTTTGACGGGGCGGGGCAGAGCCATCAGTCGGTGACGAACTCGTCCGACCGGTAACCCTGGAAGTAGAGCAGCGCGGTCAGGTCGGAGTGATCGATCTTGGCGTCGGCCTGGGCGGCGACGATCGGCTTGGCGCGATAGGCCACGCCCAGGCCTGCCGCCTCGATCATGGCCAGGTCGTTCGCGCCATCGCCCAGGGCCACAGCATCGGCGGGGGAGATACCGAGCGCGGCGGCCTCCTCTTGGAGCGCCGCGAGCTTGGCTTCCCGGCCCAGGATCGGTTCCCCCACCAGCCCGGTCAGCGCGCCTTCGCCTTCGAGAAGGGTGTTGGCGCGGTTGTCATGGAAGCCCGCGGCCTCCGCCACGCGCCCGGTGAAGAACGTGAAGCCGCCGGAGACCAGCACGCAGCGGGCGCCGTTGGCCGCCATGGTGCGCACCATTGTCCGTGCGCCGGGGTTCAGCCGCACGCGCTCGTCGTAGGCCTGCTGGAGCGCGGCCGTGGAAAGCCCCTTCAGCATCCCGACGCGTTCGCGCAGGGCGCCCTCGAACTCCAGCTCGCCGCGCATGGCGCGCTCGGTGATCTCGGCGATCTCGGCCTTCTTGCCCGCGTAGTCGGCGAGCTCGTCCAGGCACTCGACATTGATGATGGTGGAGTCCATGTCGGCCACCAGCAGGCGCTTGCGACGGCCCGTTGTCGGCTGGACGCACCAGTCGAAGGGCGCATCGGCGAAGGCGTTGGTCAGGGCCTTGCGCACGGCGTCCAGGCTGGCAGCCTCGAAGACGAGGTCGGAGGCCTGCGGCGAGAGCATGACGGAGTCGAGGATCTCGACTTCGAGCCCGGCGAGCGCTTCGGCGTAGCCGATGGAGAGGGACCCGGCCTGGGTCGGCGTGACGGTTGTGAGGACGAGCTCCATAGGGCCCCGCATCTGGCTGATCGCCGGCCCCACGGCAAGCGGCAAGTCGGCGCTCGCGCTCCGGCTGGCCGAGACGCTCGGCGCGGAGATCGTCAACGCCGACAGCATGCAGCTGTACACCGGCCTGCGGGTGATCACGGCAGGACCGAGCCCTGAACAGACCGCGCGCGCGCCGCACCACCTGTTCGGGACAGTGGACCCCGCCGACGGCTGGTCGGTGGGCCGCTGGCTGCGGGCGGCGACCGAGGTGCTGGCCGAGATCGCGGCGCGGGGCCGCCCCGCTGTCGTGGTGGGCGGCACCGGCCTCTACTTCCGCGCGCTGACGCAGGGCCTGGCCGAGATCCCCGAGGTTGCGCCCGAGGTCCGGGCCGCGGCGGCCGCCGACTTCGATCGGCTTGGCGAAGACGCCTTCCGCGCCCGATTGGCTGAGGCCGATCCGGCCGCCGCGGTTCGCATCGCGCCGGGCGACCGCCAGCGCCTGTGCCGCGCCTGGGAAGTGTTCGCCGCCACCGGCGCCGCGCTGAGCGACCTGCAGCAGACTGGGGCGCCGGCGATCACCGGCTGGACCGCCGTGGCGCTCGAGCCGCCGCGCGAGGCCCTCTACGCGCGCTGCGATGCGCGCCTGCACGCCATGATCCAAGACGGCGCCCTGGGCGAAGTTCGGGCGCTGGTGTCCCGGGACCTCGATCCCGCCCTGCCCGCGATGAAGGCCGTGGGCGTCCGCGAACTCGCCGCCCATCTGCGCGGAGACGCCACCCTCGACGACGCCATCGCCGCCGCCCAGCAGGAGACCCGCCGCTACGCCAAGCGCCAGATGACCTGGATGCGTGGCCAGATGGCCGATTGGCCCAGGCTGACCGAGGCGGAGCCGGAGCTACAGTGGAGGCAGTTTCTTGCGTCGGACCCGACCTTGACGGCCTGATCCCGGCATGTCATTTCCCTGGGCACTTCCTCAAGGGTCGTTACATGCGCAACATTCTTGTACTCACCGGGCGGCCGACGACGGACTGACGATAGGCGTCAGCACCGACCGGTCGCTCGTTCCCAGGCCCTCGCGGGCCTTTTTTATTGCCCAGCCCTACCGATCCGAACCGAGCCTTCCCCGAAAGAGCCTCTCATGACCGCCCATCAGACCATCGAAGCCGAAGCCGACACGATCTCGGGCGCCGAGATGGTGGTGCGTGCGCTGATCGATCAGGGCGTGGACGTGCTGTTCGGCTATCCGGGCGGCGCCGTGCTGCCGATCTATGACGCGCTGTTCAACGAGCCGCGGCTGAAGCACGTGCTGGTCCGTCACGAGCAGGGCGCGACCCATGCGGCCGAAGGCTATGCCCGCTCCACGGGAAAGCCGGGCGTCGTCCTCGTGACGTCGGGCCCCGGCGCGACCAACGCCGTGACCGGGATCGTCGACGCGCTGATGGACTCCATCCCGATGGTCGTCATCACCGGCCAGGTGGCCACCCATCTGATCGGCACCGACGCCTTCCAGGAATGCGACACCATCGGGATCACCCGGCCCTGCACCAAGCACAACTACCTGGTGAAGTCCGTCGAGGACCTGCCGCGGATCATCCACGAGGCGTTCCACATCGCCACGTCCGGCCGGCCCGGCCCGGTGGTCATCGACATCCCGAAGGACGTGCAGTTCGGCAAGGCCGCCTACCAGGGGCCGAAGGACGTCACCCACGCCCACAATTACTCGCCGCGCGTGAAGGGCGAGCCGTCCAAGATCGCCGAGGCGGTGGCGATGATCGCCCGGGCGCGGAAGCCGATCCTCTACACCGGCGGCGGCGTCATCAACGCGGGCCCCAAGGCCGCGAGGCTGCTGCGAGAGTTCGCGGAACTCACCGGCGCGCCCGTCACCTCGACCCTGATGGGTCTGGGCGCCTTCCCGGCGTCGGATCCGAAGTGGCTGGGCATGGTCGGCATGCACGGCAGCTTCGAGAGCAACAACGCCATGCACGACTGCGACGTGATGGTGGCTATCGGCGCGCGCTTCGACGATCGGGTGACCGGCCGCCTGGACGCCTTCGCGCCGACCTCCCAGAAGATCCACATCGACATCGACCCGTCCTCGATCGGCAAGAACGTTCGCGCCGACATCGGCATCGTCGGCGACGCCGCCAGCGTGCTGGAGGACATGATCGCCGCCTGGAAGGCTCGCAATCTCGCCACCGACAAGGCGGCGATGAAGAACTGGTGGGCCGAGATCGAGGGCTGGCGCGCGCGCAACTCGTTCGGCTTCCGCCCCGACGCCAAGCTGATCAAGCCGCAGCACGCGATCCAGCGGCTGTATGAGCTGACCAAGGACCGCGACACCTACATCACCACCGAGGTCGGTCAGCACCAGATGTGGGCCGCCCAGTTCTATCGCTTCGAGGAACCGAACCGCTGGATGACCTCGGGCGGCCTCGGCACGATGGGCTACGGCCTGCCGGCTGCGGTGGGCGTGCAGATGGCCCATCCGGACAGCCTGGTCATCGACATCGGCGGGGACGCCAGCGTGCAGATGACCATGCAGGAGATCTCCACGGCCGTGCAGTACGACCTGCCGATCAAGATCTTCATCCTCAACAACGAATGGATGGGCATGGTGCGCCAGTGGCAGCAACTGCTGCACGGCGAGCGCTACAGCCACTCCTACTCCTCGTCCCTGCCCGACTTCGTGAAGCTGGCCGAGGCCTATGGCGGCGTCGGCTTCCGGGCCGAGCACCCTGACGAGCTGGACGACAAGATCCTGGAGATGATCAACGTGCGGAAGCCGGTGATCTTCGATTGCCGGGTGACCAAGGAAGAGAACTGCTTCCCGATGATCCCGTCCGGCAAGGCCCACAACGAGATGATCATGGCCGAGGAGGCCCGGGACCTGGGCTCGATCATCGACGACGCGGGCAAGCGCCTGGTGTGAGCCGGACCACCCCCGCCACGCTCGCGCTGACCCGCGCGGGCGTGGCCTTCGAACTTGCGACCTACGACTACGACCCGAACGCCGAGCGCGTCGGGCTGCAGGCGGCCGAAGCGTTGGGCGCGGCGCCAGACGAGGTGCTGAAGACCCTGATGGTGCTGGTCGACGGCAGGCCGGCCTGCGTCGTGCTGGCGTCGGACCGCGAGGTCTCGATGAAGAAGCTGGCCGCAGCGCTCGGCGGCAAGGCGGCCGAGATGATGAAGCCCGCCGACGCCGAGCGGGTCACCGGCTACAAGGTGGGTGGCGTCAGCCCGTTCGGCCAGAAGAAGCGTGTGCGCACGGTGATGGACGCGCCCGCGCTGGAGAAGCCGCAGGTGTTCGTGAACGGCGGCCAGCGTGGCCTGCAGGCCAGGCTCGCGCCGGCCGACCTCGTCCGCGTGCTGGAGGCGACGGTGGCCGCCGTCTCCGCCTGATCCGAAGCTAGTGCGCCGCTCCGACCCGGGCGGTGACCTCGGCCGGGATCGCGTATCGCCGCTTCAGCTCCTCATGATCGGCGCAGTCGCAGGCCTCGTGCTGGACGAACAGCGCCCAGACCGCGTCGGCCGCGTCGTCCAGCAGCCGACTTCGCAGATCGGGTTCGTGCCGGCCTTCGGCGTCGTGACGAGCGAGCGCTGCCAGCGCCTGCTGGACGCGGTCCTCGTTGCGTTTAAGGCCGCCGTCGACGTCTTCGAGCAGTTTGAACCTCAGAACCGCCTCGCCGCTGTCGACATGCGGAGGATCGGCGAGGTGCTGAGGCATCCGGAGCGGGGACATGCCGCCTCCTTTGGCTCTCGGGTCTGACCCTGGTGGTCACATCGCCAAGGTAACACGCCCTGCGCGCCGGAGTCGGTGCTCGCGCCGATTTGAGCGGCCGGCCTAGACGCCGTAGAAGAACCGCTCCTCGACGATCTTGCCGTCGCGGATCGTGTAGACGCCGACCTCGTCCATCTGAGTGCGCTCCCCGCCCTTGGGCGTCAGATCCATCTTGAAGCGGACGACGAACTGGTCGCCATGGACGTAGGGCCCTTCGACCTCCACGCCGTGGAGTTCATGGTTGGCGCTGAACCACTCGCCCTTGGCCCGAACGGCATCCTTGCCGCGGGCCTCGGCCATCTCGTCGCCCGTGGGCTCCAGGCTGAGGACGTCGTCGGCCCAGTACTTCTCGCCGCTCTCGTCGAACTGTCCGGCCCGGCACATGGCGACCAGGTCCTCGGCGATCTGCTGCACACTCATCTCACGCCTCCTTCGTTGAAGCCTCACCATGCACCCGGCTCGTGACAGCGTCCTGGCAGCAGCGTGCAGGCTTGGCGTTCGGCGAGAGGATCACCCCTCGCCGAACGCCTCGGCCACGTCGTCCTCGACCGGCCAGAAGCGGTAGCCGCGGCCGACGTCCTCGCGCAGCAGCCGATCGAGTTGCCAGCCCGAGCGGCCGACGTGGACGCCCATGAGCGCGAGGTCGCAGGCGATCTCGTCGCGCACCGGCTCCGGCACCACGCCGTTGTCGGCGAGGCGCGCCTCGTCCAGCCGCCAGCCGAACACGTGGTCGCGGCTGATCTCCACGATCGCGCCCGGCGGGCCCTCCCACTCGTAGAACGCCGACCAGCCGGAGGCTGCATGCGGCGTCCGATCGGCCAGGCAGTTCCGGTAGCGGCGCGCCGCCTCGCGGATCGCCGCCTTGGTGGCGAGGGGCTGCAGTCGGCCCGCGCCCGGATGCGGCGGGGCCGCCGGCTCGGGCGTCAGGTCGTCGCGGACCAGCTCGAACAGCGCCTTGGCCGAGCCCACGCGCGCCCAGCCGGCCGCCGCGGTTTCCGCCGCGACGCGACCGTCGCGGAACGCGAGCGCGTCGTAGGCCTCGCGCAGCACCGCGATCGCCTCGGGCGTCAGGTCGCGCGCCAGCCGCACCGCCTGCTCCATCGGCTCGGGCAGGCCAGCCAGACGGCGGATCAGGCTCACGTCGACCAGTTCGGCATGACGCAGCACCTTGGCCGGCGCCGGCCGCTCCAGCAGGCGCAGCAGCAGACGATAGGCCTCGGCGTCCAGCGCGATCTCGCCCATCCGGCTCAGCAGGCGCTCCAGCCCGGCCGGCGCCCGCGGAACCACGGCGGCGATGGCATGACGCAGGCGCGCGCCGAGGATCGCCGCCGCCAGCGCCGGCACGTCGGCGCCGACCGCCAGGCCCAGGCAGGCCAGGTGGCGGCGCGCGGCGGGCGCGGCCAGGAAGGCGGCGTGCGGCTCGGGCCACACGCAGGCGACGGCGTCGGCGAACGCGCCGGCCACCAGTTTCAGCAGGGATGTCGGGGCGGCCCGCTTCGGAACCGGCGCAACGCCCGTCAGGGGTATGAACATTGGAAGCTCCCGGAGGTCTCAAGCGGACCTCCGTCGGGAGCGTCCGCGCATCAGGCGGTGAGGGTGATCGGAGTGATCTGTGCGCCCGGATCCGAACCGACGCGCACGGCAGCGTCCGACACGCCGGCCCAGGGGCGGGTGCGGGTCTCGCTGGCCATGAGGTTGCACGTCTTCATCGGTGACTCTCGTCTGAGAACGCCGTTCGTCTCTCACAATCCGATGGCGACCGGCAAGGCGAAGGTTGCGCCGTGCACGCATTGGTTAACGGCCTGTGGCGCGGAGGCCACGGAAGCGGAGCCTTCCGGCTCCGCCTCCTCACGCTAGCCCTTCACGCATACGATCTGGCGCAGCGTGTGGACGATCTCCACCAGGTCCGCCTGAGCGGCCATCACGGCGTCGATGTCCTTATAGGCCATCGGCGTTTCGTCGATCACCTCGGCGTCCTTCCGGCACTCGACGCCTTCGGTGGCGCGGACATGGTCCTCCACCGTGAAGCGCCGCTTGGCTTCGGCCCGGCTCATGGCCCGACCAGCCCCGTGCGAGCAGGTGCAGAAGGATTCGTGATTGCCCTTCCCGCGCACGATGAACGACCGGGCGCCCATCGAACCCGGGATGATCCCGAGCTCGCCTTCACCCGCCCGCACCGCGCCCTTCCGGGTCAGCCACACGTCCTTGCCGAAGTGCCGCTCCTTGGTGACGTAGTTGTGGTGGCAGTTCACCGCCGTCTCCGTCTCCGTCAGGTCCGGGAAGATCTCCCGAAGCACCCGCAGCACTTCGCCCATAATCACCTCGCGGTTGGCGCGCGCGTACTTCTGCGCCCAGCTCACCGCCCGGATGTAGTCGACGAAGCCGTCGCTCCCTTCCGGGAAGTAGGCGAGATCGGCGTCCGGCAGGTTGATGAACCACCGCCGCATGTCGGCCTTCGCCCGCTCGATGAAGTGGGTCCCGAACCGGTTGCCCACGCCCCGCGAACCGGAGTGCAGCATCACCCACACCGCGCCCGCCTCATCGAGGCAAAGCTCGATGAAGTGGTTGCCGGTGCCGAGCGTGCCGAGGTGGCCGAGGCCCCTTGCGTGCGCGGCCTTCGGGTCCTTCTCGACGATGGCGTCGTACCCCGGCGCGAGCGCGGCCCACTTCTCGAGCGCCAGCGCCGGCGGATCGCCCTGGTGGGCGCCCACGTCGTTGCGCCCGCCGTTGTCGGTCCGGCCGTGCGGCACGGCGGCTTCGATGGCCGACCGGATGGTCGTCAGCGAGTCCGGCAGATGCTCGGCCCGGATCGAGGTCCGCACCGCCATCATGCCGCAACCGATGTCCACGCCCACTGCGGCCGGGATGATCGCCCCAACCGTCGGGATCACGGACCCCACCGTCGCGCCCATGCCCCAGTGCACGTCCGGCATCACCGCGATGTGGCGGTGGATGAACGGCAGACTGGCCACGTTCCTGAGCTGCTTCAGCGCCGACTCCTCGATCGGCACCCCCCGCGTCCAAGCCTTGATCGGCGCACGCGGGCTTTCGATGACTTCGAACCCGCTCATGGTCGGGTCCCTCCTTTCCTTCAGCTGTCCTTCCGGATCGCCGCGGACGGGAGTCTCCTGAAACGAAGAACCCCTCCGCGGCGGGCCGGGAGGGGTTCTTCGACAAGTCCATCAGGGTGAGATGTCCTTAGTCCGCAGCAACCTCCCGCGCACGCGCGACCGCGCCCTCGACCTGGCGGTCGGGGTTCTGGTTCGGCAGGCGGATGAAGCTGTGCTTCGACATGGTTCTCGTCCCGGATGGGGCGGCGCGGATAACACGGGTCGCGGGGCTGTCAAAGCCGACGCTTGGTCGGGGATTGCCGCAGCCGCCCACCTGTGACACGTCGTCCACACTTCAGGAGCCCGACCGATGTCCGACGCCCAAGCTGCCGCGCCCGCCTCTGTCTATGACCTCGCCCACGAAGAGGCCCCCGAGAGCCTGGCGACCTTCGCGGTGCTCGTGGACAACGAGCCCGGCGTGCTGCACCGCGTGGTCGGCCTGTTCGCCGCGCGCGGCTACAACATCGAAAGCCTGACCGTGGCCGAGACCGACCGGAAGGCGCACACCAGCCGCATCACCATCGTCACCCGCGGCACGCCGCAGGTGCTGGCCCAGATCGAGGCCCAGTTGCAGAAGATGGTCTCAACCCGCCACGTGCAGGACGTGACCCGCGACCCGAACGGCCTTGAGCGCGAGCTGGCGCTGGTGAAGGTCAAGGGCGCCGGCGTCGACCGGGTGGAGGCGCTCCGCGTCTCGGACATCTTCCGCGCCAAGGTGATCGACACCACCCACGAGAGCTTCGTCTTCGAGCTGACGGGCGCGCCGTCCAAGATCGACAAGTTCGTCGAGTTGATGCGGCCGCTGGGCCTCGTGGAGGTCTCGCGCACCGGCGTGCTGTCGATCTCGCGCGGCGTCGACGTCTTCTAAGAACCCTTCTGGGGAACGCCTCGGGGCGATAGTCTTTTTTGAACGCGGGGGGCGGAGCAGGAGAGCCCGCTTGCCCGCGATCCATCGCGTCATCCTCGGTCTGCTGGTGCTGGCGTTCGCCACGCCCGCCGACGCCCAGTTCTTCCGCCGCCGGGTCATCGAGATCGGGCCGCCGAAGGACACGCCGCCCTACGAGGCCGAGGTCTGGCCGTTCCCGCCGCCGGATCCGAAGAGCTGGTGGGACGAGAAGTGGCCGAAGGCCGGCGAGGAGGCCGACCCGTTCGGCGGCCGCCGCGTGCGGCGCAGCGAGCGTCTGCCCACCATCGAGAACGGCGTCGACGCCTCCACCTACAGGCTTTGGGGTCTGATGCCGCTGCAATGGCAGCTGCTGCGCGGCGACGAGATGATCCTGGAGGTCTGGACGCGACCGACCGGCAGCGTGCGCCAGACGGTGACGCGGGTGTTGGTGCGTGGCGACGAGCGGGTCTTCGTGCAGGGCCGCGCGGGCCTGGCCTGCTGCGAGGCCGGCATCGGCCGCAGGCTCGGCTTCGACCGGGAATTGCCCGCCGGGTCCGCCGACCGCTTCCGGGCGCTGCGCAACCATTGGGTCTGGAAGTCGCCACGAGACGTGCGTGTGGCGGAGGCGGGCGCGGCGGAAGGTGTCTGCGTCGAGGGGATCGCCTACGACATGACGCTGCTGACGCCCCAAGGCGCCCGAACGGTCCGACGGGCGTGCGACCTGGCCGAGGTCGGCGAGGGATCCGAAGTGCTGGAGGCGGTGCTCGGCGCGAGCCTCGGCCAGGATCCGCGCTACGATCTGATCTTCCGCAACTCCGCCGACTTCAGCACGGCGCGCACGGCCTATCGCCAGCTCATCGAGAGCGGCGGCCAGCTGAAGCCCGACAGCCAGTCGCGCTTCCGCCCGCCCGGTCAGGAGCCGCAGCCCGCGCCCGAGCCGGACGCCCCGGCGTCTCCCACGCCAGAGTGATCACGCAGACCTTCAAGTCCCCGATCAGAGCGCCTATATTCATCGGGTCGGGTTCGCCCGACTATGGGGATAAACGCGCGCATAATAAGCGGACTGGACCCGGGTGCGATTCCCGGCGGCTCCACCAAATCTTCCTCCGGGTTATCGCCGGAAAGTGCGGGGCCGATCAGCATCGACAGACGTCTAAAGGCGTTGCTTTCTCCCGGCCTGACCCACCGTTCCGGGTCTTAAACTAAATGCGAACGATAACTTCGCTGAGGAAGTCCGCCTGGCCGCGTAATGCGGTTCGGTAGTCATCCGACCTAAGCCCTAGGGGTTCAGATCCTTAGGCGGGGCCCGGGAGGAGCCTGGCAACAGAATCCTCCCACCTTTCCTCTTCAGCACCGTGACGATTCCGGCCATGTGTGGCCGCCTCGCGCCTTGCTTCGGCCCGGCGGGACGTTACCTTTGACACAACGAGTTCCCCCCGCGTTCGGAGACCGCATGGCCCAGGAGCCGCCGGCCCAGGATCTGATGAATTACGAGGCCCTGGCGCAGGACGCGCTGCGGGGTGTCGTGAAGGCCGCGCTGAAGCGCGCCGCCGCGCCCGGCGGGCTGCCGGGGTCGCACCACTTCTACATTACCTTCAAGACGGACGCGGCCGGGGTCTCGGGCCCTGTCGACCTGCTGTCGAAGTACCCCGACGAGATGACCATCGTCCTGCAGCACCAGTACTGGGACCTGGCGCCGGGCGAGACCTTCTTCTCGGTGACCCTGCAGTTCGGCGGCCAGCCGAAGCGGATGAGCATCCCCTATGCGGCGGTGACGCGCTTCTACGACCCGTCGGTGCAGTTCCTGCTGCAGTTCGAGCCGCCGCCCGCCGTCCCGGCCGAGGCCAAGGCCGCGCCTGCGCCGGTCGAGAAGGCCGAGGCGGCTGCGCCGGCCGAAGGCGCCGAAGGTGAAGGCGAGACCAAGATCGTCTCGCTCGACCAGTTCCGGAAGAAATAGCCGGATGGCCGATTCCGCGAGCACTGCGCCGGACGCCCTGACCGACGAGGCGATCCTCGAGCGTTTCCAGCGCTCCAAGAACCAGCCCACCGGCTCCCAGACCCTGGGCTTCCGGATGGTGGCCGTCAGCCAGGCCGAGAAGTCGGTCGAGGTCGAATTCGACGCCAAGGCCGAGCTGCTGCTCAATCCGATGAAGCAGATCCAGGGCGGCTATCTGTGCGCCATGCTGGACGAGGCCATGAGCGTCGCCTGCATGGTCGCTTCCGGCATGACCGCGGTCGCGCCCACGCTGGAGATGAAGACCAGCTTCCTCCGCCCCGGCCAGCCGGGAAAGATCCGCGGGATCGGCAGGGTGGTGAAGTGGGGCCGCCAGGTCGCCTTCACCGAGGGCGAGCTCTACGACCCGGAAGGGCGGCTGCTGGCCAAGGCCACCGGAACGGCGATCCCCACGCCGTTCACGACCTACAAGAAGTAGGACGCCGATGCCGGCCCGCATGATCATCGCGATCGTGGGCCTGGTCATCGCGCTTTCCGGAGCGCCCGCCCGGGCCGGGCCGTTCGGCGACTGGGGCGCGGTCGTCATCGCCGGCGACTGGCGCGGCTCGGGCGGCGGCCCTACGGAGGCGTTCGACAACGCCCGGCGTGACGTCGCCCAGGCGCTGACCCGCGTCGGCTTCCAGCCCACCAACCTGCGGCAGTTCTCCACTCGGCCGGAGCGGTATCGCGACACCCAGCCGGCGAAGGCCGAGCTCGAACAGATCTACGCCGCCATGGAGGAGCTGGCCCCTCGGGCGGCTGGCGGCTGCCTGTTCTACATCACCACGCACGGCACCCCGCAGGGCGCGGTGGTCGACAAGCGGGTCCTGCCGCCCGGCGTGCTCGCCGCGATGCTGGACCAGACCTGCGGCAAGCGGCCGACGGTGGTGGTCATCTCGGCGTGTTTCTCGGGCGTCTTCGTGCCCCAGTTGGCCGGTCCCAACCGGATGGTGCTGACGGCGGCGCGGCCGGACCGCACGTCGTTCGGCTGCGGCGAGACGGACAAGTACCCCTACTTCGACGATTGCTTCCTTTCGACCATCGGCCAGACCCGCGACTTCTCCGCCCTGGCCGTCGCCACGCGGGAGTGCGTCCGACGGCGGGAGATCGCCGAGAAGGTGAGCCCGCCGTCGGAGCCCCAGATATTCGTCGGCCCGGAGCTGCGGCCGGTCCTGCCGCTCTATCCGTTCTGATCCGGCGCCGGATCGCCAAAAAGAACGCCATGGCCCCGCTTTGAGGGACTCAAGTTCTGGTCCTACAACTTCGAGTGGGTGGGGCTGGAGCTTGGGCGGTTGCGATGCGGACCGGTTTGAAGGCTGCGCTGGCGGCGTTCTTGGCCCTTACCTGCACCTCAGGCGCGGTGGCGCAGGATGCGCCGACGCTCGCGCCCTCATCCCCACCCGCGGCGCTGCCGGACGCACCGATACCCTACACGCAGGTCCGACCGAAGCGTCCGGCGCCGAAGGCCCGCCCGGCGCCCGCCGCCAAGGCGATGGTGCCGATGACGGCCCCAGCCGCTGCAGGCCCCGGAGTGGCGGGCGCGCCGCCGATGGCGCCGGGCGCACCCACCCTGGTGAGCGGCGCGCGGCTGGCGTCGAACCAGCCGATCCCGACGACCGAGCTTTCCGCCTTCGTCGACGGATGGGTGACGGACGCCATGGCCCGCGAGCACGTGGCCGGCGTGGCGGTTTCGGTCGTGCAGGGCGGACAGGTCGCGCTGAAGAAAGGCTATGGCTTCGCCCACCTCGATCCGCGCAGACCGGTCGATCCGGACCGGACGCTGTTCCGCATCGGGTCGATCTCCAAGACCTTCACCTGGATCCTGGCGATGAAGGAGGTCGAGAAGGGTCGCCTCGATCTCAACCGGCCGATCAACGGCTACCTGCCCGAGAAGGTGCGGATCCGGGGCGAAGGCTATCGCCGCGACGTCACGCTCCGCCACCTGATGGCGCATGCGCCGGGCTTCGAGGACCGGGCGCTGGGCCAGCTGTTCGAGCGCGACGCCGATCGGGTCCGGCCGCTCGACCTCTACCTGCGCCAGGAACGGCCGGCGCGGGTGCGCGCCGCGGGGGTGCTGTCCAGCTACTCCAACTACGGCACGGGGCTGGCGGGCCTCGCGGTCGCCAACCTGAACGGCCGGCCGTTCGAGGATCTGGTCGAGCGAGACATCACCGGACCGCTTGGCATGGCGCGGACCACCTTCCGCGAGCCGCGGCCCGGGAAGCGCGGTCTGCCCGCGCCGATGCCTGCGCCGCTGCGGGGCGATGTGGCCACGGGCTACCGCTGGGCCGGCGACGGCTATGACGTGCGGCCTTACGAATACATCGGCCAGATCGCGCCGGCCGGCTCCGCCTCCTCCACCGCCGGCGACATGGCCCGCTACATGCTGGCGCTGCTCGGCAACGGCGGCTGGAATGGCGTCACGGTCTATGGACCTAGAGCGGCGCGGGCGTTCCGCCAGCCGATCCAGGCGACCGCGCCGGGCGTCAACGGCTGGGCTCACGGCTTCATCGTCTATGACCTGCCCGGCGGTCGCCGCGGTTACGGCCATGACGGGGCGACGCTGTCGTTCCACTCGAGCCTTGTGGTGATCCCCGAACTGGACCTCGGCGTCTTCATCACCACCAACAGCGAGGAAGGCCACAAGCTGTCGGGCCGGTTCGCCGAGGCCGTGGTGCGGGAGTTCTACGCCCCGCCGGTCACCTTCCCGCGGCCGGGCTCGCGCGCCCTGCTGGACGCGGCGTCCGACTTCGAGGGTTACTACATGACCACCCGCCGCAAGCACGGCGGGCTCGAGGGCTTCGTCAACCTGCTGATCGGCGGCGTCCGGGTCGACGTCACCCGCGACGGCCGCCTGGTCACCGGCGGCGACGAGCCCCGGTTCTGGCTTCCTGACGGCCCCGTCTCTCAAGGCCGCTTCGTGGCCGCCGACGGCGACCGGCGGATCGCCTTCAAGATGCAGGACGGCCGCGCCGTCAGCTTCCAGGATGGCTTCAACGCCGACCGCAAGTTGCGCGCCGCATTCTGGATGCACCCGCTCGTGCTGGGCGGCATGGCGGTGCTGACCGCGCTCGCCGCCGTCGCCACCCTGATGGGCGTCGTCCTGCGCAACCGCCGCGACCTGCGGGAGAACCAGATCCAGACCCGCGCGGCGCTGGCCCAGAACATCCAGGCCGGCCTGTGGCTGGCGACCTTCGCCCTGGTGGGCGCTTTCGCCGCACGCGCGTCGGACGCCGCGGCGGTGTTCTACGACTGGCCCGGTCCGCTGCTGATCACCGCTTCGGCCTGCGCCCTGGTGGCCGCCGCTCTGACCCTCGTCACCCTGGCCGTGACACCCGCTGTGTGGCAGGGCGGCCGGCGTGTCGACAGCTGGAGCGGGCTGCGGAAGACCTTCTTCACGATCACCGTCGTGATCTACCTGGCCTTCACCATTCTGCTGGCGCTCTGGGGCCTTCTCGCCCCTTGGAGCGCCTGATCCCGTCAACCTTCCTTAAGGCCGCGTTTACCATCGACTGGGTAAATACTGCCTAGCTGAGGGCGGGTTCTGCATGCCGCACCGTCCTCCGCGCGTTTGGGGGAAGGGACGCCCGCGTTGAACCAGTTGCTCGGGGCGCTTCAGAGGTTCGGGATCGGCCGCCTGGCTGCGATCCTCGGCATCGGCGCCGGCGTCGCCGCGGTGCTGTTCGCGCTGACCATGAACCTGGGCGAACCCAAGGCCCTCCTCTATTCGAACCTCGACCTCAAGGAAGCCGGCTCCATCACCCAGGCCTTGGACCAGTCCGGGGTGAAGTACGAGGTGAAGGGCGACGGCTCGACCATCCTGGTGCCGCGCGACGAGGTCGCCGCGACCCGCCTGATGCTGTCGGGCAAGGGCCTGCCGACCGCCGGTTCGGTCGGCTACGAGATCTTCGACGAGGCCAATTCGCTGGGCCAGACCGACTTCGTCCAGCAGCTGAACCGCCAGCGCGCCCTGGAGGGCGAACTGGCCCGGACCATCCGCGGCCTGGACGGCATCACGTCGGCGCGCGTCCACCTGGTGCTGCCGAAGCGCCAGCTGTTCGAGGAAGAGGCCGAGCAGCCCTCCGCCTCGGTGAACATCGGCGTCGGCGGCCGCGAGCCCACCGCCGAACAGGTCCGCGCCATGCAGAACCTAGTGGCCGGCGCCGTCCCCAACATGCGCCCCGACCGCGTCACCGTCGTTGACCAGCACGCCAAGACCCTCTCGGGCGGTGAGACCGGCATGGCCGCCGAGGCCGACGGTCGCAAGTCCGAGGTCGAAGGCCGCATCGCCAAGCAGGTGAAGACCCTGGTCGAAGGCATCGTCGGCGCCGGCAAGGCCCGCGTGAACGTCACCGCCGACCTTGAGCTCGCCCGCGTCACCGTCCAGCAGGAGACCTTCGATCCCGACGGCCAGGTGATCCGCTCGGAATCGACGACCGACGAAAACAGCCGCGAGAACCAGGAAGACGGCGCGGGCCAGGCCTCGGCCGCGGCCAACATCCCGGGCGCAGCCGCGCTGGGCGGCGGCGGCGCCGCGGGCTCGCAGAGCGGCCGGCAGGAATCGACCACCAACTACGAGATCTCCAAGACCACCCGCACCGAGGTGCAGGAGCCCGGGCAGGTCAAGCGCCTCTCGGTCGCCGTGGCCGTCGATGGCGCGACCGCGGCGGGCGCCGATGGCAAGCCGGGCGCCTACACGCCGCGCACGGCCGAGGAGATGCAGCGCATCGAGCAACTGGTCCGCACGGCCGTCGGCTTCAACCAGGAGCGCGGCGACCAGGTGAGCGTCATCAACGTCCGCTTCCCGACGGCGGCCGACAGCGGCGGCGTCGAGGCCGCCAGCCCGCTGATGGGTTTCGACAAGAACGACATCATGCGCGCCGCCGAGATCGGGGTGATGGCCCTGGTCGGCATCCTGATGCTGCTGTTCGTGGCCCGCCCGCTGCTGAAGACCGCGACCGGCGGCGGCGGCGGCGGCCTGCCCATGGCCATGCTGGGCGGCGGCGGCCCGCAGGTCACCCGCATCGTCACGACGCCCGACGGCCAGCAGCTGCAGCTCCCGGCCGGCGTGGACGGCCAGTTGGCCCTGCCCGGCCCCGGGCACAGCGAGCTGGAGCAGAAGATCGACATCGCCCGCATCGAAGGTCAGGTGAAGGCGAGTTCGGTGAAACGCGTCTCGGAGTTCGTCGAGAAGCACCCGGAAGAGTCCGTCGCGATCCTCCGCAGCTGGCTGCACGAGACGACGTGACGCCATGATCCGCTTGAAAGGCAAAGGCGTCGCCGACACGTCCAAGCTCACGGGGCCCGAGAAGGCCGCCGTGGTGCTGCTGGCGCTGGGCGAAGAGCACGCTCACGTCTGGCAGCAGCTGGATGAAGACGAGATCAAGGAGATCTCCCAGGCGATGGCCAGCCTGGGCACGGTTCACTCCAGCGCCGTCGAAGACCTGCTGGTCGAGTTCGTGTCAGGGATGTCCTCGACCGGCGCGATCATGGGCTCGTTCGAGCAGACCCAGCGCCTGCTGGCCTCGATCATGCCGCAGGACAAGGTCGACCAGCTCATGGAGGAGATCCGTGGGCCCGCCGGCCGGACCATGTGGGACAAGCTCGGCAACGTGAACGAGGCCGTGCTCGCCAACTACCTGAAGAACGAATACCCGCAGACCGTCGCGGTCGTGCTGTCGAAGATCAAGTCCGAGCACGCCGCCCGCGTGCTGGCCGCGCTGCCCGAGGACTTCGCCCTGGAGTGCGTCATGCGGATGCTCCGCATGGAGCCGGTCCAACGCGAAATCCTCGACAAGATCGAGCAGACGCTAAGGACCGAGTTCATGTCGAACCTGGCGCGCACGTCGAAGCGCGACAGCCACGAGATGATGGCCGACATCTTCAATGCCTTCGACCGCCAGACGGAGGCTCGCTTCATCACCGCCCTTGAAGAGCGGAACCGCGAGGCCGCCGAGCGCATCCGCGCGCTGATGTTCGTCTTCGAGGACCTCTCGAAGCTCGATCCCGGCGGCGTCCAGACCCTGCTGCGCTCGGTCGAGAAGGACCAGCTGGGCCTGGCGCTCAAGGGGGCCTCGGACGCGCTGCGCGAGATGTTCTTCTCCAACATGTCCGAGCGCGCCGCCAAGATCATGCGCGAGGACATGGAGACCATGGGTCCCGTCCGCCTGCGCGACGTCGACCAGGCTCAGATGGCCATCGTGCAGGTCGCCAAGGACCTCGCCAACAAGGGCGAGATCATGCTGGCCGGCGCCGGCGGCGACGACGAGCTGGTGTACTGATGTCGCTCGAGAAGTTCACCTTCGATACCGAGTTCGACGCCGGCGGCGGCGTGGCCTTCCAGGCTCCGCGGCCGAAGCGCACGTTCACCGCCGACGAAGCCGAGCAGCTGCGGCAGCAGGCCTTCGCCGAAGGCCAGGCCCAAGCCATGGCCAGCATCGCCGCCCAGCAGGCTCAGGCGATGTCCGTCATCGCGGCCGCCTGCGCCCAGGCGCTGCCGAAGCTGGCCGAGGTGGCCCACGAGCACCGCACCGGATCCGCCGTCCTGGCGCTGGCCTGCGCCCGCGGCATCGCCGACGCCGCGCTGGACCGTTTCCCCGAAGCCCCGGTTCAGGCCGCGCTCGCCGCGCTCGCGCGCGAGATCGAGGCCCAGCCGCGCCTCGTGGTCACCGCCGAGCCGCAGCTCTGCGAGGCCGTCCAGGGCGTGCTTGACGATACGGCCCGGGCGATCGGCTTCGAAGGCGGCATCGTCGTCAAGGCCGAGCCCGGCTTCGGCCGACACGCCTTCACCCTCGATTTCGGCGATGGGGCCGCGACGTTCGACCCCGCCCAGGCCGCCCTGCGCGTGACCGAGGCCCTCGAGGCCGCGCTTGCCGCAGAAGGCCTCCACGCCGAACCCCTCATTCCCGGCAGCGAAAGCTAGGCCCATGTCCGAAGACGATCTGAAGCTCGACGAGTTCGGTCCCGAAGACGGCGGCCTGCCCGACATCGGCCACCTCGACGAGGACAAGAGCGCCGGCGATCTGGCCCCGGTCTTCGACGTGCCGGTCAGCATCTCGGCGGTCCTCGGGCGTTCGCAGCTGTCGGTCGCGCAGCTGCTGCAGCTCGGCCAGGGCAGCGTCCTCGAGCTCGACCGCAAGGTCGGCGAGGCCATCGATATCTACGTCAACAACCGCCTGGTGGCCCGCGGCGAGGTCGTGATCGTCGACGAACGCCTGGGCGTGACCATGACGGAAATCATCAAGGACGGCGACGCCCAGGCCTAAGGCCCAAGCGTCCTGAAGGAGTATCCCGATGCGGCTTCTGGTCGTCGGAAAACTGAGCGGACAGCTCTCCACCGCCGTGAAGATGGCGATGAGCGCGGGCGCCAAGGTGAGCCATGTGGAGACCATCCCGGCCGCCACCCACGCGCTGCGTGCGGGCCAGGGCGCCGACCTGCTGATGGTCGACTACGAACTCGACATCGCCGGACTGATCGAGGCCAACGAGGCCGAGCGGATCCGCGTGCCGGTGGTGGCCTGCGGGGTCGCCGCCGACCCGAAGCGCGCGGCAGACGCCATCCGGGCGGGCGCCAAGGAGTTCATCCCGCTGCCGCCGGAAGCCGAGCTGATCGCGGCGGTGCTGTCGGCGGTCTCGGACGACAACCGCCCGATGGTGGTGCGTGACCCGGCCATGCAGCAGGTGCTCGGCCTCGCCGATCAGGTCGCGGGCTCTGACGCCTCGATCCTGATCACCGGGGAGAGCGGCTCGGGCAAGGAAGTCATCGCCCGCTACGTGCACCAGAAGTCGCGTCGGGCGGCCAAGCCGTTCATCTCGGTCAACTGCGCGGCGATCCCCGAGAACCTGCTCGAGAGCGAGCTGTTCGGCCACGAGAAGGGCGCCTTCACCGGCGCCGTCGCCCGCCGGATCGGCAAGTTCGAGGAAGCCAACGGCGGCACCCTGCTGCTGGATGAAATCTCGGAGATGGACGCCCGCCTGCAGGCCAAGCTGCTGCGCGCCCTGCAGGAGCGCGAGATCGACCGCGTCGGCGGCACCAAGCCCGTGAAGGTCGACATCCGCATTCTGGCCACCTCCAACCGCGACCTCGCCCAGGCGGTGAAGGACAACATCTTCCGCGAGGACCTGCTCTACCGCCTGAACGTCGTGAACCTGCGCCTGCCGCCGCTGCGCGAGCGTCCGGGCGACGTGGTCGCGCTGGCCGAGTTCTTCGTCAAGAAGTACGCCGCCGCCAACGGCATGCCCGAGAAACCGCTGTCGGCCGAGGCCAAGCGCCGGCTCGCCGCCCACCGCTGGCCTGGCAACGTCCGCGAGCTGGAGAACGCCATCCACCGGGCGGTGCTGCTGGCGAGCGGCCCCGAGATCGACGAGACGGCCATCCGCCTGCCCGACGGCCAGCCGCTGGCGCCGGCCGATCCGCATGCCCGCGCCGCCCAAGCCGCCTCCTTCGCCGCCGAGAGCGCCCAGCGCTCATTCGTCGGCCAAACGGTGGCCGAGATGGAGCAGCAGCTGATCCTCGACACCCTGGAGCACTGCTTCGGCAACCGCACCCATGCGGCCAACATCCTGGGCATCTCGATCCGCACCCTGCGCAACAAGCTGAAGGAGTATTCCGAGGCGGGCGTGTCCGTGCCGGCGCCGCAGATGGGCGCGAGCGCGGCGTGACCGTCGGACGAATCTACGCGGCTGCGTCTATGACGGGAACGAGCGTCCCGATGCACGTGCGTAACCAGGTCCATGCCGAGGTCGGCCGGATCCTCCGCGAAGGGCTGAGTTGATGGCCGATACCGGCGTCTCCGGCAGGCTGACCAACGCCCCTACTCCCAAGGAGATGTGGGGCTGGGTGGCGCGCGGCGAAGTGGGCCTGGCCCTCGGCATCGTCGGCGTCGTCGTCCTGCTGATCCTGCCGGTCCCGGCCTTCCTGCTGGACGTGCTGCTGGCGCTGTCGATCACCTCGGCGGTGCTGATCCTGATGACGTCGCTGCTCATCAAGAGGCCGCTGGAGTTCACGGCGTTCCCGACGGTGCTGCTGGTCACCACCCTCTATCGGCTGGGCCTGAACATCGCCTCGACGCGGCTGATCCTCAGCCACGGCCACGAGGGCGCACACGGCGCCGGCGCGGTCATCGAAACCTTCGGCCGCATGATGATGGGCGGCAACTTCGTCATCGGGGTGATCGTCTTCGCCATCCTGGTGCTGGTGAACTTCGTCGTCATCACCAAGGGTTCGGGCCGGATCGCCGAGGTGTCGGCCCGCTTCACCCTGGACGCCATGCCCGGCAAGCAGATGGCCATCGACGCCGACCTGTCGGCGGGCCTCATCGATCAGGACCAGGCCAAGATCCGCCGCAAGGAGCTGGAGCAGGAAAGCACCTTCTTCGGGGCCATGGACGGCGCCTCGAAATTCGTCCGCGGCGACGCCATCGCCGGCCTGATCATCGTCGCCATCAATGTGATCGGCGGCATCCTGATCGGCGTGCTGCAGCACAAGATCCCGCTGGGCCAGGCGGCCTCCAGCTACACCATCATGACCATCGGCGATGGCCTGGTCAGCCAGATCCCGGCGCTGATCATCTCGATCGCCGCAGGCCTGCTCGTATCGAAGGCGGGCGTCGAGGGCGCGGCTGACAAGGCCCTGGTCGCCCAGCTGGCCATGAACCCGATCAGCCTGGGCATGGTGGCGGCCTCCAGCGGCGTCATCGCCTTCATTCCCGGCATGCCGATCATCCCGTTCGCTCTGGTGTCGATGGGCGCCGGCGCACTAGCCTGGCGCAGGTCGCAGAAGGCCGCCGAGCCGCCTCCGGTGGAGGTGGTCGCCGACCTGCCTGCCGATGAGGAGGAGCCGATCGCCCAGACGCAGGCGATCGACGAGATCAAGATCGAGCTTGGCTATGGCTTGCTCGGGCTGATCAACGACCTCGAAGGCCGTCGCCTGACCGACCAGATCAAGGCGCTGCGCAAGACGCTCGCCGCCGATTTCGGCTTCGTGATGCCCAGCGTCCGCATCCTCGACAACATGCGCCTACCCTCGCAGGGCTACGCTATCCGCATCAAGGAGATGGAGGCCGGCGCCGGCGAGGTGCGGCTGGGCCAGCTGATGGCCATGGATCCGCGCGGCGGCCAGGTCGAGCTGCCCGGCGAGCATGTGAAGGAGCCGGCCTTCGGCCTGCCGGCCACCTGGATCGACGACGGCCTGCGCGAGGAGGCGAGCTTCCGCGGCTATACGATCGTGGACCCGGCGACGGTGCTGACGACGCACCTGACCGAGATCCTCAAGGAGAACATGCCCGACCTGCTCTCCTACGCCGAGGTGCAGAAGCTACTGGCCGACCTGCCGCAGCATCAGAAGAAGCTGGTCGAGGACCTCGTCCCCTCCGTCGTCAGCACCACCACCATCCAGCGCGTGCTCCAGGCCCTGCTGCGCGAGCGGGTCTCCATCCGCGACCTGGGCGCGATCCTGGAGGGCATCGGCGAGGCCGCCCCGCACACGGCGTCGATCACGCTGCTGGTGGAGCAGGTCCGCGCCCGCCTCGGCCGCCAGCTCTGCTACGCCTACCGCAGCGACGACGGCGCACTGCCGATCATCACGCTGTCGGGCGAGTGGGAGAACGCCTTCGCCGAGGCGCTGGTCGGCGGCGGTGAGGAGAAGCAGCTGGCGCTCGCGCCATCCCGCCTGCAGGACTTCATCCGCGGCGTCCGCGAGAGCTTCGAACGCGCGGCGCTCTCCGGCGAGTCGCCCGTCCTGCTGACCAGCCCGGCCGTGCGGCCCTACGTCCGTTCGATCATCGAGCGGTTCCGCGGCCAGACCCCGGTGATGAGCCAGAACGAAATCCACCCGCGCGCGCGCCTGCGGACCGTCGGCTCCATCTAGGCCGCGGCCTCTCGCCCGTTGCAGCCGACCGCTGGCGCTGATAGCGGTTCGACCAAGTCAGAAGGTTCTCAGGTTCCGGATGCGCAGACCTCTCGAACGACCCCAAGGCGCTGGCGCGCAGTTCCTCTGGGACCTGCTCTCATTCGAGCGGCTGATGACCAATCAGGTCATCCACCTGGTCTATTGGGCCGGCCTCGGCGTGATTGCGATCATGGCCTTCGGCGTGCTCGGCGCGACCGTCGGCGTGGCGATCCGCGAAGGGAGCATCCTCGGCATCGTCCTGGCGCTCGCCGTGCTCGGCGTCGGCATCCTGGGCGTCTTCGCCGCCGTGCTGCTGTGGCGGTCGTTCTGCGAGTTCTACGTCACCGTCTTCAAGATCAGCGAAGACCTCGCGGTGCTGCGCCGCGACGTCGAGGAAGAACGCGGCCGCCAGGGCCGATAGGACCACCGCCTTGAGCCTACGTCGCCGCACGCTGGTTGGTCTCGCCGCCGCCGCGGCGACGGCCGCCGCCCTCCCGGTCCGCGCCGCGCCGAAGCCGCTGCGCATCCTGATCCTCGGCGGCACCGGGTTCATCGGCCCGCACCAGGTCCGCTATGCCCTGGCGCGCGGCCACGAGGTCACCCTGTTCAATCGCGGCCGGAATCCCAAGGACTGGCCGGCGGGCGTCGAGGAGCTCACCGGCGACCGCAACACCGGCGACCTGAAGGCGCTGGAAGGCCGCGAGTGGGACGTCTGCATCGACAATCCCACGACCCTGCCGTTCTGGGTGCGCGACGCCGGCCGTGCGCTGAAGGGCCGGGTGAAGCAGTACATCTTCGTCTCGACCCTGTCGGTCTATGCCGGAAACACGCGGCCGGCCGACGAGACCGACCCCCTGATCGGCTATGAGGGCAAGGATCCCCTGGCGGAGACAGCCGAGACCCTGCGCGCCAGCGGCGGGCGCCTCTACGGCCCGCTGAAGGCCGCCAGCGAGGCCGAGGCCCGGCGACATTTCGGCGAGGCGGCTCTCACCGTCGTGCGGCCCGGGCTGATCGTCGGCCCGGGCGACGAGACCGACCGCTTCACCTACTGGCCGGTGCGGCTCGCCCGCGGCGGCGAGGTGCTGGCCCCCGGCGACGGCTCCGATCCGGTCCAGTTCATCGACGCCCGCGACCTGGCCGAGTGGATGATCCGGCTGGCTGAGGCCCATGCTACCGGCGTGTTCAACGCCACGGGCCCGGCCGCGCTGATGAACTTCCGCACTTTCCTGGGCGAAGTGGGCCAGGCGGTGAAGTCCGACGCCAAGCTGACCTGGGTCCCGGTCGACTTCCTGAACGCCGAGGGCGTGCGCGCCTGGAGCGACCTGCCGGTCTGGATCCCGGCCGAGGGCGAGACCCTGGGCTTCCACCGCCGCGACATATCGCGCGCCTTGGCCGCGGGACTCACCTACCGCCCGCTGCGCGTCACCGCCGCCGACACGCTGGCCTGGTTCCGAGCCCTGCCCGCCGATCGCCAGGGGAAACTGCGCGCCGGCCTCGCACCCGAGCGGGAGGTCGCCCTGCTCGCCAAGGCCCGCGGACGCGCCTGAGGGGCCTCTAGCCTACGGCTCCGCTGACCGCGATTGACCTAAAACGCGCCGCATTCTCGCCCCGCGGCGCACGTCACCACTACGCCCGGGACGGCAACGGGGGCGTCACCCAAGCCATCACCGCACGTGCAAGCTTCCGACCCTGGCCGGGGTCGGAGAGCGACGACCTGCGCGCGCCGTGACGGCTCGGGGCTCCAAGTCAGGGACGATCATCATGAGTCTTGGAACCTACGCGGACCTGCTCCGCGCGCTGGGGCAGAACGAGTCCGGCAACAACTACAGCTTCGTCAGCAGCGTCGGCTATCTGGGCCGCTTCCAGTTCAGCGAGGAGGCCCTCCAGGCGATCGGCTTCTACAACGGCGACGGGACCCACAGCCTCGACTTCACGGGCAGCTGGACGGCGAAGGCGCAGGGCCTCGGCGTCTGGGACAAGGCGAGCTTCCTCGCGACGCCGGCCGCTCAGGACGCGGCCCAGGACGCCTGGATGAGCAAGGTCTGGGAGGACGCCACGGCTCTGGGCCTGCCGGGCTATATCGGACAGTGGGTGGCCGGCGTTCAGGTGTCGGCCTCGGGCCTCCTGGCCGGCGCGCACCTCGTGGGCGTCTGGAACCTGAAGTCGTGGCTGGAGAGCGGCGGCGGCGTCGACACGCGCGATCCCTACGGCACGCCGGTCTCGCAGTACGTCGGCAAGTTCGGCGGCTACGACACGCCCTTCTCCGGGGCCCCCGGCGGCGGCCAGACGGGCGGGCCGAGCGGTGGTCAGACGGGCGCCGCAGGTCAGGCCCTGACGGGTGGTGACGGCGCCGATCAGTTCTACGGCGGCGGCGGCGCCGACACCCTGTCGGGCGGCGGCGGCGAGAACCTGCTGCGGGGCGGCGCGGGCGACGACAGCCTCCAGGGCGGCTGGGCCTTCGACGACCTGCATGGCAACACCGGCAATGACACGATCTATGGCGGCGGCGGCGGCGACTGGGTGGTCGGCGGCCAGGACAACGATCTGCTGTTCGGCGAAGACGGCGGGGACGTGGTTCTGGGCAATCTCGGGGCCGACAAGGTCGACGGCGGGAGTGGTGACGACGTGGTCCGCGGCGGCCAGGGCGACGACAGCATTTCCGGCGGCTTCGGCGCGGACTGGCTCTCGGGCGACCGTGGGTCCGACACCATCTCGGGCGGCGGCGGCGCCGACACCTTCCACCTGTTCGAAGGCTCGAACGCCGACCTCGTGATCGACTTCAGCTACTGGGACGGCGACCGGGTGGACGTGAGCGGGACCTACTGGGTCAGCCAGACCGACCAGGGCGTCGCCATCGACGTGCCCGACGGCCGGATGATCCTGCAGGGCGTGCAGCTCTCGTCGCTGCCCGACGGCTGGATCTTCTAGCGAGCCTTTCTCAGGCCGAGTTCGTCCAGGGCGGCCGTCTCGCGGCGGCCGGCTTCCTTCACCTGGAGCACACGGGCGGACTCGGCCACCTGTTCGTACTTCTTCTGCGCCTCGAAGGCCTCGGCCAGCGCATCGCGCGCGCCGCTCTCCTCGATGAAGATGGTCTCGATCTCGGCCTGGATGGCGGCCTTGCGCACCCTCAGGCCGTCGAGATAGGCCGACAGGCTCATGGCCGCGTCGTCGTCCTCAGCGGCATTGGCCATCTCGGCGTCGGCCTCGGCCAGCAGGCGGGTCAGGCGCAGCTGCGCCGCCATTCGCCGGTCGACGATCTCGGACAGCCGCTTCTGCAGCGTCTCGACCTCATACGAGGCGAGCTTGATCAGAGACTGGGTCCACTTGCTCATGCGGCGTGCGCCTCAGCGCCAGCCCCCAGGATCATGGCGAGACCCGCGAAGCTCTCCTCCAGCCCGGTGGCATCGTTCGGGTCCTGGCTCAGGAAGGCTTCCAGCGACGGGTTCAACTCAATCGCCCGGTCGATCAGCGGATCGGCCCCGGCGCGGTAGGCGCCGATGCGGATCAGCTCTTCCATGTTGGCGTAGGCCGACAGGGCCTGACGGGCGCCCTTCACCACCTCACGCTCGTGCGGCTGCTGGCAGCCGGGCATGGTCCGGCTGATCGACTTCAGGACGTTGATGGCCGGGAAGCGGCCGCGCTCGGCGATGGCCCGCTCCATGACGATGTGGCCATCGAGGATGCCTCGAACCGCGTCGGCGATGGGCTCATTGTGGTCGTCGCCGTCCACCAGCACGGTGAACAGTCCGGTGATCGGCCCGGCCCGCGTGCCGTCCGGCCGGATCGGCCCCGGACCGGCGCGTTCCAGCAGCTTCGGCAGCTCGGTGAAGACGGTGGGCGTGTAGCCCTTTGTGGTCGGCGGCTCGCCGGCGGCCAGGCCGATCTCGCGCTGGGCCATGGCGAAGCGGGTGACCGAGTCCATCAGGCAAAGGACTTCCAGGTCCTGGTCGCGCAGGTATTCGGCGATGGCCATGGTCATGTAGGCGGCCTGGCGCCGCTTCAGCGCCGGCTCGTCGGAGGTGGCGACCACGACGACCGCGCGCTTCAGCCCCTCCTCGCCCAGCGTCTCCTCGATGAACTCGCGGACCTCGCGGCCCCGCTCGCCGATCAGCCCCACCACGACGGCGTCGCAGTCGGCGTTCTTGGCCAGCATCGACAGCAGCACCGACTTGCCGACGCCCGAGCCCGCGAACACGCCCAGGCGCTGGCCCCGGCAGCAGGTGGTGAAGACGTTCATGGCCCGCACGCCGAGGTCGAGCCGTTCGCCCACCCTGGCGCGGGCGTGGGCGGCCGGCGGCGGCGCGCGCAGCGGATAGGAGGCGAGCCCCTCAGGCAGCGGCCCTTTGCCGTCGATGGGATTGCCGAACGCATCGACGATGCGGCCCAGCCAGGCCTTGGTCGGCCGCACCGCCGAGCCGTGCGGCTCGATGCGGATCTCGGCGCCGGGCGCGACGCCTTCGACGGGGCCGAAGGGCATCAGCAGCGCACGGGTGTCGCGGAAACCGACCACCTCGGCGGCCAGCGGATCGTGGCCGTAGCGGGCGATCTCGGCGCGTGCGCCGACGGCCAGGCGCGTCAGTCCGCCGCGGGCCTCGATGAGGAGCCCGTTCACGGCCGCGACGCGACCGGACACGGTCAGCGGATCGAGCCGCTCAACGGCGGCGACCAGACTCTGCACACAACCCCCAAATCAGCCACGGCGAGAGTCGGTGCTTCGCCGTTAAGAGGGGGTGAAGAATTTGCCTACCGCACGCCTCAGTGGAGGGTGCTCTCCAGCCCCGCCGGGGTACCGGTCCAGCGGCTCCACGGCATCCGCTCGGCGCCCTGCCGGACCAGCGGCCCGGCATGCTGTCGGATCGCCTCGCGATTGCGCCAGGCCAGCGCCGCGGCGACCCCCAGCAGGGCTGCCCCGACCACCAGGCCCGGCCGCTCGTGGGCCTTGGTGTATAGCGAGAACGGCCGGCTGCCGTAGGCGTCGGTTCGGGCCTGCCCGTCCTGCGACGGCGTGTACAGGCTGTCGTCGGGGGTCTTCGGATCCTTGCGCTTGGACAGCGGCGGAATGAACGCGCCGAAGATGCGGTCGGCCAGGTTCGGCGCGGCGTGATAGGTGGCCACCAGCTGCCGCCCGGCCCCGCCGACGGTGAGCGCCCTCACGGGATGCGTGGCGGCGTGCAGGATCGCATCGGCGACGACCTCCGGCGCATACACCGGCGGCGGCACCCGGGCCGCCGTTTCCATGTGGTTCTTGGCGTGATCCGGGAACGGCGTGCCGATGCTGGCCGGCTTGATCAGTGTCACCTGGATGGGCGCGCCCTGCCGCTGCAGGTCGATACGCAAGGTGTCGGTGAAGCCCTTCACGGCGTGCTTGGAGGCGACGTACGGTCCCATCAGCGGCGACGGGATGTCGCCGAGGATCGATCCGATGTTGATGATGGCCCCGCCGCCGGGACGGTCCTTGAGGTGACGGGCGGCCTCCAGCGAGCCGTGCACCACGCCGAAGTAGTTGGTGCGGAAGAGCTGTTCGTGATCCGCGAGGCCGATCTCGAGACTGTCGCCGTAGATGCCGACGCCGGCGTCGTTCACCCAGGTGTCGAAGCCGCCGAAACGGGCGATCGCCGCCCGCGTCACACGGGCCATGTCCTCGGCCACGCCGACGTCGGCGCTCACCGCGTGCACGCGGCCGCCGGCGCCCTCCAGCTCAGCGCAGATCTCGCCTAGCGCGTCTTCGTTGCGCGCGACCAAGACCACGGCCGCGCCGGCCCTGGCGAGGGCGCGGACGGTGGCGAGGCCGATGCCGGAACTGGCTCCGGTCACGACGACGACCTGCTGGTCGAGCGGCTTCAGCTTCGCGCGCATGAGGCGGCCTCCGGCTGTTGGGAATCGCCCCCTCAACAGCCGGGCCGCTGCGGCTGTTCCCGCTAGATGACGGCGGCGGGGTCGGTGGGGTCGGACTTCCGCCCCAGCGGCAGCTTGTCGCGGAGCGCCTCGCCACGGGCCGCCGCGCTCTGCAGCATCGGCCGCGCGCGTTCGCGGGCGTCGTCGATCATCGGGCGGGCCCGGTCGGCGATCTTCTGGCGGTTGCGCCAGGCGAGCGTGCCGATCACGCCCACGGCCAGCGCGCCCAGCAGGAAGGCCGGGTTCTTCGGCACGTACTTCACCATCGGCGCAGCGGCGGTGACACGCTTGAGGTTCTCGCGGCTCCAGAGCGGCGCGCGGCCCTCGTTGAAGGTCGTCTGGGTGGCGTCGTCCATCATTCCTTACCTCGGTTCCACCCCTAGAACCGCCAAGGCCAAGGCTGCGTTCCCGCTGCCTGTTTCGGCGCGCCCGTCCACTCACAAAAGATTCAAAGAGGGTGCGACTCGTAGCCCGGAACATCCCGCTTGAGTCGGATTCTCAAATCAGATTAACGATTCGGTCAGACGGGGCCATTCCTATTAACCAGTCTTAAATTAACTCGCTGGCAAGGTTGCGGGCGAGTTTCGGAGCGGATTCAAAGAATTCGCAGGGTCTTGCGGGTAGTCGTTAGGAGAGGCGAATGCGCGTACTGTTGATCGAGGACGACAGCGCCACGGCCCAAAGCATCGAGCTGATGCTGAAGTCCGAGGGGTTCAACGTCTACACCACCGATCTCGGTGAGGAAGGCGTCGATCTCGGCAAGATCTACGACTACGACCTCATCCTGCTCGATCTGAACCTGCCCGATATGAGCGGCATGGACGTTCTGCGCACGCTGCGCGTGGGCAAGATCAATACCCCGATCATGATCCTGTCGGGCACCGCCGAGATCGAGACGAAGGTGAAGACCTTCTCGGGCGGCGCCGACGACTACATGACCAAGCCCTTCCACAAGGACGAGCTGGTCGCCCGCATCCACGCCGTGGTCCGCCGCTCCAAGGGCCATGCGCAGTCGGTGATCAAGACCGGCGACATCACGGTGAACCTGGACGCCAAGACGGTCGAAGTGAACGGCATCCGCGTCCACCTGACCGGCAAGGAATACCAGATGCTGGAGCTGCTCTCGCTTCGGAAGGGCACGACCCTGACGAAGGAGATGTTCCTGAACCACCTGTACGGCGGCATGGACGAGCCCGAGCTGAAGATCATCGACGTCTTCATCTGCAAGCTGCGCAAGAAGCTGGCGGCCGCCGCCGACGGCAAGCACCACATCGAGACGGTCTGGGGCCGCGGCTACGTGCTGCGCGACCCGCAGGAAGGCGTCATCGCGGCCTAAGGGCCGAGTACCGAGGAGAGCTTACGGAACGCCCGCCTTCACCGGCGGGCGTTTTCGTTTCCGCCGCCGCAGGCTAGCCTCGCGCAAAATCGCGTCGGAGGGGACGTTCATGGGCAGGCTCATCGCGCTGATCGTGGCGCTGGTGCTGGGCGTCGTCGTGGCCTGGCGCGAGGCGCAGACGCCCGACCCGAAGCCTGCCGCGGCCCCCGCGACCGAGTTCTCCGCCGGACGGGCCATGGCCGACGTCGGCGTCATCGCGGCCCGCCCTCACCCGGTAGGCTCGCCGGAGAACCGGCAGGTCCGCGACTATCTCGTCGCACGGATGCGCGCCCTGGGCCTCGAGACCTACGTCCGCCGCGACGCCACGTTCACCACCCGCGAACGCAACGGCGAGCTCAGGATCTCGGGCGCCACCGTCGAGAACGTCATCGGCGTGCTGCCGGGCCGCGACCGCCGCCTTCCCGCCGTGGCCCTGATGGCCCACTACGACAGCGTCGCCAACTCGCCCGGCGCCGCCGACGACGCCACGGGCGTCGCTGCGGCCCTCGAGATCGCCCGCGCCATCAAGGCGGGCGGGACGCCGGCCCGGGACGTGATGCTGATCATCACCGACGGGGAGGAGGTGGGGCTGCACGGCGCCCGCGCCTTCTTCACCCAGGATCCGCTGGCGAAGCGCGTCGGCTTCGTCCTCAACATGGAAGCCCGCGGCAACGGCGGCCGGGTGCAGATGTTCGAGACCGGCCGCGGCAACGGCGAGAGCGTGCGCCTGCTCCATGCCGCAGTGCGCAACCCCAGCGCCTCGTCGCTTTCCACCTTCATCTATGAGCAGATGCCGAACGGCACCGACTTCACCCTGCCGAAGGACGCCGGTCTGCAGGGGTTGAACTTCGCCTTCATCGGCCGCCAGTTCGACTATCACTCGCCGACGTCCACACCGGCAAATCTCGACCAGGGTTCGCTGCAGGAGATGGGCGACCAGGTGCTGGCTGTAGCCGCCGCCGCGGCGAAGGCCGAGACCCTGCCGGCCAAGGCGCCCGACCTCGTCTATAGCCAGGTCCCCGGCGGCTGGAAGGTCGGCTACCCCGTGCTCGTCGGCTGGCTCGTGCTGGCCGCCGCCGCCGGGCTCCTGGCCCTGGGCGTTTGGCGCGCCCGCCGCGCGAACGAGCTGCGGTGGATGGACGTGGCCCGCGGCGCCGCGGCGTTGCTCTTCGCCTTGCTCGGGGCGATCGCTGTGCTCGGCTTCGCACGCCGCGCCACCGGCGCGGGCGCCGGCTATTTCGATCAGAGCTACCTGCTGGCGCAGGCCGGCCGCTGGGAGGCGGCTGTGCTGCTGCTGGGCCTGGGCTTCCTGATCCTGGCGGCGGCCACCGCGGCGCGTGGGCGCTGGCTGATCGCCGCCCTGCCGCTGGCCGCCGGCCTCGGCGCCTTCGCCCTAGACCGCAGCGACCTCGTCTCACTGATCGCCGGCGTCGCCGCGGGCCTCGTGGGCCTGTTCGCCTACTGGAAGCCGGCCGCGCGGCCGGGCGCCTGGGCCGGCGTGCTGACCTTGGGCGCCCTGGTGACCCTCGCGCTTCAGGTGTTGGCGCCGACCATCGCCTACGTCGCCGCCTGGCCGCTGCTGCTGGGCGCGATCGGCGCGGCGGCGACCGACATGGGCGTGCGGCGCAGCGCACCCGCCTTCGCCCTGCTGGCGCTGCTGGCCGCCGGCGGCCTGGCGTTGGCGGGCGGCTACGCGCACACCGCCTACCTCAGCCTCGACGTCATGGCGCTACAGGCGCTGCCGATCCTCATGGCCGCCCTGGTGCTCTGGCCGCTGGCCCAGCCGGTGGAAGGCGCGCCGCCGGCCAGGCTCCTCGGACCGGTCCTGCTGCTGGCCGGCGCAGCGGTGACGCTGTGGGTTCGCTTCGACGATCCCTGGACCGTCCGCCACCCGCGGCTCTCCTATGTCCAGTATCACGTCGACCAGGACGCCGGTCGGGCTTGGCGCGTGAGCCAGGCCTCGACGGGCGGAGACTGGTCCCGCGCCGTACTCACCGCCGACGGCGGCGCCGTGTCCGAGCAGCGCCACTGGATGGAGGCCCGACCCTACGAGGCCGCGCCCGCGCGGACGGTGCAGGAGACGCCGCCGGCGATCGCGTTCGGGCCGCAGGCCGACGGGCGGTTCAGCCTTAGCGTCGTCCCGCCGCCGGGCGCCCGCATCCTGGCCCTGCAACTCCGCCCCTCGGTGGACGTCCGCATCGAAGGCCTGGGTCCGAAGCCGCTGGTGCTGAAGGCCGGCAAGTGGAACCGGATCTGGTGGGAAGCCGAGTCGGCCGGCGTCGCGATCGCCTTCCGCGCCCCGGCGGGCGCGGCGATGGACGTGCGCTATGCCGCGACGCTGGAGCGCTGGCCCGCGGCGGCCAAGCCGTTGCCGCCACGCCCCGCCGACGTCGTCCCGTTCCACACCTCGGATTCGACCGTCGTAACCGGATCGCGCCGCTTCACCTGGTGAGCTCGAGCGGCTATCCGAGAGCTCATGAGCGACGTCACGATCTACCACAACCCGAACTGCGGCACGTCCCGCAACGCGCTCGCCCTGCTCCGCGAGAAGGGCGTCGAGCCGAAGGTCGTCGAGTACCTCAAGGAGGGCTGGACGAAGGAAGGCCTGCAGGAGCTGCTCCAGCGGATGGGCGCGTCGGCGCACGACATCCTGCGCGTGAAGGGCACCCGGGCCGATGAACTCGGCCTCTCCGATCCGGCCGCGTCCGACGAGGCGCTGATCGCCGCGATGATCATCGAGCCCGGGCTGGTGAATCGCCCTATCGTGGCGACACCGAAAGGGGCCGCGCTCTGCCGACCGGCGGAACTGGTCCTCACGCTGCTCTGAGGGAGTCCGTGACAATTCGGCCGGTGGCGCGCCTGCGCTTTTCCGGTATTCATGCGCCGGGGAGCAGCCCTCACTGAGGGGCTCCGCGGGGGACGCTGACAATTTTGGCTTTGCGTAGCCGATGCCTTAACCGTGCATCGGCTAGTACGGGGGCGTGATGGCAGAATTCGACCCGCGACGGTTTTCGTTCCGGATTGCGCCACGCGTAGTGGCGGGCGGCGGCGCGCTGATCGCCCTGTTCGCCGCATGGAAGCTCACCGACACCACCGCCGCGCCGTCAGCGCCGCCTCTGGCCCCCGAGGCCGTGGCCGCCCTGCAGCACACCTCCTTCACCCAGGCCGCCGTCAGCCAGCCCGGCTGGGACCGGCCCGAGAACGTGCCGCTCAAGGTCCTACGCGGCGAGACCCTGGAAGAGGCCGTCCAGCGCGCCGGCGTCGCCCCCGAAGAGGCCCGCCAGGCGGTCGCCGCCCTCGGCCAGGCCATGGACACCGTCCACATCAAGGCCGGCATGGCCTTTGACGCCGCCATCGCGAAGCCCCGCGCCGAGCGCGGCCCGGCCCGGTTGATCGGCCTGTCCATGCGCACCGGCCCGGCCAGCGCCATCACCCTCTCGCGCAGCTTCGACGGCGCGCTTCGCCTCCGCGCGCTGGAGGAAGAGATCCGCGACGAGGTCACGGTGGCCGACGGCGAGATCCGCGGTTCGCTGTACGAGAGCGCGTCGAAGCTGGGCGCGACGCCCGAGATCGTCAGCCAGGTCGCCAAGCTGTTCGCCGCCAAGATCGACTTCCGCGAAATGCAGGCGGGCGACGACTTCAAGCTGGTCTTCGACCGCAAGGTCACCGAGAGCGGCCGCACGGTGGACGTCGGCGACCTCGAATACGCCGAGCTGAAGGGCGTGAAGTTCTATCGCTTCGAGCGCACCGGCGGCGGCGCCGAGTATTTCGACGAAACCGGCAAGAACATCAAAGGCTTCCTGCTGCGCACGCCGATCGACGGCGCGCGCATGACCTCGAACTTCGGCCTGCGCCGGCACCCGGTGCTGGGCTATGCCCGCGCCCACCAGGGCGTCGACTTCGGGGCCGGCCACGGCACGCCGATCCTGGCCGCCGGCGATGGCGTGGTGATCCGCGCCAGCCGCTGGGGCGGCTACGGCAACTACGTCCAGATCCGGCACACGGGCGGCTGGGACACGGGTTACGCCCACGTCTCGCGCTACGCCAAGGGCGTCCGTCCCGGCACGCGCGTCCGCCAGGGCCAGGTGATCGCCTATGTGGGCTCGACGGGCCTCTCGACCGGCCCCCACCTGCACTACGAAGTCTGGCAACGCGGCAAGCGCGTGAACCCGGTCGGCGCGAAGGTGCCGCAGGGCACGGTGTTGGCCGGGGCCGAGCTCGCCCGCTTCCGGGCGCAGAAGGACCGCATCCAGCACCTGCTCGCCAACGGCGGCGGAGAGGCGCCGCGCCAGCTCGCGTCCGTGAACTGACGACCCCGTAGAAGCCGCAGGGCAACTAAGGCCAAGCTTAAGACGTTGATTTCTCAGCCGTCGGGGCGTTCCATGCTCCGACAACGAGGAAACGTCGATGGGGCAGCTCACCGCCACGACGATTCAGTGCGTGCGTAGAGACGTCGCGGCCTGGCCTGACGACGCCGAGGCCGGCCACGTCAACGAGTTGCTGCGGCTACTCGGGTTCTGGCGCCAGCAGATGCTGGTGAACACCTTCTTCCAACACCACGGCGCCCGCGTCCTGAACGGTCCATTTGCGGGCATGGCCTACGTCGGTCAGGCAGCCGAAGGCGCGCTGATGCCGCGCCTGCTGGGCACCTACGAGGCCGAGCTCCACCCACACCTCGAGGCCTTCAGTCGCGAGGGCGTCGACTGTGTGATCGACGTCGGATGCGCCGAGGGCTTCTACGCCGTGGGCCTGGCCCGGATGCTGCCCGAGGCGGTGATCTACGCCTACGACATCGCCGCCGAGGCGCGCGCGGCCTGCGCCGAGCTCGCCGAGCGGAATCGCGTCGCCGACCGGGTGGTGATCCGCAAGACCTTCGCACCCCAGGACTTCCAGCGCTTCGCCAACCGGCGCGCCCTGGTCATCATGGATGTCGAAGGCGCCGAGACCGAGCTGCTGCGGCCCGATCTGGCCCCGGCGCTGGCCGGCATGCGCCTGATCGTCGAGACGCACAGCGCCGCGGCGCTGCGCACCGTGCGCGAGCGGTTCGCCCCCACGCACGACATCCAGCGCGTCGACGCCGCAGGCAAGGTCTGCGACCTGCCCCCATGGCTGAAGGGGCTGGGCCATCTGGACCAGCTCCTCGCCGTCTGGGAATGGCGCGGTTGCCCGACGCCCTGGCTGGTGATGCGCCCGAAGGCTCCTTAGGCGTCGAAGACGATGACCGAGCGGGCGATCGAGCCCGTCTTCATCTCCTCGAAGGCGTCGTTGACCTGCTCGAGCTTCAGGCGGCGCGAGATCATGTCGTCCAGCTTCAGCTTGCCGGCCATGTACATGTCGACCAGCCGGGGCATATCGACCGGGAAGCGGTTAGAGCCCATCAGCGAGCCCTGGATGCGCTTCTCGCCCAGGAAGGCCGCGCCCATCAGGCTGATCGACTGACCCACCGGGATCATGCCGATGATATTGGCGGTGCCGCCGCGGCCCAGCATGTTGAACGCCTGCTCGGCGGTCTTCACCATGCCCAGCGCCTCGAAGCTATGGTCGACGCCGCCCTGGGTCATCTCGATGATGGTCTTCACCGGATCGACTTCAGCGGCGTTGACGAAGTCCGTCGCGCCGAACGCCCGGGCGAAGTTCTCCTTACCGGGCACGACGTCGACGGCGATGATCCGACCCGCGCCGGCGATCGCCGCGCCGTTGATCGCCGACAGGCCCACGCCGCCGCAGCCGATGACCGCGACGGTATCGCCGGCCCGCACGTTCGAGGTGTGGATCACGGCGCCGACGCCGGTCATCACCGAGCAGCCGATCAGGGCGGCGCGGTCCAGCGGCATGTCCTTGCGGATCGCGACGCACGCATGCTCGTGGATCAGCATCTGCTCGGCGAACGACGAGAGGTTCAGGTACTGCATCATCGGGCCCATCTGCGAGGCCAGACGCGGCTCCTCGTCCTTGCCGCGCTTGGTGTCGGGCGACACGCAGCGGGCCATGTGGCCAGTGATGCAGTGATTGCAGTGGCCGCAGAAGGCCGAGAGGCAGGTGATCACGTGGTCGCCCGGCTTCACCGTGCGGACTTCCGAGCCCACGGCTTCGACGACGCCGGCGCTCTCGTGGCCCAGCACGGCGGGGAGCGGGTGCGGATAGGAGCCTTCGACGAAGTGGAGGTCCGAGTGGCAGACCCCGGCCGCGGCGGTGCGGATCAGCACCTCGTGCGGGCCCGGCTTGCTGATCTGCACGTCCTCGATCTGGAGCGGCTTACCCACTTCCCGAAGCACGGCGGCCTTCATGGCGGTCTCCCCTTCATACTGGCGTTTGAAACAGCCTTATCTTCGTTCCGCAGGCCCTGGGAAGGGCCTTCATCCCGGAAAGCGGTCGACAGCCGTGCGCGGGCCTTCCATCTAAGGACGCGATGGACGCCGCTCCCCCGTTGGCCACGCCACCCAAGGCGGTCACCCCGCTCGACGTGTTCCTGGCCTTCCTGAAGCAGGGCCTCACCGCCTTCGGCGGTCCGGTGGCGCATCTCGGCTATTTCCGCCGCGAGTTCGTGGAGCGGCGCGGCTGGCTGTCCGAAGCCGCCTATGCCGATCTCCTGGCGCTCTGTCATTTCCTGCCGGGGCCAGCCTCCAGCCAGGTCGGCATGGCCATCGGCCTGCGCCAGGCAGGACTTGCCGGAGCCCTCGCGGCCTTCGCCGGCTTCACCCTGCCGGCCGCGACGCTGATGATTGCCTTCGCCCTCGTCGCGCCTAGCCTTGAGACGAGCCTCGGATCCGGCTGGATCCAGGGGCTCAAGATCGCCGCGGCCGCCGTCGTGCTGCAGGCGCTGGTGCAGATGGCCCGCACCCTGGCGCGAGGGCCGGTGCGGGCCGGCATGGCGATCGGCGCCGCCGCGGGCCTGGTGATCGCCCAGGGTCCGGTGGCGCAGGTGGGAGCGATCCTGGCGGGCGCCGCCATCGGACTGGCGCTGCTGAGGGATGTCGGCCCGACGGATGCGGCGGACGACGCCCTCCCGCCCGTCGACACCGGCAGCGCCATCATCGCGCTGACGATCTTCGCCGGGCTGCTGCTCGCCCTGCCCCTGCTGGCCACGCTCCTGCAGAACCCTGGCCTGGGCCTCGCCGCCGTCTTCTACCGCACGGGCGCCCTCGTCTTCGGCGGCGGACACGTCGTGCTGCCGCTGCTCGAGCGCGAGATCGTCGACCGGGCCTGGCTCGACTCCGACACCTTCCTGGCCGGCTACGGCCTCGTGCAGGCCCTGCCGGGACCGCTGTTCAGCTTCGCGGGCTTTGTCGGCGCGGCGCAATCCTTTGGACCGCGGGGCGTCGTCGGCGGCCTGATCGCGCTCTTCGCCATCTTCCTGCCCAGCCTACTGCTGGTGGTGGGCGTGCTCCCGTTCTGGGATCGGTTGAAGCGCGAGGCCTGGGCGCGCGGCGCGCTGGCCGGTGTCGGCGCGGTGGTGGTCGGCCTGCTGGCCGCGGCGCTGTGGGATCCGGTGCTGCGCACCACCATCGGCCGCCCGTCCGACTGGGCGTTGCTGGCGGCGGCGTTCGTCTTCCTGCAGGTCGCCCGCCTGCCGCCATGGCTGGTGGTGCTGGGCTTCGCCGCCGCGACCGGCGCGCTGCTGCGCTAGGCCGCCGCCGCCCGGCCCGGATCGACGACGCCCGCCGCCGCCTTGCCCGCCGCCTGACCCGCCTTGGCCCCTGCGGCCTTCACCTGGGCCACCATGCCTTCGGGCCTCGGCAGCCGCGCCGGCCACAGGGCCGGCAGCTTCGGCCAGCGGAAGGTCCACGCGGCCTTTTCCGGAATGCAGCTTTCCAGCGCCTGGAGCAGCACCTCGGCCGGACCGTCGTTCAGGAAGTGGTTGGCGCCTTCCGTCCGCACGACGCGGATCGGCCGGCGGGTCAGCGTTTCGGCCGCCAGGCGCTCAGCCGTCTCGAGCGGCGCGAAGTCGTCCTTGTCGCCGTGGATCATATGGATCGGCACGTTCACGCGGGCGAGCGCCCGCTTGGCGTGACGCAGCTGGGGCCGCTGGCCGGTCACCTCGATGACCGCATTGCGCAGGTCGCGCGGAATCACCTTCAGCGCCTTCGAACCCATGTCCAGCAGCCACTTGGCCGTCGGACCCGCCTCGCCGAAGAAGCCCGAAAGCAGGACCAGGCCCGCCACCTTGCCGGGGTTCTGGTCGGCCATGATCGAGGCGATCGCCGCGCCATAGCTCTGGCCCACCAGCAGCACCTTCTGCCCGGGGGCGGCGTTCAGCACCGGAGCCAGGGCTTCGGCCTGGACGCGGATGTCCGTCACCGGATGCAGCGGCTCCGAGCCCGCGTACCCCGGCCGGTCGACCACGATCATCTCCCGGTTCTCCGGCAGCTCGGCCAGGGTCTCGGCCCAGTACTCGGCCCACGAGGGCGCGCCGGTGATCACCACGATCTTCCACGGCGAAGGCGCCTCGCGCGGAGTCTCGAGCGCCGAGATCCGCCAGCGGTGGCCGCCGCCGGCGATGAAACTCGTGCGCCGTACGACGGTGTCCGGATAGTCCGCCGAAGTCGGCGCGTGCTCGGTTCGGCCCCTGGCCGCGGCCTCGATGCAAGCCCATCCCATCGCCAGTACGCCCTTGGGCCGTTTGCGCGGCACGTCTTGCCTCCTAACTCGGTCTTCACGTCACCTGTGGGTGGCAAACGCACGGTTCAAGGGTCGGTTCTGTGACTTCGGGTCCATCATTTGAATGGTGCGGCCTTCTGTGCCCGCACGAACACGGCTGCAAGGCGTTCCTAAGGCAGGATTCCGACGGACGGCCGCGCCTTGGGCCGCTATCGTTCTCGCCTGCAGCCGGGGCCAGAGCCAGAGTGACAGCGACGCGCGCGCCAGCGGACGAAGCCTTCCTCGCCGATGGCGGGGCGTTGGGCGCGCTCATGCGGGCGCATGACTGGTCCACATCGCCGCTCGGCCACCCGTCCGCGTGGCCGCAGTCGCTGCGCAGCGTCGTCGGCCTGCTGCTCACGTCGAAATTTCCGATGTTCGTGGCCTGGGGCCCGGAGCTCGGCTTTCTCTACAACGACGCCTACGCAGAGATCCTCGGCGACAAGCATCCGTCAGCCCTCGGCCGCCGGTTCCAAGACATCTGGGCCGAGATCTGGACCGACATCAGGCCGCTGATCGACGCCGCGCTGTCGGGACAGGCCATCTACCGCCACGACCTGCCGCTGCTCATGCGGCGGAAGGGTTTCGACGAGCAGACCTGGTTCACGTTCTCCTACTCGCCCGTGCGGGACGAGCGCGGCGCCGTCGTGGGCATGTTCTGCGCCTGCGCCGAGACGACCGAGAAGGTGCTCGCGGAACGGCGGCTGAGCTTCCTCGTCGAGCTCTCGGACGCATTGCAGGCCGCCCGCACGCCGCTGGAGGTGAAGATCGCCGCGGCGGAGGCGCTGGGCCGGCAACTCGACGTCAGCCGCGCCGGCTATGGCGAGATCGTCGAGGCCGGCGAGGTGGTGCGGGTCGATCAGGACTGGACCGCGTCCGGCGCCTTGTCGTTGGCGGGCGAGGCGCGAATCCTGGACGCCTTCGGCCCGGCGGCGATCGCAGAGCTCCGCGCCGGCCGCATCCTGGTGGTCGAGGATTGCGAGGCCGACGCGCGCACGGCCGACGCGGCCTATCTGCCGACTTGGCGAAGCATCGGGACCCGGGCCCTGATCGTCGCGCCCCTCCTGAAGGACGGCGAGCTGTCAGCGATCCTCTACGCTCACCACGCCGAGCCCCGTCGGTGGACGCCCGACGAGATCGCCCTCGCCGGCGACGTCGCCACGCGGACCTGGTCGGCGCATGCCCAGGCGCTGGCGGAGGATGCTCAATCCGCGTCCGAGGACCGGCTGCGACTGGCCCACCAGGCCGCCCGCCTGGGCGACTTCACGTGGGATGTCGAGACCGACGCCACGACGCTCTCCGAACAGTTCGAGGGCCTGCTCGGCCTTCCGCGCGAGGCGCTGCCGAATTCGGGTCAGGCGTTTTTCGCCTACGTGCTGGAGGAGGACCTGCCGGGCCTCGTCGCGGTCTGCGAGTCGGTGCTGACGGGCAAGGCGCCGCGCTTCGACGCGGAATTCCGCATTCGTCGGGCGGACGGCGAGGTGATCTGGCTGGCCGCCCACGCCCAGGGCGAGGAGCCGGGTCCGGACGGCGTCCCAAAGCGGATCGTCGGCGTGAACTACGACGTCACGCAACGTAAGCGGGCCGAGGAAGCTCTCCGCGAGAGCGAGAGCCGCTTCCGCAACATGGCCGACCACGCACCGGTGATGATGTGGGTCACGGATCCCGACGGTCGCTGCACCTATCTCAACAAGGCCTGGTACGACTTCACCGGTCAGACCGAGCAGGAGGCGCTGGGCCTGGGCTGGGCCGATGCGACCCACCCCGACGACAAGGACCTCGCGACCGACACCTTCCTGAGCGCCACGGCGCGGCAGGCTCCGGTCTACGTCGAGTACCGGCTGCGCCATCGGGACGGTGGCTACCGCTGGGCGATCGACGCCGCCTCGCCGCGTTTCGGGCCCAGGGGCGACTTCCTGGGCTTCGTCGGCTCGGTCATCGACATCAGCCAGCGGCGCGCCGCCGAAGAGGTCCTTCGCGAGTCGAACGAGGTGTTGGCGCGGCGCATCGACGAAGCCCTGGCCGAGCGGAAGCTGCTGGTCGACATCGTCGAGGGCACCGACGCCTTCGTGCAGGTGCTGAGCCCCGACCTCCGGTGGCTGGCCATCAACCGCGCGGCCGCCGACGAGTTCGAGGCGCTGTTTGGTCCGCGGCCGAAGGTGGGCGACAGCCTGGCCGATCTCCTGCGCGACCAGCCGGACGAAGGCGCCGCCGTCCTCGCGCTCTGGCGGCGCGCCCTGGCCGGCGAGCCCTATATCGACACGGTGGAGATGGTGCGGCGGGACGGCGGCCGCGTAGCCTATGAGATGAAGTTCGACGTCCTGCGCGACGCCGACGGCCGCGTCGTCGGGGCCTACCAGTTCACCTACGATGTCACCGCCCGGCTGCAGGATCAGCGCCGCCTGGCGGAGACGCAGGACGCCCTGCGCCAGTCGCAGAAGATGGAGGCCATCGGTCAGCTGACCGGCGGCGTCGCCCACGACTTCAACAACCTGCTGACGCCCATCGTCGGCGCCTTGGACATGCTCCAGCGTCGCGGCGTCGGCGGGGCGCGCGAACAGCGGCTGATCGACGGCGCGCTGCAATCGGCCGAGCGCGCCCGGGTGCTCGTCCAGCGGCTGCTGGCCTTCGCCCGCCGCCAGCCTCTGCAGGCGACGGCGGTGGACGTGCCGCAACTGCTTGAGGGCATGGGCGACCTGATCGGCAGCACCACCGGCCCCCAGATCCGCGTCGTGGTCGATGCGTCCGCCGATCTGCCGCCCGCCAAGGCCGACCGCAACCAGCTTGAGATGGCCATCCTGAACCTGGCCGTGAACGCGCGCGACGCCATGCCCGAAGGCGGCGTGCTGCGCCTGTCAGCCGGCCTGGAGACGGTTCGCGGCGCGCACCGCAGCCGCCTGCCGGCCGGCGACTATGTCCGTCTGTCGGTGGCCGACAGCGGCGTCGGCATGGATGCCGAAACGCGGGTCCGCGCCGTCGAACCGTTCTTCTCCACGAAGGGCGTCGGTCGTGGCACCGGATTGGGCCTCTCCATGGTTCATGGCCTGGCCTTGCAGCTGAACGGCGCCCTGACTCTTGAGAGCGCGCCCGGCGTGGGCACCAATGTGGAGCTGTGGCTGCCCGTCTCGCACGACGCGGTGCAGCCGGAGGCCGAGGCGCGTCCGGCGGCGACCCGCTCGTTCCTCGGCACGGTGCTGCTGGTGGACGACGAGGACGTCGTCAGGATGAGCACCGCCGATATGCTGACCGACCTCGGCTATCACGTGGTGGAGGCGCCCTCGGCCGAAGACGCGCTGCGCCTGCTGGGCGAAGGGCTCGAGCCGCAGCTCGTGGTCACCGACCACCTGATGCCTGGCATGACTGGCACCGATCTGGCCCGCGAGCTTCGCCGCAGCCACCCGGCCGTCCGCACCCTGCTGGTCTCCGGCTATGCCGAGGCCGAGGGCGTCGCCCCCGACCTGCCCCGCCTCACCAAACCGTTCCGCAACGCCGACCTTGCCGAAGCCATGGCGGCGCTGGGCCCCGAGCCGGTCTAAGCGGGCCCAAAGCCGCGCTTGGCCTTGGCGGACAGCGCCTATCTACCTGATCTCACGAAAGGAACTTCGGGAAAGATGGCGACCGGTTGGGCGCATGAAGGCGCGGTCCTGGACCAGATCCACGACACCATCACGGATGGCGTGCAGGGCGCCCGCGCACGGCTTCCGCAGGGCGAAGGCACGCTGGAGTGCGTCGACTGCGGGGACGACATTCCCGAGGCCCGCCGCAAGGCGCTGCGGGGCGTCACGACCTGCATCGCCTGCCAATCCGGCCGCGACCGGCAGATCGTGCATTCCCTCATCAACCGGCGCGGCAGCAAGGACAGCCAGCTGAAGTAGCTAGGCGTCCAGCCGGCCCGCGTACGCGAAGATCAGGCCGAGCCAGGGGTGCGCCGTCGCCACCCGGAAGCGATAGGCGCCGTTCGCCTCGAAAGCTCGGGCGCGGATGCGCGGCGCCAGCGCCTTCGGCAGAGGGATTGACCCCAAGCTCCAGCTCTGGAAACGCCAGACGAAGCCGCCGCCTAAGGCCGCCACGTCGAACACGAAGCGGATCGGGCCGAAGCGTTCCTGGAAGACGCCGGGTTCCGGCAGGGCCCGGAGCTGCGAGCTGAATGCCTTGGAGCCGAAGCGGCGGGTCCAGCGCTCGGCCGACGCGACAGGCTCCACCTCCACGGCCAAATCACCGTACCGCCCTGGTTCCGGCAGCCCAAGCGCCGCCCGTATGAGCCGGACCGGCAGGCTGCGGCAGCCCCGCGCCCACCCGCGCCCGCGATGGGTCTGCGCCTTGGCGGCGCCGTGCAGGCGCTGCACCGCCGGAGCCAGGCGAGCGAACCGGTCGCCCAACACCCGCCGGAACAGGACCGGCTCGTCTGGGGACACGCTCAGCCGCTCGGTGCGGATCGGCAGGCCGGCGAGCTCGGCGGTGATGTCGTTCAGGGCGAGCAGGCCCACGCAGGCGAAGGCGCCGCGCGCCGTCACGCGGCCGTCCGCCAAGCCGCGCAGCATCGCAGCGGCGGCCGCGACCGGTACCGTCGGACCGGCGTTCGCCTCCGCGGCCAGTGACCACTGTCCGGTGCGCCGAGCGCCGGCCTGATCCAGCCCCTGCGCCCGCACCAGCATCCCGCCGCGATCGGAACCGAACACCGCCGCCACGCCGGCCGTCGCCCGAAGCGGCTCCGTCAGCGGCCGCAGGTCGCGCAGCAGGCGCAGCCGCACCAGCCAGCTCAGCAGCCAGAGGCCGAGATGCACCGGCGCCTGCTCCAGCCCCGCCAGGAACAACGCTTCGCGCCGCACGTGAAACCTGGCTGGGATCAGGTCGAGGTCTGGCGTCTCGCACAGCGCGCCCCATCGGAGGCCCAGCCCGGGCAGGCGTAGCCGTCTGGGACCGCTCCAGCCCGGCCGCGCGATCCACCGACCGCCCAAGAACACGCGGACCGGGCGCCCCACGTAGGACAGGATCGCCTCCACTACCGAGCGGCCCCGCGGGGCCCGCGCGCCGGGGGAGATCGCGGCCAGCGCCGTGTCGATCTGGGTCCAGCCCTTGGTCACCGCCTCCAGCGCCGCTTGCGATAACGCCGGCGTCGAGCTCGCGCCCGTGACCGCCAGCACGCCGGCGGCCTGAGCCTCCGCGTGCAACGCTTCCGGGAACGCGGCTACGAAATCGCGCGCATCGGCGATGTCGACATAGTGCGCGCCGGCGGCGATCGCGGCCCGCGCGAGCCGGAAGTCGCCATGCTGGAAGGGGCCCGCCGTATCGACGACCGCCCAGGGCTCGAACCTAGCGACGGCGTCCGGCGCATCGCGATCCAGCACCGCCGGCGTCAACGTCGCCTTCGCTCCGGATCGCAGTTCGCGGGCGAGCGCTTTCAGCGGTCCAAGCCGCCGCGCCGCGAGGACCAGTTCCGTGTCCGGCCAGGCGGCTAGCAAGCTTGCGAGGCGAGCGCCGAACGCGCCCGTCGCGCCGACAAGGACAATGCGTTTCACGACCAGCCCGGCGGCGGCTCCAGCACGAAGCGGGCGCGCTGCTCCGGGGTCGGGACCATGCAGGCCTCCCGCTTGCCCATGAGCCTGTAGCGATTGCGGGCGACGAGGCCGTAGCCTGCGTCCCGCAGCGGCTTCGGGACCAGGGCGAAGACTGCGGCCAGGTTCGCCGGCGGCCCGAGTCGCCGGGCCAGCGCGAGAACCGCGTCCGACGCGCTCAGCGGCCGCCCATGATCGAAGAACAGGAAACTCTCGGGATTCTCGACGTCGAGGCCGTAGCGCGTGGCGATGGCGCGACCGAAGGGCGACTGGAGCGGCGTGAACCGAATCACGCCCTTCCGGTCGAGACGCAACGCCGTCTGCACCGAGCCCGAACAGAAGTTGCAGAGACCATCGAAGAGCCAGATGCCGTCCAGCTCGTCAGGTGGCGGGCTCACGCCGCCATCCGAGCCTTGAACACGCCGTCCGGCAGGCGGGCGGCCCTCGTGGGATGGATCAGGAAGTAGTCCTTCCATGGCACGCCCTCGACGAGGTCGATGCGCTCTTCCAGGCGGTCGCCGTTCAGGGCGAACATGCGGTAGCCGCGCTCGCGGAAGATCTCGAGCACCTGTTCGCCGGACGCGCCGAACCGGGCTTCCAGCATCGGCGGGTGGATCTCGATCAGCACGTGCGGCCGGTCGCGGTCGAGGATCTCCAGCGCGCCCTGCAGCGCCTTCAGCTCGGCGCCCTCGATGTCCATGCGGATGAAGTCGACCTGGTTCACGCCATGCTCGGCGCAGAAGCCGTCCAGCGTCACCACCGGCGTCGGCTGCAGGTCCATGCCCTGGTCCTGCAAGTCGGGTCGGGCGGCGCCCTGCGGCGCCGTCTCGGTGACATAGGCATAGGCCCGGCCCATGCGGCCGGAGGTCTTCTTCGGCGTCACCAGCAGCAGTTCGCCCGGCTTGTCGGCCACGGCGGCATGGATCGGGGTGACCCGGTCGCGGATGCGGTGCCAGGCGGTCGTCACCTTCAGCACCTCATAGGCGAAGGCGGACGGCTCGAAGGCGTAGATGCGGGCCTTCGGCGCCACCTGGGTCATGACGTAGGAGTGCCGCCCATCGCTGGCGCCCACGTGCAGGCAGACCGGCGCGCCCGACAGCAGGTCGGCGAGATACGGCGTCTCGGGCTCATGCTTGGCCCAGCGGAGGTTCCGCCGCCAGGCCCGGAAGGCGTGGCCCAGCACGCGCAGCGATGGCATCGGCACTCCCGTCAGGCTCCGGCTTCCCGGACGACCGTCATCATATAGTTCACGTCGGTGTCGACGGACTCGCTCCACCGACCGGTCAGCGGATTGAACACCACGCCATAGGGGCCGTCCACGGTGACGGGCTCACCGGCCAGGAAGCCGCGGATCTCGTCGGGCTTGAGGAACTTCTTCCAGTCGTGCGTGCCGGCCGGCAGCCAGCGCAGGATGTACTCGGCCCCGACGACCGCCAGCGCCATCGCCTTCAGCGTCCGGTTCAGCGTCGCGACGATCATCAGGCCGCCCGGCTTCAGCAGCCGCGCGCAGCTGCGCAGGTACTCGCCCGGATCCGCCACGTGCTCGATCACCTCCATGTTCAGGATGATGTCGAACGCAGGCTCGCCGGCCTCCAGCAGCGCCTCGGCGGTCGAGCAGCGGAAGTCGATCGAGAGCCCCTGCTCCCCCGCGTGGGTCGACGCCGTGGCGATGTTCCGTTCCGAGGCGTCGACCGCGACGACCTCGAAGCCCAGCCGCGCCATCGGCTCGGACAGCAGCCCGCCGCCGCAGCCGATGTCCAGCAGCCGCAGCCCCTCGAAGGGTCGCCGCGCCGCGCCGTCGCGACCGAACCGGTACAGCGCATGGTCACGGATGAAGGCCAGCCGCACCGGATTGAATTTGTGCAGCGGCGCAAATTTCCCATTGGGGTCCCACCACTCGGCGGCGATGCGCGAGAACCGCTCGACCTCGGCAGGATCGATGCTCGAACGCGCGGACGGTTGGGAAGTCATGCCCCCTTCTACCGCCGGACCGGCCGCGTGCGGAAGACACTTGCCGTTGCGAGCGCGGGGAACCGTGGCTAGAAGGCCGATCCTTCCCGCAGCGCAACAAACTTGGGGGCGTTGGGCGTGTCCCGGCTGGTGATGAAATTCGGCGGCACTTCGGTGGCCGACCTGGAACGCATCCGGCGGGTCGCGCGGCTCGTGGCCGCCGAGGTCGCCGCGGGACATCAGGTCGCTGTCGTCGTCTCCGCCATGGCGGGCAAGACCAACGAGCTGGTCGCCTGGACCGACGGCGCGGGCGCCGCGGCGCAGGGCATCGCCCCCTCCGACGACGAGTACGACGTGGTCGTGGCCTCGGGCGAGCAGGTGACCGCCGGCCTCCTGGCCATGACGCTGCGCAACATGGGCCTGCGGGCGCAGTCGTGGCTGGGCTGGCAGGTGCCGATCATCGCCGACGACGCCCACGGCAAAGCACGCATCGACGAGATCCCGCCCGAGAAGCTGCGCGCCGCGCTGGACGACGGCCAGGTGGCGGTGATCGCCGGCTTCCAGGGCGTGACCCGCGATGGGCGGATCGCCACCCTGGGCCGCGGCGGCTCCGACACCAGCGCGGTGGCGATCGCGGCGGCGATCGACGGCGCGTGCGACATCTACACCGACGTGGACGGCGTCTACACGACCGACCCGCGCATCGAGTCCAAGGCAAAGAAGCTGGCCAAGATCTCCTACGAGGAGATGCTCGAGATGGCGTCGCTCGGCGCCAAGGTCCTGCAGACCCGCTCGGTCGAGCTGGCCATGGCCTATCATGTGCCCGTCAGGGTGCTTTCCAGTTTTGTCGAGCCCGGCGAAGCGCCCGGCCAGGGCACTATCGTCTGCGACGAGGAGGAGATCGTGGAGAAGCGGATCGTGAGCGGCGTGGCCTACAGCCGCGACGAGGCGAAGATCAGCCTCTTCGGCCTGCCGGACCACCCCGGCGTGTCGTCCACCATCTTCGGCGCGCTGGCCGATGCGAACGTGAACGTGGACATGATCGTCCAGAGCCACGCCCGCGTCGCCGACACCGCCAACATGGAGTTCACCGTCGGCCGCCGGGACGCCCAGCGGGCCGTCGACATCATCCGCGCCGTCCAGCCGCAGGTCGGCTTCGAGGATGTCCGCGTCGATGAGGACGTGGCCAAGGTTTCGGTGATCGGCGTCGGCATGCGCAGCCACACCGGCGTCGCCAAGTCGATGTTCCAGGCGCTGGCCGAAAAAGGCGTGAACATCCAGGTCATCTCGACCTCGGAGATCAAGATCAGCGTGCTGATCGACGCCGCCTACACCGAACTGGCCGTCCGCGCCCTGCACGCCGCCTACGGCCTGGATCAGCTCTAGTCGGCTAGGCCTTCTCGGCCCCGCCGGTCAGCCGGAACGTCGCCCAGGCTCCGGCGATCGCCAGCGGGATCACCGCCACGAACACCCACACCGACGCGGCCCTTGCGCTCGCGTCCGTGAGACCGGCTGAGAATCCCGCGAGATTGGCCGCGACGCCCGAGATCGTCGCGCCGGCCGCAGCGCCGGCCTGGCGCACGGCCATGATCGCCGACGACCCGATGGCCTTATCCTCGTCAGAAAGGGCCGCCAGCACCCGGCGGCTCATGAAGGCCCAGGAGAAGCCGAAGGCCGCCCCCATCAGCGCCCCGCCGAGGATCGCCAGCGCCAGCGGACCGTCGGCCAGGGTCAGCGGCAGGATCACCAGGCTCGCCACCAGCAGCACGGCGCCGAGCCGGGTCCAGCGGGCGTCCCACACGCCGGTCGCGCCGGCGACGGCGAGGGCGGACAACGTCCAGGCCAGCGACTCCGCGCCGATGGCGTAGCCGGCCCACAGCGGGGAGAAGCCCCGAAGCTGCTGCAAGATCGGCGGGCCGTAGATGGCGAAACCCATGGAGGCCGCGGTCATGGCGAACATGGCGAAGTAGCCCGAGCCGCAGACCGTCCTGAGGTCGCCTGCCCGGTGCGGCAGCAGCCGGACCTTGGCCCGGGGGTCGATGGCCACGACGAGGGCCAGGATCGCCAGCCCGGCGACGACGAGGCCGATCGACAGCACGGAGACGTGGACTACGTCGGCCACGGCGATGGCCGAGACGCCTAACGCCAGGACGCCCAGCTGCGCCCACGGAACGCCGGGTCCGCCCGCGCCGGTCCGGCCCTTCTTTAGCAGGAACAGCGCCGCGATGCTGAACACCGCCGACTGGCCGGCGAACAGCCAGAAGACGTCGCGCCAGTGGCCCTGCTCCACGACGATCCCGCCGAACAGGGGCCCCAGCAGGGTGGCGATGCCCCAGATGAAGGTGACGCTGGCGAACACGCGGGCCAGGTGGCGCTCGGGGAAAAGCAGCGCGATGGCGACCATGGCGAAGCCCGAGATCCAGCCCGAACCCAGCCCCTGCACCAGTCGGCCCGCCAGGAACACCTCCACGTTGGGCGCCGCCGCGCTCATCACGCAGCCGGCCAGCATGACGAGACCCGCAAGCGCGGTCGCGCTGCGCAGGCCGAAGAGTTCGGAGAGCCGCCCGGCGCTGGCGCCGGCGAGGATCGCCCCGACCAGGAAGCCGGCCGTCGCCCAGCTGAAGTAGGCGTAGCCGCCGAGGTCGGCGCCGACGCTGGGCATGATGGTGGCGGTGACCAGGGCGTCGGCGGCGTTCAGCCAGACGCCCAGGCAGATCAGGGCGAACTGCGGCAGCCGGCCGCCGGACAGGAGATCACCCCAGCCGGTGGGGCCGTCGGTATTCGGTTCGGCTGCCGCCATGGCGGCTGACATAGGCGGTGTCGGCCCCCGGAGCTACCCAGGCGACTGGTTCATCGGCGGACGGCGGCGAGCAGCGGCGACTCGTATCCGGGCGCCCAGTGCACCGCCGTGCCCGAGGTGACGTACCAGGCGATCAGCACGGCGCAGATCAGCGCGCCGGGCACGTAGGAATTGGTTCGCCGATAGGTCCACGCGCCGATCGCCCCGATCACCGCCAGCAGCGGCACGAACTGGATGGCCACGATGGTGTTCAGCGGCTCGGCCGGCGTCGCCAGCCGGCCCGTGGCGAACAGCGTCGCGTACTCCCAGACGACCAGGACAACAAAGCCCAGGCTCATGGCGATCTTGGCCCACCCGACCTGCGAGAACAGGCTCTCGCCCTGGACGGCCAGATTGGCGGCCAGCGACCGGATGGCCACGACGAAGAACGCAGCCCACAGCGCCAGGTACGGCAGCATCATCACCGCGCGCTCGGCGCTGAGCGGCTTCAGGCCCAGCACCCAGAACCGGAAGTCGGCCTTAAAGAGGCCGTCCAGCAGGTACGAGGCGGCGAAGGCCACGCCCATCGTCGCGGCGGCCGCCAGGATCGACAGCCCCCAGCGCGGCGTGAACTGCGCCTTCGCCCGAAGCACGAGCCCGATCAGGAGCGTGATCAGCCCGGTCCCCAGCGCCCAGACCAGCAGTTGGTTGTGCACCCACTGCGGAAAGCCCGGCATCGGAAAGAACAGCTGGCCCACCTTCATCAAGGGGAAGTAGGTGAGCGCCGGCAGGGCCGCGGTGATGGCGAAGGCCAGCCACCAGCGACGGCCGCGTCGGACGTTCGCGGGCTGCGCCGGCTGCGCCAACGGCCGGAACAGCGGCAAGCCGAGCAGCAGGTCGAAGGTCGCCAGGATCAGCAGGCACAGTCCCCCGAACGCGATCAGAGTGCCGATTTCCTTCAGGAGCCAGGTCTGGCCCTGCATGCTGGCCGGCTCCCCGGGCGTCAGGGTCGTGCGGAACCAGTCGAGCGCAGCCTCCACACCCGCTTCCGAGAAATGCTCGCCCGGGTGGGTGACCGGGGGCGTGTAGAGCCGCCGCGCAGATCCGTCGGCGACGTCGCCGTAGACGCGGCCCGGCTGCACCGGCTGGTCCGTCCCGAACAGCGCCATCAGCCGCTTGGACGTCACCACATCGGCGCCGGTCGGGACCTGCCACATCAGCTCCGCGAACTCCTCGTAGCGGCCGAACACCACCGCCAGGTTCTTCGGGCTTTCCGGCGCCTTCGCGCCCAGGAGGCCGGGCGTCGAGCCCTCCAGCACGATGGCGCGATAACCGTCCGGATAGGCCGCCGCGGCCGCCAGGATCGGCGCGCCGCCCATGGAATGGCCTTCGAGACCGATGGCCTCGGGGTCGACGAACGGCCGCGCCCTGAGCCAGGCCAAGGCCGCGGGGCCGCCGTAGTCGGCCGTGCCGACCACGCCGCCCGAGTAGCCGTGGCCGGTCATGTCCATGGCCAGCACCACGAAGCCGCGGTGCGCCAGCTCGATAGCGAACGGCGACTGCATCTCGCGCGTGTTGATGTAGCCGTGGCTGGCGAGGATCGCCGGCGCCCGGGTCTGCGGCGTCGCCGTGGGCGGAACATAGAGCAGGCCGCTGACCGTCGCCCCGTCCGACGTCGGGATCCGCACCTCCGAGATCTTCACGCCGCCGGCGGTCTGCACCGCGTGCGCCAGCCAGCCGCCGCCCAGGATCAGAACCCAGGCGAGCGCGAAGACGAGCCAATTCCGCATGTTGAGCCTCCCCCGAGTCTCGTGAGCGCCTGCTGCGGGCGCCTTTTCGTTGAGCGAACGATGCGCCGGGGGCTTCGAAAGCTCAAGCTCGCGCCTATCTAGGGGTCAGGCGCGCGTGTTCGTCGCAAAGGGCTCTTCCCGTCTCGGAACGGAAAGATAAAGCTGATAGTCAGCGCGCTTAGGGACCGGGAGGGAACACGGCGAACATGCCGGCGCCGAGCATGGCCATAAGAGGACAGCGGAGTCTGCTGCGGCAGATCCGGGAAGCTTTGGCGGGCGGCGGCCCGGCCCAGGCGCGCCTCGACATGGTCGTGCGGATCATCGCGCTCTCCATGGTCGCCGAGGTGTGCTCGATCTACCTGCGGCGGGCCAACGGCGAGATGGAGCTGTTCGCCACCGAGGGCCTGGACGCCGCCGCCGTCCACGTCACCCGCATGAAGCCGGGCGAAGGCCTGGTCGGCGAGATCATGCGCCTGGGCCGGCCGCTCAACCTGGCCGACGCGCCCGAGCACCCGGCCTTCTCGTACCGCCCGGAAACCGGCGAAGACCCCTATCACGCCTTCCTCGGCGTGCCGCTGCTGCGCGGCGGCCGCGCCATCGGCGTGCTGGTCGTCCAGAACCGCACGGCCCGCGTCTATACCGAGGACGAGGTCGAGGACCTGCAGATCATCGCGATGGTCCTGTCCGAGATGGTCTCCTCGGGCGAGCTGCTGGGCGTCGAGGAGATGAAGGGCGTCGAACTCGCGCCCCGTCGCCCCGATCGCCTCAAGGGCTCGAAGTTCGCCGACGGCCTGGCCTATGGCGTGGCCGTGCTGCACGAGCCGCCGGTGGCGCCGTCGCAGCTCTTGTCGGACGACGTCGCCGCCGAGGAGGCGCGGCTGGCGGCGGCGCTGGCTGGGCTGAAGCGCCAGATCGACAACATGCTGGAGGGCCAGCACGGCCTGGTCGACGCCTCCTACGAGGTGCTCGACACCTACCGCATGTTCGCCCACGACCGCGGCTGGAACCGCAGCCTCGAGGACGCGGTCAAGAACGGCCTGACCGCCGAGGCCGCCGTCGAGCGCGTGCGCTCCGAGCACCGCGCCCGTCTGGGCCAGGCCCGCGATCCCTATCTGCGCGAGCGCCTCCACGACCTGGAGGACCTCAACGACCGGCTGCTGCGCCATCTGGCGGGTGACGGCCACGTGGCCCGCGAGCTGCCCGAGAACGCGATCCTGATCGCCCGGAACCTCGGGCCTGCCGACCTCCTGGAATACGACCGGACGAAGCTGCGCGGCCTGCTGCTGGAGGAAGGCTCCTCGGCCAGCCACGCGGCGATCGTGGCCCGCGCGCTCGACATCCCCTGCGTCGGGCGGCTGCCTGGCCTGCGCGACCGGGTCTCGGAAGGCGACAGCGTCGTCGTCGACGCCGAGACCGGCGAGGCCTACCTGCGCCCGCGCGCCGACGTGGTGAAGGCCATCCAGGCGCGGATCGACGTGCGCCGGCTCCGCAAGGCCGAGTTCGCGAAGCTCCGCGAAACGCCCGCCTTCACCCGCGACGGCGTGAAGATCACGCTGCTGATGAACGCCGGCCTCGACGTGGACCTGGAGGCCATGGACGAGGCGGGCGCCGAGGGCATCGGCCTGTTCCGCACCGAGTTCCAGTTCATGGTCTCGGAGGAGATGCCCCGGCTCACGGCCCAGACCCAGCTCTACGCCCGGGTGATGGACGCCGCCGGCGACCGGCCGGTGACCTTCCGCACGCTGGACCTCGGCGGCGACAAGGTGCTGCCGTACCTGGAGGCCGAGCGTGAGGACAACCCGGCGCTGGGGTGGCGGGCGATCCGGATGGGTCTCGACCGCCCGGCCTTGCTGCGGATGCAGCTGCGGGCGCTGATCGCCGCCTCGCAGGGCCGGCCGCTGCGCATCATGTTCCCGCTGGTCGCCAGCTGCGACGAGTTCCGCGCCGCCCGGGCCCTGGTGGACACCGAGGTCGCCTGGGCTCTGCGCCGTGGCCGCCCGGCCCCATCGCGCCTCGACGTCGGCGCGATGATCGAGGCGCCGTCGCTGATCTGGCACCTGGACGCCCTGCTGCCGATGACCGACTTCGTCAGTGTCGGGACCAACGACCTGATGCAGTACCTGTTCGCCGCCGACCGGGGAAACCCGCGGGTGGCCGACCGCTACGACATGCTGTCGCCGCCGGCGCTCCGCGCCCTGGAGGCCATCCAGCGCGCCTGCGCCGAGACCGGCACGCCGGTCAGCGTCTGCGGCGAGCTGGCCGGCCGGCCGCTTGATGCCTTCACCCTGGTGGCGCTGGGCTTCGAGCGGCTGTCGATGTCGCCCGCCGGCATCGGCCCGGTGAAGCAGATGGTGCTGTCCTGCGACCGCGAGGCGGCCCGCCGGGGCGTCTCGGCGCTGCTGAAGTCCAATGCGGGCTCGGTGCGCAACGAGATCGAAACCTTGGCGCGTAAACTGTATCTGGCCGTCTAGGCGAATTCGTCGCCCCGACGTGACCGAACAACGCATTGGCGGTATCCGGGTCACGTGCCACGCTCCTCCCGAGTCATCCCCTTCCGTCGCCGGCAGAAGCCGGATCCAGGAGCCGCCATGCCGCTCGACACGGCCGGTTTCACCGACTTCGACAGCCTGGAGCCTGTCAGCGGCGATCCGCTGCACGCGCACGGCTCGATCGGCGCCGCGCTTCGCGCGCTCCGGCTCGACCAGGGCCTGACCCTCGACGAACTGGCCGAGAAGACCCGCGTCCGGAAATCCTACCTGGAGGCGCTCGAGGAGATGCGCCTGGACGCCCTGCCCTCGCGTCCCTTCACCATCGGCTACATCCGCGCCTACGCCCTGGCCCTGAACCTCGACCCCGAGGCCGCCGTCGAGCGGTTCAAGGCGGACGAACCCGTCCTCGACGAGCCGCTGCGCGCGCCGATCGGCGTGCCTGACGAGCGCGACCCGCGCATGGCCGCGTTCATCGCCGGCGCCATCGTCATCATCGCCGCCATCGTGCTGTGGAACGTCGCCCAGCGGGCGATGAACGCCAGCGCGCCGCCGCCGCCGAAGGCCTCGGAAGACCTGGCCTGGAAGCTGCTGGCCCAGGAGAAGCCAGGCGCCGTGGTGCTCGGCGACCCCTTGCCGGCCCCGGTGGAGTCGACCACGCCTCCGCTCTATGAGACGCCGGGTCTCTCCGAAGCCGGCGCCGACGGGCGCGGCAACCTCGCCCCACCGGCCAACATCAACGAACTGCCCGCCGAACTGCCGATCGACCTCGCGACCCTACCGCCGACGTTCACCCCCAAGGGCAAGGTCTACGACAGCGGCGGCTCGGCCGGCTCGGTCGTGACAGTCCAGGCGCTGAGGGGCGCGAGCCTGATCCTGCGCGGGACCGACGGCTCGGTCTATTTCGCGCGCCAGCTGGCGGCGGGTGAGGCCTACCGCGTGCCGAACCTCGCCGGCATGACTATCGACGTCTCGATGCCCTACGACTTCCAGGTCTTCATGAACGGCCAGTCCAAGGGCGTGCTGCCGGCTCGCCAGGTGCTGGCCTCGAAGCTGGGCGCCGCTCCGGCCGCCGCGCCGGTCGTCATCGCGCCCCGACCCGCACCGCCAGCCGCGGCTGCGCCGGCGCCGCAATCCGCCCAACCCGCACCGCCGCGGCCATAGCGCGCTCCCCCAAAGCGGACTTGGGCTTTCGCGCCCGACAGCCTATTTTCGGCCCGCCATGAGCGCTGACCCAAACCACCACCGTCCCTGGCGGGCGATCCAACGCCGCCCGTCGCGCAAGATCCGCGTGGGTTCGGTCGAAGTGGGCGGCGATGCGCCCATCACCGTGCAGTCGATGACCAACACGGTCACCGCCGACGCGGCCGCGACGATCGACCAGATCCGCCAGCTGGAAGAGGCCGGCGCCGACATCGTCCGCGTCTCCTGCCCGGACGAGGAGTCCACCGCCGCCTTCCGGACCATCGCGCGTGAAGCCAAGGTCCCGCTGGTCGCCGACATCCACTTCCATTACCGCCGCGGCATCGAGGCGGCCCAGGCCGGCGCGGCCTGCCTGCGGATCAACCCCGGCAACATCGGAAGCCCCGACCGGGTGCGGGAAGTCATCCAGGCCGCCCGCGACCACGGCTGCTCCATGCGCATCGGCGTCAACGCCGGCTCGCTGGAGCGAGAACTGCTGGAACGGTACGGCGAGCCCTGCCCCGAGGCCATGGTCGAGAGCGCTCTGAACCACGCGCGTATCCTCCAGGACCACGACTTCCACGAGTTCAAGATCAGCGTGAAGGCGTCGGACCCGTTCATGACGGTCGCCGCCTACCAGCAGTTGGCAGAGGCTATCGACTGCCCGCTGCACCTGGGCGTCACCGAGGCCGGCGCGCTGCGAACCGGCACCGTGAAGAGCGCCATCGGCATCGGCTCGCTTCTGTGGGCCGGCATCGGCGACACGATCCGCGTCAGCCTCGCCGCCGATCCGGTCGAGGAGATCAAGGTCGGCTTCGACATCCTGAAGTCGCTGGGCCTGCGCCACCGCGGTGTGAACATCATCGCCTGCCCTTCGTGCGCCCGGCAGGGATTCAACGTCATCGAGACGGTGGAGAAGCTGGAGCAGCGGCTCGCGCACATCTCGACCTCCATGAGCCTGTCGATCATCGGCTGCGTGGTGAACGGCCCCGGCGAGGCGCTGATGACCGATGTCGGGTTCACCGGCGGCGGCAAGGGCTCGGGCATGGTCTATCTGGCCGGCAAGCCGGACCACAAGATGGACAACGAGCGCATGGTCGACCACATCGTCGAGCTCGTCGAAGCCCGTGCGGCGGCGATCGAGGCCGCGAAGAATGCGCCCCTTCAAGCCGCGGAATAGCGCATTTCAAAGCCTCTTGAGCCAACGGCCGGTCCAAGCGTTGGCCGTGGCATGAGGAAGCGTCCGCCGGAACGATCTTGGCCCGTCGGCGGCGGCGAAATGGCCCGACGCATCCGCGAGTTCGACTGGTCGACGACGCCTCTGGGCCCTGTCTTCGGATGGCCGCAAAGCCTGAAGAGCGCCGTCGATCTCACGGTGGCCAACGGCTTCGGCATGATCGTCCTGTGGGGCCCGGACCTCATCCAGATCTACAACGACGGCTATCGCCAGGTGATGGACGCGCAGCATCCTGCGGGCCTGGGCCAGCCGACCCGCGAATGCTGGCCTGAGGTCTGGCACATCAACGAGCCGATCTACCGCCGCATCTGGGCCGGCGAGACCGTGACCTTCGAGGACGCGCTATACCCGCTCGTCCGGCACGGCACGCTCGAGGATGTCTGGTTCACCCTCACCTACAGTCCGCTCCGTGACGAGGCGGGCGCCGTGGCAGGCGTGCTGGTCACCCTCTTCGAGACCACGGAGCGGATCCGCTCCGAGGCGGCGCGCCTTCGCGCGCAGTCGCGGCAAGCCTTCATGCTCCGCCTCAGCGACGCGCTGCGTCCGCTGCAGGATCCCGGCGAGGTCCAGGCGACGGCCTGCCGGCTGGTCGCGGAGCGGCTGGGCGTGGAACGCGCGTATTACGCCGAGGTCGACCACACGCGGAACCTGTTCGTGGTGGAACGCGACCACGTCCTCGCAGGCGCCGCCAGCGCGGTCGGCGAGCACCCGTTCGAGGTCTTCCCGCAGCCGCTCATGGCGCTGAGAAGCGGGCGTCCCATGATATGCGACGACGTCGAGACCTCTCCTGTCTTCAGCGACTCGCAACGACCCGCCTATGCAGCGCTGGGCATCCGCGCCTTCATCTGCGTGCCGCTGATCAAGGCCGGCGTTCTGGTAGCGACGGTGACCGCCGCCAGCGCTGAGCCTCAAGTCTGGCCGCCGGGCGCGGCGGGTGACCTGCAGGAAGTGGCGGAGCGGACCTGGGAGGCCGTCGAGCGCGCCCGGGCCGAAACGGCTGTGCGCGAAGCCGAGGCGCGTTCCCGGCAACTCCTCGAGGGCCTTGCCCAGGCGGTTTGGGAGACCAACGCCGAAGGACTGGTCGTCACCGACAGTCCCTCTTGGCGCGCTTACACCGGTCAATCGCGGGAAGAGTGGCTCGGCCGCGGCTGGCTCAATGCCGTTCACCCCGAGGATCGCGAGGACGTTGCACGCCGGTGGGCCGAAGCGCTGGAAGCGGGCCGTGAGCCCGACAGCGAGTTCCGTCTCCGCACCGCGCGGGGCGAGTGGCGCTGGACGAACGGGCGCGCGACCCCGATCCGAGACGCGGACGGCGCGATCGTGAAGTGGCTCGGCATGAACATCGACATCCACGGGCGCCGCGCCGCCGAGGGCCGCCAGCAGATCCTGCTGGCCGAGCTGCAGCACCGGACCCGCAACATGCTGGCTGTCATCCGCAGCATCGCCTCCCGAACGTCGGAGACCAGCGAGGATCTGGAAACCTTCCTTGCGCACTTCCAGGGCCGGCTGGCGGCGATGGCGCGGACCCAGACCGCCACCAGCCGAAGCGCCGACGTCTCGGTGGACCTCGCCGAGCTGTTGCACGACGAGTTCCTGTCGATGGCCGCACAGGAGAACCAGGTGGACATCTCGGGGCCGGACGTGCGTCTGAAGGGCAAGGCGGCGGAGAGCCTCAGCCTCGGGCTCCACGAGCTCGCCACCAACGCGCTGAAGTACGGCGCTCTCTCCACGTCGCACGGGCGGGTATCGGTGCGTTGGAAGGTGACCGGTCGCCGCGAGAAGTCGCTTCAGCTCACCTGGCGCGAAAGCGGCGTGCGGATGCTGGATCTGTCGCCGACGCGCGTCGGCTTCGGCCGCCGGCTGCTCGAACAGGCCCTGGCCTATGAGCTGGGCGCCGAGACCAGGCTGGAATTCCGGCCGGGCGGCCTCATCGCGGAAATTCGCATGCCGCTCGATCCTCCCGCCTAGGTTGCGTGACGATTTCCGCGAAACCGTCAGAACTTAACCTATGTGCGGAGCGGGGCCGGTCGACGCGTGCTTAGATCGCGGGACGAGAGTAGCTCGCCAGGATCTCAAGCAGTTGAACACCGCCGCAAAACCCGCGTGCGCGCCGTCCGAAGTCCTCGCCCGCCGGTTGTCGAGCTTCCGGACGCTGAAAGCTGAGGATCTCGCGCCGCTACATGCGTTGGGCACGGACGACTATTCGCATGGGCCGGGCGCGGAGCTCACGCTGGGGCCGAACGAGGCGCGGATGGTCACCGCCGGGTTGGTGGGCGAGGCGCGGCTGCTCAGCGATGGGCGCCGCCAGATCGTCGCGCTGCGGCTGCCGGGGGACGTCCTCACGCCCACCAATTTGGCCAGCCATGTGATCTCAGCGCTCGCGCCGTCCCGCACGCTTGAGGCCTCTGCCGTACTGGACCAGGTCAGCGACCCCCGTCGCGCGCCCGCGCTCAGCGCCGCCTGGAGCGAGGCCCGGCGCATGGAGCAGCGCGCCGTTCTCGACCACGTCGTTCGGCTCGGCCGGCTGTCAGCCTATGAACGCACCGGTCACTTCCTGCTGGAGCTGCACGAGCGGCTGATGCGCGTGAAATTGGCCCAGCCTGGCGGCTTCCAGCTGCCGATCACCCAGGAGATCATGGCCGATATCCTGGGCCTCTCCATCGTCCACGTGAACCGGACGCTGCAACAGCTGCGCCGCGAAGGCCTGCTGACCTACCGCGCCGGCAGCATCGGCCTCCCGGATCGCGTGCGTCTGGCCTCAGTCTCCGGCTATGCACTGCAGCTTGCGACTAACGAGCCGCAGCGGCGACGGATCGGCTGATGGAGGACCGGCAGGCTCCACTCGACGGCCGTCGGATACTGGTGATCGAATACGAATTCTTCATCGCCGACGAGCTTGCACGGCAGCTGAGCCAGGCCGGAGCCGAGGTGATTGGGCCGTGCGCCACCTTGGAAGCGGCGCGGGCGACGATCGAAGCCGAAGAGGGCGTGGACCTCGTCCTGCTGGATCTGAACCTCGGGGGCCGGTTCACCTATGAAGTCATAGACCAGCTGCAGGAGCGACGCGTTCCGGTGGTCCTGGCAACGGGCTACGACTGCGAGGTGGTCGCCGCGCCCTATCGCGATCTCCCGCGGTTCCAGAAACCGGTAACAGGCCCCCATCTCATCCGCACGCTGACGGCGCTGCTGCACGCCTGAAAAGTTGACGCCTGCGTCACTCTTGCCGCGGACGGCCTGACGCGCTTAGGTGGCGCTCCATTTCTTGGGAGGGACACCATGTCCGCGGACGGCAACTGGAAGATCACCATCAACACGCCCATGGGCGCCCAGACGGTGGAAGCCAACATCACCACGAACGGTGACACCTTCACCGGCACGACCAAGAGCCCGATGGGTTCGCAGGACGTGAGCGGCAAGGTCGACGGCGACAAGCTGACCTGGAGCTCGGCCATCACCAGCCCGATGCCGATGACCCTGGAGTTCGAGGCCACCGTCTCGGGCGACACCATGACCGGCAACGTCAAGCTCGGCGCGTTCGGCAATGCGCCGCTGAAGGGCGAACGCGTTTAGGCCGCGCCGTCTAGGCAGACGTACGAAAGCCCCGGCCTCGCGGCCGGGGCTTTTTCTTTTCCGTCGCCGATTACTGGTTCGGCGTCACGCTGCGAGCGGCGTCGCCAACGCTGTCGGCCGCGCTTGAGGCGCTTTCGGCCACGCTGGAGGCCGCGCCGGCGACCGCGTCGGTGCGCATCGCATCGTTGCGGCTCGACTGCAGCAGGAAGAAGGCCACGATCGCGACGAGCGCCAGGACGGCGATCCCGATGATCACGCCGCCCATGCCCGAGCCGCCGCGGTCCACATAGGTCGTGCCGCCGGCGTCGCGCTCCACCACGCGCTCGCTGGTCAGGCCATCGCTGCGCTCAGTGACTCGTTCGGTTGCCATTTCATAGTCTCCTCAAGGTCACGCCGCCCAAACGAGCGGGACGAAACGGCGTTCCGTTGGCGACGGTGAAGTTTGGCTTCGGGTTTGGATTCGAGGCGGGGCTCCGCTACAGAGACGACCCTTCGGATTTGGGACTTCTTCCGCGTGCGACTTCCCCAGGCCAGGCTCGATCAGGTGCTCGACCGCTTCCGCGAGATCGAGGCGCGCATGGGCGCGGCCAGCGACGGGGCCGAGATCGTGCGCCTGTCGAAGGAGCATGCCGAACTGAAGCCGGTGGCGGACGCCGTCCAGGCGCTGGAGCGCGCCCGCGCCGAAGCGCCTGAGCTGCAGGAGATGCTGGACAGCGGTGACGCCGAGATGGCCGCTCTGGCACGCGACGAGCTCGAGGCCCTGAAGGAGCGGCTGCCGGCGCTGGAGCACGAGGTCGCCCTGCTGCTGGCCCCGAAGGACCGCGACGAGAACGCCTCGGCGATCCTGGAAGTCCGCGCCGGCACCGGCGGCGACGAGGCGGCGCTGTTCGCCGGCGACCTGTTCCGCATGTACCAGCGCTACGCGCAGGGCCGCGGCTGGCGGGTGGAGATCGACTCGATTTCCGAGGGCGACGCTGGGGGCTTCAAGGAAATCGTCGCCGCGGTGACCGGCGACGGCGTGTTCGGCCGGCTGAAGTTCGAGAGCGGCGTCCACCGCGTCCAGCGGGTGCCCGCCACCGAGGCGCAGGGGCGCATCCACACCTCGGCCGCCACCGTCGCGGTGCTGCCCGAGCCGGAGGACGTGGAGATCGAGATCCGCGATCAGGATCTGCGCATCGACACCTACCGCTCGTCTGGCGCCGGCGGCCAGCACGTCAACAAGACCGACTCCGCCGTCCGCATCACCCACCTGCCGACCGGCGTGGTCGTCACCTCTTCCGAGAAGTCGCAGCACCAGAATCGTGCCCGTGCGATGAAGGCCCTGAAGGTCAAGCTGTACGACATGCAGCGTGAGGCCATCGACAGCGCCCGCTCCGAGGCGCGGAAGAGCCAGGTGGGCTCTGGCGACCGCTCGGAGCGGATCCGCACCTACAACTTCCCGCAGGGGCGGGTCACCGACCACCGCATCAACCTGACGCTCTACAACCTGCCCAAGGTGATGGAAGGCGAGGCGCTGGACGACGTGATCAATCCACTGATCGCCGAGGACCAGGCCGCCCGCCTGGCGGCGCTGGAAGACGAGTTCAACTAGGCCGCGGCGGCCGCCGCCGGTGTTGCACCAGGTTTCCGACCTGGCGCCGCGACACGCCCCACAGCATCTTCGCGCCCTTGCGCACGCCGATGAACGGCAGGCCCACCGTGTCGGCCATGACCGCGCCGCGCTCACCCATCGGCTTCGGCGCGCCCACGGTGGAATCGATCGCCGTCTGGTGTTCGATCTCGGCGTTCAACTCGGCCCCCGTCAGCACGATCAGCACCGAGAACCACACCCACAGCATGAAGCCGATGACCGCGCCCAGCGAGCCGTAGGTCACCTGAATGTGGGCGACGTTGTTGATGTACCAGGAGAAGCCGGCTGACCCGCCCATCCAGATGAAGGCGGCGAACAGAGCGCCCGGGTAGATCCACCGCCACTGAGCGCGACGGCGGCAGGGCCCGTAGCGATAGGCGAAGGCGAACGAGCCCGCGACCACCGCGAACAGCAGCAGCCAGCGCACACCTAGCACCCACTCCGGCAGCCGGATCGCGTGGGCGATGATCGGCAGCGCCACCATGATGGCGGTCACCACTGTCAGGAAGGTCAGGAAGGCGAAGGTGAAGCCGTAGGTGAGCGCCGTCCGATAGAAGAAGTTGCGCTTTTCGACCTCGTCGTAGGCGATGTTGAGGCCCTCGAAGAGCGCCTTCATCCCGGCGTTGGCGGTCCAGATCGAGAAGACGAAGCTGATCAGGAAGGCGGCGGACAGGTTGAAGCCGCGCTCCGTCGCCAGCCGAAGCATCTGCTCCCCGATCAGGCGGACCGCGTCCGGCGGGAAGACCACGGCCATCTGCGCCATCTGCTGCTGCACCGCCGCCACGTCGGCGATCAGGCCATACAACGACACGAACACCCCCAGAGCCGGGAAGATGGCCAGCAGTGTGAAGAAGGTGATGCCTCCGGCCACCGACATCAGGTTGTCGGCCTGGAACTCTCGATAGGTGCGCCACAGGACGTCCTTCCAGCCCCGCCAGGGGATGTGGTGCGGCGTCGGCGCCGCGCGGCCGCGCCCAGGCTCCAGAGTATCGAAGTGGTCCGGTGTGGTGATGAGCGCCTCGCTGAGGCCGGGCGGCGGCGGCGGTTCGTCGCGGGGCGGGGGCGGCGGCGGCAGTCTGCGCGGCTGCGTCGAGAGCCACGCGGCCGCCACGGCGGCGGTCACCGCCCAGGGGGCCAGGGCCACCGCCGCCCGGCCCACGCGTCCAGGCCTCTTGTCAGCCGCCGGCAACGCCTCAGCTCCTCCACACTCAAGCCAAGCTCTGAACACGGGGGGCGCGGCGCCGTTCCGCCTTGTCAGGCGCGCACGTTCTGGCCACAACCCGCCGGATGACCGGACATGTCGCGGCGATCTTTCGCCACCCCGTGAAGGGCTTCACGCCCGAGCGCCTGGACCACGTCGACCTGACGCCGGGCGCAGGTGTGCCCTGCGACCGCATCTTCGCCGTCGAGAACGGTCCGTCCGGTTACGATCCCGCCCAGCCGGCCTTCCTGCCGAAGACCAAGTTCACGGTGCTGATGAACATGGCCCGGGTGGCAGCCGCCCGAACCCGCTACGACGAGGCCACCGGCGTGCTGAGCGCCGAGGCGGCCGACGCGCCTGCGTTCTCCGGCTCGCTGAAGACCGAGGCCGGACGCGCGGCCTTCGCCGCCTGGCTCACCGACCTGTTGGGCGCCGATGAACTTCGCGGCCCGCTGAAGGTGGTCGAGGCCGCGGGCGCGTTCCGGTTCTTCGACCATCCCAAGGGCGAGGTCTCGATCGTGAACCTCGCGAGCGTGCGCGACCTGTCCGCGAAGATGGGCGTCGAGATCGATCCCCTGCGCTTCCGCGCCAACCTCTATGTCGAGGGCTGGCCGGCCTGGATCGAGAACGAATGGACCGGCAAGCCGCTGATGGCCGGCTTCGCCCGGGCCGACGTGTTCAAGCCGATCGTGCGCTGCGCCGCCACTCACGTCGATCCGACCACGGCCGAGCGAAACCTGGACGTCGTGAAGGCCCTCTTCGACAACTACGGCCACATGAACTGCGGAATCTACGTCCATGTCACCTCGGGCGGTCGGATCGGCCTCGGCGACGCCGTGACCACCCCCGCCGCCGAAGCCCCTGCGCGAGAACCGGAATGGGCCTGAACCTCGTCCAGGCCTGGAGCCAGGCCAAGAAGCGGCTCGAGGACGCCGGCCTCGCCGGCCCCGTGATCGACGCCCGCCTGCTGGTCGAGGCCGCCGCCGACGCCACCCGCAGCGACATCGTCACCGATCCCTACCGGGCGCTGACGCCCGAGCAGGAGGCGACGCTGGCCGACTACCTGGCCCGCCGGGAGAAGCGCGAGCCGGTCAGCCATATCCTCGGCCGCAAGGGCTTCTGGAAGATCATGCTGCGCGTCACGCCCGACGTGTTGACGCCGCGGCCCGACACCGAGACGGTCGTCGAGTTCGCACTCCGCGACTTCCCCGAGCATGCCGCCTGGTCGATCCTCGACCTCGGCGTCGGCTCCGGCGCCATCCTGCTGGCCCTGCTCGCCGAACGCCCGGCCGCCAGGGGCCTGGGCATCGACGCCTCCGAAGAGGCGCTCGCCGTCGCCCGCGACAACGCCGCCTCGCTCGGCCTCGCCGGCCGAACCGCCCTGCTCCGCGGCGACTGGACCGCCGGCCTCGCCGACTCGTCTTTCGACCTCGTGGTCTCCAATCCGCCCTACATCGCCTCCGACGTGCTCGAGACCCTGGAGCCCGAGGTGAAGGACTTCGAACCTCGCCTGGCGCTCGAGGGCGGCTCGGATGGCCTGGACGCCTACCGCATCCTCGCGCCCGAGATCCTACGGGTGTTGAAGCCTGGCGGCCGCTTCGCCGTCGAGATCGGCTACGACCAGAAGGAGGCCGTCGAAGCCCTCTTCCGCGCGGCCGGCGCCGATGAGGTCAAGACGATCCGCGACCTGGCCGACCGGGACAGGGTTGTCGCAGGTGCGAAGAAACCCCTTGGAAACTAGGGCCTGACTCGCTACATCCTTGGATGTCTCCACCCAAATCGCCGGTGTAAAGGCAGACGCGTCCCAATAAGGACGCCCGCCCGCCCCGGCAGGCGCGACGCTTTCAAGAGCCTCTCGCTGACAGCTTCCGGGCGGAAGACGGGGAAAAGCAGCGTCATCAACACTCGAGCCGGGCGGACGCCCGTTTCCGAAGGCGAAGGTCGCCGGTGAGCGCTCAAGGAAGAGCCGAACGGTTTCGAATATGAGAGATTTCAAGGGTATGAAGCGCCAGCGCGGTCGCAATCGCGGCGGCGGTGGTGGCGGCGGGAACAAGCCGCAGAACGCGAACCGCGCGTTCGATTCGAACGGCCCCGACGGCGTGAAGGTCCGGGGCAACGCCCAGCACGTCTTCGAGAAGTACCAGCAGCTGGCCCGCGACGCCGGCTCGGCCGGTGACCGGGTTCTCGCCGAGAACTACCTGCAACACGCGGAACACTACTTCCGCCTCCTGCGCGCCCTGCAGCCGCAGCGCCCGGCCGCCGAGATCCTCGGCCGCGATCAATTCGCCTCGGGCTACGACATCGATTTCGAGGACGAAGGCGCTCAGGCCCAGGCCGAAGCCGCCGACGAGGCGGGCGAGGTCCAGGCCGAGGCCCGCGAGGGCGGCGAGCGGCGCGACGATCGCAACCGTGACCGTGACCGCGACCGTGACAATCGTGATCGCGACAATCGCGACCGTGGCGACCGCAGCGACCGCGGCGAATGGCAGGGCCGTGACCGTGACCGCGAACGCGACGGCGAGCGCCGCGACGGCGAAGGCCGCCAGGGCCGCCGCGACCGCTGGCGCGACCGCCGCGACCGGGACGACCGTCCGCGCGCCGAGGGCGAAGAGCGCCGTGAGGGCGAAGGCCGTCGCGATCGCGACGATCGCCGTGAGCGCAGCGACCGGGGCGACCGTCCCGAGCGTGACCCAATGCCGGTGATCGAGCCGCAAGGCGATGTTCGGGCCGACAGCCCGCGCGCCGAAGCCCGCGAGGAGCGCGGCGCCGTCCTGCGCGACGCCGAGGGCGGCGAGAGCCACGCTCCGGCCTTCCTGCAAGCCCGCGCCGAACCTCGGCCCGAAGCCGCCGAAGGCGAGGAGCGCCCTGCGCGCCGCCGCCGCCGTCCGCGGAGCTTCGAAGCCGGCGAGGCGCCCGGCGGCGAGACCGAAGAGGCCTAAGCAGCCCTCGGAAACTCCAGATACAAGGAAGGGCCGGCGGGATACGCCGGCCCTTCGTCGTTCTGGGATCGTCTTCGTCTAGAAACGATAGCCCACGCCGACCCGCAGGTTGCGGCCCGGCAGCGGCGCGATGTCCTTGAGGAACGAGGCGTGCTCGCGGGCCTCGACGTCGGTCAGATTGCGGCCCTCGACGAAGACCTTGAAGTCCTGGTCCTTGAGCGGACGGAAGGTCAGCGAGGCGTTCAGCATCGTGTAGCCGTCGGTCGGCAGCTCGAATTCGGCCACCCGGTCCTGCCCGCCGACGCGCCGGACCTCCAGCTGGCCCGTCCACCAGCCGCCTTCGAACACGCCCCGCCCGGCCGCCGACCATGGGGGAATCCGCGCCGGCGCACCGAGATCGGTGTCGCCGTGCACGTAGTCGGCCGTGGCTTCGAGGCGGAAGCTGCGCCCGCCGTCTTCCCATAGCCGGTACGAGCCCTCGAGCTCGGCGCCGTAGAACGTGGCGTCGGTCTGCACGAACTGGTGGATCGGCAGGTGGGACTCCTCGTCCTCCTCGCCAGTCGGGCGCAGGTCGATGAAGCCGTCGTACTTGGCGGCGAACAGGTGCGCGTCGACGTTCCAGCGCCCGATGCCGTAGTGGCCGGTCAGGTCCAGCGAATAGGAGACCTCGGACTCCAGCTCCGGATCGCCGCGTTCATAGGCGCGGGTCGCCGGGTGCGGACCGTCGGCGAACAGCTCTTCCTGCGAGGGCGCGCGCTCGGTGCGCGAGCCGCTCAGCGCGAAGAACCAGCCGTCGGCCGGTCGGATGAAGCCGCCCAGCGATCCCGAGATCGCCGTGAAGTCGCGATCGCCGACGGTGCTGTCCAGGTCGCGCGTCTCGAGCCGCAGGCCGCCTTCCACACCCCAACGATCGCGGTCGAAGCGCTGGAGGGTGAAGATGCCCAGTTCCGTGGTCTTTGTCGGCGGCACGAAGGCTTCCTCGCCTTCGGCCTCGAAGTCGCGCTTCAGGGCCTGGACGCCGACGGCCCCTTGCCAGCCGTTGCGGTCGGGCTGGATGAGCTCCAGCCGGCCTTCCCAACCTTCGGAGAAGAACTGGGTGCCGATCTCGTCGCCTTCCAGCTCCTTGTGGGTGTAGTCGGCATAGCCGCCGGCGAACCGCACCTTCTCGAACGGGCCAAGGTCGATCCGATACTCGCCGCGCAGGTCGTAGCGGGTCTGCTCGAGGTCGATGGAGACGGCCTCCTCGCCGTGCTCGTCGCCCTCGTGCTCTTCCTCGCCCTCATGATCGTGGTGATGCTCGTGCTCGTGAGCGTGGCCCGGGACGCCGTAGTCCGTCTCGGTGCGCTTCACCGAGACGCCCAGGTAGCCGCGCTCACCGACGTAGGTGAGGCCGGCGCCGTAGGCGGTGAGGTCGGTGAAGGTATTCTCCACCTTGCTGTCGACCGGACCGCCCCATTCCTCGCCTTCCGCCTCCGTCATTCGGCGCGATTCCGGCGAGGTGGGGACCTCGTAGTCCTTAGTCTTGCGGCGTACGCCGTCGAGGCTGAGGACGAAATTGCCGGCGCTGGCCCGCAGGGCTCCCGAGGTCTGCCAGCCGTCGTCGACGGTCGAGCCCGAGGCGAGAAGCCGACCCTCCACGCCGTCGATTGGCGCATCGGCGATCCGGTCGTCGATGATGTTGACCACCCCGCCGATGGCCGAGCCGCCGTAGGCCAAGGCCGACGGGCCGCGCAGCACTTCGATGCGCTCGGCTTCCTGCGGGTCGGTGGCGACGGCGTGGTCAGGCGACAGAGCGCTGGCGTCCACCTGTCCCAGGCCGTTGGACAGCACCAGCACGCGCGGGCCCGACAGCCCGCGGATCACCGGTCGGCTCGCGCCGGGACCGAACGCGCTGGAGCGCACGCCGGCCACCCCGGCCAGGACGTCGCCCAGGCCGCCGGCGGGCGCCTGGTCCAGTTCGTCGCGCTTCAGGATGTCGACGCTGGTGGTGGCGGAGTCGAGGGTTACCGCGTAGGGCGCGGCGGTGACCACCACCTCGTCCACCTGCTTCGTCTGGGCGAAGGCGGCGGGCGCGATCGCCAAGGCTGCGGCGGTGGCCAGAAGGAACGTCCGTGACATCGGCAAGAAAGACCTGGGCTTGAAACGAGGCGTCACTGTTATGAAATAACATAACGGGCCGTCAAGCCATTGCCGCCCCTGCGGAACCGGGTTAGCTCAAGAGCCATGTCGCACCACCACTGCGAGCACGAACACGACAGCCACGAAGCGCTCACCGGCCAGGCGCTACGCCAGGCCCTGGGCGCGGCCGAAGCCAAGTGCGCCGAGACGCAGGAGCGGCTGACGCCCCCGCGTCGGCGAGTGCTGGAGCTGCTGCTGGGCTCGGATGGGCCGCTCAAGGCGTATGACCTGATCGCCGCCTTCGGCGAGGACGGCGAGCCGGCCAAGCCGCCGACCGTCTATCGCGCCTTGGAGTTCCTCGAGCGCCTGGGCTTCGCCCACCGCATCGAGAGCCTGAACGCCTACGTCCCCTGCCGGATCGAGGGCGGGCACGCGGCCGCCTTCCTGATCTGCGAGTGCTGCGGGGCGGCGCAGGAGTTCGACCCCGACTTCGGCCCGCAGATCGAGGCCGCGCGCCGCGCCGGCTACGCGGTGCGCTCGGTGACGCTGGAAGCCCGCGGCCTGTGCGGAGCCTGCCGCGAGCATTGAGCGTTCCCGACACCTGATGCGGAAACAGATCTATCTCGACTGCGATGGCGTGCTGGCCGACTTCGACAAGGGCGCCGAGGCGATCCTGGGCATGCCGCCCCTCGTCTTCGAGAAACGCTATAATCCCGGCCTGTTCTGGAAGCGCCTGGCGACCGCGCCCGACTTCTTCGCCAACCTCGAGCCGATGGCCGACGCCTTCGAGCTGTATAAAGCGGTGAAGGACAGGAACCCGATCATCCTCACCGGCCTGCCGCGTGGAAACTGGGCCGAACCGCAGAAGCGCCGCTGGGCCGAGCGCTGGTTCCCCGGCGTCGAGGTGATCACCACGATGGCGGCCCTGAAGCGCGAGCACTGCCACCCGGGCGACGTCCTCGTCGACGACCGCGACAAGCACCGCCACCTGTGGGAAGCGGCGGGCGGCAGGTTCGTGCATCACAAGACCGCCCGAAGCTCCATCGAAGAGCTTCGGGCGCTTGGGTACATCTAGATCACCAGAAAACCATCCGGACGACCTGGACGATGCGGCCGCTGAAGCGGTCGACCAGCAGCACGTCGGGGCCGTTGCGGACCCAGTCGTAGCCGGGCGGCGGCCACGGCAGGCCGTAGGACCACCAGTCGTTCAGCCGATAGCTCGCGCCGTACCAGCCCCAAGGCAGGTAGTCGCCCATCGACCAGGTGCGCAGGTAGAAGCCCGACGGCGCGATCCAGGCCGGGCCGCGGTAGCGACGTGTGCTGTGATAGCTGAACGGATAACGGCCCTGGCTCCAGTAGGCCCGGTCGCCGCGGCGGCGGTCACGGTCGCGATCGTTGCGGTCCCAGCGGTCGCGGTCCTCACGGCTCCAGCGGCCATCCCAGCCATGCCGGTCGCCGTCGCGGTCGCGGCGGTCGTCGCCATCCCAGCGGCGCTCGCCGTCCCGACGCCCATCGCGATCGCCGTCACGCCGACCGTCACGGTCACCGTCCCAGCGACGGTCGCCATCCCGGCGATCTCCTGAGCGATCGCCCCGGCGATCGCCTTGGCCGCCGTCGCGCAGCTGGCGGCCGTCCCACTGCACATCGCCGCCGTTCCATCGGCGGGCGTCCCGCGCCTCGTCACGGTCTTCCTGGTCGACCCGGTCGGCCGGCGAGACGTTTGTGCGATCGTCGCCGTCGCGGTCCACCCAGCGGCCGGGCCGGTTCATGTTCGGCTGCCCCCGCTGGCGGTCGCTGCGGAATATCTCCTGCCCGTCCGGACCGGCGCGACGGGCGCGCGGCGCCTGGGCGGGTTCGGGTGCGCGGGGCGCCTCTGCCGCCCGGGGCGGCTGGGCGGCTTCCGGCGCGCGCGTCCGCTCGCCGCCGTTCCACTGTCGACGCTGGCCGCCGTCGCCGCGGTGGGGGCGTTCGCCACCGCCGTCCTGGCGGAACTCCGCCCGGCGTTCGCCGCCGCCCCGGCCGCCGCGTTCGACGCGCTCCTGTGCGGCCGCGGGCAGACTGGCCGCCGCGAACATCAAGACCGCAAGCGCGGTCATCGTCCTGATCTGCATCTTCAACACTCGTGGCGACCTGCAAACGGCGGGCCGTGGCTTCCCTCTCACGACCGATTAAGGCGCGCGGAGGCTGAACCACGCTTGAACGGGCGTGGACGACGGCCCAACTGTGCCGCTTCAGGTCATCAGTACGAAGGATCCAGCGCCTTGGTCGCGACGCCGCACGACATCATTGGGTTCTGGCGCAACGCGGGCCCCGCGAAGTGGTACGCCCGCAGCCCCGCATTCGACGAGGCGATCCGGCTGAAGTTCGAGCCGACCCACCACGCCGCCGCTCGCGGCGAGTACGACACCTGGGCCGAGACGCCCGAAGGCGCTCTGGCTCTCCTGCTCCTGCTCGATCAGTTCCCGCGCAATCTCTACCGCGGCTCAGGCCACGCCTTCGCCACCGATCCCAAGGCCCGGGCGGTGGCGCGCCGGGCGGTGGAACGCAGCTGGCACCGGACGTGCGAGGTCCCGTTCGGGCAGTTCTTCCTGCTGCCCTTCGAGCATTCGGAAGACCCCGCCGATCAGGATAGCGCCGTCGAGATCGCCCGCGAGCTGGGCGACCCCGAGACGCTGAAATGGGCCGAGATCCACCGCGACATCATCGTCCGGTTTGGACGCTTCCCGCATCGCAACTCCGCGCTGGGCCGGGTCACGACGTCCGAGGAACAGAAATTCCTGGATGAGGGCGGCTTCGCCGGCTGAGCCGGCGACAGGGCTTGAGCGGGGGGCCTTAGGCGGCGGGCTTGTCTTCGGTCTTCGCTTCGGCCGGGCCCTTCGGCTTCTCGGTGACGCAAACCTTCTTGGCCAGGCGCGAGCCCGAGACTTCCGGCTGCTTCACGCACTTCTTCTTCGGCTTGGCCTCGGCGGCGGGCTGGGCCTGCGCGGCCGGAGCGACGGCGTCGGTATTGGCGGCGGCGTCCGGCGCAGCGAAGAGCGCCAGGGCGAACAGGGCGGAGGAGAACATGTTATCTGACCCTACATTAAAAACTGGACCGTCGCCTTTAGCCGCAGAACAGCGCCACGCCAAGCTTCGCCGTCTTCGTTTGGGGATGAAGCGCGCCGGCCTGTGGACTGCGGCCGCAAACCGCCTGTTCGCGAATCACTTCGTGGGCGACCTTTGATCTTCCATGAACGCGCACGTCTCCATCGCCGATCGCTACCAGGCCGCCCCGGACCATCCGGAGCGCCAGTACCTGGACCTGCTCGCCGACATCCTGGCCAACGGCGCCCAGCGCGGCGACCGGACGGGCACGGGCACGCTCGGCGTGTTCGGCCGCCAGATGCGCTTCGACCTGTCCAAGGGCTTCCCGCTCCTCACGACGAAGAAGCTGCACCGCAAGTCGATCATCCTCGAGCTGCTGTGGTTCCTGCGCGGCGACACCAACGTCCGCTGGCTGCAGGAGCGTGGCGTCTCCATCTGGAACGAGTGGGCCGATGACGAAGGCGAGCTCGGCCCCGTCTACGGCAAGCAGTGGCGCTCGTGGGCCGCGCCCGACGGCCGGGTGATCGACCAGATCGCCGCCGTGGTGCAGAGCCTGAAGACCAATCCCGACAGCCGCCGCCATATCGTCTCGGCCTGGAACCCGGCCGAGGTCGAGGACATGGCCCTGCCGCCCTGCCACTGCCTTTTCCAGTTCTTCGTCGCCCCCGACAAGGACGGCGTGAAACGCCTGTCCTGCCAGCTCTACCAGCGCTCGGCCGACGTCTTCCTCGGCGTGCCATTCAATATCGCCAGCTACGCGCTGCTGACCCTGATGATGGCCCAGGTCACCGGCTACGAGCCCGGCGAGTTCGTGCACACGTTGGGCGACGCCCACCTGTACATGAACCACCTGGAGCAGGCCCGCCTGCAGCTCAGCCGCGAGCCCCTGCCCCTGCCCCGCCTGACGATCGCGCCGAAGACCAACCTGTTCGGCTTCGACTACGAGGACTTCAAGCTCGAGGGCTATCAGGCGCACCCGTCGATCGCGGCGCCCATCGCGGTGTGACGTTGGCCGACGCGCTCACCCCCGAGCACCCCCACTACGCACGCATCCTGGACCAGCGCCTCCGCAACCGCATCATCGAAAGACTGGAGATGCTCGCCGCCGGAGATGGCGCAGTGCGTTCAGTCGGGTTCGGGGAGTTCTTCGAGGCCTTCTTCGACTTCGCTCCCTACGAGGGCCCGAGCGAGCGCAATTCAGCCATGACCCACCAGGAAAGCGCGGCATTCGGCGGGTTTCTTCGGCTCATGCAGATCGCGGTGGACGATACTCCTCCGGAGATGGAGGACGAGGCCTTCATCCGCACCGGATGGCCCAAGAAAATCGCCAGTTCGGCGACTGATACGCTGAAGGCCTTCTCGCAGCGGGGTCGCCTTCATGAGGATGCGGTGGATGACAGGTAAGCCGCTCACGCTAATCGAGGTTTCGGACGCCGCGGCCCGCATCTCCGACATCTATGCCGGCAACTACGGCATCCAGCGCGACGACGACTGGTTCCTGCTCAAGCTGCAGGAGGAGCTGGGCGAACTGGCCCAGGCCCACCTGCGCCTCTCGTCCCGCGGGCGCGGCGAGGCCACGGAACACGACCGCGCCGACGAGGCTGCCGACGTGCTCTGCATGCTGCTGCTCTACTGCCGCCGCTTCGGGATCGACCCCGACGCGGCGGTGCGCAGGAAGTGGCTGAGCTGGCTGGAACCGGCGGGCTAGCGGGTCGGCGCCGCCGGCCTTGGCCCAGGCGGCGCATGCTTCGGCAGGGCCGGTAGGCTGCCGACCATCCCGCGCGGCCGGGCCTTGGCCAGCATCCGCTGATAGGCCGGGCGAGCCTCGATCCGGGTGCGCCAGGCGTTGACGTTCGGAAACTGGTTCTTGTCGACGATGTTCAGCTGCATCGCGAAGTTCAGCGGGAACGCCATCATGATGTCGGCGGTCGAGAACTCGGCGCCGCCGAACCACGGGTGCTTGGCCAGGTAGTCCTCGGCGAACTGCACGACCTGTTCGGAATCGACCAGCCGCGAGCGCTCGGTCGGCGGCTTGATCATCCAGACCCGATAGTCGGCGATGGCCCGCGAAGCCAGCGAGCCCTCGGAGTAGTGCATCCACATCAGGTGGTACGGATAGTCGGGCGAGTTCAGCGCCGGCGTCAGCTTGCCCGGGGCGTGGCGGTCCACGATCGTCTCGATGATCGCGCCGGATTCCACCAGCACCTGATCGCCGTACTTCACGGTCGGGAAGACCGGCATCGCCGGGTTGATCCCGCGCAGCGCCGCCGAGGTCGCGGCCATGTCCGCCGGCTTGAACTCGAGCTGATACGGCAGCCCCAGCTCTTCCATCAGCCAGACGATCCGCTCCGAGCGGCGGCCCTCCAGGTGATAGATGGTGATCGGCGGCAGCGGCGCGGCCTTCGCCGCCTTTTGCGGCGCCGCCTGGGCCACCGCCGGTAGCGCCATGACGGCAAGCGCGAGCGCAAGCCCGCCGATGAGTGGATGTTTCATGCCGCTTCCCCCTCTTGTTCTTCAGGGAGCGTGGCTGGCGCGCGCGGCCGGGTCAACGGCCACCGTTCTGGCTCAGCCTTGCGCCGAGGCCGCCCGGAACACCTCCGCCTGCGCCGCATAGGCCCGCTGGAACGCCGGCCGAGCCTCGCCGCGAGCGACGTAGGCTGCGAGGTTGGGATGCTCCGCCAGCAGCGGCGTGCCGCTCAGCCGGCGCAGCACCGTCACCATCAGCAGGTCGCCGGCGCTGAACTCGCCGTCCAGCCAGTCGGCCTCGCCCAGCCGGCGCGAAAGGTCGGCGAGGCGGCCGCGGATGCTGGTCTCCAGCGCCGTCAGCCGGTCGGCGAACCACGGCTTGTCCTTCTCCAGGATCTGGACGAGGTCGCGGTCGAAGACGGGCGGCTCGATCGTGTTCAGGGCGGCGAACATCCAGGCCACAGCGCGGGCTCGCGCGGTCGCTTCGGCCGGCAGCAGGCCGCCGTGCCGCTCGGCGATGTGGAAGACGATGGCGCCGGATTCGAAGAGCGCCAGGTCGCCGTCCTCATACGTCGGGATCTGGCCGAAGGGGTGCAGCGCCTTGTGCGCCGGCTCCTTCATCGTCGTGAACGAGACGAGCCGGACGTCGTAAGATTGGCCCACCTCCTCCAGGGCCCAGCGCACCCGCATGTCTCGGGCCAGGCCTCGGCCGCCGTCGGGGGAGCGTTCGAAGGCGGTGATGGTGGGGCGGTCGGGCATGGTCATCTCCAGGCGTTCGCCCCAAGGACGAACGAAGTTGGGGCCTTCCCGACAGGCCGCCGAGGCTTCCCGCACTGTTCTGCCGTCTGGCGCCCCGTGCGGCTGCGGCCTAGGGTGGTCGGCTTCGCCATGAGCCCGACCTTCGATCCCACCCTGCTGGCTGTCGTTCCGCTTACGGCCCGCAGCGTCGCGTACCTCGGGCCGGCTGTCACGGCGTTCGCCCAGGCCTACGCTCGGGCCAACCCGCTCGCCACGGTGACCGAGGACATCGCCGAGGCCGAGGCGATCGTCGTGGACGGCGTCCCGCCGCCCACACCCGTTGCCCGCCCGGACACCGTGTGGATCGTGCGCGCTGCGCCGCCGGATACGCCGCGTTGGCTCGCCGCGTTCGAGGCTTTGGACCTGCGGGTCACCAAGCGGCGGGGAGACATCCTGGTCGCCGTGCCGGGGGCCCTGACCGCCCCGCTCGTGCACCTGGAACTCTGGGCGTTCGCGCCGGTCCTGATGGACATCCGCACACGCCTGCCGATGGCGCAGCTGGACAGCCATCCCCTGATATCGGCGCGCGCGCACACGCCGCCTTTCACCTTGCCTGACCTTCCGTCCGCCGCGCCCAAGCTGGTCATTTCCCAGCGGCCGGGACGCTATCCCGAGCCTCACCTGCGTCGCTGGCTCGCGGAGACGCTGGCGAAGGGCTGGCTGCCGGTCCTGGAGACCGACGACCACCCGGCCTTGATGGCGCGGGTCAAGGGGCGCCCGGTCGACGACCTCGACTGGCTCTCAGCCCGCGGCATGGCGGCGGTGCAGACCTCGACGCCAAGGCTGGCGGCGGACCTCGGCCAGCACAATCCCGAGGTCGCGGCGTTCCCGAACGCTGTGTTCGACCTGCCGACCTTCGATCCCGCGGGGCGTGAACGCCGCGTCTTCTACGGCGCGATCTCCCGCGGGCTGCCGGCCATCGATATGGCGCGGGCCATGGCTCCGGCGATCGCCGACGCGCCGGAGGTGGAATTCGTCGTCGTCGGCGACCGGGATGTCTTCGACGCCCTACCGACGAACCGAAAGCGCTTTGCCGATTTCATGGGCTACGGAGCGTACCTCGACCTGATGCGGCAGTGCGCGGTGACGCTGTCGCCTCTGTCCGGCGCAGACTTCGAGACAGCCAAGAGCGACGCCAAGTTCCTCGACGCCGCGCGAAGCGGGACGCTGATGATCGCCTCGCCCGCGGTCTATGGCGGCGTGATCCGGCACGGCGAGAATGGCCTGATCGCTCGCGAGCCGGAAGACTGGCCGAGGCTCCTGGCCCAGGCGCTGCGTGACGAACCGGCTCGCCGGCGGATGACGCGCGCCGCCTGGGAGGAGGTCCGCAGCCAGCGGATGTTCGCCGCCCAGATCGAGACACGGCGGGCCTGGTACCTCGACCTCTGGACCCGGCGCGAGGCGCTGGAAGCGGCCATGTGCGAACGGCTGCCCGGCCTCAGCGATGAAATCCGTCGGGCCAGGGCTAGCCGTCCTGAGCCCGCGTCGCGATAAGAAGGCAGGCGTCACGGGGATTCAGGCGCCACAGAAGGCGACACCCGCTCCATGCATCGCACCGCTCTCCAGAACGCCCAGCTGTTCTTCGACGTCTATGTCCGGCCGCTAGGCCGCGTGAAGGTCGTCGAGATCGGCTCCCAGGATGTCAACGGCAGCATCCGCCACAGCTTCAAGGACGTCGACTACGTCGGCGTCGACTTCGCCGAGGGCAATGGGGTCGATGTCGTCCTGACCGACCCGTACAGCTTCCCGTTTGCCGACGACGAGGCCGACGTCGTCGTCACCAGCTCGTGCTTCGAGCACTCGGAGTTCTTCTGGCTGACCTTCGTCGAGGCGGTCCGGATCGTGAAGCCGGGCGGCCTGATCTATCTGAACGCGCCCTCGAACGGGCCGGTGCACGGCTATCCCGTGGATTGCTGGCGCTTCTACCCGGACTCGGGGCGCGCCCTGGCCAGGTGGGCCGTGCGCCAGGGCCACGACGTGGTCGAGCTGGAGTCGTACACGTCCGACCAGGTCGGCGGCTACTGGAACGACTACGTGGCGGTGTTCCTGAAGGACGCCTCTAAGCTGGCGGCGTACCCCGACCGGATGCAGGCGCGGATCAAGGCGTTCTCCAACGGGCGACAGCATGGCTCGGAGGAAGTGCAAAATCCGCAGCAGCTCACTGAAGACCAGCGCGTGATGAAGGGTCTGCAACAGCACCTCCAGCCGCGGCTCCAGCCGATCTGAGCCGCCGCCGCTTTCGCCTCCGTTCGTTCGGATGCAGGATGCGGGCGGAGGACCCGCCATGCCGAAGATGCAGATCCGCGAGCTGACGCCGACCATCGGCGCCGTTATCGAGGGCGTCGACCTGGCTGAGGCCGCCGGGAACGACGGGCTGATCGCCGAGATCCGCGCCGCGCTGCTGAAGCATCAAGTGATCTTCTTCGAGGACCAGCACCTGAGCCCGGTGCAGCATCGCGACTTCGCCGCGCGCTTCGGGCCGCTGCACACCCATCCGCTCTATCCGGGCGTGCCCGAGGCGCCGGAGCTGTTCATCCTCGACAACCACAAGGACAACCCGACGGACAACGACAGCTGGCACACGGATGTGACGTTCATCGAGACGCCGCCGATGGCCTCGATCCTCTACGCCAGGCATCTGCCGCCCTCGGGCGGCGACACCATCTGGTCGAACATGAAGGCGGCCTATGAGGCGCTGTCGCCGGCGTTCCGCGAATTCCTGTCGAGCCTGGACGCGATCCACGACTTCGCCCGCGGCTTCCCGGCCCGCGGCATCGTCGCCAAGGGGGCCGGCGAGGACAAGCACGCCAAGGCGGCGCAGGAACATCCGCCCGTGCTGCACCCGGTCGTCCGGACGCACCCCGAGACCGGCCAGGACGGGCTGTTCGTGAACTTCGGCTTCACCGAGCGCATCAAGGGGCTGCGCCGCAGGGAGAGCGACGCGATCCTGAACATGCTGTTCGAGCACATCCAGAAGCCGGAGTTCCTGATCCGCTGGCGCTGGAGCCCCAACGCCGTGGCGTTCTGGGACAACCGGGTGACCCAGCACTACGCGGTCAACGACTACCTGCCGCACCGCCGGATCATGAACCGCGCGACGGTGCTGGGCGACCGGCCCTATCACCGCTCGCGTCCGCCGGCCGACCTGAAGATCGCGGCGCAGTAGGATGCGGTTCGGCATCCTCCTCTGCGTCACGGGGTTCGCCGCGCCAGCCATGGCGGCCCCGTTCGCCGTGACCGCGCTGACGCCGGAAGCCATACAGCTCGTCGACCAGGCGTCGATCCGGCGCAAAGGCGGGACCGTGACCTACCGGACGATCCTGATGACCCAGCCCTCCCCAGACCTGGGCGGAGGTAAGCTGGGTCACCTGGAAGAGACGCACGAGACACGCTGCGCGACCGGTGAAGGCCGTCGGGTGGCGATGGGCGCCGCAATGACCGACGGCGAGGCGCTGATGATGGACATCACCGACGATCCGTGGACGCCCATGGACCCGTCCGAGCTGAGAGTCGTATGCAGTGGAGCCGGCACGGCTTCGGTCGTGCCCAGCCTGGAGGCGGCGCGGACGGCGCTGACCAGCGCCGCGCCTCCTCCCTAGTATCGGGAGCCCCAGCGCGAACGCGCCGCCATCCGGCGGGACGACGGCGCGCGCTCAGTTAGGCCGGCATCGTCGCGCGCTTGCGGACTTCCGGCATGTCGAAGCGGTCGGCGTTCATCACCTTCGTCCAGGCGGCGACGAAGTGGTCGACGAACATTCGGCCGGCGTCGGCGGAGGCATAGACTTCGGCGATCCCACGCAGCTGCGAGTTGGAGCCGAAGGCCAGGTCGGTGCGCGTGGCCGTCCACTTCTGCTGGTCGGTCTTGCGACAGGTGCCGACGAAGACCTCGTCGGCATGGCCGTCGACCTGCTTCCACGCCGTGCCCATGTCGAGCAGGTTGACGAAGAAGTCGTTGGTCAGCTGGCCCGGCCGGTCGGTGAAGACGCCGTGCTTGGAGCCCCCGTGGTTGGCGCCCAGGACCCGCAGGCCGCCGACCAGCACCGTCATCTCGGGCGCGGTGAGCGTCAGGAGCTGCGCGCGATCCACCAGCAGTTCCTCGGTCGGCACGCTGAAGGCCACCTGCAGGTAGTTGCGGAAGCCGTCGGCGCGGGGTTCGAGGACGTCAAAGCTGTCGGCGTCGGTCTGGTCGGCGGTCGCGTCCACCCGACCCGGATGGAAGGGCACGGTCACGTCGTGGCCGGCGTCTTTGGCCGCCTTTTCCACCGCGGCCGCGCCGCCCAGCACGATCAGGTCGGCGATCGAAACCTTGCGGCCGCCGCCGATGGCGTCGAACTCGGCCTTTACCTTCTCCAGCACGCCCAGGACCCGGGCCAGGTTCTCGGGCTCGTTGACCTCCCAGTTGGACTGCGGCTTCAGGCGGATGCGGGCGCCGTTCGCGCCGCCGCGGTGATCCGAGCCGCGATAGGTGGAGGCCGAGGCCCAGGCCGTCTTCACAAGGTCGGAGACCGACAGGCCGCTGGCGAGCAGCTTAGCCTTCAGCGAGGCGACGTCGGCGTCGGTGATCGGCTGGCGGTCCGCCTTGGGCAGCGGATCCTGCCAGATCAGGTCCTCGGCCGGCACTTCGGGCCCGAGGTAGCGGGACTTCGGCCCCATGTCGCGGTGGCACAGCTTGAACCAGGCGCGGGCGAAGGCGTCGGCGAACTGGTCGGGGTTGGCGTAGAACCGCTCCGAGATCTTGCGATACTCGGGGTCGACCTTGAAGGCCATGTCGGCCGTGGTCATCATCGTCGGCAGGCGGCGGTGAGGGCTGTGCGCGCCCGGCGCCATGTCCTCCGGCTTCTGATTGACCGGCTGCCACTGCTGCGCGCCGGCCGGGCTGCGGACCAGTTCGTATTCGTACTCCAGCAGCATGCGGAAGTAGTTCATCGACCACTGGATCGGCGTCGGCGTCCAGGCGCCTTCGAGGCCCGAGGTGATGGTATGGTCGCCCATGCCGCTCTCGTGGCCGCTCTGCCACCCCAGGCCCTGCTGGGCGATGTCAGCCCCTTCAGGCTCGGCGCCGACCTTCTTGGCGTCGCCGGCGCCGTGGCACTTGCCGAAGGTGTGACCGCCGGCGGTCAGCGCGACGGTCTCCTCGTCGTTCATGCCCATGCGGGCGAAGGTCTCGCGGATGTCGCGCGCCTCGGCCATAGGATCCGGCACGCCGTTCGGGCCCTCGGGATTGACGTAGATCAAACCCATCTGCACGGCGGCGAGCGGGTTCTCCAGCGCCTTCCCGGACTCTTCCTCGATCCGGTACTTGTTGCCCTCCTGGCCGACCCACTGCTCCTCGGTGCCCCAGTAGACGTCGCGCTCGGCCTCATAGACGTCGGCGCGCCCGCCGCCGAAGCCGAACACCGGCCCTCCCATGCTCTCGATGGCGACGTTGCCGGCCAGGATCATCAGATCGGCCCAGCTGAGCTTGCGGCCGTACTTCTGCTTCACCGGCCACAGCAGGCGACGCGCCTTGTCCAGGTTGGCGTTGTCCGGCCAGCTGTTCAGCGGGGCGAAGCGCTGGTTGCCCGAGTTGGCGCCACCACGGCCGTCCCCGGTGCGATAGGTCCCGGCGCTGTGCCAGGCCATGCGGATCAGGAACGGACCATAGTGGCCATAGTCGGCCGGCCACCAGGGCTGGCTGTCGGTCATCAGCGCGGTCAGGTCGCGCTTCACGGCCGCGTAGTCGAGGGACTGGAATTCCTTGGCGTAGTCGAAAGCCTCGCCGAAGGGGCTGCCTTTCGGCCCGTGCGGATCCAGGATCTCCAGCGAGAGCTGGTTCGGCCACCAGTCGCGGTTCGTGCGGCCCAGCAGGGTGCGGAGCGCACGCGGCTCCTTGCGGTGATCGCTGAGCGGGCTTGCGTCGTCCATCGGGCGTCCTCCGGTTATGTCCGGCGACGCTACGCCCAGGGTCGGACCGCTGACAAAGCGGAAAACCCTATCGATGGAAGTGGAACAATCTATCGAAGTTCTGTGAGCTGAAGGCCGGGCGCTTTACGGCCGCGCCTGATCGGCTCCATAGGTGTCGCAGGTTGGAGAGTTCGGGGGTTCCATGCAGCAGGCGATTTGGCGGCTGGGCGCCGCGGTGATGGCGGTCGCGGTGGGGTTCAGCGGCCCTCCGGCACTGGCGCAGAAGCCGGCGCCCGCAGCCGAGGCGAAGCCGTCCATGAACCCAGCGCCCGCGCGCCGGCAGGGAGAGGGTTTCGGCCCGTACCGCAAGCTGGTGATCCGCGGCGTGACGCTGATCGACGGCACGGGCGCACCGCCGCGTGGACCTGTCGACATCGTGATCGAGGGCGACAAGATCACCGACGTTCTGCAGGCCGGCTGGCCGGGCCTGCCGCTGAAGGGCGAGCGCGCGCCGCGCGACGCCGACCACGAGATCGAGGCCACCGGCATGTACGCCCTGCCCGGCTTTGTCGACATGCACGTCCACGGCGGCGACCCGAAGAAGTCGCCGAACCTGGAATACGCCTACAAGCTGTGGCTCGCCCACGGGGTCACCACGGTGCGCGGCGTCAGCCTGGCGCCGCACGACATCGCCGTGTCGGAGAAGGCCCGCAGCGCCCGCGGCGAGATCGTCGCCCCGCGCATCTTCAACTACCAGACGATGGGTTCGGGCTGGTCCGGCGGCCGCATCGACGGCCCGGCCAAGGCCCGCGCCTGGGTTCAGTGGGCGTCGAAGAACGGCGTCGACGGGATCAAGTTCTTCGGCTGGAACGACGAGACGCCCGAGGTGATGACCGCCGCCCTCGACGAGGCGAAGAAGCTGGGCCTGGGCACGGTCGCCCACATCTCGCAGCCGGGCGTGGCCGGGATGAACGCCCGTCAGTTCGGCGAGAAGGGCCTGGGCACGGTTACCCATTTCTACGGCCACTTCGAGAGCATGCTGAAGGACGGCCGGCTGCAGAAGTACCCGAACGACTACAACTTCTATGACGAGGCCAAGCGCTTCGGCGAGGCGGCCGAGATCTGGGACGAGGTGGAGCCCGGCTCGGAGAAATGGACAGACTATCTCGAGGCCCAGAAGGCCGCCGGCGTCACCTTCGATCCGACCATGACGATCTACGCCGCGTCACGTGACCTGATGCGGGCCCAGAACGCGCCCTGGCACGCCAGCTACACCCTGCCGACACTGACGGACTATTTCGTCTCCACGCGCGACAACCACGGCAGCTACTTCTTCGACTGGACCACGTCGAACGAGGTCGCCTGGCGCAACTTCTACGGCCGCTTCATGCGGCTGCTGAACGACTACAAGAACATGGGCGGGCGGGTGACCACCGGCTCAGATAGCGGCTTCATCTGGAAACTGTACGGCTTCGGCTACGTCGAGGAGCTGGAGCTGCTTCAGGAGGCCGGCTTCACCCCGCTGGAGGTGATCCAGGCCGCGACCAGCAACGGCGCCCGAACCCTGGCCGATCCCAAGGGGCAGCCGCCCAGCTTCGGCATCGTGCGGCCCGGCATGAGCGCCGACCTGGTGATCGTGCCCGAGAACCCGCTAGCCAACCTCAAGACCCTCTACGGCACCGGCCATCAGCGGCTGTCAGCCGACAACCGCGTCGAGACGGTGGGCGGGGTCCGCTGGACCGTGGCCCGCGGCGTCGCCTACGACGCCCGCGCGCTGCTGGCCGACGTGAAGGCGATGGTCGAGCGCCAAAAGGCGGAGCGGGCCTCGGCGCGCTGAGCCGCTAGCCGGCCATCCGCAATCGCGGTCCGGCCTGCTTCGACCGGCCGAGGTCGAAGCGGGCGACCGCCTTCGACAGGGCGTCCCCCTGGGCCTGCAGGCCCGCAGCGGCGGCGCTGGTCTCCTCGACCATGGCGGCGTTGCGCTGGGTCACGGTGTCCATCTGGTTCACCGCGGTATTGACCTCGGCCAGCGCCGTCGACTGCTCCCCGGCCGAGCGGGCGATCTCCGCCAGCAGCGCATCGATCTGGCCGGCGCTCTGCATCAGGTCGCCCAGGGCCTCACCGGTCGTGCCGACGAGCTTCGCGCCCCGGCCCACGTGGTCGGCGGAGGCTGCGATCAGGCCCTTGATCTCCTGCGCCGCTTCGGCGGAACGGCCGGCCAGCGCCCGCACCTCCTGGGCGACCACGGCGAAGCCCTTGCCGGCGTCGCCCGCTCGCGCGGCCTCGATGCCGGCGTTCAGCGCCAGCAGGTTGGTCTGGAAGGCGATCTCGTCGATCACCCCGATGATGCGGCCGATGTGACCCGAGCTTTCCTCGATCGCTCCCATGGCGGCGATCGCCTGACGGACGACCTCGCCCGACCGCTCCGCCTGGCTCTTGGCGCCCGAGGCGACCTGGGCCGCCTCACGCGCGCCGTCCGCGCTCTGGCGGACGGTGGCGGTAACCTCGTCGAGCGCCGCGGCGGTCTCTTCCAAGGTCGCGGCCTGCTGCTCGGTGCGTTTCGACAGGTCGTCGGCGGCATGGGCGATCTCGTCGGCCCCGCTGCGCACTGGCTCGGCCAGTTCGTCGATCGCCAGCAGCGCCGCGCGCAGGCTCTCGACGGCGGTGTTGAAGTCATCCCTCACAGCGGCGTAGGCGCCCTCGAACGGCGCATCGATCCGCGCTGTCAGGTCCCCGCGCGACACCCGCGCCAGACCCTCCGCCAAGGCGCCGACCACCGCCGCCTGCGTCCGTTCGCCGGTGAGCCGCTCGGCCTCGTTACGCCGCGCCGTCTGTTCGGCCTCGGTGATGTCGGTGGCGAGCTTCAGGACGCCGATGGTCCGGCCCTCGCCGTCGCGGATCGGGTTGTACGACGCCTGGATCCACACCTCGCGGCCGCCCTTGGCCAGACGGCGGAACTTGGTCGCGACGAATTCACCCTCGTTCAGCCGCCGCCAGAACGCGCGGTAGTCTGGCGTGGCCGCTTCGGCCGGATCCATGAAGATGGCGTGGTGCTTGCCGACGATTTCGTCGAGACTGTAGCCCATCGCCCCCAGGAAGTTCTCGTTTGCCGCGACGATCGTCCCGTCGGGCCGGAACTCGATGACCGCCTGCGAGCGCGAGATCGCCGCGAACTTGGCGTCCAGCGCCTCGACCCTCGCGGCCTCCGACTTGTGCCGCTCACCACGTCCAAACACGCGAATCCCCCGACTCGACAACTCGAGGTGGAATGTTCCGGTCGGGTGGTTTATGAAGGGTAACCATAAGGCCCTGTATTTGTACGGCTTTGTGCGACCTTAAGCTGCACCTTGCGCGCGTTGACTGCAGTGCGTTGGCGTGGGCCTCCGGCCGGGCTATCACGATGGCATGTCCCGGATCATCCTCGCCGCCGGCCCGATCGCCCGCGCCCGCAACGGCGTCATCGGCAAGGACGGGACCCTGCCCTGGCGGCTGAAGTCGGACCTTCGGATGTTCCGCGAGGCCACGATGGGCAAGCCGGTGATCATGGGCCGCAAGACCTGGGAGAGCCTGCCGAAGAAGCCGCTGCCCGGCCGGACGAATATCGTGCTCACCCGCGACCAGAGCTACGAGGCGCCGGGCGCGCTGGTGGTCGAGGACTTTTCGGAAGCCGTCCAGATCGCCCGTGAGCAAGCCGCGGAAGACGGCGTGGGCGAAGTCTGCGTGATCGGCGGCGCCTCGTTGTTCGAACTGGCGCTGAAGAAGGCGACGCGACTGTACCTCACTGAGGTACATGCGGATGCGGACGGCGACGTCAGCCTCTCACCGATCGACGAGAGCCAATGGCGTGAAGTGTCCCGCGAGGACCACCCGGCCTCGGACGTGGACGACCATCCCTTCAGCTGGCGAGTTCTCGAGCGCCCCTGAAAAGAAGCCGGATCGCCCGAAGGCGACCCGGCGTGCCGTCTCCCCAAAAAAGAAGCCGGATCGCCCGAAGGCGACCCGGCGTGCCGTCTTCCCAAAAAAAGAAGCCGGATCGCCCGAAGGCGACCCGGCGTTCAGGGGAGGAACCAGGAAAGTCTAGAAGCTGTAGGTCAACGAGGCGCCGTAGGTGCGCGGCTGTCCCGGGAAGCGGACCACGACGTTCGCGTTCGAGCTGACGGCGGTCCAGTAGTACTCGTCGGTGAGGTTGCGGCCCCACACCTGCACGCGCCAGCGGTCGTCCAGGCTGTGCACGCCGATGCTGGCGTTCAGCAGGCCGTAGCTGTCGATCTTGAAGCGCGGATCGCCTTCCAGGTCGGCATGGCTGTCGTCCTGCCAGCGGGCGTTCACCGCCACCTGCAGGCCGAGGTTCCCGTTGAGCTCGCGGTTGTAGAGCGCGGTCAGCGCCGCCGACTTCTCGGGGCTGTAGAGGAACGGCGCGCCGTCGAAATCCTGCGGCTGGCCCGCGGAATTGATGCCGACATAGTCCTGCACCTCCGTCTTCAGCAGCGTGCCCGAGGCGATCAGCGTGAACTCCGGCGTCAATCGCCAGGTAACCTCGCCATCCAGGCCATAGGCCTCGCCCTTCGGCACGTTCTGCAGCCGCGACAGGGCGGTGTAGATCGGGTCGGCGAAATAGACGTTGAGCTGCTTGTCCTTGTAGTCGTAGTAGAAGGCGCTGACGTTCGCCTGCATGCGCCGCTCCAGCAGGCTCGCTTTGAAGCCAACCTCATAGGCGGTCAGCAGCTCCTGCTTCGCCGGTGCGTTCTGGGTCGAGATGTTGGCGGCGTTCACCGGCGTCGCCCCGGCCTTGGCGCCCCGCGAGATCGAACCGAACAGCAGCAGGTCCTCGGTCGGCGTCCAGTCCAGCGCCACCCGCCAGGCGAGGTTGTCTTCGTCCAGCGTCGAGGTCACGAGGCCGAACTGGCCCGTGGCGGGATCGAAGGTGTTGCAGGCGTTGGCGACGATCGGCGTCGGGATCACGCCATAGACCTGGAAGTACAGGGCCCGGTTCACGACGTTCACGTTCGGCAGCATGCTGCCGTTGAAATCGCGGGAGCAGCCGGCGTAGTCCTGCTTGTCCTCGGTGTAGCGGACGCCCGCGGTCAGCTTCAGCTGCTCGGTGATCTTGTAGTCGCCGTTGGCGAACACACTCCAGGTCCTGGTCTCGATATCGCCCCGGTCGACGTAGGTGCGGAACGCCTGGGCGAGCTGGGCGGGCGTATAGCCGCCGGTGTTGAACGGCGTGCCCAGCAGCGGCAGGCCCGCGGCGCGGATCAGGCCGACATTGGCGTTCTGGCCCAGCAGCGTCCGGTTCGCGTCGACGATCTCGTCCTTGGCGTAGTAGGCGCCGACGAGCCAGTTCGTACGGTCGTCGCCACCCTCTAGGTGCAGTTCCTCGGAGAAGGATTCGATATCACCTTCAGCCCGCTGCAGCAGGATCTCGTAGGGCGCGCCGCTCCAGTCGGACAGCGCCCGGCGCTTGAGGTCGTTGTAGCCGGTCAGCGAGACCAGCCGCACGCTGTCGGTCAGGTCGTAGCCCAGCCGCACCTTCAGCCCGAGGAAGCTGTTGTCCTCGGCCAGCGGGCCGGCGAGGCCCCCGCCGATCCCGATGTCGACGCCACGCACCGCTTCCGGCGCCCAGTCGGCCTGACTGGCCTTGGTCGGCGGATTGGCGGCGATGTAGGCGGCAAGGCCCGGCGCCAGGAACGGGCTCGAAGCGGTCGCCGGCGTGAACCCGATGCCCTGCGCCACGACCGTGTCCGACTTGTTCTCCCAGTAGGTCAGCGAGAGGTCCGCCGAGAAGCGTTCGGTCGGGTTGAAGGCCAGCGAACCACGGACCGCCCAGCGATCGACTTCGCCTTGGCGTTCACCGCGGGTGTTGGAGACCTGCCAGCCCTTGCCGCTGTTCTCGCTGCGGAACGCCAGGCGCCCGGACACGCCATGGGCGATCGGCCCACTGACGAAGCCCTCGACGTTGATGGTCTCGTAGTTGCCGACCTCGCCCGTGATCGAGGCGTCGAACTCATCGGTCGGCTTGCGGGTCACGAAATCGATCAGGCCCGCGGTCGTGTTGCGCCCGTAGAGCGTGCCCTGGGGACCCTTCAGGACCTCGACGCGCTCGAGATCGAAGATCGGGCCGGTCATCATGAACGGATAGGCGTAGGCGACCTCGTCGACATAGGTGCCGACCGTCGAGGTGGCCGAGATGTTGATCGTGTTGAAGCCGATGCCGCGCAGCGTGTAGGTCGGTACGCCCTGGTAGCTCTGCGAGACCGTGAAGCTGGGCGCAAACGCGCTCAGGTCGCGGGTGTCGGTGACGTGGAGCTGTTCGAGCACCTCGCCACGGACCGCCTGGATGGCCATGCCGACGTCATTGGCGCTTTCCTCGCGCCGCTGTGCCGTGACGACGATGGCGTCCAGCGCGGTCGCCGAAGGCTGAGCCGGCGCCGCGGTCTGGGCCAAGGCGGCGGGGGCGGTCAGCAGGGCGCCCGCCGAGATGGCAACGGCGGAAGCGCCCAGCACGAGGCGCGCGCGGAATTGCGGTGTCAGCATCAGTCTATCCCTCCCTGGAGACGCCTCTGGCGGGCGTGCATCCAACCACAGCCGATGGGAGCTCGGCCGTCGGGGGCAGAACCTGATGTGGAGCGGAAGTCACCGCAAGCTATCGAAAATGATAGGTGCAGTATCCGCATACTCACAACAGTCGGTATATTTGACGCCAGGGAACAAAAACTCAGCGCGCGCGGGCGAAAATCTTACGTCACGTAAGGGCGAGTTGGCGCTTCACGGACCCCTGGGGCTGGCGTCTATAGTCGCAGCAAAACACGGGAGGACGAGCATGGACATCGAACTGGTCGCCGAAGGGCTGCAGTTTCCGGAAGGGCCGATCGCCATGGCGGACGGGTCGGTGATCCTGACCGAGATCAAGGGCCGGCGGCTGACGCGCGTCACGCCGGACGGCCGGAAGGAGGTCGTGGTCGAGACCGGCGGCGGCCCGAACGGCGCGGCCATCGGGCCGGACGGCGCCATCTGGATCACCAACAACGGCGGCTCGTTCGTCTGGCTGGAGCGCGATGGCCTGACCATCCCTGGCCCCACGCCGCCCACCCACACCGGCGGCATGATCCAGCGCTACGACCTGAAGTCCGGCAAGCTGGAGACGGTGTACGACGCCTGCGACGGCAAGCGGCTGGTCGGTCCCAACGACATCGTCTTCGACAGGTCGGGCGGCTTCTGGTTCACAGACCACGGCTGCTCCACCGAGGACGGCCGCAAGAACGGCGCGGTCTACTACGCTAAGGCCGACGGCTCGCAGATCACCCGCCAGCGCGACCACCTGATCTCGCCGAACGGCATCGGCCTCTCGCCGGACGAGAAGGTCGTCTATGTGGCCGACACCATGCTCGGTCGGCTCTGGGCGTTCGAGGTGGCAGGGCCGGGCCAGTTGGCGGAAGGACCCGGCTTCGCTCCCGGGCGCGTCGTCTGCAACCTGCCCGACTATCAGTTGCTCGACAGTTTGGCGGTCGAGGCTTCGGGCAAGGTCTGCGTGGCGACGATCATCAACGGCGGCATCACTGTCTTCGACCCCAACGGGACCACCGAGCACGTCCCTGTGCCCGATCTGGTGGTCACCAACATCTGCTTCGGGGGCCCGGACATGACGACAGCGTGGATCACCGCCTCGGCGACCGGAAAGCTCTACAGGGCGACCTGGCCGCGACCGGGGCTGAAACTGAACTTCAACGCATAGATCCGGCGGCGTCGCGAAGTTGACGCCCCCGTCAGGTTTGTTGACTCGCTTTCCATTCGGGATCATCGTTCACTTAGCGGAAGCTGCGGGCGCCGCCTGAAGACCCGCGCGTGAAACCGCCGGAGGAAGACCCATGGACGACGCCTCGATCGACCTGAAGCGCGCGGCGCGCGACGCGGCCTATTCGATGCCGCTGGAAGAGATCAATCCGGGCGATCCCGAGCTCTTCCGCACCGACACCATGTGGCCCTACTTCGAGCGCCTGCGGAAGGAAGACCCGGTCCACTGGTCGGTGTCGCCCTATGAGGACGTCGGCGGCTACTGGTCGGTGACCAAGTACAACGACATCATGGCCGTGGACACGAACCACCAGGTGTTCTCGTCCGAGCCGACCATCGTCCTGCCCGATCCGGCCGACGACTTCCGGCTGCCGATGTTCATCGCCATGGACCAGCCCAAACACGACGTGCAGCGCAAGACGGTCCAGCCGATCGTCGCGCCGAACCATCTCGCCTACCTCGAGCCGATCATCCGGGAGCGCGCGGGCGCCATCCTCGACGATCTGCCGATCGGCCAGGAGATCGACTGGGTCGACAAGGTCTCGATCGAACTCACCACCATGACGCTGGCGACGCTGTTCGACTTCCCCTGGGAAGACCGTCGCAAGCTGACCCACTGGTCCGACGTCGCCACCTCGGCGCCCGAGAGCGGCATCCTCGGCACGACCGACCCGGACGAGCACGAGCAGCTTCGCCGCCAGACGCTGTTTGAGTGCGTCGACTACTTCATGCGTCTGTGGAACGAGCGGGTGAACGCCCCGCCGCAGCCCGACCTGATCTCGATGCTGGCCCACGGCGAGTCCACGCGGAACATGGACCGCATGGAGTACCTCGGGAACCTGATCCTGCTGATCGTCGGCGGCAACGACACCACCCGCAACACGATCTCGGGCTCGATCCTGGCGCTGAGCCAGAACCCCGACCAGGAACGCATCCTGCGCGCCGATCCTGGCATGATCCCGAACATGGTGTCGGAGACGATCCGCTGGCAGACGCCGCTGGCCTACATGCGCCGCACCTGCCTGCAGGACACCGAACTGGGCGGCAAGACCATCAAGGCCGGCGACAAAGTCGCCATGTGGTACGTCTCGGGCAACCGCGACGAGGAAGTCATCGACCGTCCCAACGACTACTGGATCGAGCGGCCGCGGGTGCGCCAGCACCTGTCGTTCGGTTTCGGCATCCACCGTTGCGTGGGCAACCGCCTCGCCGAGCTGCAGCTGAAGATCATCTGGGAGGAAATCCTCGCCCGCTTCCCGCGGATCGAGGTCGTCGGTCCGCCAAAGCGGGTCTTCTCGTCCTTCGTGAAGGGTTACGAGCACCTGCCGGTCGTGATCCCGGCCCGGAACTAGCCACGGATTGACGCTGGAGCCCGCTTGGGCTTCAGTCTCGCCGCTCAAGATCGGGTGGGGCGAAACCCTTAAGGGGAGACGCCCATGTCGCACACGCGTATCGTCCGTTACGCTCCCGCCGTCCTGGTGGCCACGGCCGTCGGCCTCTTCGCGATCGCCGCCTATGCGCAGCAGCCCGAGGGCGGCCGCCCGCTGTCGGCGCACCTGACGGGCGCGGCCGAGAAGCCGAAGCCCGGTGATCCCGACGGCCAGGGCCACGCCAGCTTCCGCGTCAACATCGGCCAGAACCAGGTCTGCTACGACCTGATGGTCGAGAAGATCGCCACGGCCACCGCCGCCCACATCCATAAGGGTGGCCCCGATGTCGCAGGCCCGCCGGTCGTGCCGCTGAAGACGCCGGGCGCCGACGGCAAGGTCAAGGACTGCGCCACCGCCGACGCCGCGGTGGTGAAGGACATCCTGCAGAACCCGGCCATGTACTACGTCAACGTCCACAACGCCGAGTTCCCGCCCGGCGCGGTCCGGGGTCAGCTGTCGAAGTAAGCGCAACCATAGCCGATGGGCGGCGTTGCATGAGGCCAGCAGGGAACAGGGCCATGCGCGACGCCGCCAACTACCTCAAGCTCGCCGAAGAGGCCGAAGCCGAAGCGAGCCGCGTCGACTGGGAAGCCAACCGCCGGCGCTATCTCGAACTGGCGGGCATCTGGCGGCGCAAGGCCGAGGAACTCGCCCCGGCCCGCGCCCAAGCCGCCTAGTCGGGCCGCCTAGAGCCCCAGCACCATCTTGGCCATGATGTTGTGCTGGATCTCGTTGGACCCCGCGTAAATCGAGGTCTTGCGGTAGTTGAAGTACTGCGGCGCGACCGTCGCCGCGTAATCAGGGCCGGCGCGGAACTGGTTGGTGTCGCCGTTCAGCTCGGCCCAGGTGTCGCGCACGAAGGGCTGGGCGTAGAGCCCCGCGGCCTCTAGCGCGAGCTCGGTGATCGCCTGCTGCATCTGGCTGCCTTCCAGCTTCAGCATCGAGGAGACCGCGCCCATCGCCTCGCCGTTGGCGCGGCCGGCGAAGATCCGCAGCTCGGTGGCGTTCAGCGCCTCGACCTTGATCTCGACTTCCGCGAGCTTCTTGCGGAAGTCGGGGTCCGCCATCATCGAGCCACCGCGGTCCGACCGCTCCAGGCCCGCGATCTTGCGGACCTTGCGCAGCTGGTTCTGCAGCCCCGGCGCATAGGCGTTGCCGCGTTCGAACTGCAGCAGGTACTTGGCGTAGGTCCAGCCCTCGCCTTCCTTGCCGATGCGGTTGGCGACCGGCACCCGGACGTTGTCGAAGAACGTCTCGTTGATCTCCTGCTCGCCCTCGACCGGGCCGTCCAGCGTCGGGATCGGGCGGATGGTGATCCCCGGCGTCCGCATGTCGATCAGCAGGAAGCTGATGCCCTTCTGGCGGATGTCCTCGTTCGAGGTCCGCACGAGGCAGAACATCCAGTCAGCCCACTGGGCCAGCGTCGTCCAGGTCTTCGACCCGTTCAGGACGTAGTGGTCTCCGTCACGCTCCGCCTTTAGCGCCAGCGAGGCCAGGTCCGAACCCGAGCCCGGCTCGGAATAGCCCTGGCACCACCAGACGTCGGTCGACAGGATCTTGGGCAGGTGCTGCTGCTTCTGCTCGTCGGTGCCGAACGCCATGACCACCGGGGCGCACATCTTCAGCCCCATGTTCGAGGTCGAAGGCGCCCCGGCGAGCGCCATCTCCATGTCGAAGACGTACTTCTTCCCGAGGCTCCAGCCCGTGCCGCCGTATTCGACCGGCCAGTCGGGCGCGATCCAGCCCTTCTCGCCCAGCCGCTTCAGCCAGCGGACCTGGCTCGCCTTGTCGAGGTAGCCGTTCTTGGACTGCGCCATACGGGCGCGCATGTCCTCGTCATAGGCCTCGGCGATGAACGTACGGACCTCGTCGCGGAAGGCGAGATCCTCAGGGGCGAAGTCCAGATCCATGGCTCATCACCCCACGCCGTCGAGGTATTCGATCTCGGGCCGGCCGGCGAGGAAGCCGGCGAACTTCGGGCCCGCGGCCTTGAAGTATTCGGTGCCGCCGTGATGCGTCAGCGCGTCCTGGTCCTTGTAGACCTCGAGCACCTTGTAGACGCCGGGCTCGGTCCGGCTCTTGGTGAGCTGGTAGGCGAGATTGCCCGGCTCATTGGCCCGCACCTGCTGCGCGAGCTCGGTGAAGAAGGCCTCGAACTCCGCCGCCTTGTCTTCCTGCACGGGCAGTTTCGCGATCACGCCGATGGTCATGAGACCTCCTCCCAACGTTTGTTTGAATGGACGGTAGAGCCCTCGGCCGCGCGCGGCAAGCGCCGGCTTAGACGAGCAGCCGTTCGAAGGCCGGCGTCAGGGTCTCGGCATAGCCGTCCGCCGTCCGGTGGAGGAACAGCGCGGCCACGTCGTGCGTCAGGGCGAAAGCCTCGGCCTCTGCACCCAGCACCATAAGCGCGGTGCACAGCGCGTCGGCCCGCAGGCATTCCGGGTGCGCCACCGTCACCGCCGCCACCGCCCCCGAGACCGGGCTGCGAGCGGCAGGATCCAGGGTGTGGCTATAGCGGCGGCCGTCCGCGAAGAAGCTGCGCCTCCAGTCCCCGGATGTCGCGACCGACAGGCCGTGCAGGGCGACCATCAGCGGAGGCTCCGCCAACACCGCGCCGGGCGGCCGCTCCAGTTCCACCCACCACGGCTGGCCGTCGGCCTTGACGCCCGAACCGCGCAGCTCCCCGCCGATCTCGATCAGGAAGTCGCGCAGGCCCAGTCCGGTCAAGGCGTGGGCCACGAGATCGACCCCGTAGCCCTTGGCGATCCCGGACAAGTCCAGCGCCGCCCCGCCGGGCTGCAGCAGGCGGCCCGCGTCTAAGCGTAGCGCGCACCAGCCGGCGCGCGGTCCGTTCAGGGCCGTGACGGGCGGCGGCCGATCGATCGGCCCCGCCGGCCCGAAGCCCCACAGCTCCGTCAGGCGGCCCAGCGTGGGATCGAAGGCGCCATTCGTGGCCTCGGCGACTTCGAGGGCCGCCACCATCACGGTCTCGAATTCCGGCGGCAGCGGGATCCAGCTCCCGGCCGGCGCGCGGTTGAAGCGGGACAGGTCGCTATCCGGCTCCCAGTGGCTCATCTGCGCCACCACGCGATCGCAGACTCCCTGGACGGTGGTCCGGATCGCGTCGTCCCCGACGCCATCGGGCGCAAGCGCCTTCAGCGTCCAGGTCACGCCCATGGTCGGTCCCGCCAGGGCCACGTCGCGGCCGCCGCGCGGTCGTGTGTTTCCGGGCGTCAGCTGGAGGGGGACGGCGACCCTGCGCATGACCCTAGTCGGGCATGACCTCGAGGGTGGCGATGTAGCCCAGGCTGCGGCGCTGGCCGCCCTCGCCCGGCCCTTGCAAGCCCGCTTCCAGCCAGTAGAGGCCGGCTTCCGGCCAGGCGATCTCGAAGCCGCCGTCGGCGCCCGTCGTCACTTTCAGCTCGACGCCCTTCTCGCGATAGCGGGTCGAACCCAGCACCACCTCGACCTCGACGCCGGCCGCCGGCTTGCCGTCGTTCAGCAGCCGGAACCGGCCCTTCTCGCTGGCCACCAGGTCGTTCGGATGGGTGATCGGCTCCAGCTCCAGCCCCCGGCCCGTCGGCTTCAGCGCCGTGGTGTTCGGCGCGCCGGCGGTGATGAAGGTCTCCACACGCCGGAAGCTGTGGGTCACCTGGACGTCCGTGGCGTCCTTCGGGATCGACGTCGCCAGCTGCGCCGCAGGGCCGCGCCAGCGCTTCTGCTCGCCACCCTGCTTGTACGAGGCCATCGCCGTTTCGGCGACGTTGGCGACCCGGTAGGTGCCGGGCTTGGTCAGTTGCAGGTCGAACGTCGAGCGGTACTTGCCCGTCGAACCGTTCTTCAGCTCCACCGGCTGGCCATCGGGACCGGTCGCCTGCACGGCCTCCAGCCGCATCGGCACGTGGTCCGGATAGAACAGGGTGTTGGAGACGGCGGCGTCCACCGTCACCCACGGATCCTGGGCCGACAGCACGGTGGCCGAGGGCGCCAGCCACATGCGGTGGGCCTGGGCCGCCGGCGCGGCGGCGAGGCTCAGGAGGGCGGCGGCGGCGACCGCGCGGAAGGCTTTCGACATCGGACGATCTCTCCGGAGGATCAGGGTTTCGCGGTGACGGTGACTTGCCCGAGTTCGGACGAGCCGGCGGCGGATGCGGACTTCGGCCCGCCCTTCGCGGGCCAGGTGAACGGCACGCGCACGACCTCGCGGCCGCCGACTTCGCGGGCCGCTTCGATGGCGAGCGTGTACTGGCCGGGGGCGACGCCGCGCATCTGGGCGGCGCCGAAGGTCACCTGGTGCTTGCCGGGCGCCTTGGTTGGGCCGCTGAGGCCGTCGGCCGGCAGGCTCAAGGATCGGCCGGCCTTGCGCCACCATTGCCGCATGTCCTTGAGCCAGGTCGTGCCTTCGTTGTTCTTCAGTTTGACGTCGTACCAGACGGCGAGCGTCTTCACCGCGGCCTGATCCGGCCCCTCGATCCACAGCGAGACGTAGGGCCGGTGATATTCGGCGACGGTGAGCCGGGGGATCTCGACGTTGACGGCAAGCTCCGCCGCGTTGGCGACCGCCGGCGTCGCGGCGGCGCCCGTGACAGCGGCGAAGAGGGTCGGGACGCGGACGCGCATGCGAACTCCTAGTGGATCAGGAACAGGGCGATCAGGGCGGGAATGACCAGGCCCGCGCCCACGAGCGGCCAGGTCGACTTGCGCGCGTGGGCGTGTAGCTGGAGCAGCAGAAGGCCGGTGACCGAGAACACCACGCAGGCCACGGCGAAGACGTCGATGAACCAGAACCAGGCCTTGCCCGTATTGCGGCCCTTGTGGAGGTCGTTGAGATAGGCGACCCAGCCGCGCTCGGTCCGCTCGTAGGCGACCGCGCCGGTCTCGGTCTCCAGCGTCACCCAGCCGTCCGAGCCGGGACCCGGCAGGGCCACATAGGCCTCGCCCGGCGACCACTCCACGGGACCCGCCGGCGCCTTCACCTTCATCTCGTCGCCCAGCCACTTGCGCACGCTCGCGGGCAGCTCGCCCTGCGCCACCTCAGCCGCCTTCAGCGGCTCAAGCAGGCTGGCTGGCAGCTCGCCGTCGAGCGTAACGACCTTGGGCTCGGCCTTGATGTCGCCGGCGTGGTTGAGGGTGATCCCCGTCACCGCGAACAGCAGCATGCCCACCAGACAGATCGCGGCGCTGATCCAGTGCCACTGCATGATCTGGCGCAGAAAGGCGGCGCGCTTTTGCGCGCGCTTCTTGGCGCGAGCCTTGTCAGCGGCGGCTGCCGCCAAGACGGCGGCGTCCTGAGGGGTGGTCACGTTCAAGCAGAGCCCGCAGCGTACTAATTAATAACGCCTCGCATTATCACGGTAGGCGCGGGTGGCAAGCGTCGAAGCTATGCCGGGCTGCAATCGTCAGGGGCGTAGCGAGTGGAGTAGGCCTAGCGCCGCTCGTTCCAGCCGTAGGCGACCCAGTGATGGCCGCCCAGGTGCTTGGCCTCGATAAGGCCGTTGTCGGCGCTGCGGCGGGCGCGCACGCGACGGGCGCGAAGGGCGAGGCCCGCGAACGCCAGCAGAGCCGAGGTCATGACGGCGATCACCGCCACGGTAGCGGCGGCGAACACCGCGAGGATCGCACCCACCACGACAGCCGCGGCGGTGGCGAGCGTCGCGCCCACGGCGGCGAGGCTGCTCAGCGCGGAGCCGTTCTTGGCGGCGAAGTTGTTCACCATCGACCTTCCTCTAGGCCTTCTGCAGACCTGTAACTCAATATCTCGGGCCTGAGGTTCCCGCCGTCAACCTCAACAGGGGCTGAACGACACAACATCCGGGCCCTATGCCGCCCCTTCGAGCCGCATCGCCTTGCGTTCGCGCATCACCTCGCCGAAGGCGGCGTTGATCTGGGCAGCCTTGGCCTCGGCGACCTCGACGAACTCGGCCGGCAGCCCCCGCGCGCGGGCGCGGTCGGGGTGGGCTTCCGAAAGTTGAGCCTTCCAGGCGGCGCGGACGGCCTCGTCCGAGGCGTCGGGCGCCACGCCCAGGATGGCGTAGGGATCGTCGTTGGCGGCGCCCAGGTGCGTGGCCTTCAGCCGGCGGAAGGTCAACGGCGACAGGCCGAACAGCTCGCAGACCCGCTCCAGATAGGCGAGCTCGTCCCCCGTCACCGTCCCGTCGGACGCCGCGATGTGGAACAGGCCGTCCAGCACGTCCTCCAGCAGCTGCGGGCAGCCGCCGTAACGCTTCTTGAGCCGCCGGGCATAGCTCTCGAACCCGCGAGTCGTCTGCCGCGCCAGTTGGTACAGCCGGCGCACATTGCCCTCGCTGCTGGGCTCGGACTGGAAGACGGTGGCGAACACGTCGTACTCGCCCGCCTGGGCCTCGCCGTCGGCCTTGGCCAGTTTGGCGCCGAGCGCGGTCACCGCGGTCGAGAACGCGGGGTCTTCGCCGGGCAGCCCGGGCGGGCACTGATCGCATTCCGCTTCATCAATCTTGCGGACGGCGAGCCCAGCTATCTTGCGCCAGAAGCTCATGTGACTAAGCGGAAGCCTTAGGACTATGGCCGCGCCATGACAATCACAGCCTGAGTTAAGTTTTGGACATGCGCTTCAGTTTCTGGATCGACCGCGGCGGCACCTTCACCGACGTCATCGGGCGCGCCGATGACGGGTCCGAGACCTCGCTGAAGCTGCTCTCGGCCTCGCCGGCGTACCGGGACGCGGCCGTCGAGGCCATGCGGCGGATCCTGGGCGCGGAGGCCGGCGCGCCCTTCCCGGCCGGCCGCGTCGATGCCATCAAGATGGGCACCACGGTCGCCACCAACGCCCTGCTGGAGCGGCGGGGCGCCAAGACCTTGCTCGTCACCACGCGTGGTTTCGCTGACGCGCTGGCCATCGGCGACCAGGCCCGGCCCGACCTCTTCGCCCTCGTCGTCGAGAAGCCCGCCCCGCTCTACGCCGGCGTGGTCGAGGCCGACGAGCGCCTGGCCGCCGACGGCGCCGTCGTTGCGCCGCTGGACGCCGCGGCCCTGCGCGCGGCGCTGGAGGCCGCCGTCGCCGACGGCTTCACCTCGGCCGCCATCGCCTTCCTGCATGCCGATCTCAACCCCGCACACGAGCGGGCCGCCGGCGAGATCGCCCGCGCCGTCGGCTTCGAATTCGTCGCGCTGAGCCACGAGGTTTCGCCCTTGCCGCGGTTCATCCCGCGCGCCGAAACGACCGTCGCCGACGCCTATCTGACACCCGTGCTGCAGGCCTACGTGCGCCGGGTCGCCGATGCTGTCGAAGGCGCGCCGCTGTTCTTCATGACCTCGGCCGGCGGCCTGGTCCGCGCCGAGGCGTTCCGCGGGCGTGACGCCGTTGTCTCCGGACCGGCCGGCGGCGTGGTCGGCGTGGCTCGCACCGCGGACGCCGCGGGCTCCGAGGCGGTCCTCGGCTTCGACATGGGCGGCACCTCCACCGACGTCTGCCGGTTCGCCGGGACGCTGGAACGCCGCGACACCGCCAAGGTCGCCGGGGCAAAGCTTCGCGCGCCGATGCTGGATGTCGAGACCGTGGCGGCCGGCGGCGGCTCGGTGCTGACGTTCGACGGCATGCGCGCCCGCGCGGGCCCGGCCAGCGCCGGCGCCGATCCAGGTCCGGCCTGCTATGGCCGCGGCGGCCCGGCCGCCGTCACTGACGCCAACCTGGTGCTGGGCCGCATCGATCCGCGCGCCTTCCCGCACGTCTTCGGACCCAACGGAGACGCGCCGCTCGATCCGGCCGCTTCCTACGCGCGGCTCGCCGAACTGGCCCAGGCAATGGGCGCGGAGAGCGTCGAGGCGGCGGCGGAGGGCTTCGTCGCGGTGGCCATCGAACAGATGGCCCAGGCCGTGCGGCGTATCTCCACGGAGCGCGGCTTCGACCCCCGCGGCCATGGCCTGGTCGCCTTCGGCGGCGCCGCCGGGCAGGTCGCCTGCCAGACCGCCGAGGCGCTCGGCGTCTCCGAAGTGCTCTGCCCGAAGTACGGCAGCGTGCTGTCCGCCTGGGGCATCGGCCAGGCCCAGGTGACCGCGCTGCGCCAGGCCGGCCTGGAGGCCCCGCTGAGTGTCGAAGGCCGCAAGCGCGCCGAGGCGCTGCTGACCGAGGCCGAGACCGCCGCCCGCGCCGACCTCTCCGCACAGGGCGCCCTCGAGGGCCAGGTCCGCCGCACGCTCCGCCTCCGCTACGACGGCGCCGACGCCGAGCTGCCCGTCTCCCTGGCCGATCCTAAGGCCGAGTTCGAGGCCGCCCACCAGCGCCTGTTCGGCTTCATCGAACCCGACCGCACCATCCTCATCGCGGCGGTGGAGGCGGAAGCGGTGAGCGCCGCTTCTCCCCTTGCGGCAGAAGGCGTCGCCCAGCGGGCGACGGGTAAGGGGTCGACCACGCTCAGCCGAGAAACCCCTCATCCGGCCGCCTCAGGCGGCCACCTTCTCCCGCAAGGGGAGAAGGTTCGCATGTTCGCCCACGGCGCCTGGCATGATGCGCCGGTGATGGACGCCGACCAGTTCACCACGACCGACGGCCCCGCGCTCATCGTCCGCCGCGACACCCAGATCGCGCTGGCCCCGGGCTGGCGCGCGACCCAGGAAGCCGACGCGCTCATCCGGCTGACCCGCATTGGCGCAGCGACCCAAGCCGCGATCGCGCTCGACAAGCCCGACCCGGTCACGCTCGAACTGTTCAACCGGCGTTTCATGGGCGTGGCCGAGGCCATGGGGGCGGCGCTGGAGCGCACGGCGCATTCCGTGAACATCAAGGAGCGGCTCGACTTCTCCTGCGCCCTGTTCGACGCCGACGGCGGGCTGGTGGCCAACGCCCCGCACATGCCGGTGCACCTGGGCTCGATGGGCGCATCCGTTCGCGCGGTGCGCGACCGCCATACGACGCTCAGACCAGGCGACGCCTTCGCGCTGAACAATCCCTACGCCGGCGGCACGCACCTGCCGGACATCACCGTGGTCATGCCGGTGTTCATGGCGGAGACCGACGCGACAGCCGCGTTCTACGTCGCCGCTCGCGGGCATCACGCCGACATCGGCGGCGTGCAGCCGGGCTCGATGCCGCCTTTCTCCAAGACCATCGACGAGGAAGGCGTCCTGCTGGACGCCGTGCCGATCATGACCGGCGGCCGGTTCCTGGAGGCCGAGGTCCGCGCCGCGCTCGGCCAAGGCCGCTGGCCCGCCCGCGCGCCCGACCGCAATCTCGCCGACCTGAAGGCCCAGGTCGCCGCCTGCCAGGCCGGGGCCTCCGCCGTCGCCGGCATGATCCGCACCTTCGGGCCCGAGGCCGTCGCCCGTTACATGGGTTTCGTCCAGCAGAACGCCGCCGAGGCGGTCCGCCGGGCGCTCGGCCGCCTCACGGACGGCGCGGCCCGCGTGCCTATGGACGGCGGGGGCGAGATCGTCGTGCGCACCACGGTCGATGCCGCCGCCCGCACGGCGACCCTCGACTTCACGGGCAGCGCCGACCAGCTCGGCTCCAACTTTAACGCGCCCTCGGCGATCGTCGACGCCGCGGCGCTCTACGTCTTCCGCACCTTGGTGGACGACGACATCCCGCTGAACGCCGGCTGCCTGGAGCCGCTGGAGATCCGCACCCGCGAAGGCTCGATGCTCGATCCGAGGCCCCCGGCCGCGGTCGTGGCCGGCAACGTCGAAAGCAGCCAGCACGTGGTCGACGCGCTCTATTCGGCGCTGGGCGTCATGGCCAACGCCCAGGGATCGATGAACAACTTCACCTTCGGCGACGAGGCGCGTCAGTACTACGAGACCATCTGCGGCGGGGCTGGCGCGACCGCCGAGGCAGACGGCGCGAGCGCCGTCCACACGCACATGACCAACTCCCGCCTCACTGACCCGGAGATTCTCGAGCGGCGCTTCCCGGTCCGCGTGGAGACCTTCGGCGTGCGCCACGGCTCGGGGGGCGACGGCGAACGTCGTGGCGGCGACGGCGCGCTACGCCGCATCCGCTTCCTTGCGCCCATGGATGCCGCCCTTCTCTCCTCCCGCCGCGAGCATGCCCCGCAAGGTTTGGCCGGCGGCTCGCCGGGCCTGCCCGGCCGACAGCGTTTGATCCAAGCCTCGGGCGAGGTTAGTGAACTTCCCGGCTGCTTCTCCGTTACGGTGAAGCTTGGCGACACGATCGAGATCGAAACCCCGGGGGGTGGCGGTTACGGCGTCCCCGCCCGATCGGCGCGAAGCTGACAAGATTTACGACCACAAGGCTGTTCATGACCCCGCTTGCCATCGCCCTCGCCCTGTTCGCCCAAGACGCTGCCGCCGCCGCGCCTGCTCCGGCCGCGCCTGCCGCCGCCACGGAAGAGCGGTGGCCCACCGGCGCGCCGCGCGAGGACTATCAGTTCGTCGCCTGGTGCTATGGCGCGCTGCGCGGCTACCTCGACATGCACGACGAGGTGATGCCGGAGGTCACCCGGATCGAGAAGCAGTTCCGCAAACCCGGCACGCGCCTCGAGGACGATCTCAAGGTCTATGCCGACATGCAGAAGGACGGCCAGGCGAAGCTGAAGCTGTTCCAGTCGGCGATCACCGCCGCCGAGAAGGCCTCGGTCCGCCCGATCAACGCAGTCGGCGGCGAGGCCGTGAAGCAGGGCCGCTCGGTCTGGAACGCCGGCCCCGAGGTCACCAAGGCGCGCAAAGCCCAGGAGTGGATGAGCTGGGCCCTGCCGGCCCGTTGCGAGACCACCGCCGCCGCCTTGGAGCAGCGCGCCACCCTGGCCGCCGCCACCCTGCGGGGCAGCGAGCCCGAAGCGCCCGCCGCCGAGGCTCCGCCCGCCGAACAGCCGGCGGCCGAGACGCCGCCCGCGTCCTAGGGGGCCAACGGGCGGCCGTCCGCGCAGGCCTCGTACTCGACCACGTCGTGAGCGCAGATCATGCGCACGTCCCCGGCGCGGTCGAGGGACAGCGCCCTGAGCCGATCCTGGTTGGCCAGCCGCGCGGCGCGATCGACCTCCATCATCGTCTGGTAGCCCCGCAGGCCCGGCGTGCAGCGCCGATCCGGCCTACGCACCTCGTCGCGGTAGAAGTAGGCGTCGCCGGCGTGCAGCAGCCAGCCGTCGTCGGTGGCGATGGCGACGCCGGCATGCCCCCAGGTATGGCCGCGCAGCGGGATCAGCAGGATTTCAGGCGGCAGGCCCTCCAGCTGGCGCACCGCCCCGAACCCGAACCAGCGCTCGCCCTGGGGATCGTAGGTGCGCCAGTTCCGCACCTCGTCCACCTGCATCGGCCGGTAGCGGTTCTTCATGATGAAGCCTTGCCGCCTGCTGCTGTACGTCTCGAACTCGGTGCGGGTCAGATGCACGGTGGCGTTGGGGAAGTCCTCCAGCCCGCCCGCGTGGTCGAAGTCCAGATGGGTGATGAGGATGTGCCGGACATCGGCGGGCGAGAACCCCAGCCGCTCGATCTGGCGGACGGCGGTCTCTTCCTCACGCAGGCGGATGTTGAGCATGGCGGCGAATGGCCGGCTCAGCCGCGGGAACGGCTCCCGCACGTCCCGCAGGCCGTAGCCGGTGTCGACCAGCACCAGGCCGGCGTCCGTTTCGATGAGCAGGCAGTGGCAGACCAGATGGCCCAACGGCCCTTTGCTGCGTCCGTCGAAGAACGCGCCGCCGAACGGGCAGTCGGTGCCGCAGTTGAGGTGATGGATCCGCATGGCGTCCCTCCGTGCGGAAGCCCAACCGGACAGCCGGAGCGCCGTTCCGCGTAGGAACATTTGTTAGCGGCTGGTCGGCTATACCCCCGCCCATGCTCCTCGCCTGGATCGCGCTCGCCAGCCTCGTCACCTTCTATGCCTTCGCCGTGGACAAGCGCGCGGCTGTCGCGGGCGAGCGGCGGACGCCGGAGGCCACCTTGTTGCTGCTGGTCGCTGCCGGCGGCGCGCCGGGCGGCCTCGCGGCCCAGCAGCTCCTGCGCCACAAGACCCGCAAGGAGCCGTTCCGCAGCCTGCTGTGGGCGATCGCCGTGGCCCAGGCCGCTTGCGCCGCCTGGATCTATTTCGCGAGATAGCGGCCGAGCCGCTCCAGGCCCGCTGAGTTCTTCTCCGGCCGCGCCGCGAAGCACCAGCGCAGCCAGCCCTCGCCCTCCGGCCCGAAGGCGACACCCGGGGCAAGGCCCAGCCCGACCTGCGCGATCAAGTCCTTCGCCAGCGCCACCGAGTCCGTGCAGCCCTCCAGGCGGAAGAAGGCGTACATCCCGCCGTCGGGCTCCGGCGCCTCCACGCCCGGCAGGGCCCGGAGGCCGGCCAGCACCTGCCCCTTGGCGGTCGAGAGTTCGGCCCGCAGCGCCGCCACATGGGGCTCGCCGTCACGCAGCGCAGTCGCCGCCGCCGTCTGCAGGAAGTCGGGCGCGCAGGAGGTGTTGTATTCCAGGAGCACACCCAGGCTGTCGGACAGGGTGGGCGGGACCACCATCCAGCCCAGTCGCCAGCCGGTCATCCGCCACGCCTTGGAAAAGCTGTTCACGCCGATAACCCGGTCCTCAGGCTCGGCGAGCGGCAGGAAGCTCGGCGCCGATCGCTCAGGCCCGAAGTGCAGCCGCTCATAGACGTCGTCGCAGATGAGCCAGATGCCGAGCTTGCGGCAGCGCTCCAGCACCGGCGCCCGCGCCTCGGCAGGCAGCGTCCATCCGGTCGGGTTGTTCGGCGAGTTCAGCACCAGAGCCGTCGTGTCCGGCGTCAGCGCGTCCAGCAGCCGGTCCAGGTCGAGCCGCCATCGGCCCTGGGCGGGCTCCAGCGGGACGATGTGCACCTGACCCGACAGGATGCGCGGGATCTCCGGCACGTTGGGCCAGATCGGGCCGGCCACGACGACCCGGTCTCCGGGGGACACCACCAGCTGCGCCGCCAGCATGATGGCGCTGACGCCGGAGCTCGTCACCGCCAGCCGATCCGCGGCGACCGCGCGACTGTGCAGGTTTTCCAGATAGGCCGACAGCCCGCCTCTGAGCTCGGCGGTGCCGAGATTGTGCGTGTAGTAGGTCCGCCCGTCGCTCAGCGCCTGGGCGGCGGCCTCGCGGATGAAGCCCGGCGTCGGCTGGTCGGATTCCCCGAACCAGAACGGCAGCACGTCAGCGCGGCCGAAGCCGGCGTTGGCCACTTCACGGATCTTGGAGGCGCGGAGGCTGAGCACCTCCGGGCGGGCGACGGCGGGGAACATGCGGCCCGTCTTACGCGCCTTCGGGCTCCATTGTCTTGGGCTCGTCCTTGGCCAGGATCGACGTCACCGCCATGTCGCCGGTGACGTTGCCGAGCGTGCGGAAGATGTCGGGCGCCACCTCGACGGCGAGCAGGATCGGCAGGATCTCGATGGGCAGCCCCAGCGCCAGGCAGATCGGGCCGACGCTGATTATGAACGACACCTGCCCAGGCAGGCCCACAGAGCCCACGCTCACCGCCAGGGCGACCAGCACCGCCCCGGCGTACTGCAGCGGCGTCGGCTCGAGGCCGTAGATGTGGGCGACGAAGATGGCGACGGCCAGGTTCATGACCGGGCTGGTCATCCGGAACACCGCCACCGCGAGCGGCAGGACGAGGCCCGCGATCCGCTGCGGCACGCCGAGGTCGTCGCGGCTGCGTTCGATCATCGCCGGCAGGCAGGCGAGCGACGACTGGGTGGCGAAGGCGGTCGCCAGCACCGGCCCCGTCGCCCGCGCCCAGCGCCCCAGCGGCACACGGCCGACAAGCACCGCCAGGAAGTAGCCGATGATGGTGATGCCGAGGCCGGTCAACGAGACCACGGCGATGTAGTGACCGAGCGTCCCCGCCGCGCCGACGCCGGCGCGCAGGCCGACGCCCAGGCCCAGGCAGAAGACGCCGATGGGGCCGGCCAGCAGCACCCAGCGCACGATGATGATCATGGCGTCGCCGATCGCCTGAAAGATGTCGACCAGCGGTCGCCCGCGCTCCGCCGGCAGGCGGGTCAGGGCAAAGCCGGTGAAGATGGCGAACACCACGAGCGGCAGCACCGCGTCCTCGGCCGCGGCCTTCACAGGGTTCGACGGCGCCAGGCTGCGGACCCAGGCCACGAAGTCGGGCGTCGCGGATTCGATCGACGTGCCGGGCGCTCCGGCCCGGAGCGCGAGGGCGCCTTCCGGCGACACCGGCCACAGCGCCAGCACGCCATTGGCGAAGGCGATGCTGTAGAGCGAGCCGAACAGCAGCAGACCCAGGAACCAGCCCAGCGCCCGCAGCGCCAGTTTGCCGGTCGCCGCGGCGTCGGAAACCTGGGCGATTCCGGTCACCAGGATGGCGAAGATCAGCGGGATGACGGTCATCCGCAGGGCGTTCAGCCACAGGCCGCCGAACGCCTCGATCCCCTCGATGACCTTGGCGACCGTGGGATCGCCGCCCGCAGCGGCGAACGCCCCGATGGCGAGACCCAGGATCAGGCCCAGAAGGACCCGCACGCTCAACGACTTGAAGAGACCCAACCGCAACCCTCCAGAAGAACGCGCGATCTGGCCCACATCGGCCCGCCGCCGCAAGCGCGATCAGTCTTCGAGGATCGTCCGCACGCTGTCCTGGATCGCGCCGTAGCATTCGCAGGCGCAGCTCTCGAGCGAGCCGCGGTCCAGGATGCGGATCCGGCCGCGGGAGTAGCGGATCGCCCCGCGCGCCTGCAGGCCTGACGCGATGCCCGTCACCGTCGTCCGCTGCACGCCCAGCATGATCGACAGATGTTCCTGGGTCAGGGGGACGAGATCGCTGTCCAGCCGGTCCTGGGTCATCAGGAGCCAGCGGCACAGCCGCTTTTCGGCGGGATGCAGAGCGTTGCACGCCGCCGCGCGGGCGGCTTGCACCGTGGTGGCCTGAGCGTGCTGGACGATGGCCCGTGTCAGCGACGAACTCTTCGCCGCGGCCGCCTGCAGCTCAGCGGTCGGAAGTCGCCAGGCGTCGCCTGGCACCTGCACCAGCATCGTCTCGTAGGACAGCCGCGATCCGAGGGAGTGCAGCAGGCCGTAGCCGCTTTCGCGGCCGATGGTCCGGCTCTCGATCTGGGCGCCGTCCTTCATCACCGTCACGACCGACAGGATGCAGTCGATCGGCAGAAAGACGTGGGTCACGGGAGCGCCGGTCTGGGTCAGCACGTCGTCCCGCTTTAGCGACACGCGCTCCAGGCGCGGTTCGATCGCCGCGAGATCCTGTGCGTGCAGGCTGTCCAGGAAGTGGTTGAGGCGGCTCACGGTTCAGAGAACGCGGTCAGGCTTGGCCAGTTCATCGTGGACAGGGAACAGCAGCGGCCCCGCCGGGGTTCTGGGCCGCGCAGGGTCCAAAAGATGAATGCTTTCAAAGAACCATTTTCCGACGCCATGACCACGCAGGCGATCGACGGCGAAGTCGTCGTGCTGGGTCCCGACGGGGTCGCGCTGTCGATGACGCCCGAGGCCGCGGAGGAGTCCGCGCGGCGGCTGGCCAGCGCGGCGGAGGAGGCGCGGCGCCAGCCGCGGAAGCCGGACTAGCCGCGCCGCTCGAAACGCACGGACAGTGCTGCCGACTGGCTCGCGTCGCAGCCGCGCAGGCGGGCGGCCACGTCGTGCAGCGCCTCGTCCTGGCCGGTGAAGCGGGCCAGCTCCTCGCCGTTGCGGCGGACGACCCATTCCCCGGCGGTTTCCACCACCTCGAACCTCATAAGGCGGCGCTTACGCCTCACAGGCGAGCGCAACAACCGGACGGAGAGTCGCAGCCGTAGAATTACCTGGGCGCTAACTCTACCGGCACGTCGCAGATCGTGAAGGCGGCGCCCTTCTCGGCCTTCAGCGCGGCGAGCCGGGCGGCGAAGGCCTTCCCCGTCTCGTCCAGGACCCGCACGGCCGGCCGCTCGGCGGCGGGGAGATCGGCGGCGACGCGGGCCTTCAGCATCAGGTCGGGCACCTTAGGCGGCTCGCCGACCGCGACGGCGAGGATCGCGTCCTGCCCCTGCACCACCCGGCCCCAGACGGTGTACTCGTGGTCCAGGCGGCGGGCCGGAGCCCGCATGAAGAAGATCTCCGAGTTGGCCGTGCCGGGATCGGCCTGCCGGCCCATGCCCACCACGCCCGGGCAATAGGCGCCCCAGCCGCGGATGCGGCCATCGGGCATCTTCACGCCGGCGAAGGGCACAGCCCCCATCAGGCCTTCGATCCCGTCGCTGCGCTCGACGGCGATGGTGACCGCTTCGGCCGGGACGCGGAACTGAAACTCCGGCGGCAGGTCCGGATACCCGGAGGTTCCGCCATCCCGGTTGTCCGGGTTGCCGGTCTGGGCGACGAAGCCGTCGATCACCCGGTGGAACTGCAGGCCGTCGTAGACGCCCTCCCGCGCCAGCTGCTTCACCCGCGCGACAGCCTTCGGCGCCATCTGCGGCGCCATCTCGACCACCACCCGGCCCTTGCTCGTCTCGATGACCAAGGTGTTCTCCGGGTCGAGCGGCCGGAAGTCGGAGGCCGCCAAGGCGGCCGCCAAAGCCAATGCGATCATCTGCCCTCCTGCTGCTGCCACTCTGCTGTCAGCAGCCCTGTGCGTTAAGCTAGCGAAACAAGCCTGGAATACCTACGTTCACGCCCCATGCCCAAAGCCGCCTCGCCTGCCCCCGTCGCCGGGGTCTCGGACATGTCCGGGGCCTTCACCTACGACGAAAACACCATGCCGATGCTCTGGAAGCCGCACCGTCCAGAGCGGCCGCAGAAGAGCGAGGGCGGCAAGAAGTTCAAGCTGGTGTCCAACTACGAGCCGGCCGGCGACCAGCCGACGGCGATCAAGGAGCTCGTCGCCGGCCTCGAGGGCCGCGAGCACGACCAGGTGCTGCTGGGCGTCACCGGCTCGGGCAAGACCTTCACCATGGCGAAGGTCATCGAGGAGACCCAGCGGCCGGCGCTGATCCTGGCGCCCAACAAGACCCTGGCCG